>Ga0194131_10000895_pt1 | contig 51766 bp, 37 predicted proteins | sample TA2KigO120mmetaG_FD_148631 | JGI IMG/M metagenome (GOLD analysis project Ga0194131, IMG submission 148631) | Freshwater microbial communities from Lake Tanganyika, Tanzania - TA2015053 Kigoma Offshore 120m | ecosystem: Environmental > Aquatic > Freshwater > Lake | place: Tanzania: Lake...
GTCGATCATCCGAACGGAGCCGGGAACGATAACTGATCAGTTCGTCGCGAGTGCTGGGTAGACTAGACCGGTACGGGTTCCATCGTCGTACTGCGCGTACTCGCCGGCGCCCGTCCCCAAAAGGGAAAGTTTCGGGACCAGGCTGTAGACCAGCAAGACAGTGCCATTGGTGGTCTCGAAACTCTGATCCGAAACAAACCTATGAATGGCCTCCGTGTGGGCAGGCCCGGGCGCGCCCCCGCCCCGGAAAACAACACATGCCACCGGCGGTTGAGGCCGCGCCGCCCAGCGGGTCCGTCGTCCCCCCCACTCTACGAATCACGCCGCAACGCCTGAATCGTGAAGTCATCCTCCTTCATCGGAAGGTTGAACTGCAGCCGGTCCAGCTTCATCACCGTCTTCGACTTCCGCTTCACGTCCGTCACCTCGATCAGCCGCGGCGTCCAGATCCCCTGCACCTGAGCCACATCCCCATACCGGATCGTGCGCACCAGCTCAACACCCTTGTACGCCTCCATCCGTTGAAACACATAGTGATCCTTGCTCACCCACGCCATCGTATGCGTGTACTGCGAACTCCGCGTGCCCTTCGGCCGCGACTCCATCTTCCAGCACGCCGCGCCATCCACCATCTCCTCGCCCACCACCTTGTAGTCGAACTGGTTCACATCGCGCTCTTCCAGATCCTCAAAACTGAAGTCGGTCCCGAAGAATCGCGTCGAGCGGTCCTGCAGCGCAATGCGGCGCTCGCGATTGAGCGCCGGGGTCCACATCCACTGATCCGATGCGCGGTCCGGATGGTTGACAATCAACAAGCCCACGCCCTTCACTTCCGCCGGAGCGGTAAAGCGCAGCACGGACTTGCTCTCGCCCGCCGAGCCAATCCGAAGATACAGCCATCGTTTATCGGATACCTTCCCCTTCCCATCCAGCACCTGCAGCGTGCCTTCATACCGCTGCGACTGCACCCGCGACCGTCGCTGCGACTCCTCAACAATCTGGCGCGCATCCTGTGCAATCGCCGGCAGCGTGGCCAAAATCAGTAGAACGTTCTGCATGAAAAATCCTATTCGTACTCAAGAGCTTCCGTCAGTGGAGCCCGCACCGCCGCCTCAGCCGGTCCCATGGAGGCGACCAGGCCCGCCACAAGAAACACCGGAACCAGCGTCAGCGCCGCCTCCACCGGATACTCATAGCTCAGCCGGAATCCGCCCAGCGCGCGCCGCCCCACCTCCAGCGAATAGTAAAGCTGCACCGCGCCCAGCAGCCCGCCCGCGCACAGACCCAGCAACGCCACCGTGGCGCCTTCCATCCACAGCGTCCGCCGGATCTGGCCCCGCAGCGCACCCACCGCTTGCAGGATGCCAAGCTCGCGCCGGCGGTCGGAAATCGATACCGTCAGCGCGTTCACGATGCCCAGAATCGCCACCAGCACCGCCACCGCCAATTGAATGTAGGTGATGCCGAACCACTGGTCGGTCAGCTTCAGCACATAGGCCCGCACCTCGGCGTTACTCAACACAAACAGACGCGTCTCCGCCCCCAGCACAGCCTGAATCCGCTCCCGCACATCGGCCTTCGCAACGCCCGGTTGCACGAAGACACGGAAAAGATTCACCGTCGAATCGTTCCAGTGCTTCCGGTACACGGCGCGGTCCATCAGAATCGACCCCTGCTGATCGGAAAAATCCTCCACCACACCCACCACCGGCACGCGCAACAGGCCGGACGGCGCCGCCAGTTCCAGCGTCGTGCCAACGTGCCAATCGTGCATCTGGGCCAGGTTGTCGGAAATCATGACGCCTTCTGCTGAGGCCGTGCGGCGATACGCCTCCGCCGCATTGCCTTCGGTCGCGGTGAGAATGCTGGTGCGGGCAATACTCGCCATGTCGGCCACCACCAGCATCACGGGACCTCCGCCAACGTTCAGCCGCACAGTGCGCACCGGCTGCACAACCCGAACACCCTCCACACCGCCGAGCCGCGCTTCCAGCGACTCCGGAAATCGATAACCCCGCGCCGTAATGCTCTCCGACGTTGTGACGAAAAAGTCGGCGTTGATCGCCTGGTCAAGCCACTTGTGAATCTGCATCAGGCTCGCCTTGGTCATCCCCGCCATCGAGACCACCAGCCCCACGGAAAGCATCAATGCCGCCACCGTCCCAGAGGTGCGGCGTGGCGATTGAATCAGCGAGTCCGCGGCCAGCACGCCCTCAACCGGCCGCATCAGCTTCAGCAGCGGTCGCAGCCCGCGCACCAGCCAGAGCGTAAGCGACGGACTCAGCAGCAATGCCGCGATCACAGCCAACAGGTACCCGGCGTAGAACGGCAGCGTCGACCGTGTGCCCAGGTAGAGCACCAGCGCCGTTCCCGCCGCCGCCAAACCCGCCACCGTGCGCGCGCGGCTCTCGCTTGCGCTCAGGAACTGGAACTTGCCCTTCTGAAGCGACTGCACCGGGTTCAGCCGCGCGGCCGCCCGCGCCGGAATCCATCCCGCGATAAGACTCGTGCCCACACCCAGAAGAATCGCCACCGCCAGCGTCCCCGCATCCGCCTCCACCGTCGTCGCCTTCTGGGCCATGCCATAAAGCTCCGCCAGCGTATCGCTCAACCCGGCCGCCATGCCCCGGGCCATGCCCAGGCCCAGCAGCGCGCCCAGACAGGAACCAATCACGCCCGCCATCGCGCTCTCCAACAGGAACAGCCGCCGGATCTGGCGTTCAGTCGCCCCCAGCGCCCGCAGAATGCCGATCTCGGCGCGGCGCTGCGCAACCGCCACCGCGAACGTGTTGTAGATGATGAACAGCCCGATGAACAATGCCATCAGGCTGGTGATGTTGGCCACCATGCCGAACACCGCGGAGACGGACTCAAACTGCTGCCCGCGCGCCGCCGGCTGCTGCACCTCAAACCCCGGCCCCAGCAATTGCGCCAACGCGCGTCGTCCGTCCTCAACCGCCACCCCGGCTTGCAGCGTAAGATCAATCCGGTCGAAGCGCCGCCCGCGTCCGAACATCAGTTGCGCGGCATAGATGTCCATCACCGCCAGGCTCCCCCCGAATGCCTGATTCATCCCGCTCGACTTCATCACGCCCCGGATGGTGAACTGCCGCGGACCGGACATGGTGTGCATGGTGATCCGGTTGCCCGCGGCCAGATTGTTCCGCACCGCGAACTCGCGGGTGATCATCAGCGAATCAGGCTGCGCCAGAAACACCAGCGGATCGTCGATGAACTCATCCCCGCCGGCTTCCAGGTCGTAATCGCGCAGGGAACGGTCGCCGGTCATATCGACGCCCAGCACCAGAAGATTGCCCTGCCCGGCGCCGCTCGACATCACCGCCTCAATCACCGGCACCGCCACCGCAACCATGGTCTGGCCCTGCACCTTTTCCAGAACATCCTCGGCGAATCCGCTCTCTCCCGCCGTGATCTGAAGCTGAGCCTTTCCCGCGATCTGCTCCACCGTCCGCGTGAACGCCCCCACCACCGCCTGTGTGGCCGTGTGCATACCCGTGAAAACCGCAACGCCAAGCACAATGCCAAGCGTCGTCAGCGCGCTCCGCACGCGATGCTTCCGAAAGTAGGGCCAACTGATCAGCCGCAGCAGAATCATCGCCGGACATCCTTCTCGACGCGCCCGTCCCGCAGCATGATCGTACGCGGGCAGCTCTCAGCCACACCCTGGTCGTGCGTGACGATGAGAACCGTCGATCCCAGGCGGCGGTGCACGTCTTGAATGAGTGCCAGAATCTCGCGCCCCGTGTTCGAATCCAGATTGCCCGTGGGCTCATCGGCAAGCAGTATCGGCGGATACACGGAGAGAGCCCGCGCAATCGCCACCCGCTGGCGCTCACCGCCGGAAAGCTCGTCCGGCAGATGGTCGATGCGCGACGCAAGGCCCACCAGTCCGATCAGCTCCGTGGCCCGCTCCTTGACACGCCCCCGCGCCCAGCCGCGCAGGTGCAGCGGCAGCGAGACATTCTCCAGACACGTCAGCGTCGGCAGCAGATTGAAGAACTGAAAGATGAAGCCAATCTTGTCGCGGCGCACCGCCGTGAGCGCATCGTCGCTGAGCGATGACAGCAGAGCGCCATCCAGACTGATCTCCCCGGCCGAAGGCCGGTCAAGGCCACCGATCAGATTCAGCAGCGTCGACTTGCCGGAGCCGGAAGGGCCCACCAGCGACACCATCTCTCCCTTCGCAATCTCAAGCGAAACATCGTTGAGGGCGACAACCTGCCGCTTCCCTTCAAACGAACGAGTGACATGCGAAAGATGGATCACTTACCAGGATGACACGGCGGCAACCCCGCCCCGGCGCCAGTGGCTGCGATGATCAGATCGAACTCCCGATCGCAGGCGCGAACGCGGTTGTTGGCAATGGCCGCCAGGTCCGCCAGAGCAATACCATCGACGATGGTCTTCCGCTTGGCTTTCAAGTTCGCTTCAGCCGATCGTTGGGCGGGCGCTACAGTCGACTTGCGAGCTTGCCGGCCCGCTTCCGGCTTATCATCCTGAAGCAAGACCGGAGCCAGCCATTGACGCATGTGCCACTCCACAGGCAGGGCGAGTGGGCGCTCACAATGCCGGCATGGCGTCCCAGCTCGTGCTTGAACCGGAAATCAGGGCTCCGCTTCTGAGGGCAACGTAAAGACCATGACCGTCGGCGATCCCACGTGTTTCAACGACCAAAACGCGGACGGCCGGCCAGAGGTCACCGCTACATGCTGCTTGCCGTCCACCTCATAGGTAACGATTCCTCCGCCGATCGGGCCACCCGTCTGAAACCGATGCACTACCTTCCCCGTTTTCGCATCCAGCGTCAGGAAGTGGCCAGTCAGTTCGCCTCCGAACACCACACCGCCCGACGTGGTGGTGACGGCCGCCAACACCGGTTCCGGCGACCTGTACTGCCACCGCACCGCGCCGGAGACCGAGTCCACCGCCGTGATCCAGCCTCTTCGCTCCGCGTCCCGCCGGAACGTGCCACCGATGTTCGTCACGCCCGGCTTGCCCAAGTCCTCATCAGCGGCCCTGGTGAACACGCCGCACTCGTCCGCCGCCGGAGTGTAGAGCATCCGCGCAAGTGGATTGTACGCCGGTCCATTCCACGCGACGCCACCCTTAATACCCGGACAGGCATGGATGCCCTCCGTCGTGACCGGGATATCCGCGTTCTCCACCGTGGTGACCGGGGTCTCGTATAGATAATTCCTGGTCTCCCGGTCAATCGGACGCAGCATACCGTCTTTGCCGGCGGAAACCACCACCTTCACATCTCTGCCGCCGACGTTGGCCTGATAAAGCGGGCCCGCCTGAGTCAGATCCCAGTCGTGAGAATCCCGGTGCACGGTCTGCCGATGCCAGAGCAGTTTGCCTGTGCGGGCACTGAGCGCGACCACGGAGTTCGTGTAGAGATTGTCTCCCCCGCGGAGATGAGGTTGAAAGTCTGGAATCGGATTTGCCACCGGAACGAACACTTCGCCCTTCTCCTGATCGAGCGCGTAGGGCGTCCAGGTGCCCCCTCCGCCGATCACCAGGTTGTTCGGATTCTTCCACGTCTCGGATCCCGGCTCGCCCGCCTTTGGTACGGTGTTGAACCGCCACAGCGGCGTGCCGTCGGTGAGGCGGAAGGCTCCCACCCAGCCGGAAATCCCAGCCTCGCTGACGGCGGGTCCGGCGATGATTTTGTCTTCGAAGATCACCGGCGGCATCGTGAAGGCTTCTCCGATACTCGAGTTGGCGGCACGCCGGGCCCAGATCAAGCTGCCGGATTCCATGCTGAGCGCTACCAGGTAGCCGTCCACGGTTCCGCGAACCAGGTAGCCATCCTTGATGGCCACGCCCCGATTGAATTGCCAGGCTTCCTTGGCGCGGGGCACCCATTCGTGTTTCCAGATCAATTCGCAGTTGCGGGCGTCGATGGCCGCCGTCGTGCGGAGTCCAGTGAGATACATGCGCCCCTGATAGACGATGGGCCCCGTTTGAAAATTGCTCTGTTCGCCGAACTGAAAGAGGCAGGCCACACGCAGTTGGGCGGCGTTGGCCGGCGTGATTTGCGCCGACTGCACGAACCTCGCTCCGGAATAGTCGTGCGTGTGATACAGCCAATCGCTCTTCGACGAGTAAGCGTTGTTCAGCTCCGCTTGGGATGGCCCGGCGCCCTGACGCGGAGTGGCGCTTGGCTCACCGGGGATGAAAGCGGGAGGAGTCAAGTTCCGGCCCTTGGAACCGGCGGGGGGAGCTACGCTGCCCGTCGTCATCCACGGCGCGCCCTCCTTTAACTCCTCGTCACCCGGCGAGTGGCCGTTGTATTGCAAGATGTAGGCAGTCACGTCGAGCGCCTGACCGGCGGGAAGAAGACCCCCGCCGGGGGGCATCCTCTGAACGTTGCGCCAAAGCCAGTAGGGCTGCCTGGCCCCCCGATTCTCCAGGAACGACGCGCCCGCCAGCGGTAGCGCCACGCCGTTGGCAAGATCGGAGCCATGGCAGTTCTTGCACAGCGCCGCGTAGTGCTTCTCGCCGCGTTGCGCCTGCGCCTGGCTGAATCCTCCGGTGCTCGCCGGGACAGCAGTATGCTGGGCGAGAAGCGGACTGAGCAACGCTAGACACAATCCACACACCTTTCGGAATACCCGCCAACGAATAGCTTCCTTCATGGCTCTCTCCCCTCAGTACGTGCGTGTGCCGGGCGCAAGCGTCGGCACGTGGTACACCGATGTTCGGGCCGTGATGTAGAGGCCGTGGAATCCCTCACCCCAGGCGAGATTAGCCGGCGCTTCCGGTGTCTTGATCACACCCAGCAGGCTTCCGGCCGGGTCCATCACCTGGATGCCCTCTGCCGTCGCCAGCCACAAGGCGCCGTCTTCACTGGTCTTGATCCCATCCGCGGCAACCGCGGCCACGGTCTTCCCCGCGCCCAGCAATCCATCAGGCGCAATCGGGTACTCGCGCAGCGCCTTGCCCCGGTAGTCCGCCACGTAGAGCCGCTGCTGGTTGGGGCTCAGCGTCACGCCGTTCGGGCCGACGCAATCCTGGGCCACCACGCGGGTCTGGCCCTGCCGCGTGATCTGATAGACGCGGCCCTTCGGCAGGTCTGTGAAGTAGATGCTGCCGTCGATGGCATAGACCAGATCGTTCGGCCCTTCAAGGCCGCCGGCCGCAAGCACGGTAATCGTGCCGTCTTTCTCCGTTCGCGTCACACGGCCCGCCTCGCAGGTGAGCAGGCGCCCCTGGTGATCGAAGGTCAGGCCATTGGCGCGATTGCTGCTTTCGCGAAACACCGTGGCCGCCCCGCGCCGCCAATGAATGATGCGGTGGTTCGGGATGTCGCTGAACAACAGAAACCCGCGGCGGCTGAACACAGGCCCCTCGGTGAACCGGTAGCCATCGGCGATCTTGCGAATGGGCGCATCCTGCCGGATCAGTTTCAGGAACGATGGTTGGCGTACGTCGATCATCGCTAGGACCCTTCCCCCGGCGCGAAGTAGCTCTTCACCGGCGCCTTGTAGGCGATCTTCAAATCGGGGGTCTCAATCTTCTTGCCGCCCCGATGGCCGCTCTCCATCAGGAATGAGAGCGCGCCCGTCGTCAGCAGCGTTCGCTCCACCGCGTACGGCCGCGAGCCGGTGGCGATCATCTGCGTGATGCCGTGCACCAGCATGCTGAAGTTGTTCGAGTTCTCAATGGGGATGTAGCAGAGCGCCGCTTCGGGCTCAGGCTTTCCGCGCGTGCGTGCGGCAACCAGGTACTCGCTCACCTTGCCGCCCAGGGCAAGTGCGGCTGCCCGGAACCCGTCGCGGTACTCGATCAGACACAGCACCGGCTCCTTCACATCCTCCGGCTTGCCCGGTTCCACCTGCCGCCCCCGCGCCAGCGCGGCGTCCAGCAGCGAACGGTCCCACAGCTTCTCGGAGGCCGCGCGCCACACCTCGGCGCCCTTCAGCAACTGCACCGAACGCACGCCTGTCTCGCCGCCCCTGCGCCGCTCGGCAATGGCCTGCATCGCCTCCAGAATGTGGAACAGTCCGCCGTCGGCCACCCAGCCGCCGCCCACGCCCAGAACGCTCTCGAAGGCGCTGTCCGGCGGCGGGTCAAAGCTCGGCCGGCGGAATGTCACCGAAACCGAGGAGCCGGCCATCAGCGGAAACTTCAGCTTGCGCGACCAGTCGTACATCCGACGCGCCTTGGCCCAGTCATAGGAGAGATGCTTGTCCACGAACACCGGGCATGAACGGCCCGAGGCTTCAAACACCTTCACCACCTGTTCGAAGTACTCAAACCGCGGATACAGTTGCTGGTTCTTCTCGTTGTGGGGATAGTTTCCGTGTTCGCACACCAGGATCACGCCGTCCACGCTCAGCTTCCCGGCGCCGCCAACAGTCACCGCCTCGGCAATCGACTTCGCCACCGGCACGCGGTACGCCGAGGCCAGGCGGTTCCCAATGTCGGCCGGATGAATCTGGTCCATCCAGAGCGAGGCAACCTCGAACGGAGGCTCATGGTACTTCTCGCCGATCCAGTAGCCTTCGAGAAACCTCGTGATGAAGTTGTCGGAGTGCGAACGCACATGGTACGTGCTCGACAGGCAGGCGATCTTCTTGCGAGCCGTCTGCGCCGTCGCCACTGGCGTGGCGGCCGCGGCGGCCAGAAAGTCGCGGCGGCGGATTGAGTTCCAGGTTGTCATCGTGCGGCCACCTCCTCGTTGGCCTTCATCACTCGGATGAGGTTCAGTCCCATGATCTTGCGGATGTCCGCATCGGAGTATCCCTTCTCCGCCAGCGCCCGCACCAGCGCCGGATACTTCGAGACATCCTCCATGCCCACCGGCACCATGCCGGAGACGCCGTCGAAGTCGGAGCCCAGACCAACATGGTCGGCGCCCACCAGCCGGGCTACATGGTCGATGTGATCCTCAAGCCGTGCCAGCGGAACCTTGGGCATCTTCTCAAAGTACTTCTTCTGAACGCCCCGGATCAGTTCCCAGCGCGAGGGGTCCTTGGGCCGCGTTTCGAGGATGGTCTTGATCTCCCGGTCGCGCGCCTCGCGGTTCCGGATGTAGACGTCGTAGGCAGCCTCGTCAAGATAGCCCGCGTGGAAGTTGATGCACATGACACCACCCTTGGAGGCAATGGCCCGGATGATCTCATCGGGCATGTTGCGAGGAATGGGCGCGATAGCCTTCACCGAGGAGTGCGAAGCGATTACCGGCGCGCGGCTGGCCGCCACCGTGTCGAGAACGGCCTTGTCGGAGATATGCGAGACGTCGGGAATCATGCCCAGGCGGTTCATCTCGCCGATGAGTTCGCGTCCCGCTTCGGAGAGGCCGCCGTGGCGGGGCGTGTCCGTCATCGAATCCGCATAGATGCTGTTGCGGAAATGGGCCAGCGTGATGTACCGGATGCCCAGCCGCGCAAACTGGCGCAGCACAGGAAGGCTGTCATGGAACAGGTGGCCCCCTTCCAGGCTGGCAAGCGCCGCGATGCGCCCCGCCTTGTGGATCCGCAGGACGTCCGCCGAGGTGCGGGCAAATTCGACATCGCGCGGAACGCGCTTCAGTTCCTCATGCAGGGCGTCCAGCACCTCCATCGAACGTGGCATCCACTGCGCCTGGGGATAATCCTGAGGCTGCGCGAACACGCCAAAGAACACCGCCCCCATGCGCCCCTTGCGCATGCGCGGCAGGTCGAGCTCATAGTAGCCGTGCTCGTCCGCCAGACGGTAGCCTTCGTCAAGGAAGTAGCGGGGCGTGTCGATGTGGGCATCGAAGATGAGGATGTCGCGAAGCAGCCGTTCGACGCGGGCATCCAGGGCCCCCGGAGCTTGCGCCGCGAGTGCCAGCGGGAAAAGGCAAAGCAGTCTGTGCATTGACCGCGATGGTATCAAGATACGCGAGGTAACGGGGGATAGATGATACGCTATGTAGACTATGGAAGCTTCCATGCTCGGAAGGTGCCTGCTACGGCTGGCTCTGTTGCTTCCCCCCGGAATCGCCTGCGCACAGGAGCCCCCCGTTCCCCCGGCCCGAAGGATTGCCTTGCAGTACTCGGTGTCGCCCAATCTCTTGCCGCTGGGCGGTACGCCCCGTGTCTTCATCAGTCTCACCAACGTCAACCGTGACTCCGACCAGCCCATACAGCCCGGCGACACGTTCACCATGGCATTCGAGCTGGGTGAAGGCCGGCTGCTGAGCCTGCCCGCAACCGTGGCAGTCCACTCCGGGTCGCTTGACCCGACGCTGTTCAGTTCAACGTCACGCGGGGCGAGAGCGCGAACCAGATCCTGGTGCGATACGACGGGCCGCCGCAGGCCTTCGCCTACGGCGACAGCATCAACCTGGTGGCCCAGGTGGCATCTCGAACCACGGTGAACACCAGTTCGGTGTTCTTCCGTCCGCCGAACACGGAACGGTATGTGGAGCCCCTTGCCAACTTCGTCAAGCTGGCCACGGTGGACTTCGCCACGGGCCCGGCGGGGCCGCAGGGTCCGCCCGGGCAGGAGGGCCTGCCTGGACCGGCGGGTCCCTCGGGCCCCCAAGGTCCACAGGGCCTCGAGGGCCTGCGCTGGCGAGGGAACTTCTCGGTAGGCGTCACCTATGGCCGCGGCGACGTGATCCAGTTGAACGGCGGCGGCTTCGTCTGCGCGTCCGAAGCCTGCGTCGTGCCCCCGGCAACACCGGGCGATACCAGTTGGAATCAGTTGGTGCAGGGTGGCACCGGTCCGCAAGGACCGCCGGGACTCACCGGGGCCGCGGGTGCAGCGGGACCGCCAGGACCTGCCGGCATCCCGGGTCCGCCCGGAGCCACAGGAACCACGAGACCAGCAGGACCCCAAGGGCCGCCCGGAGCTATAGGAACAACGGGACCGGCCGGACCCCAAGGGCCGCCCGGAGCCATAGGAGTAACCGGACCGGCCGGACCCCAGGGGCCGCCCGGAGCTACGGGAACAACGGGACCGGCAGGACCCCAAGGGCCGCCCGGTGCCACAGGAACAACCGGACCAGCCGGACCCCAAGGGCCGCCCGGAGCCACGGGAACAACCGGACCAGCCGGACCCCAAGGGCCGCCCGGAGCCATAGGACCCGCCGGACCTACGGGAGCTACAGGACTGCCCGGGCCCGTCGGGCCCCAGGGCATCCCGGGCCCCGTGATCGGGGTATTTCCCATCGACACCACCATCCGTCAGAATGGCAGCGTCATCGCGGACAGTTCGACTGCGATGGTCTTCTACTACGACAACGTCACATCGGCCGGCGGCACACTGAATCTGCCGACATGCAACTCGCCCGCCGCCGCGGGGCGGCGCATCACGGTGTTCGCCGTGAACATGCAGTTGGGCGCACTGCCTCCCAACCGGTTCGTGCTGGCGGCCAAGCCAGGCGAGTTGATCCACCGCAACGGGTTCGCACCGGCAGGGGTGATAACGGGACTGTCGAGTTTCGTGGAAGTCATCTGCAACGGCACCGGCGTCTGGTCCACGTTGCGCTAGCTCCAGTAGGAACGGTCGAGGCTGCGGTACTGAACTGCTTCGGCGATATGGCGCGCCTGGACCGCGGGCGCCGCGGCGAGGTCGGCGATGGTGCGGGCTACCTTCAGGATGCGGTCATGGGCCCGGGCCGAGAGGCCCATCTTGCGGACGGCCATTTCGAGGGTTCGCTCACCGGCATCCTCGAGGGCGCACAGATCGCGGAGGTGGTGGCTGGGGATGCCGGCGTTGGTGAAGCCGCGGGCGGCCTGGATGGCGCGGGCGGCCTGGACCCGTTCCGACATCTCGGCGGAGGAGGCTCCGGATTCGCGGCCTCGCAGTTCCTTGTAGGCAACGGCGGGGACTTCGACGTGGAGATCGATGCGGTCGAGCAGGGGGCCGGAGATCTTGCCAAGGTAGCGCTGGATGATGGCGCCGGTGCAGCGGCACTCGCGGGTGGTATCGCCGAAGAAGCCGCAGGGGCAGGGGTTCATGGCCGCCACCAGCATGATGCGGGCCGGGAAGGTGAGGGTCATGTTGGCCCGGGCGAGGCTGACCGAGCCTTCCTCCAGCGGTTGGCGCAGGAGTTCCAGCACGTTGCGGGCGAACTCCGGAAGCTCATCCAGGAACAGCACCCCGTTGTGGGCCAGGCTGACTTCGCCGGGGCGGGCCATGCCGGCGCCGCCGCCGATGAGGCCGGCATCTGAGACCGTGTGGTGGGGCGAGCGGAAGGGGCGGCGGGTGAGCAGACCGGCACCCTCCGGCAGCACGCCGGCCACGCTGTGGACCTGGGTGGTCTCGACCGCCTCCTCGAAGCCGAGCGGGGGCAGGATCCCGGCCAGCCGGCGGGCCAGCATGGTCTTGCCGGAGCCGGGCGGGCCGACCATCAGGACGTTGTGGGAGCCGGCGGCGGCCACCTCCAGGGCGCGCTTGGCGGTCTGCTGGCCGCGGACGTCGGCGAAGTCCGGGATGTCGCCGGGCTGGCTGGACGTGGCCGGGCGGGCGGCCGAGGCGGGGGCCAGCGACCCAGGCCGGTTGAAGAGGCCGACCACCTCCCCGAGGTGGCGGACTCCGTAGACCTTGATGCCGTCGACGACCGCCGCCTCGAGGGCGTTCTCGCTGGGCACGATCAGGTTTGGAATCCCTTGTTTACGGGCACACACGGCGATGGAGAGGGCGCCGCGGACGGCGCGCACGGCGCCGTCGAGCGAGAGCTCACCCACCACCAGGAAGTGGTCACTGTAGGTGACCGTTCCCATGGCGCCCAGGATGCCCAGGGCCATGGGCAGGTCGAAGCCCGCACCCTCTTTCCGGACGTTGGCCGGGGCGAGGTTGATGGTGACCGACTTGGATGGATAAACGAACCCGGAGTTCGACAGGGCGGACTTGATTCGCTCCCGGCTTTCGCGGATGGCCGTATCGGGCATGCCGACGGTGACGAAGTCGCGATTGCTGCCACCGGGGTACATGTCAACCTCGACGTCGATGAGGTGAGCGTCGATGCCGTAGACCGCGGCGCTACGGGTGCGAAACAGGGCCATGAAAGTTAGTGGCCCTGGAGCGTGGAAGTTCTCCTGGTTTCTCCGTTGTTACTTCCTCCCGGGCCTTAGAATGCGGATGCGGTGGGCTTCGCTGTCACCCACGTAGAGCACACCGGCGCGGTCGATGAAGACGCCGTGGGGGCGGTTCATGCGGCAGGCGAGGGGGTCGCCGTCGGGCCCGTCGCCACGCTCGCCGGTGCCGGCGACGGTGGCGATGGTCTTCTTCTTCAGGTCGATGCGGCGGACGGTGTGGCTTTCGGTGTCGGCGATGTAGACGCCGCCGTCGGGGGACCAGGCGATGCCTTTGGGCCCGGAGAGGCTGGCCTGGAGGGCGTCGCCATTGCGGAGGCCCTTCTCGCCGGTGCCCGCGATGTGGTGAATGGTCCTGGTGGCCCAGTTGATGCGGTAGACCTTGTTGCCTTCGCGGAGGGCGAGGTAGAGGTTGCCCGAGGGATCGACATCGAGGGCGCGCGGGCCATCGAGCGGGGTGCCGGCGAGTTTGGCTCCGTCGGGGGTTGGCTTGCGGTCGCCGGTGCCGGCCCAGGTGGAGATGGCGCCGGACTTGAGATCGACGCGGCGGATGCGGTGGTTGCCGATATCGCAGACCAGCAGCGAGCCATCGGGCGCGAAGACGATGGAGTGAGGCTGGCGGAACTGGGCCTGGACAGCGGGTCCGCCATCGCCCGAAAAGCCGGGCTTGCCGGTGCCGGCGACGGTGGTGATGACGCGGGTTCGCGCATCGACGCGGCGGATGAGATGGTTGAGCATCTCGACGAAGAACATGTTGCCGGCCTTATCGAAGCGGATCTCGTAGGGTTCATTGAGGTCGGCCGAGGTGGCAGGGCCGCCGTCGCCGGAATAGCCTTTGCGGCCGGTGCCGGCGACCGTGGTGATGACACGGGTCTTCATGTCGATGCGACGGATGACGTGGTTGCCGATTTCGCAGACGTAGAGGGCGCCATCGGGGCCGGTGACCAGGCCATACGGGTTGTTGATGGCGGCGGCGGCCGCCATGCCGTTATCTCCCGAGTAGCCGGGCTTGCCGTTGCCGGTGATGGTGACGAGGGGACTCGCCGCGAGGGCCGCGGCCGCGGTGGCGAGGAGCAAAGTGGCTGCGCGCATGTCAGGCCACCTTTGCGCGAAGAGCCTCGGCGTCCGGGTTGCCGGGGCCGAAGTGTTTGAGCATCACCAGGTTTTCGGTGGCGCTGCGGTTGACGATGGTGACGCCGTTGGCGGCCGCTTCGGCGGTGACGAACAGTTCGTCCTGCGTCATTTGGCCGTAGCGGATGAGGGACGGTGTTTCGACGGTGTGAGCGCCGACCGAACCCCAGCCCTGGACGACGATCATGCCGTAGGCGGCGGCATCGGCGATGGTGACGGAGCGGCCGGGATGAACGGTAAGTTCCTTGGCCGAATAGTAACCGGTGGAGTAAACTACCCATTGATCCGAGTAACCGGCATCGGCCATGGCGGCCGGGTCACCGGCGGGCGTGGGATGGAAGAGGCGGCTCTTGGCGAATTCGGGATCGACGTTTGAGTCCCAATCGAGCATGGAGAGGATGTAATCGAGGTCGCGGTGGTGTTCCGGGGGAACATCCTTGACGAGGAGGTCCCACGGGACGGCGCGGCCTTCGACCAGGGACTGGAACATGCCGAAGACGTCGGAGTTGACCTGCGGCTCGTAGGTGACGAGGGAGCCGGGGGCATGGAGAATGCCGGCATCGATCTGCCAGCCGGTGCCGGGCTGGAGGCGGTATGCCTTGGAATGATAGAGGATTCCGTTATCGCCTTCATTCCAGCGTTCGAGGCAGCGGCGGATGTCGTCCTGCGTGGTGCCCGGTTCGAGGCCCATGAAGGTATACGGGAAATTGTTGTCCTTGAAGTTGTATTGGGGCGGGAAGTAGTACGCTTCCGGTTTGCCTTTCTGGCCGACGCGGCGGGCGAACTCATCGCTCTGGTGCATGTGGTGAGGGATGGGCCCGAGGTTGTCGAAGAACTTGCAGAGCAGGTTCCAGCCGCCTTCGCGGGCCATGACGGCGGAGCCCAGGAAGCGGTCGCCGATGGTGTCGATGGCTTCACGCAGGAGGACGCGTTTGCCGTGAACATCGATGTAGCTGAGCCCTTCATCCTGGGGCGTACCAGGGCCATTGGCGGCGTTGGTGGTGGAGGAGAACCAGCGTTCATCGATGCCGCCGCGATGGGCGCCGAGGGCGTAGAGGTCGCGCGGGTCCAGTTTGAGGCGTCCGCCGGGCATGAGGAAGGAGCGCGGGACCCAGCACGGGGCGAGGCGCACGATGCCGGCGCCTTCGGAGAGCGCCTGATTGAGAAGATCGAGATTGGACATGGTGGGTGATTCCTTTGGATTGGCGGCCTATCGGCGGCGGCGGCCTCCGCCGAGGGTACCGTCCCAGGCAGCATCGCTTTGGGATTCGTAGCGTTTGGGAAGTTTATCCCAATCGTCGCGGGTGATTCCGTTGAGGTCCCAGACGACCATGCCGTCACGGACGGTGAGTTCGGCCACGATGCGCTGGGCGCCTTTCATGCGGGCTCCGTTGACGTCGACGAAGCCGAAGCTGCCCTTTTCGACGCGGAGGACGGAGACGTCGGCGACGGCTCCCACGGAGAGGTGGCCGAGTTCCTCGCGCTTGATCTGGCGGGCGGGCGCCCAGGTGGATTTGGCGATGACGTCTTCGAGGGAGACGCCGATGTTGAGGAACTTGGACATGACGTTGGTCATATCCTTCATGCCGGCGTTCATGGAGCTGACGTGAAGGTCGGTTGAGATGGAGTCCGGCGCGAAGCCCTGCCGGATGGCGGGGACGGCCTGGCGGAAGAGGAAGCTGCCGCCGCCGTGGCCGGCATCGAAGAGGACGCCGCGTTTGCGGGCTTCCAGAAGATAGGGCATGAGCTTGCCGTTGTCGTCGATCATGGGGACGGCGCCGAGGTAGGTGTGCGTGTACATGTCGCCGGGGCGGAGTTTCTTCGTGACGAGTTCCTGGAAGGGGCGTTCGGAGCGGAAGTCGCCGAAATCGACCATGAGGGGGACGTTGGCGAGGCGGGCGGCTTCGATGCCGCGGTCGACGGCGACCCATTCGGGGCCGCGGTAGTGGGCGGTCTTGATGCCGACGGCGACGTCTTTGTGCTGGAGGACCATGTTGGCGGTGGACTGGGAGTCCATGTCGGTGTTGTCCTGCTCATTGGCGCCACCCATGCCGCGGCCGGCGATGTTGATGAGAGCGAGAATGCGGGTGCGGGCGCGATCGATGACGCGGTCGCGGAAATCGGGGAAGTTGCGCCAGCCGGAAGTACCGGCATCGACCATGGTGGTGACGCCGCTGCGGAAGGCGTGGCCGTCGGGATAGACGCTCCAATCGCCGGTGTAGGCGTTGCGCATGCCGGTGCCGGCGTAGACGTGGACGTGAATATCGATGAGGCCAGGGGTGACATAAAGACCGGTGGCATCGACGGCGCGGCGGGCCGAGGAGGCGGCGATTCCCTGCCCCACGGCGGCGATGCGTCCGTCCCGGATGGCGATGTCGCGCACGGCATTGATCCGATTTTTGGCATCGATGACGTGACCGTTGCGAAGGAGCAGGTCATATTGTTGAGCGCCGAGGGCGCCGGTAAGAACGAGCAACAGAGCCAGCTTCATGGATTCACCTCCAGATGATTGGCCAGGCGGCCACTTTCGACAAGCTTGCGGCCTCCGGCTTCCACGGTGGCATTAGGAAAGAAGAACCAGCGGCAGAAACCGCCTCTGACCGCGCCACCGAGTTCTTCATTATCACCCAGGCTGAGGCGCACCATGCCGGCGCCATAAGCGAAGTAGGGGAGGACGCGTCCTGCGGGGCGCGCGAGCAGAGGATGGAAGCCGAGACCGAATTCCCGGAAGCGGCGCGCGGCGGGGCCGCCCTGAGCGAGCGCGGCTTCGACGGCGGCGAGGTTGGCGGCGGCGGAGAGCGCGGTGACGACGCCGTTGCGAAACTCCATGCGGATGCCGGTGGCGGTGACAGAGCCGAAGCGGGCTTCCGGGATGACGATGACGCCGTTGGCCGTGGATTCGAGCGGTGCGACGCGGACGGCGCCGGCGGGGAGTTCGACCTCCCGATCAATGCGGACGCGGGCCTGCTTCATGCGTTCGGGCGAGGCGTCGCCATCCTGCCGGGTGAAGGGGCGGCCGCGGACTTCAAACGTGATGTCCGTGCCGTCCGGCGTGGTGACGCGGACAGGGCCGGAGGCCAGGAGCGCGATGGCCTTATCCTGGCTGGCGGCGAGTGCCGGAGCGGGGGTGTCGAGGGCCTTCTCGTAGAGTGTGTCGAGCGCGGGGAAGTGTTCACCGAAGAGGCCGTCGGCGTAGACGCCGCCTTGTTGCCAGTGGAAATGAACTTCCCGATTCGCTCCGCCTTTGTCGAGCCAGGCGGTGAGGGCGGCGGCGTTTTCGGGGAGCATCTGGCGGCCGTCTTCCTGGACGGGGAGCCAGATGTAGGCGGTGGCGGTGGCGAGGCTTGGGGCGAAGGGCTTTGAGATGTCGACGCGTTCGGGGCGGGCTCCGATGGATTGCGCGTGGCTTTCAAGGAGCGCGGCGGTGGGGTGGAAGTTGCCGGGCTCATAGGGGATGAGGACGTGTTCTCCGGGCTGTAGTTTGATGGCGGCGGCGATGCGGCGGGTGAGGTTGTCGTGGGAAACGGCGGGATCGGCACGTTGGAAGGTGACTTCCTGCACGGTGAAGCCGGCGATGGAGCCATCGGGCCCGTGGTGGAAGTTGATGAGTTCGTTTTCGAAGGGGCCCTGGCGGGTGGTGAAAGTGTCGTGCTGGAAGTGTTCGAGGGCGTGGAGACGATTCATCCAGGCGAGGTGGAGGCGGCCGTCTTCGAGGCGGATGCGGGCGGCGCCGTAGGCGGGATGATTGAAGGCTCCGGCGAAGGCGATGAGGGGGAGGGAGGGTGCGGTGTCGCGGAGGCGCTGGGCATCGCGCTTTTCGATGCGCTCGCGATCCTGGCGTTCGAAGCGGGCGGCGAGTGTGGCGTAGTGGGCGTCCCAATCGCGGTGGTGGAGGTTGAGCATCTCATCGAGCAGATTGTTGGTGATGGCCTCAGGCACATTGGTGCCGTTGCGATTGGCAAGGACAACGATGCCGGTGTTCGAAGCGGGGTGGAGGGTGACGAGGGCCCGAAAGCCTTCAAGGACGCCGGAGTGGGCGACTAACATTTGGCCCTTGTAGTGCTGGATGAACCAGCCGAGGGCGTAGGTGCGCTGGGTCGTATCGGGGTTGAGCAGGCGCTCGCGTTCGGTCATGCGGATGACGGTATGAGGGGCGTGGGTTTCGGCGAGGGCGGCGGAGGAGATGAGACGGCGGCCTGAGGGGTCGAGACCGCCGGTGAGTTGGAAACGAACCCAGTAGGCGAGGTCGCGGACGGAGGCGTTGATGCCGCCGGCGGCTCCGACGTTGTCGTAGTTGATCCATTGGCCGGGTGTGGGCCGGTTGTCGAGCAGGCGGTGGGGGATGGCGCGATCGGCGGTGGCGGTGGCGGTGGCGTGGCTGGTGGAGGCGTTGCGCATGTCGAGAGGGAGGAAGATGCGGGTGCGAAGGAAGTGGTCCCAGGTGGAGTTGGTGACGGCTCCGATGAGCTCGCCGGCGGCGATGAACATGATGTTCTGATACTGGTACTCGCTTCGAAAGGGCTTGGTGAGTTTGACGTGGCCGATGCGGCGGACGACTTCGGCGCGGGAGAGCGGGGTGCGTGCCCAGAGGGCGTCGTGACGGGCGAGCCCGGTGCGGTGGGAGACGATGTCGCGGAGGGCGGCGTTCTCGGAAGCGAAGGGGTCCGAAAGTTGGAACGAGGGGAGGTGTTTGCGGACAGGGTCATCCCAGTGGAGGCGGCCCTCGTCGGCGAGCATGGCGAGAGCCGTGGTGGCGAAGGCCTTGGTGGTGGAGGCGATCTGGAAGATGGATTCGGGGGTGATGGGATCGGGCTTGCCTTGTTCACGCAGGCCGTGGCCTTGCAGATAGAGGATCTGGTTGCCGCGGACGATGGCGATGGCGGCGCCGGGGGTTTGCAGAGTGTTGAGAGATTGGGTGGCGAGTTCGGCGATGCGCGCAGGAGTGGGGACGGTTTGGGCGAGGACGGCGGCGAGGAGGAGGTGGAGGGCCATGGGAGATATTGTAGTTCCGGGGTGACGGCGGATGGCGGGAGACACTACGGGCGGTGTGGTTGGCGGGGCGGGTGTGGTGGCGGTTGGATGATGGGTCATTTGTGGGGTTGCGGGTTACTCCTTGATGGGCTTTGGGGGTAAAAGTGGGGCTTGGCCGGGGCCGGGCTGGAGGGTTGTGTTGGGAGGGGTGGAAACGAACCTGAGGATGCCGGGGGAGCCTGGGGCGAAGGTGTCGAGGATGTTGAAGGGTTCGGGTGACGGGGTGGGACGCTGTTTCATGGACCGGCGTTCTTCGAGGGCCTGGCGGTGGAGTTTTTCGAGTTCGGCTCGGAGGAGGCGGGCGTGGCGGTGGGCGCGGCTGCGTTCGCGGAGCGCGGTGACGTAGCTGGGGCAGGTGTTGAGGCGGATGTAGGTGTTGGCGAGGACCTGGTCTTCGGTGGGGTTCTTGTTGCCGTGGCTGATGAGGTTGGCGCGGGCTTCGGCGTGGTTGGAGATGAGGAGGGCTTCCTCGAAACGCTCGGCGCGTTGGATGTGCCAGAGTTCGGAGGCGAGTTGATCGATGAGGGGGCGGTGGATTTCGGGGATGAGGTAGTGGTCGTGGAGGTCCTGGCGGAGCTGGTCGAAGTCTTCCTGGGATTCCCAGGGGAGGACTCGACCTTTGGCGTAGAGGCCGTGTTGGAGGGAGTTTTGGGCGGACCGGGCTTTGCCTTGGGGGGTGACGGGTCCGGTTGAGAGGGCGCCGTTGGCGCGGGAGGTGTTGGATTGACGTGTGGTGCGGACATCCTCGTGGTTGAGGATGTCCGGAAAATCGTTGAAAGTAGGGTGCCCGCACCCCGTTGCGATGCGGCGCGAGTTATGATATCCAGAACACCCAGACGGTGTTCGCCACAATACTCCATGTCCGAAGGTGCAAGATGATGAATCGTTTCGCTGAAATGGCCGCGCTGGCCTCTCTCTCACTGGCTCTGATTTCCTGCTCTTCCGGCGGACCGGCGCCGGTCGCCAAGGGCTCCCCCGAGTTCTACTGGCAAGCGGCGCGGGAGACTTTCAATGGTGGTGACGCGCAGAAGGCGTCCGATCATCTGAAGAGCCTGCTCAAGGGGAAAAACGAGTTCACCACGCGTGCGCAGGCATGGCAGGCGATTGTCCTGGCGGGCATGGCTGCGGGGCAGCTTGAAATGGCTGAGACGTTCGAGACGGGCAACAAAGTGAACAAATCGAACCCGACGCCCTTCCGCAAGAAGATGTCGGACTACCGGACTCTGGCCAACCAGACGGTGCTCGCGTTCGCCGAAGCCTACGGCGCCTTCGTCAAGGACAGCACGGGCGACAAGGTGACCGTTGAGTTGCCATTCCCGCCCGGGACCAGCGGCAAGCCGGCGGAGTTGGACAAGCTGGCGAGCGGCATTCTGCTGGCGGATGCCGACATTGAAGCTCTGGCCCGCCGGGTGCAGGCCCGCAACGTAATTTTGACCGTGGCCGATGCGGTGGGCGCCACAGGCGATGCTGCCAAGGCCAAGGAACTCTTGCGCCTTGGGACCATGGAAGTGCCCAAGACGCAGTTCATGCTGGCGATGGCCAAGGCGCTCAACAAACAGGCGGACCTGTACGGCAAGCGCAAGCTGGATCAGCCGGACAAGGCGAAGTTCCTCCTGGCCCAGGCCCAGCAGGCGCTGGCGGCGGTTCCCGAGGGCAAGGAGAAGAAGGAAGTCGCCGAGGACCTGAAGAAAAAGACCAAGATCTGACAGTTGTAGGCGCGGATTTCGTGCGATCCTGAAGTTGAATCTTCCGTTGTGCCTGGGGATCGCACGACAAACCGCATCATGGCCGGGCGTAGCGCCGAGAACAGAGAGCAAGCAATCAAGGGTCTAACCAAGGACCCGCTCCGCATCGTTTCGATTGGCGGCGGTACGGGGCTATCCACGCTTCTTCGGGGGCTGAAGCACTACGGGCTGGGTCCATCGCCGGAGGTGGAGATCACGGCCGTGGTGACGGTGACCGACGATGGCGGAAGTTCCGGGCGGCTGCGGCGCGAAATGGACGTGCCGGCGCCGGGGGATATCCGCAACTGCATGGTGGCGTTGTCGGAAGACGAAGCCGTCCTTTCGAAGCTTTTTCAGTACCGCTTTGCTTCCGGCCGCGGGTTGAAGGGGCACAGCTTCGGCAATCTGTTTCTTTCGGCGCTGACGCAGGTGATGGGCGATTTCGCGGGCGCCGTCAAGGAGTCATCCGGAATCCTGGCCAGCCTGGGGCGGATCTATCCTTCGACGGCGTCCCATGTCACCCTGCGGGCGGAGATGATGAATGGCTCCGTGATTCGCGGCGAAACCAAGATCAGCCGGTCGAAGGCCGGCATTCGCCGCATTGCAATTGAGCCGCATGCCAAACCGCTCAAGGAGACTCTGGAAGCCATCGCCAACGCGGATTTGATCACGCTGGGCCCCGGGTCGTTGTATACCAGCGTGATTCCCAATCTGCTGGTGGAAGGCATACCGCGGGCCATCCGGAGGTCCCGGGCGATCAAGGCGTACTTCGTGAACCTGATGTGGCAGCCCTATGAGACGATGCAATACACGGCATTTGACCATGTGGAGGCCATAGAGCAGCACTCGGGGAAAGGCCTGGCGATGTGGCGGTGGTCAACACGCGGCCCATTGGCGGGGCTCTGCGCAGGCACTACGCGGCGGCCAAGGTTTTCCCAGTGCAAGTGGATCTGCCGCGCTTTTCCGAGCGGCATGTTTCGGTGATCGGAACAGATCTGTTGGCTTCCGGCGGATTGGTGCGTCACAATCCCGCGGCCATCGCGCGGGTTGCCTACGATCTTGCCCGGCAGGGCAGGGAACGTCTGCTACTCCAGGCCCGCCCCCGCGGATGAAGCGGTGGGGGGCCGGTTCACCGCCACCGAGTAGTGGAAAAAGCCGATCATCATCTCTTCCCACGTCTGGTCGCCCCAGCGCACTTCCTTCGTGGGGTCCGGGTTGTACTTGTTGTTGGGCGAATTGTCGAAGTGGGCCACGCATTCGATCCGCGTGCCGGCCGGCAGCGTGAGGGGCTTGGCAAGTTCATAGCTGAGCTGCCAGTTGAAGTCGTACTTGGGCACATTCAGAAGAACCTCGCTCCGGCCGTCAGGGAAGACGGCGGTGTACTTGAAGTCCTTGCCCCGGACGTGCATATGCGGCGCCATGCCGTCCAGTGTGATCTCCTGCCTGGCGACGAACTGCGAGACCACTTCATGGTTGGGCGCCATGGCTGGAATCTTAAACGCGAAGTTCATCGCACGGCCTACAATCGACTGGCGCACCGGCGGATTTTTCGCGAACCGGAGCCCGACATAGCTGCGATCCTTCACAGCGGTGCCGTTGGGCGTATAGTGCAACTGGAAATTGAACACCGTACCGGCCTTGACCAACCGCGCTGTGCCGGGTTCGAATTGAATCGGGCGCGCCCCGGGGGCAAACCCGATGAGCATGTTGCCGCCTTCCCCTCGGCCCTGGGGCTCTCCAGGGGACAGCATGAACACAATGATGTGGTGCACAACGCCGCGCTTATCCGCGCGAACCTCGGCTGCCTCCACCCACCTGTCTTCGGTGAAGCCGGTGGGGACGCGGAAGTACTTGTAGGGTACGGTGCCGGAAGCCGGCACTTCGAAATCGGCGCCGATGTCGAAGACCACATCCGGCTTGCCGATGGACCAGCCGTCGTCGAATTTCGGCGCGGGTGGCAGATGCGCCGGTTCGCCTTCGGGCGCGCCGGCGGCGGCCCACTGCACCAACGTGTCTTTTTCAGCCGGCGATAGGCGGCGGTCGTTCTTGAAGTGGCCGTGGGCGGGGTCGGCGCTCCAGGGCGGCATCTTCTCGTTCACCACGGCGTCGCGGATGGCCTTGGCCCAAGGCCGGATCTCCTTATAGGACGTGAATGCCATCGGTGCGGCCTCACCGGCGCGGTGGCACACCACGCAGCGGTTGTTGACGATTTGAGCGACGTCCTTGGTAAAGGTGGGCGTGGCCGCGGTAAGCGCGGTAGCCATGGCAATCCCCGTGATGAGTGTACGCATAAAGCTCTCAAGAATATCTTAACCGTGTCTCCCCGCGGGGACAATGGGGTGCCGTGATGTTGGATAGCCGGGCCATTCCCAAGCCGGGGTCTATTCGTCCTATCGGTATGGGGGGAGCGGGCGATAAAATGAATAGAAATGAGCGGCTCTGTACACGTAGTCATCCTCGCGGCGGGCCTGGGCACCCGGATGCGCTCAAAGAAAGCCAAGGTCCTGCACCGGGCCGGGGGGCTGACGCTTGTCGAACATGTGGTGCGCGTGGCGCTGGAAGTGGCTCCGCCGGGGCAGGTTACCGTGGTGACGGGCCACCAGGCGGACATTGTTGAGCAGGTGCTCGCCCCGTACGGCGTGCGCTTTGCCCGGCAGACTGAGCAGCGTGGCACCGGCCACGCCGTGATGTGTTGCCGGGACGCGGTGGCAGGCGCCGGTCCCGAAGACCTGCTGGTGATCCTCTACGGCGATTCTCCGCTTCTCTCCGCTGCCACCGTGCGGCGTCTGGTGGAGCGGCAGCAGGCCAGCCAGGACGCGGGCATTGTGATCACCACCACGCTCGACGACCCCACCGGCTATGGCCGTGTGCTGCGCGACAGCGCGGGCCACATCCAGGCGATTGTGGAACAGAAGGCCTGCACACCCGAACAGGCCGCGGTTCGCGAGATCAACTCGGGCATCTACGCTTTCCGCAATGCGTTGGTCTGGCGCCACATCGGCGAAATTGGCACCAACAACCCGGCTGGCGAGTACTACCTTACGGACATTGTCGAGATCCTGCGCGCCCAGGGCCACGCCTTTTCGATTCTGCATCTGGACGACGCGGCCGAGGTGATGGGCATCAACACGCGCGTGGAACTGGCCCTTGTGGACCGTATTTTCCGCGAGCGTAAGGCCACCGAACTGATGCTGGCGGGCGTCACGATCGTGAAGCCGGAAACGGTGACCATCGACACTGGTGTCGAGGTGGGGCAGGACACGGTGATCGAACCGTTCGCGCAGCTTCTGGGCACCACCGTCATCGGCTCGGATTGCCGCATCGGTGCGTGTTCCATTGTCGATAGCTCGGCGATTGCCGACGGCGTCGATATTGCGCCTTTCACCATGGTGGGCACCTCCACGGTGGAGTCAAACGCTCACATAGGCCCGTACGCCCGCCTGCGCATGGACAACCATGTGGAGGCGGGCGCCCATATCGGGAACTTCGTCGAGTTGAAGAAGACCCGGCTTGGCGCGGGATCTAAATCGATGCACCTGGCGTATCTGGGCGATTCCGTGATCGGCCGCAAGGTCAACGTGGGCGCCGGCACCATCACCTGCAACTATGACGGCCGGAAGAAGCACCAGACAAGAATCGGCGACGGCGCGTTCGTCGGCAGCAACTCGACGCTGGTGGCGCCGGTGGAACTGGGCGAAGGCAGCTACGTTGGCGCGGGCAGCGTGATCACGCACCAGGTGCCTCCTGAGGCGCTGGCCGTGGGCCGGGGGCGCCAGGTGGTGAAGGAACGCTGGGCCGCACGCCGGAAGGCAAAGGAGCCCGCGGGCTCTACGAAGTGATGGCGCCCTGCGAGGCCGACGACACCATTTTGCAGTACTTGGCGAAAACGCCGGAGGCGTAGCGCGGCGCGGGCGGGTTCCAGGACTTCAAACGCTCCCCCACTTCTTCCGCCGGAACCTCAAGGTCAATGGTGCATTGGGCGATGTCAATGGCGATGATGTCGCCTTCGCGCACTGCCGCAATCGGGCCGCCGGCCGCGGCTTCTGGAGCCACGTGACCGATCATGAAGCCACGCGTGGCGCCGCTGAATCGGCCATCGGTCAGCAGGGCCACCGATTCACCGAGTCCTGCCCCCATGATGGCTCCCGTGACGCCAAGCATTTCGCGCATTCCGGGTCCGCCCTTGGGACCCTCATACCGGATGACCAACACGTCACCGGCCTTGATTTCACCGCGAGTGACGGCGTTCATGGCAGCTTCTTCATGATCGAAGACCCGGGCGGGGCCGCGATGGCCTGTGCGCGCAATGCCGGTGACCTTGATGACACAGCCTTCGGGGGCGAGTGTGCCGCGCAGGATCACCAGTCCGCCCGATTTCTTAATGGGGTTATCGAGCGGCCGGATCACCTTCTGCGTGGGGTTCTCCTTGGCGTCCGCCGCCTCTTCCGCCAGCGTGCGGCCGGTGACCGTGATCGCGGAACCATCCACATAACCGCCGTCCACCAGCCGCTTGGCGATCACCGGAATGCCGCCCGCCACGTCTACATCGGCGGCGACGAAGTTGCCGGCCGGTTTCAGGTCCACCAGCAACGGTGTGTTGGCGCTGATGGCCTGGAAGTCGTCGATTTCCAGAGGCACCTGGGCATCGCGAGCCATGGCCAGCAGGTGCAGCACGGCGTTGGTTGAGCCGCCGGTGGCGGCCACCGATGCGATGGCGTTGTCGAATGCCTTCCGGGTAGCGATGTCGCGCGGCTTCAGGTCCTTGCGCACGGCGTTCATCACGACCTGGCCGCAATAGGTGGCGACGGTGTCCTTGCGCGGGTCCACTTGCGGTACCGACGCGGTGTTCATGGGCGACAGGCCGATCAGTTCCATCACCGTTGCCATGGTGTTCGCCGTGAACTGTCCGCCGCACGCACCGGGGCCCGGGCATGCATGATCTTCAATCGCCAGCAACTCAGCGTCCGAGATCTTGCCGGCGGCGCAGGCGCCAACGGCTTCGAACACATCCTGAATGGTGAGATCGCGGCCGTTGTACTTGCCGGGCATGATGGTGCCGCCGTAGAGCAGCACGCTCGGCACGTTCAACCGCAGCATCGCCATGGCGGCCGCCGGAATCGTCTTGTCGCACGCCACCAGGCAGACCAGACCGTCGAACATGTAACCGCGGGTGGTCAGTTCGATCGAATCGGCGATGAGGTCGCGGCTGACCAGGGACGCTTTCATGCCCTCGGTGCCCATGGTGACACCGTCGCTGATGGCGATGGTGTTGAACTCCATGGGCGTGCCGCCCGCTTCGCGAATGCCCTGCTTCACACGCTCTGCGAGCGCGCGCAGGTTGTAGTTGCAGGGCATGGTTTCAATCCAGGTGTTGGCGACGCCGATGATGGGCTTGCGCAGGTCCTCGTCGGTGAAGCCGATAGCCTTCAGCATGGAGCGCGCCGGGGCACGATCCCGTCCCTGGGTGATGGTGTAGCTGCGTAGTGACATGGTGGGAAAGTTTCAGTGTAACAGGCGGTCGCCGGTGGTCAGCGCGCGGAAAAGACCCGCAGAATCACCAGCAACAGGCAGGCCAGGGCGATGGCGGCCGAAACACCGCCCAGCATGCGCCACAGGCGTTCACGGCCCGGATTTCGCAGCGAAGGTTCACCGGCAAGCATGGCGATTCCGTAGCCCCCGGCCAGGCCGCCAATGTGCGCCGCGTTGTCGATGGGGAACATGGGCAGAAGGCCGAACATGATGCTGTAGATGGCCCAGCGGACGAAGAAGCCGCGCATCTCACGCACCATGGCCGACCCGGAGCGCGTGCCAAGGGCAATCATCGCCCCGATGAGTCCCATGATGGCCGCCGAGGCGCCCACCGAGATACTGGCCGACCACAGCGCGCTCAGCGCGAAACCGCAAACTGTGGAGAAAACGTAGAACACCACCAGGCGAGCCGTGCCAAAGTATTCTTCCACGACGCCCGCCAGATCCCACAGCGCCCAACTGTTCATGAAAATGTGGAACAACCCGCCGTGCAGAAAACCGGCCGTGATCAGACGCCACCACTGGCCGCTGGCCTGGAGCGCGGCCCAATCCACCTTGGCGCCAAACAGGAGCAGCAGATTCGGGTGAATATCCGCCGTGGCCGGGCGCTCGAATTTCACGTTGCCGGCCATGCTGGCCACGTAGAGTCCGAAGTTCAGTGTCAAGATGATAACCGCGGTCAGATTGGCCTGCGGGATGAGGCCGCCCAGGATCTCGCCGGGGTTGCGGACATCGACGGCGCGGGGTCCAACTTCAGCCTGGCAATAAGGACAAACGCGGTCGCTGGTGGTGATGAACGCCCGGCATCCCGGGCACATGCGGCGGTGATCCACTACTGTTCATTGTAGAACGCGGTCCGGCTGTGGCCAGAGAACGCGGGTTCCAGCCCGCCGGGCTACGGGATTCGATAAGCTGGAACAAGTGAGCACCCCTCCTTTTCAACTGCCGGGCCGGACTGCGCTCATCACCGGCGGGGCCAGTGGTATCGGCGAACAGACAGCGCGGGTCTTCCGGGACGCCGGCGCCCATGTGATTATCTGCGACATCGATGGCGCGCGGGCGGAAGCCTTGGCGGCCGAACTTGGCGATGCTGAAACTCGCGTCTGCGACATCACCAACGAGGATCAGGTGCGCGCGATGTTCGCGGGCATTCCGAAGCTCGACATCCTGGTGAACAACGCCGGAATCGGGCATGTGGGCACGGTGGCGGACACCGAGCTGGCCGATTTCCAGCGCCTTTTCCGGGTGAACGTCGAGGGCATGTTTCTTGTGACCAAGCATGCCATTCCGCACTTGCTCGCCTCTCACGGGTCCATTGTGAACATTGGGTCCGTGGCGGGTCTCATCGGAATCAGGAAGCGTTTCGGATACTGCGCCACCAAGGGCGCCGTGGTCGCGATGACCAAACAGATCGCCGTCGAATACCCCACGCAACTGCGTGTGAACTGCATTTGTCCAGGCACGGTGGACACGCCGTTCGTGGAAGGCTACCTGGAGAAGTACCACAAGCACGAAAAGGAAAAAGTGCGCGCCGAGATCAATGCCCGCCAGCCCATTGGACGGCTGGGCAACCCGCGCGAGATCGCCTATCTGGCCCTCTATCTCAGTTCTGAAGAGGCGGGCTTCGTCACCGGGTCGGTGGCCACCATCGATGGCGGTTGGACTGCTGCGTAAGAACTGACGGCGGCTGGACCGCCGCGTAAAGGTTTTCAAACCATGTCAAAACGAATCGGTATTCTCACGGGCGGGGGCGATGTCCCCGGGTTGAACAGCGTCATCAAGTCAGTGACCTACGGGTCCACGGAACTGGGCTGGAACGTGACGGGTCTGCGCCGCGGATGGGAAGCCCTCACCCACATCGACTTCGATGACCCGGCCAGCGTGAAGCGCTATGTGGAACCGCTGGACCGGCAGGTGACGCGCAACATTGATCGCACGGGCGGAACGCACCTGCACAGTTCCCGCACCAACCCGGCCAAAATGAAGACGCTGCCGAAGGTGTGCCATGGGCAGACGTTCCCCGCCACAACGCGCATCGACAAGAAGACCAACGAGGAGTATGTCACCTACGACATCAGCTCCCATGTGTTGAGGAACATCGGGAAGCTGGGGCTCGATTATCTGGTGGCCATCGGCGGCGATGACACGCTCAGCTACGCGGCCCACCTGGACCGGTTGGGTTTCAAGGTGGTCGCCATCCCCAAGACCATGGACAACGATGTGCGGAACACCGAGTACTGCATCGGTTTTTCCACCGCCATCAGCCGCGCGATGAACGCCATTGAGCGCCAGCGCACCACCATCGGATCCCATGAGCGCATCGGCATCTTCCGCATCTTCGGACGCGATGCCGGCTACACGGCGCTCTACACCGCGTACGCCACCTCCATCCGCTGCGGCATTCCGGAGTACCACTTCGATCACACCAAGATGGTTGAACTGTTGCTTAAGGACAAGCGCGATAACCCGAGTTCGTACTCGCTGGTGGTGCTGTCGGAAGGCGCGAACTGGGTGGGTCACAAGCTCACCGAGTATGGTGAGCCGGATGCCTACGGCCATCGCAAGAAGATGAGCGTGGCCGAGGACTTCTCCGATGCGCTTCGAAAGATCGAGAAGGAAGAAACGGTGGTGAGCGACCTCACCTACGACCTGCGCGGCGGCGCGCCGGACTTCGTGGACCGTCTGGTGGCCACCACCTTCGCCTCCATGGCCATCGACGCCATTCGGGACGGCTTGAGCGGACGGATGACAGCCATCAACCACGGCGTCTACTCGCTTGAGCCCATTCCGGACCCGGCACTCGGGCCGCGCAAGGTGGACGTTGAGTCCATGTACAACACCGAGCGGTACCGGCCGCGCTACGACCGTAAGCTCGGGCTGCCCATCTTCCTCACCAAGCCGTGATGCACTGGCTGCGGCGCCTCCTCGGGGCGAAGCCCGCCCCGCCACCGCTTGCCGAGATCAAGCAGGCGTTCGAGGACGCCGCGGGTGACGAGGAGCACTTCCCGTCCACGATCGACCCGCGGATCTATCACGTTCAGTTGTTGGTACGGACCTTCGGGCCGCTTGACGGGCTGCGGGTTCTTGACGCCGGATGCGGCAAGGGACGCTTTGCCCGCGTCTTGCGGGACCGCCATCCGGCGGGCCAATACCATACTCTGGACTTGTCCGAAGCGATGCTCCGCCGCGTCCCTGAAGGCATGCACCGGTGCTGCGGCACACTCACCGGGCTGCCCTATCGCGGCGGCACCTTTGACGCGGTCTACGCCACCGAGTCTTTGGAACACGCTGTGGACATCGACGCCGCCGTGGCCGAACTATGCCGCGTGCTCAAGAAGGGCGGCAAGCTGGTGATCATCGACAAAAACCGCGCCCACTGGGGAAAGCTTAAAACGCCGCCCTGGGAACGGTGGTTCCGGCGCGGTGAGTTGGAACAGCTTCTGGCGCGCCACTGCGCCCGTGTGTCAAGCAAGCCGGTCTCCTATTGGGAAGACGTGCCTCCCGATGGACTGTTCCTGGCGTGGATCGCCGAACGCTGACTGTATAGAATCCGGCACCCTCGCCGGATACTGAACAGCATCGGCGTGGCGCAGGAACCTGATTCTCTTTTGGTTTCAATGAGTTATGCTTTGGCATAACGGTTGCACTATTCCGGCGCATGTTGACCATGTGCTCTGACGAACAACTGCTTGGAATGATCGGCTGCGGGGAAAAGGACGCCTTTGAAGAACTGTACCGGCGCTACGCTCCCATGATCCGCAATGTGCTGAGGACGTACCTGTTTTCGGCCGAGGACTTGCTGGACCTGCTGCAGGAGGTGACTCTCCAGCTCTGGCAGAAAGCGGCCGCGTTTGATCCTTCACGCGGGAATGCGCGTGGCTGGATCGCCATGATCGCCCGCAGCCGCGCTCTGGACTACCTGCGGGGACGCCGCCGCGCGCCGCTGCCCGAGGCCATTGAGGATGACCTGCCCGCCACTGCGGCCGCACCCTGCCAGGCGTCCGCTCTTGCGATTCGCCAGGCAGTGGCCCAATTGCCCGGAAGCCAGCGTGAACTTGTGACTCTGGCTTATGTCCAAGGGATGAGCCACAGCCAGATCGCGGCACGGCTGAACCGCCCTTTGGGCACCGTGAAGACCCAGATCCGCGCGTCAATGAGCCAGCTCCGCTCCGCGATGGTAGCCTAGCGGATCACGCTGGCCAGGCCGGCGCCCAGCGCGGCGACACCCGGAATGCTGACGGGTGTGCGACCCTGAATCGCGATCTCACCGGCCAGCGCCCGCGCCACCGCCAGTTCGGCCGGCGGCACGGTGGAAAATGTGGCCATCAGCGCGGCGGCGTTGGGGACAATGCGCAGCAGATAAGGATTGCCCATGGCAATGAAGATCACGGGCGCGCGCCCGGCCAGCAGCGCCTGCACAAAAGGATGATAAGCACCGCGAAGCGTCCCATCGCCACCGTTGGCCGAGGGCGCGACGAACGCCGCCACGGCCACCGCTGAACAGGTGGCCGACTCGGCTGCCATCCGCATCAGGCCGGCCTCAGGCATTGAGGCATCAAGCCAGGTGGACCGAAGTGCGGGAACCCTCGCCTTCAACTCGTCGATCAGCGTTCGCCCAAGCTGCGAATGGCGGCTCTCCGCCAGGGTGAAGAGGCACGCCCGGGGGGCGTCGCGAAGCGGCACAACGGACCCTTCATTGCGCAGCAGCGTCAGCGCCCGGGCCGCCACTTGCTCGGCGAACGTGACCTCGTCCGGATCGTCCAGAACGTCACTCAACTGATCGGTGTCCACCAGTTTCCGGCGGAACAGCCCCACGCGGGCCTTGGCCGCCAGCACGCGGATCGCGCTCTCATCGATACGTTTGGCGGAAAGGCGGCCCGACTTGACAGCAGCGGCCACGGCGTCAACGGCAGCCGCCGGGCGCGGTGGCATCAGGAGCAGGTCGGCCCCGGCCTCAATGGCGCGTACCGCCGCCTCACCGCCCGGGAACTGCCGGGTCAGCGCCTGCATGTCCATGGCATCGGTGATAATCAACCCCCGAAAACCCAGTTCCTCGCGCAGAACGCGGCCAAGGATGCGCGGTGATATGGTGGCGGGAACCGGGTCCGGATCCAGGGCCGGTACGGTGACGTGCGAAGTCATCACCGAATCGGCGCGCGCCGCAATGGCGGCCCGGAAAGGAGCCAGTTCCACACGGTCCAGACGGTCGCGGCCGCCTGCGATGGTCGCCATGCCCAGATGGGTATCGACATTCGTGTCGCCGTGGCCGGGAAAATGTTTGGCCGAGACCAGCACGGGTGAGCCGGGGTTCTCATGCGCTCCTTCGATAAACGCCCGCACGTGGCTGGACACCGCCTCCGGATCCTCGCCAAAGGACCGTATGTTGATAATCGGGTTGTCCGGGTTGTTGTTGACGTCAGCCGATGGGGCGAAGATCCAATGGATGCCCAAGGCGCGCGATTCACGCGCCGTCGCCGCGCCCAGGGCCCGGGTGAACTTAAGGTCATTCACCGCGCCGAACGCCATCAGATGCGGGTGGCGAACCGTCCCGGAGACCCGCATCGACGCGCCTCGCTCAAAGTCGGCGCCGGCGATCAGCGGGATCTTCGCCAGCCGCTGCATGCGATTGAGAAACGCGGCCACGGCATGGGGTTCCGCATTCTGGACCGTGCCGTTTGAGACCCGGTTGAGCAGGATCAGCCCGCCCACGCCGGTGTCACGCACCAGTTGCACGAACTCGCGGGCCTGCCGCGAGCGCGGGTGCGGAGTTTCACCATGGAACGGGATCATCACCAATTGGGCAATCCTCTGGTGCAGCGTCATCTTCCGCAGCAAGGCGCGCACGTCACTGGAGGGCCCGGCGGGTTTAGCGGCCGCGCGCGGCTTTCGGGCTGGCGCCGCCCAAGCCATCAGAGCCGCCAGGAAGCAGACCAGCAGACGTCGCGCCATGCGTCTCTTCCGTTCCCCGCCGGGGCTAGCCGCTCTTTCGCTGGTTCTTCGACGCCGCCGTCTGGCGGGACGCCGGCTTCCGGGCTGGTTTCACATTCACCAGCCGGTTCACCGCGCGAACCAGGTGTGACACTTCGTTGGCATTTTTCTGAATGACGGTGCTGGCGCCGGAGTCGCGCTCATTGAGCCCGATCGAATCCGCATAGCCGGAGATCAGGATCACCGGAACGGCGGGCCGTTGTTCGTGTAGGCGCCGTATCAGTTCCACGCCGTTGATGCGGGGCATCTTGTAATCAGTCACCAGCAGGTCACATTCAAGCCATGCCTGGTTGTTCAGGGCCTCTTCCGGGGACGATGCGGCGACCGTCCTATGTCCCAACTCCTCGAGCACCGAGCGCCGGGCGGAAAGCCCCATCTTGTGATCATCGACCAGAAGAATTAAGAGGGGCTTCTTCGGCCGTGACGATGAGAGCGAACGCATGAAGACTCTCGCGAAGTTAGCAGACAGCGCAAGACGTTGTCAAACACTGTGTATCGAACTGAAACAAGGCGAGATTTTTTGCTTGACAGAAAAACGCCTGCTTCGTCCCGAGCCGCTACTCCACTTCGCGCGGTGCGTTGTAGCCAGCCTTGGCCACAATGGAGTACTTGACGGGTTTGCCCTTTTCGTCGGTCACCTTGAGCGGTTCGCCGGTGGCCGGGTTCACCAGGTCCACTTTCAGGCGGCGAAACTTGCCATCCTTTACCGTGTTCGAGGGCTGGTAGCCCAGTGAGTACTGGTTCCTGAGAGACTGATGAATCGCGCCGAAAATTCCCGGAAACTCACCGTAGAACCGGGGGAAAAACGACATCCCGCCGGTCTCCTTGGCGAAGGTGCGCATCTGGTTGTCGGCCTGCAGGAAATCCAGACGCGCGATGGAGCCCATGTAGCCGCGGGCGTCGTACCATTCACGCAGCGCCTGCATCAGCCCCACGCCGTAGATGGGCACACCTGCCGTCTGCAGGGCCTTGCGAGTCTTGTCGAACGTGAGCTTGCTGAACGTGTCGATTCCGCTCGCGATGAGCACAATCGCCTTGCGCCCTTCAATCTCCGACATGCGCTCCGCGGTGTCCACCAGCGCATCGTACAGGTTCGACTCTGAGTAAGCGGCGATGCGCAGGCGCTGCATCGCTTCATACGCCTTGCGCTTGTCGGTGGAGAAGTCCGAAAGGATTTCCGGCCGCAGGTCATATGCCACCACCGCCACGTAGTCTTCCGGCTTCAGCGTTTCCAGAAAACCGTAAGAAGCGGTCAGCGTCTGATACCAGGTTTCGCCCCAATACTGCTGGAACAGGTTGCTGAACTCGATCACCAGACACACCGTCATCGGTGCTTCGCCCATGGCGAACTGCGTTACCTTTTGCGGAACATTGTCTTCGAGAATTCTGAAGTTGTCACGGGGGATGCCTGGGATGAACCGGCCGCGGTTGTCGAGCACCGCCACATCCACCGTCACCGTGGTGACATCGCTCTTGAACGTCGCCAAGCCTTCCGGCAGGTCGTCCTTCTTCTTGTTGAGTTTGGACTTGATCTGCTGCTGTTCCGGCTCCGGCGGCGCATCCTTCTTCCGGGGGCGGGCCACCGTGTCGCTCGACTCTTTCCTCGGCCCCTGTTGGGCCGAAAGAAATTGCGAAAAGAACGTGGCCGAACCCATAACCGCCGTGGCCGCCAGCAGCCGGACGAACTTGGAAGAACCCATGGAAGACTCCCTTTGGCGCGAATCTGCCGCGCTACCGACGAATATATCAGATCGTGCGGAACACGCATTCCATGCCGTGGGCCTATAATCGTTTCGATGGACCTTACTCGCCGCAGACTCTTGACCACCGGTATCGCCGCGGCCGCCGCCGCAGTTCCCCAGGCCCGCTCCGCCAATGACCGTATTCAGGTGGGGGTTGTTGGCTGTGGCGCCCGGTCCCATGAACTGATGAGGCACCTGCTGGCGAATCCCGGCGTGGCTATCACCGGAGTTGTCGACGCCTACAAGGGCCGCGTGGAGCGCGCGCTGGACCGGGTGGGCCCCGCCGCCCGCTCCTATCGCGATTACAAGGAAGTGCTGGCCGACAAGTCGATCGACGCCGTGGTCATCGCCACGCCGGATCACTGGCACAAGACCATGGTCATGGATGCCATCAGTGCTGGCAAGGACGTCTATTGCGAAAAGCCGCTCACCTACCGCGCCTCCGAAGGGAAGGAGATCATCGATGCCGCCGCCCGCACCGGCCGCATCGTGCAGGTGGGCAGTCAGCCGGTGAGTTCGAACACGCAGCAGAAGGCGCGCGAAATCATCCAGAGCGGCAAAATCGGCAAGGTCACCCTGGTGCGCGCGGCTTATAACCGCAATACTGCGTCCGGCGCCTGGATTTACCCCATTCCGCCCGATGCCTCGCCCAGCACTGTCAACTGGGACATGTTTCTGGGCCCGGCGCCCAAGCGCCCCTTCAGCCTGGAGCGCTTCTTCCGCTGGCGCTGCTACAAGGACTATTCGGGCGGCATCTCAACCGACCTCTTTGTCCACCTCTGTACCACCATCCATTTCCTGATGAACGCCCGCATGCCTTCCCGCGTGGTGGCCATGGGCCAGTTGTACCGCTGGAAGGACCGCGAGGTGCCGGACACCATCAACGCGGTGCTCGAGTACCCGGAAGGCTTCGCCGTCAACCTCAGTTCAACGTTCAACAATCAGATGTCGGGCGAAGGCGCCTTCCAGTTCCTGGGTACCGAAGGCAGCGTGACGCTGGGTGGCGGACTGGATGTGCATCCGGAAGACGCCGTGGAGGACAACCGCTGGATTGTGGAAAGCTGGGCGAAATCGATGGAAGAGGCGTACTTCAGGAATCCCAAGGTTCGCGCCAACGAAGCCCCGCACGCCCGGAAGCCGAAAGGCCAGGTGCAGCACTTCAAGTCCGAAGGGCCCGATTCGACGGTGACCCACTTTGCCGGCTGGCTCAACTCCATCCGCACACGCCAGCAGCCCTGGGAGAATGCGACGGTGGGGCATCGCGCCGCCGCCTGCGCGCACATGGTGAACAAGTCCGCCGCTGAAGGCAAGCTGGTGGAATGGGACTTCTCGGCCGACGATATCAAGGGCTGAATCAGGGGCTGAAATCCCGCCGCCCTTAGATGATCTCCTTGATCACCTGTCCCTGGATCTCCGTCAGGCGCTCCTTGCGGCCAAGGTGCATGAAGCTGAGCGCGTCCTGATCCAATCCAAGCTGATGCAGAATCGTCGTGTGGATGTCGCGGAAGTGGTACGGCTTCTCCACCGCCCGCAGCCCGATCGCATCCGTGGCGCCCACCACGGTGCCGCCCTTGATTCCGCCACCGGCCATCCACATCGTGAAGCCCAGGTTGTGGTGGTCCCGGCCCTTGCCGCCCTGTGCCTCCGGCGACCGGCCGAACTCGCCGCCCCACACCACCAGCGTCGACTCCAGCAAGCCCCTGCGCTTCAGGTCGCGCATTAAGGCCGCCACCGGCTGGTCCGTCTGCCTGGCCATCCGCAGGTGGTTTTCCTCGATATCCGAATGCGCGTCCCACTGCAGATCGCCCGGGCCCCCGCCGGAGACAGCCACCACGAACCGGACACCGCGCTCCACCAGCCGGCGGGCCATCAGCAGACGCCGGCCGTAGTCGTCGGTGTGCTCCTGGCCAACCCCGTACAGGTCCAGCGTTTCCTTCGGTTCGTTCGACAGGTCGAAGATTGCCGGGGCCTCTGTCTGCATGCGGAATGCCGTCTGGTAGACGCTCATCCGGGCCTCGAACTCAGAGTCGTCCGCCGCCAGATTGGCTTCGTTCAGGCCGCGGATGAGATCCACGGTCTTGCGGCGCGTGGCGAGATCGACCCCCTTGGGCAGTTCCAGATTCAGCACCGGCTTCTTGCCGGGCCGGAACAGCGCCGGCTGATAGATGGCCGGCAGGAATCCGTTGGTGTACATCGGGGTACCGGCTTCAAGCGCCCCGTGCGGGTCGGGAAGCACCACGTACGCCGGCAGAGACTGCGACTCACTGCCCAGCCCATAAATCGTCCAGGAGCCCATGGACGGGAACCCCGGAATCACCCGGCCCGTCAGCAACTGATACTGCGCCGCCGAGTGCACCACCATGTCGGCGTGGCAGGAACGCACCACCGCGACGTCATCCATGATCTGCGCCGTGTACGGAAGCAGATCGGAGACGTCTATGCCCGCCTGTCCGTGCTTCTTGAAGGTCCGCTTGGTGCCCAGGAGCTTGGCGTCTTTGGCGATGAACTGGTACTTGGCCTCGCCAAACTCGGCTGGGCGTGTCTGGCCGTGCAACTCGTTCAGCAACGGCTTCGGATCGAACGTCTCCATGTGGCTGGGTCCGCCCGCCATGAACAGGAAGATCACCGACTTCGCTTTCGCGTTCACGGGGTTGTGCGGGCGCTTGGGGGCCAGCGGATTCACGTAGGCCGCGCTGGCTTCTCCGCGCGCCACCATCGATGCGAAAGCGAGCGAGCCAAAGCCGCAAAAACAGTCCGTCAGGATCTCGCGGCGTGTACGGGCAATGCGAACGTGTTCAGACATGGATATCTCTTCCCGGCGCTAGTTCAGATAGAGGAATGCGTTGGTATTCAGCATGGCGAGCGCGAACTCGCGCAGCGGCTGATTCTTGAGAAACTCAATCCCCGTGCGTTCTTCCTTCAGATTCGGTGCGCGGCCCGCTGCCAGGCGGTAGGCAAGCCGCACGGTTTGCCCGGGCGACGCCCCTCCTTCCTTGCGCAGCCGCTCGGCGAACGCCTCCGCCATGCGGTTTGAAAAGTCGCCGTTCAGCAGTTCCAGAGCCTGCGGCGCATGCGTGCTCGCGTCGCGCTTGGCGCAACTGATCTGAAGGTCGGGTGCGTCGAACACTTCCATGAACGGCAGTCGGAAGTTCCGCTTATAGATCAGATACACCGTGCGCCGGTTGTGCTCGGTGGCATCGGGCGTCACGGCCCACTGCGACGGTTTGTAGAGAAGCTGCAACAGATCCTCTTCCACCGGAACAAGGATGCTCGGGCCGCCCTGTTTGGCGTTGAGCAGACCAGCCGCGGCCAGCGCACCGTCACGAATTTCCTCGGCGGCCAGCCGGCGGCGGTTGAAGCGCCACAGCAGTTTGTTCTCGGGATCTTTCTCCCGCGCGATGGTCGAGGCGGCCACGTTCGATGCCTGCTGATACGCATTGCTCATCAGGAGCATCTTATGAACCCGCTTCATCTTCCAGCCGCCGGAAACAATCTCGTTCCCCAGGTAGTCCAGCAACTCCGGGTGCGATGGGCGCGCGCCCATCCGGCCAAAGTCGTTCGGCGTGGTCACAATGCCTTGGCCGAAATGATACTGCCATATGCGATTGGCCAACACACGGGCGGGCAGCGGGTTGTCGGCGCTCATCAGCCAATCCGCCAGTTTGGTGCGCGGCTGCGCCGTTGCCGGCGGCAACTCAGGAGTATTGTCGGGCAGCAGAACACCCAGGGGCCGCATCCCAACGCGGTCACCTTTCTTCGCGTAGTCGCCGCGCGCCAGCAGATGCACCGGGCTGGCCTTGGACTCATCGCTCTTGACGGAAAACAGCGCGGGCAGGGGCTCTGGCATCTTCGCCTCGGTCTCCTTGATGCGCTTCTCCATCGCCGTCCGTTCTTCGCCCTTCATGCCCCGCATCTTGGCGCGCAGTGCCTTCACTTCTTCTTCAACGGCCTTGGTCTTCGCTTTCCATACCGTTTGCTCGGCGTCCGTTGCCAGAGGAATGTCCTGCTCCTCGGTGCCGGCGAAATAGGCCTGAATGCGATAGTAATCCGAATGCCGGATCGGGTCGAACTTGTGATCGTGGCAACGGGCACAGCCAAGCGTAACGCCCAGCAGCGCGGACCCCACCACGTTCGTCATCTCCGTCAGCACTTCATTGCGGCTGCTTGCCACTTCCTGATTGCCTGCGTTTTTCCGCAGCGGACCCAGGCGCTGGAAGCCCGAGGCTACTCGATACTCCTCGTGCTTCGGGTTGATCTCATCACCCGCCAATTGTTCCCGCACAAATTGATCGTAGGGCTTGTCGGCGTTGAAGGAATGGATTACGTAGTCGCGATAACGCCAGGCGTCCCGGCGGTGGGTGTCGTACTCGAATCCGTCGGTCTCCGCGAAACGGACCACATCCAGCCAGTGCCGGCCCCACTGCTCTCCAAAGCGGCTGTCGTCGAGAAGGCGGTCCACCAGGCGTTCCCACGCGCCGGGCTTGGTATCCCGCACAAAAGCGTCCACTTCGGCCGGCGTTGGGGGCAAGCCGGTCAGGTCGACAGTCACCCGCCGGATCAGCGTCACACGATCCGCCCGCGGAGCCGGGCGCAGCCCCTCCTTCTTCAACCGGGCCAGGATAAACGCATCGATCGCGCTGCTTGCCCAGGCGCGGTCAGCCGGAGCGGTGAACGTGGGCACCTCCGGATTCTTCCGCGGCTGAAACGACCAGTGCCGGCGCTCCAATGCCGAATACTTGCCGAGCGGGGCAAAGCCTTCCGCGCCGCCCAGCAGCGCGGCCGCGGCAAGAGCCGCCACCGCCACACGAGCGGGCTTCGTCAACGGTCTGTGTCCTTGTTGGGTGCGCATGGGTACACTTCGAGAGCGTCTCCATTATACCCCCTCACTGCCGCATCAGTCAGTCAGTACTGGCTGGTACGCTACACGCCGCCGGCACGCCGTTTGATCAGATCTCCACCAGCACTTTGCCCGCGCTGTCCGCATACCGGCTGGCAATATCGAAGGCCTGCCCAATCTGCTCCAGGGGCCGGCTATGCGTCAGCATCGCGCCCAGCATCTTCGGGTGCTCCCTCAGCAATTGGACGGCAAGGCCGGTCTCATGATTTGAGCGCCGCGAACTGAAGAATTCAATCTCTTTGCGCCGCATCACATGGAATTCCAGCGACACGCGCAGAGTCGAAGGAATCCCCGTGATCACCACGCGGCCCGCATAGCGTGTGGCGTGAAGACACTGGTTGATCGTCTCGCCTTTCGTTGCGCAGTCCAACGCCATGTCCACGCCACGCCCCCCCGTCGCCCGCAACACTTCCGCCACCGGATCCGCCTGGGCCGGGTCAATCACGTCGGTTGCGCCGTACAACCAGGCCATCTCGCGACGGTGCGCCAGGGGCTCAACCGCGAAGATTTGCCCTACGCCACGGAACTTGAGCGAAGCGATGGTCAGCAGCCCAATCGGTCCGGCGCCGAAAACCAGCGCCGTTTCACCCAGGCCGGGACGGGCCCACTTGAGAGAATGCAGAGCCACCGCCAGCGGTTCGAACAGAGTCGCCTCCGCATGGCTCAACCCGGCGGGGGCGGGCAGCACGTTGCCGGCTGGCAGATTCACGTAGTCCCGGAAGAAGCCCGGGTCACCGGGCATGCTGAGGAATCGGAGATGGGAACAGACGTTGTGGTGCCCGGTAAGGCAGTGCTCGCAGTGATAGCAATAGACGGCGGGCTCAAGGATCGCCGCGTCACCCGCGGACCAGCCCGATACGCCCTCGCCCAAGGCGACGATCTCGCCCGCCGGTTCGTGCCCCAGCACCATCGGGTAGACACAAGGAGTGTCCCCGATCTGGCCCTCGTCGTAATAGTGGACATCGGATCCGCAGATGCCGACCGCTCGAACCCTCACCTGGATCTCGCCAGGCGCGGGCGGCGGAAGTTCTCCTGGAATCAGCCGGAACTCGCGCAATCCTGCCAGTTCGGCGATACGCATCGATTGGGCGGGCAAAGCGGCTACTTCTTGAAGAGGTTGTCGAAGGCAGCGCGCGCTTCGCTGGGTTTGGTGGGCGCCTGGAAGTTCACCGTGGCAGGGCGTGCGCCGTTGCCTGAGGGCGACACGTCGCGGGCCACGGTCACCCGGGCCGAAAAGAACTCGCACTCGTTTGCCTGATCCTTGTAGGGCAGGCGCGCGGGAATCGGCTTCAGGCACTGGAACCGCGTGGACGGCTCAAAGTGAGTGCACTGCTTGCAGCAGTGAAGCGGCGAGGAACACTTGGGACAGTTGGTCTTGAAGTCGGTGCCCGGCATCAGCGGTGTGGCGCAATTGAAGCAGCGGGACGCGGTGACGTTTTCCACCATGCGCGGCAGGCGGGGGCCGGTGATGTCGATGGGGGGCTTGGGGCCCTGGTGGCGGGGGCGGTCGTCGCGCCGTGGTTGCGCGTCGGAGTCCATGTAGCCGCGTTGCTTGTATTTGCGGTCGTCATCCATGGGTGGGTTCTGCTCCTTCGAGAATACGTTGAGCGAAGTGTCTATTCTGCTTATCGTGCTGAAACGTTCGAAACTCAAGCCGCTACACGCGAAATGCCGCGCTGCCGGGAATCCTCGCGAAGGAAGTCAGGGAGAGGAAAGTTCGGGGCAGGAGGTTGATTGTCGCGGACACCCATCCGCCGCACTTCTTGGCGCTGGCGAAGGCGGCCGCTTCCGCCTATCCAGTATGTACCACGGATCGCGACAGAAATCCAGCGTTTTGTTTTCCGCTGCCGGAAGGCCCGGTTCTTGGGCGTGATACCCTGAGACTTCAAGCCCATCCCGGGCTGCACACTTTACATATGAGCGACTTGAGGATTACTCTGCCCGACGGCAGCCAGCAGGCCGTGCCTGCGGGTACCCGCCCACTGGATATCGCCGCCCGTATCTCGCGGCGCCTGGCCGATGACGCCATTGTCGCCCGCGTCAATGGCAACCTGTGGGACCTTACGCGGCCCATCGAGGAAGATTCAACTCTTGAGATTCTCACCACGAAGAATTCCGAGTCGCTCGAGGTCTATCGCCACTCAACCGCCCACCTGCTGGCCGCGGCCGTTCTGGAACTCTACCCGGAAACCAAGCTCGGCATCGGCCCGCCCATCGAAAACGGATTCTTCTACGACTTCCAGCGGCCAGCGCCATTCACCCCCGAGGATCTCGACAAAATCGAAACCCGGATGTGGGAGATTCAGCGCCGCTCCCTTCCCTATGAGCGGAAACTGGTGAACAAGGCCGAGGGCCTCCAGAAGTATCGCGACCTCGACGAGCCCATGAAGTGCGAACTCATCGAAGAACGCGCCGGCGAGATCTTTTCCGAGTACACGCTCGGGCCGCATTTCATCGACTTCTGCCGTGGTCCGCATCTTCCCGACACGTCCCGGATTAAGGCCTTCAAGTTGCAATCCATCGCCGGGGCCTATTGGAAGGGTGACGAGAAGCGCCACCAGATGCAGCGCATCTACGGCACCGCGTGGTTCTCGAAGAAGGAACAGGATGAGTACCTCCAGCGCCTGGAAGAAGCTCGCAAGCGCGACCACCGGAAGCTGGGCCAGGAACTCGAGCTCATCAGCATTGAGGAACTGGCCGGGCCCGGCCTGGTCTTCTTCCTGCCCAAAGGCGCCCTGGTCCGCAAGCAGCTTGAGGACTGGATGCGCGACCAGTATCTGAAGCGCGGCTACTCCCTGGTGGTAACGCCGCACGTCATGCGGCGCAAACTGTGGGAGACCTCCGGCCACGCCAACTTCTACAGCGACAACATGTTCGTTCCCATGGAACTGGACGACGCCGAGTACCAGTTGAAGCCGATGAACTGTCCCGGCCACATTCTGATCTACAAGCACAAGATGCGCAGTTACCGCGATCTGCCGGTGCGGCTGGGCGAACTCGGAACGGTCTACCGCTATGAGCGCTCAGGCACCTTGCACGGCCTGATGCGTGTGCGCGGCTTCACGCAGGACGATGCGCATATCTTCTGCACCCCGGATCAGATCGAACAGGAAGTGGTGAGCTGTCTTGAGTTCGCCGTGGATGTCCTCAATACCTACGGATTCCACGAATACGAAGCCGAGCTTTCCACCTGGGACGGCGGCGCCAACGGCAAGTATGACGGTGCGCCCGAACAGTGGGCGCTGGCCGAACGGGCTCTGGATTCCGCCGTGGCGCGCGCCGGCCTGAAGGTGAAGGTGATGGCCGATGAGGCCGCTTTCTACGGCCCCAAGATCGATGTCAAGCTGGTGGATGCCATCGGCCGCAAATGGCAGCTCTCGACCGTCCAGTTCGATTTCACCCTGCCTCGGCGCTTCGGCCTCGAATACGTCGGCGAGGATGGCAGGAAGCACCAGCCTCTCATGGTGCACCGTGCCCTCTACGGCTCCATGGAGCGCTTTTTCGGCATCCTCATTGAGCACTATGCCGGTGCGTTCCCCGTCTGGCTCGCCCCGGTGCAGGCAGCCGTGCTCCCCATTACGGACCGTCAGTTAGAATACGCCCGCGACGTGGCCGCTCAGTTGACCTCGGCCGGCGTGCGTGTTCATCTCGACGACCGTTCCGAGAAAGTGAATCTCAAGATCCGCGAGGCTCAGTTGCAGAAGGTGCCCTACATGCTGGTTGTGGGTGATCGTGAAGCTCAGGCCGGTGCCGTGAGCGTGCGGCATCGCAAGCACGGCGATCAGGGCGCCCAGCCGCTGGCCGATTTCATCGCGCGCATCACGGCCCAGATCGCCTCCCACTCCACCACCGAGTAACCCCATGACACCATCACGAACACTCCGAATCTGGCGCGAAGGCGGCTTTGTAAGGGTTGCCGCGGTCGGCCGCGTGGTTGAGCCCTGGTTCACAGAGGTTCTGGGCCGCCTGGGCTTCGACGTCATCTGGCTGGATCTGGAACACCGGCCCTGGGGCTACGATGTCATCGACCCCATTTCCCTGGCCTGCCGCGCCACCGGAGTCGATCTCATGGCGCGCATTCGCAAGAGCGGTTACGACAGCCCGATGCGCGCGCTTGAGTTTGGCGCCAACGGTCTGATGGTGCCCCACTGCCGCGGCCCTGAGGAAGCCAGGCAATGGGTGGATTGGATCAAGTTTCCCCCCATCGGCCGGCGCGGCCTGGATGGCGTGGGGGCCGACGCAGACTTCGGCTTGGCGTCCACCGCGGAGCACCTTGAGTTCGCCAACCGCGAAACCTTCATCGCGCTTCAGATCGAAGACCGCGAAGCCGTGGACCGCATCGACGAGATCGCGGCCGTGCCCGGCTTCGACATGCTCTTCATCGGCCCGGGCGATCTCAGCCTCAGCCTTGGCGTTCCCCTCCAGTTCGATCATCCCGTGATGGAAGACGCCCGGCGGCGCATTGCGGACGCGGCGGCCCGGCACGGCAAGTATTGGGGCACCACGTCGGGCACACCCGAAGCCGCGCAGCGCGCCATCGATCAGGGTGCCCGCATGGTCACCTGCGGCAGCGACCACGGGTTCCTGATGGGTGGAGCCAGGAATGCCTGGGCCGGATTCAAAGAGGTGTCCAGGCGATGAGCCGGACCATTCTGCGAAACGCCGTCCTCTTCGACGGCCGCGGCAACGCGGGCGTTCCCGGTGAAGTCCTGATTGAGGATGGGCGTATCGCCGCCGTGGGACGCCTGGACCACGCAGGCGAAGCGGAGACCATCGATTGCATGGGCCAGGCTGTGACGCCCGGCTTCATCGATCTGCACAGCCACTCCGACTTGCAGGTGCTCGACGGGCGGCGCGAGAAGAGCGCTCAGGGAGTCACCACGGAAGTAGTAGGCAACTGCGGTTTCTCGCCCTATCCGTGTGGACAGCATGCCGCCGATCTCCGTGAATTCGCCAATGGCATCTTCTGCGGCGGCGCCGAATGGCGCTTTGAAGGCGCGCGCGACTATCTGGAATCGGTTGACCGGCAATCGGACCAGGTGGGTGTCTTCTCCCTGGTGGGCCACGGCAGCCTGCGCGTGGCGCTGTTTGGCAACCGGCAGGGTGCGCTCGAAGCCCGGGAACTCGATCTGCTCGAAGGCACGCTCGATGACGCGCTGGCCGCCGGTGCCTGCGGATTCTCCACGGGACTCATGTATGCGCCCGGGTCCAGTGCGCCCTTTGACGAACTGGAGCGGCTGTGCCGTGTGGTGGCTCGCCGTGACAAGCTCTACGCCACGCACATGCGCAGCTATTCGTTCGGTCTCATCGAGTCGATCGATGAGCAACTGGAACTGGCGCGCCGCACCGGCTGCCGGCTCCAGATCTCACACTTGCAGACCGTGGGACCAAAGAATTGGGACCGCCAGCGCACCGCGCTCGATCGCATCGAACGCGCCAGGGAAGAGGGCATCGACGTCGAGTTCGACATCTATCCCTATCAGGCGGGAAGCACCGTGCTGACGCAGTTCTTCCCCCAGCGGCTGCTCGATGGCGGAACTCCGGCCATGCTCGCCAGGCTCCGCCACCGCGACGAGCGGCGCCGCCTGTGCGAGGAAGCCGTCAGCCAAATGGCGCAGCGCTGGTCCGATGTCTTTATCGTTTCCGTGGAATCGGAGGCGAATCAGGAGGTCGTTGGCCTGAACCTGGAAGAGATCGGCCGGCGCCGCGCGGTGGATCCGGTGGAAGCGGCGGCGGATCTGCTGATTGAGGAGGCCGGGGCGGTCAACATCGTCTCGTTCAATCAGAGCGAGGACAACCTGCGCCAACTGCTCACCCACCCGCTCTGCTCGGTGATCAGCGACGGCTTCTACGTCAAGGGCCGCCCGCACCCGCGGCTCTACGGAACGTTCCCGTTCCTGATGGGAACGGTGGTGCGCGAACGGCAATGGATGAGCCTGCCCGAAGCCGTGCACAAGGTGACAGCGAAACCGGCGGCGCGCCTGGGTGCGGGCAATCTGGGCTCCTTGACGGTGGGCGCGCGGGCGGACCTCACCATCTTCGACCCGGCCGCCGTGGCGGGGCCCGCCACCTACGAAGCGCCCGAGCAGAACCCGGTGGGCATCACCGCCACCTATCGCGCCGGCCGCCGCGTGGCCCGTTAGCCGGGCTACACTCGAAAATACCGTACAGTTCTCACCATGCAGCGCGCGATCCTATCACTCATTGTGTCCGCGGCCGGCCTGCTTGCCCAGTCAAGCGCGGGCGGCGGAAGCATCCAGGGCATCGTCAAGGATGCCACCGGCGCCGTGGTGCCGCAGGCTCGGGTCACCATCACGGCGCTGGCTACCAACAGCGTGGTTCGCACGGAGTCGAACGCCGGGGGATTCTTCCTCACGCCGCCCATGAATATCGGCGCCTATCGCGTCCGCATCGAGTTCGAAGGCATGAAGACGTGGGAGACCGAAGTGCGCCTGGAAACCGGACGAATCAGCGAGTTGAACGCCGTCCTCCAGCCCGGCCAGGTGAGCGAAACCGTGCAGGTCACGGCGAGCGCTCCCCTTGTCACCACCACCGAGGCCACCGACGCCTCCACGCTCGACGCGCAGCGGATCAAGGAGATTCCCGTCAACGGCCGCAACCTCAACGTGCTGCTTGAAACCGTGGCGCCCGGCGTCGAGGCCATCAATGACGTGAACGGCGGCATCCGGGTCAGCGGCCTCATGACCTACTCGACGGACTACGTTCAGGATGGCGCCAACGCCAACAATCGCGAGTTCGGCGGATCGGCTAACCTGCAGGGCCTGGAATCGATCGGCGAGGTGCGCGTTGAAACCAGTACGTCGTCGGCGCGGTACACCCGTCCCACGTCGGTGATCGTGAGCACGAAAAGCGGAACCAACCGTTTGCTGTTCAGCGTCTTTGAGACCCACCGGAACAACGCCTTCGGCGTAGCCCGCGCCCGTCAGGATGTGAACCTCGATGGCCGGCCCTACAGGGTGCCGAAGCTCATCCGGAATGAGTTCGGCGGCACCGTCGGCGGCCCGGTAGTCATTCCGAGCTTCGGCGCCAATGGCCGCAAGGCCCTGTACGACGGGCGCGATCGCACGTTCTTCTTCTATAGCCGCGAGGGCACCGAGTTCGTGCAGGGCGTGACGCGTGAGTTCCGCGTGCCCACCGCCGAGATGCGCGGCGGCGACTTCAGTTCGCTGTTCGACAACCAGGGCCGCCGGCTCCAACTCTATGACCCCGATACGACCCGCCAGGAACTGATCAACGGCCGCTTCATCGCCGTGCGCGACCCGTTCAGCAACAACCGCATCCCCATCGAGCGCCTGAATTCGTTCGCCAAGAGGATCTATGAAATCACGCCGCTCCCCACCGACATCACTAATCCCCTGGTTTCGAACAACCTGAAAGTGGTGGTGCCCATCAACAGCCTGCCGAACCTGAGCGACAACCCGCAAGTGCTCAAGATCGACCACAACTTCACGCCGAACGACAAATTCTTCATCAAGATGAACGGCGGGCTTCGTTCGGCCCACTTCCTTGGAACGGGCGGCGCCACCGGTGCACCCACCTTGAACAACGAAGCCAACATGACCTACCTGCCAATGCGTGGGCGGGCCGTGGCCCTGAGCCTCATCCATACCTTCTCACCCACCTTCTTCGTCGAGACACTGGCCAACCGCACCTGGCAGTTGACCCGTACCGTCACCGGGCCCGAGGACAGGAATTGGGCCGCGGAACTTGGTCTTCCGAACCCGCTCAACGAGATCGGTTGGCCGGAGATCACCAATACCGGCTTCATGAGCTACGTCGAAGGCGACAACCGGCGGCAGCTCTACAGCATGATTTCGAACGCCGAGCAGAACTATAAGCTGGTTCGCCGGCGGCACTCCCTGGGTTGGGGCTGGCGCTGGCACGCGGAAAAACAGAATCTGCTTCCGGATCAGGGCGCCATCTCCGGAGCGCCCTCATTCAACAGCCTGGCCACCGCGCTCGAATCCTCTACCCTCGGCACCACCATCAATCCGGGCACCACGCCGCAAACCGGCTTCGACGGCGCCAACTTCTTTCTGGGCTACGCCGGCAACTACCGCGTGGGCTTCAAACGCGGCATCATGCGCGTGCGGGAACAGAACTGGGGCCTCTACTTCGAGGACACCTGGCGCGTGAATGACCGGCTCACCCTGTTTCCCGGCGCGCGCTGGGACATCAACCCCGCCTTCTACGAAAAGGATGGCCAGTTGACCGCCTTCGATCTGCAAAGCCGGTCCATCATGATGCCGGAGAATCTGGATCACTACTACAAGCTGAACGCCACCACGCCGAAAATCGTGCAGTCATTTCAGGCAGTGGGCGTGAAGTTTGCCAGCGCCGGCGAACTTGGCAAACCCAAGCAGCTTTTCCCATCGAACCTCTTCGACATCGGCCCGCGCGGCGGCTTTGCCTACAACCTCCAGCGAGGCGAGAAGCCATGGGTACTGCGCGGCGGCTACGGGCTCTACATTTCCGCTGTCCCCATGCGCACCCTGCTCGCCCAGTTCAGCGGTCTGGCGCCCTTCAGGGCCAACTTCTCCTGGAATCCCAACGCCGCCAACCAGAGCCCCGACGGCATTGTAAATTACCTGCTGCGCAACCAGCCGTTGGTAAGGGCGGGCGTCAACAGCGCCGGGGTCATCGATGTCGACGACCCGGCCACCGTAGGCCGGGGCCAGGGTGTGGTGGGCATGGACGGCCGCCAACCCAGCCTCCGCATCCACGAGTGGAACCTGGCTCTTGAAAAACAGATCTCGAAAACCACCGTGGTTCGCCTGACCTACAAGGGGAAGCGCGGCGTCAATTCCGATCAGCTCTACAACATCAACGCTCAGCCGCCGGACTACATCTGGTACCTCACCACCGGGCGTGCGATTCCTGGAGGAGAATTCTCCGGTGTGCTACGCCGGCCCTACGACCGCAACGCCTACACCGATGTCCGCATCCTTCAGCGCAGCGGCATCATCAATTCGACAACATGGGTGGCTGAGATCGAGCGGCGGTTCCGCAACGGGCTGGGGTTCCAGCTTTTCTACACGCTGACCAACGCCTTGCGCCTGGCGGGCAACTCCTTCCGCGATGACGTCGTGCCCACTCAGGCAAACTTCCTGCCCGGCACCGTACCCACCGATTTCAAGGAGTTGAACCGCTTCCTCTTCTACGACCGCGATACCGCCGTCCCCAAACATCGCGTGCGCTGGAACTGGAGCTACGACATGCCCTTCGGCCGGCGCGGCCACTTCTTCAAAGGCGTTGGGCGGACACTCGATAACCTCATCGGCGGCTGGAAGCTCTCGGGCACCGGCACCGTCGTAAGCACCTGGTATGTGATGCCCACCGGCAACTGGGGCGAGATGGGCAACTTCGAGGTGTACCGCAACCGGCATAAGGTGCTTGATTGCCAGCAGACGCCAATCACATCGTCCAACTTTGCCGACGAGCGTTGCATCGAAGGCTACCTGTGGTTCAACGGCTACATCTCCGAACGGCTCATCAACGCCCGCAACGCGGCGGGCCTTCGCATCGGAATCTTCGGACTGCCGGACAACTACAAGCCCGCGCAGAAACCCATCAACCCCTGGCCCAAGGGCGGTCTCCCCACGGATCCCAACAACGCCGACTACGATACCAACGTCGTCTACCTGCCGCTGCTCACCGGAGGCGTCGTTCGGGTGAACTATGACACCGGGCTTCACCCGTGGCGCAACCAGTCCCGCCTGGGACCCTTCAACTGGACCATGGATTCCAGCCTCATGAAGACCTTCCTCATCACGGAAAACCGCGTGAACCTCCGGCTCACCGTCGACATGTTCAACGTGTTCAACGTGCAGGGGCTGAACGTCCCCGCCGCCAACGGAATTGCCAGCCTGCAGAACTCCTACGGTGGCTTCGGCATCCGTCCGCGCCAGTTGCAGGTTGGAGCGCGGCTTCAATTCTAACCAGGGTCACCACCATGGCAAGGTTGCTCTTTTCAATTCTCCTGCCGGCGCTTCAGGCGCAGGAATGCCGCATCACTCCCATCACACCCTTGCAGCCGCCGGCGCGCATTGAGGAAGGGGAACGCGCCACGGAGTCCCAGACATTCCAGGGCGTGTTCGGGCAAGTGGCGGTGGGCCCGGACAACACGGTCTACTTCGCCGACGCCGTGAACCGGGTGCGCCGCGTGGTGAATGGCCGCGTCGTCACGGTGGCCGGCAACGGAGCGCGCGCCGAGGATCTGGCCGAATGGCCCGCGATCGAGACCGCGATGCCTCCCGTGGGCTTCGTCCTGATTTCGCCCGCGGGCGTGCCGCACTTCACCGCCGTGGGCCGGCTGTGGCGCGTCGTGGGCGGCCGTATCCAGGCTGTCGCCGGGTCCGGACGGCCGGGGTTCAACGGCGAGGACGGCCCTGCCACCACCATCAACTTGGGCTCGATTGTCCACGCGGAGTTCGCCTCCGATGGTTCCCTGCTGCTGATCGACGGCTTCAACCGCGTGCGCCGCGTCGGCGCCGATGGCCAACTGCGCACCGTGGCCGGATCGTCCCGCCTGGGCGCCGTGACAGGCGACGGCGGACCCGCTGTGAACGCCACCCTTTCCAATCCGCGGCAAGTGTACCAACTGGGCGATGGCGCCTTCTGGATTCGGGATCTGGCCGGCCGCCAGCTTCGCATGGTCGACCGGGCAGGCACCATCCGCACGGTGAACGCGAACTTCGATACCGCTGTCTCGCTCATGCGGTTGAACGACGGGAGGCCGGCGGCCATCACCGCCAACCGTGTCTATCCCGTCCAGGCGAATGGCAGCATCCAGACGGGCGGCGCGCCGTATTCGCCGTTTACCGGGGCGCCCCTTGCCACGGGTCCCGATGGCGCGCTGTACTTCCTGGGTTCGGAGCGGCCGGAGATGCGCAACCCGCTGGTACGGTTGGCCCCCGCCGCAGGCCAGACCCTTGTCGCCGGGGCGCCCGTCGTGGCCAACGTCGACGGCCAGGCCCCGCCGTTTGGCTTCTGGTTGCGGCGGACCAACAGCCTCATCTACTCAGCCGCCGTGGACGGGAAGACCGGCATCGTCGAAAGCAGGCCGGGGCAAAGCGCACGATTCCTGGTGGGCGGCGGAGGAGATATCGGTGACCCCGATGGCAAGGATGCCACCTCCATCGCTTTCTTCGGCGTGGCGTCGTTCACCGCGGATGGGGCTGGACGCATTGTGGTTGCCGACACGTCCCGGCAAAGGCTGCTGGTGGTGGATGCCAGTGGCAAGGTGGCCGTGCTGAAGGATGCCTCGGGAAGCCCGGTGCTCTTCGCTCCCTTGGGCGCATTCGGATCCCTGATGCGTATCGCGGCCGATAACGACGGAAACATCTATTGGTATGCTCAGGGAGCCACGCCCACCGGCGGCGTGTTCTCGGCCGAACTCGCCGTCTGGCGACGCTCAGACTCCTCGCTGCGCCGCATCCCGGTGCAGGGTTTGGCCGCGCTCTTCACACTGGATGACGGCGGAGCGGCGGTCATCGCCGGGAATTCGGCCACCTTCCGGTCCGTGTTCCGCGTGCTGCCGGACAGGCTGGGCTCCGTGGTGGAGCCGTATCGCATGCTGCCGCTGACATCGGTGGCCATGGATGGCGCCACGCCCTATTTCACCGCGGCCAGCCGTCTGTTCCGCGGCGGCCCCGGGTCCATTGAGATGCTGGATGTGCAGTTCATGGCGAACGGCGCGGCTTTCAACCCGGCGTTCGTGATGAACTCACCGGATGGCCCGCTGGTTCGATTGGGTGACAGCGGCTTCTATCGGATTGGTGGGTCGTGCCGCTGGATTCCGCAGCCCCGCGTGGACGCCGTGGTGAATGCGGCGGGCTTCGACCACCCGGGCATCACATCGCCGCGCCAGCTTCTCTCTGTCTTCGGACCTGGCTTCGGACCCGGGAGCGGGCAGGGTTTTCTCCCCGACGGCACCCTGCGGGCCATGCCGCAACAGCCGCCCTATCCGGCTCTCCTGCTGGGTTCGTTCACCGGCGCCATTCCGAACGCCACCCTCACCGGCACACCGCTTTCGGTCATTCATGCCAACGCGCAGCAAACTACGCTGCAGGGCGTTGCGGCGACCCCTGCTTCCGGTGAGTATCTGCTCTACTTCGCATGGCAGGGGCTCACCTTGATGTATCCCCGGCCCATTCTGGCCCGCGCCGCCGCGCCGTCGCTGTTTCAGGCGAATGGCGCCGCCGCGGGCGTCAATGAGGACGGCTCCATTCACTCCGCCTCCAACCCCGCCGCCCCGGGCACCGTCCTGCAACTCTACGGCACCGGCCTGGGTGCCACGGACTACGTGTCGGCGGCGGGCGAGTTCTACTCCCTCACCGTGCCGGCGCGGCATACCGGCGCCGTGACGGCGCTGATCGACGGGCAGCCTGCCGTGGTGGACTTCGCCGGCGGCGCACCGGGCGCGGTGATTGGCGTCAGCCAGATCAACGTCGTGCTGCCCCGGGCTCTGGCCCCAGGCCCGCACACCATTCAAGTGCAGGTGGACGGAGTGCCCGCGCCGGGCGAATCGGTCGCCGTGATCTACTCCAAGTAAACGCTAGCCCGCTTTTCTCACGGCATCTGATCGCAGCCCAAACTGACGCCGCGGACAAGCTCGAAATGACTCGTGCGGATCCTCCGCGGGTGTCTCGGTCAGAAATTTGCGGC
>Ga0194131_10000897_pt1 | contig 51737 bp, 53 predicted proteins | sample TA2KigO120mmetaG_FD_148631 | JGI IMG/M metagenome (GOLD analysis project Ga0194131, IMG submission 148631) | Freshwater microbial communities from Lake Tanganyika, Tanzania - TA2015053 Kigoma Offshore 120m | ecosystem: Environmental > Aquatic > Freshwater > Lake | place: Tanzania: Lake...
CCTGTGCCGTCGTTATACATCACACCCCGATTGTTACACCCTTCCGCAACTCCCCCGTTACACGCTTTACGATACAACTCGACCGCCTGAAACGAGTCTTGTTTCACACCCGTGCCGTTGTCATACAGCTCACCCAGATTGAAACACCCCAACGCTTCACCCCCTTCACACGCTTTACGAAAAAACTCTGCTGCCTGAAAGAAGTCTTGTGTGACGCCTTTGCCATCTTCATACATCCTACCTAGATTAGAACATCCTAATGCATATCCCCCGTTACACGCTTTACGAAAAAACTCTGCTGCCTGAAAGGAGTCTTGTGTGACGCCTTTGCCATCTTCATACATAAAACCCAGAAGGACACACCCTCCCGTACTTCCCCCGTCACACGCTTTACGCCACAACACTGCCGCCTGAAAAAAGTCTTGTTTCACGCTAGTGCCGTTGTAATACATCCCGCCAAGATTGAAACACCCTGTCGCATCGCCTTGGTCGCATTGTGCTCTGTATGTTTTGACTTCCTGAGACTCGTCTGCCAACGCGAGACCTGGAAAGACACACGCCGTGACTAGAGTGCTAATGAGAAAGAGATACCGAAGATTCATAGATGAACTTCCGAGAAGAATTTACGAGAGAACGAGCAGCGGCAAGTATACAGTACACTAGGCGGTGTGTCCAAAACCTCGTATCGGTTTTACGCGTAAAACCAATCAGAACACAGCAGTAGTGTCAGGCAAATCCACTTTTAGGCGTTTCTAATTAGAAACTTTCTGCGAGCGCCTAGGACGCGTCAGACGCTCGTACTGAGGGGGTTCTCCCTAGGAGTCATTACAGAACGACTTTAGAACGAAAATGCGAACGAATGGCGGGGTATTGAAGGAGATGGGCGAGATAGAAAGGCGCAAAATCGCGTTATACTTGCGTTATATAATAAACTAATCCAACAAAATCTATGACTTGTAATGCTTTTAGGCAACGTACGTGTCAGTCGAGTTGAAACTCTTTGGGAAAGTTCGTGAGATTCCGACATCCATCGTGGGTCACCAGCACCATATCTTCGATGCGGACGGCGCCGAGACCGGGATAGTACAGCCCAGGCTCCACCGTGACGACATGCCCCTCCTGCAACAACGAACCGATGCGGCTGATCCGAGGTGCTTCGTGAATGTCGAGTCCGACACCGTGGCCCGTTCCATGGAAATAGCCCTGCATCCTGCCGTTCACCATACCCGTCTTGTAGCCGGCCTTCTCGAAGCGCGCGCAAATTCCTTGATGGATCTTCATGCCGTCCGCCCCGTCTTTGATCTTGGTAATGGCTTCTTCCTGCGCATCCTTCACCGCCTGATAAAGCTTCACCAGCTCGGGGCTTGGCATACCACGCACCACCGTACGCGACATGTCGGCAAAGTACCGCGTCGTCGCAGAGCGCGGGAACACGTCAAAGATGATGCTGCCGTGAGCCGGTAAAGGGCCGCTGCCTTCGTTGTGGGGATCGCAGGCCTGCTCTCCGCCCGCCACGATCGTGTGCTGAGCAATACAACCCCGCTCCATCAGCGCGATGTTAATGAGCTGCTTGACTCCTTCTGAAGTGACCGGCGCGCCGTTGCGCCACAACTGCCCGTCCTTGGTTTCCGTCCGTCGCAACATCGCGTGGGCCGCGGCCACGGCTTCTTCCGTCGCCCGCTGCGCCTCTTCGATATGACGCACTTCTTCCGCCGTTTTCACAACACGCTGTTCATAGAACGGATCGCGCTTCGACTTGAGGCTATATCCCAATTCCTGCAACTGAGTAGCATGAATGAAGGGGAAATTCGCCGGAACCAGGAGCTGGCGGATTTTGGACTCTTTCAAAACCATGTGCACGATATCGACCGTCGTCGGCGCCTTGATGCCCTTGGCTTTCACTTTCTCTTCGACCTCGGAATAGGACAAGACTCGATCGACCGTTGCCTGAGACTTGGCGCGATCCATTTCGAGATCGCTCATCACCAGCACCCGTTCTCCCTTGATCTCCAGATAGATGAATGGATCCGGCGCCATGAACTTGGTCGCATAATACAAATTCGAATCTTGTTCGCTGGTGGCGACAAACAGCGTGGCGACTTCAGGCTGTGCAGCAGAGGTGTGTTTCATCGATGACGGTGTGTGAGGAGACTGGACGGCTCGTAGAATACCCGCATGTGTGTGAGGTGATGCTATCATGCAGTCACAGGATGGTCAAGAAATGCGGGGAGTCGCATGATGAATCAGGTACATTGACCACGGCTGAGTAGCGATTGCTCCTGCCGAATGGTATCGTGAGATCAACATTTTGATGGAGTCTCACATCCATGGCAGCATTGACCAGTCAGAACGTACAAGATGCGTGGTCTGCACTGACGCAGGAGGTCCGCACGGCCGTCTTGCTGACAATTCGAAACGGCCATCCGTTTGGGTCCCACGTCCCCTATGTATTAGGATCGGACTGGACGCACGCCTATCTCCACCTCAGCAGGCTGGCCCTACACACGCAGCACCTGCTCGCCAATCCCCATGTTTCCCTGTTCATCGCTGAACCGGACGGGCCTGGCAAGAATCCGTTGGCGTTGAGGAGAATAAATCTTCAAGGTGAGGCCGCGATCCTGTCACTCGATACGCCAGCGCATGACACGATCAAACAGCGCTATCTCGCTCGATTCCCACAAGCTGAAATGATGTTCGGCTTTGGGGACTTCGCCCTATGGGAACTGCGGCTTGAAGACGCCCACTTCGTGCTCGGCTTCGGCCAAGCCTTTGTCTCAACTGCTACAATCCCATCCAGATGGGCATATCAGAAAGTCGACCGGCCGTCTTCTCCAAAAGCTTGAGCATATGCCTAGCCACATATTTCTCGCCTGGCCATACGCCTCATGCTTGCCCGCCTTCGTTCAGCGCAATGTATTCGTCAATCAGCTGCTCCAGTTCATCCAGTTCCGACTGCCGGATCTCCAGGAACCTGACGTCGAATGTTTGATCGTGAATCCACTGGATTTGAGCTTGCTCCATATCGATTGGAATGTCGGTGCCCGGGATAAACAGTCTCACTGTCACCTGCTTGCCAAGTTCCACCGGTCACGAGCTTGTGAATTTGGTACTGCCAGCCAACAGATTGATGGTCGCACTCTCGCTTTCGTGGGAATTCGCGCGAAGTTAACTCTTAAGTTGCGCATATCCCCCCCCGATGCCGTCGTCGTTCCATAGGAAATTAGAATGCCACTTTCATTGAGAAAAATTACGCAGCAAACCACTCAAACCCATGATTATTTGAACGATCTCTTGCAAGTCTCCGGTGCTTTCGCTATCGTAATTCTCGATGGACCCACCTCGTTCGCGCCAACTGCTCCTTGCCTGTGCGAGCGGTGTCCTGTTACCCCTGTGCTTCCCCAATTTTGAAATTGGGTTATTGGCCTGGATTGCCCTTATCCCTCTGCATCTGGCACTGGATCAGTGTTCCCACCGCCGCGCGTTCTGGCTCGGATGGCTGACCGGCATGATCGGCTTCACCGGCATCATGGCCTGGGCGGTCACCGCCATGACGACCTACGGCAAAGTGCCTCTCCCCATCAGCTATGCTATCCTACTGCTGCTCACGTCGTATCTCGGAATCTATATTGGACTGTACAGTCTTGCCATCGTCTGGTTACATCGCCTCATTCCACGGTATGGCATTTTCTTTGCCCCCTGTTTCTGGGTCGCCTTTGAACTCCTACGCACCCATGCTCTGTCCGGACTTCCTTGGTGCCTCCTAGGCTATTCGCAGTACCGGGAACTCGATCTCATCCAGATCGCGGATCATACCGGAGTCTATGGCGTCTCGTTCCTGATCGTGCTGGTAAATGTGGCGCTGGCAGAGCTGGTCCTCTGGCTGATGCCGTTCTTCCGGGGGGTTCATCCTGCCAGGCTGCCCTGGGAACTGCTCACGACGTCGGCGGCCCTCATGGTGCTGTCCTGGGTCTATAGCGCCATCGTGCTCTCGAACGAGAACTCAACGCGATCGCCCGTTTCCATTACCGTGGGCGTCATCCAACCCAATATCGATCAAGCCATGAAATGGGATGCCGCATTCCGCGACAAGACGATGCATCGGTTCGACCGCCTCACCGCCACCCTTGGCACTGAGACTGATTTGATTGTGTGGCCTGAAGCCGCAACGCCGTTCTTTCTTGAGCGGGAGCAGGACTATCAGCTTCAGTTGATCAAGTGGGCGGCTCGCGCGAACGCGCCAATCCTCCTAGGTAGTCCGGTCCTACGCTACTATTCAGACCGCCGGCCGTACCTGTTGAACAGCGCCTATCTGCTGGGACCTGACGGTACCCTCCTCGGCCGGTACGACAAACACCACTTGGTGCCGTTTGGGGAGTACATCCCACTCAAAACGTCGCTGTTGTTCTTTCTTGACAAAATGGTGGAAGGGATCGGCGACTTCGAGGCAGGACCAGGCGCCACACTACTGACGTTCACTCCCAAATCGTTGGCCAGCGGTAATCCATCCAGCTCGCGGTCTGTGAAATTTGGGGTGGCCATCTGCTACGAAGTGATTTTTCCGGATCTGGTCCGCCAGTTCGCCGCCAACGGCGCCGAGTTTCTTGTCACCATTACAAACGACGGATGGTTCGGACCGTCGTCAGCCCCCGCGCAACATTTCTCCATGGTGGTTTTTCGCTCAGTGGAAAATCATCTGGCCTTCGCGCGCTCCGCCAACACCGGTATCTCCGGGTTCATCGATCCCTTCGGTCGGATCCTGTACGCCACACCGTTGTTCACGGAACATGCACTACTGGCCACCATTCCTGTCGGCTATTCCCGAACATTTTATGGCTGGCATGGAGATGTGTTTGCCTACGGCTGTGCTATAATCAGCGCACTCTTGTGTCTGTACGGCTACTTCCGCACCAAGGAACCCGCCCCCGACACAACCGTCATTGAAACCGTGTAACAGAAGAAAGGTCGTGCTATGCTGGATGAAGTGCAAGGTCGAGTCCGTGCCATCGGTGAGCAAGTCTCCGAGTTACGAGGGCATCTTTGACCTCGCCCGCATGACCACCAACCTGCAAGAGTTGGAAGCCCAGATGGGGCAGCCGCATTTCTGGAGCGATGCCCGCACCGCCGCTGCGGTCAGCCGAAAGAAGGCGACCATCGAGCGTGAATTGGCGACGTGGCGCGACATCGAAACCACACTGGACGACTTGAACGCACTGCTGGAGCTGGCAACCGAAAGCGGCGACATTGGACTGGAACAAGAACTATCCACAGAGTTGCACCGATTAGAGCCACGTTTGGCAGCTCTTCGCCTGGAAATACTCCTCGCTGGCGAACTCGACCCGAACAACGCCATTCTCGAAATCCATCCGGGCGCGGGTGGCACGGAATCGCAGGACTGGGCCCAAATGCTCCTGCGTATGTATGTGCGTTGGGCGGAGGCCAAGAAGTTCAAAGTGGAGACCTTGGATCTGCTGGCCGGCGATGAAGCCGGCGTCAAGAGTGTGACACTCTCAATCACTGGCCCCTATGCCTACGGGTATTTAAAGGCAGAGGCGGGGGTCCACCGGCTGGTGCGCATTTCCCCATTCGACTCCAATAAACGCCGACATACGTCATTTGCATCTGTCTTCGTTTACCCGGAGCTAAGCGAAGACATCGACGTGGCGATTGAGGAGAAGGATCTCCGCATCGACACCTTCCGTGCGGGCGGCGCCGGCGGCCAAAACGTCAACAAAGTGGAAACGGCCATCCGTATTACACATTTACCGACCGGGATCGTCGTGCAATGTCAGAACGAACGATCGCAGCTGCAAAACCGCAATGGTGCGATGAAGATTTTGAAAGCGCGCCTGTTTGAAGTGGAACAGCAGAAAAAAGAGGCAGAGTTCATCGCGATCGTCGGTGAGAAGAAAGACATCGCGTGGGGCAGTCAAATCCGGTCCTATGTGTTTCAGCCCTATCAAATGGTGAAGGACCATCGGACCGCCTATGAAACGGGTGATGTCTCCTCCGTCATGGACGGTGAAATCACTGGCTTCATCGAAGCCTATTTGAAGAAAAAACCGGTGAAAGGAAGCACCCAGATGTCGGCTGTCGATGAACCGGAAGATGACGTGTAGAATCAGTCCATTTGATGCGCGATCTGTCTGGTCTAGCTTAGTGCTAACGGACAAAACAGACCAGACGAACCAAATAGACCAGATAGACAAATTATGGATGAACTGAACGAACAACGGCAGCAGCGGATCAAGAAGCTCGACCAACTCCGTCAGGCCGGCGTGGCCCCGTACGGGTCCCGCTTCGAGGTGAAGGACCGAGTCGGACAACTCATCATGCTGCACAGTGAGAAAACCAAGGACGTTCTCGAACAGGAGAAAATCCCCTGCACCATCGCGGGCCGTGTTGTAGCGCTACGCCGCTTCGGCAAAGCCGGGTTCGCCGTGCTGCAAGACGGATCAGACCGCTTGCAAGTCTATCTCAAGAAAGATCTGCTCTCAGAGCAGGCCTATATCGTAACCGAACAACTCGACCTCGGCGACTGGATCGGCATCACGGGCGTGCTGTTTCGCACCAAGACGAACGAGTTCACCGTCGAGGTCCATCAATTGACGTTTCTCAGTAAGGCACTCCGGCCTCTCCCGGAAAAGTGGCACGGACTCACCGACGTGGAAACCCGTTATCGGCAGCGATACGTCGATCTCATCGCAAATCCGCAAGTCCACCAGATCTTCGCGTCCAGAAGCCGGATCATCGCTGGCATCCGGGCCTTTCTGATCGAGCGGGGCTTCCTCGAAGTCGAAACGCCGATGATGCATCCGATTCCCGGCGGCGCAGCGGCCAAACCCTTCGTCACTCACCACAATGCGCTCGGCGTCGATTTGTATTTACGCATCGCGCCGGAACTCTATTTGAAGCGCTTGATTGTCGGCGGATTTCCCAGGGTGTTCGAGATCAATCGCAACTTCAGGAATGAAGGCATTTCGACAATCCACAATCCTGAATTCACGATGCTGGAGTTTTACGTCTCCTATGCGGATTACGATGATCTGATCCAGTTGACCGAGGAGATAATTTCGACTCTCGCGCAACAGATTCTGGGGAACACCGTCATCACGTATCAGGGCAAGGAGATCGTGTTGACCCCTCCATGGAGACGCTGGTCCTATCACCAGGCCATTTGTGAAGTAAACTCACTCGATCCGTCAGTCCTACGCGATCGCAATACCGTGCTGGCTGCGGCCAGACGGCTGCATGTGCCGGTAGACTCCGACGCCTCGTTGTTCAACATCGTCAACGAGATTTTCGAGAAGACCGTCGAGCCCAATCTCCAGCAGCCTACGTTCATCACGGATTACCCCATCGACATTTCGCCGCTAGCCCGGCGCAAGGATTCGGACCCTACCCTCACCGATCGATTCGAACTATATATCGCTGGGCGGGAGATCGCCAACGCTTTTTCCGAGCTGAACGATCCCCTGGACCAGCGCGAACGGTTTGAGGGCCAAGCGGCTCAACGCAAAGCCGGCGACGAAGAAGCCCATCATGTCGATGAGGACTTTCTCCGCGCCCTGGAATTCGGCATGCCTCCTACGGCCGGCGAAGGCATCGGCATCGATCGCCTGATCATGCTCTTCACCGATCAAGCCTCGATCCGCGACGTTGTCCTGTTCCCTCAATTGAGACCTGAGAAATAACAATGGTTCTGCCTTATGAAATTATCGTCGGCCTCCGGTATTTGCGTGCCAAGCGGCGCAACCGGACGATCTCGCTGAACACCTTCGTGTCAATCGCCGGCATCACGCTGGGTGTGGCGGCATTGATCGGCACGGTCGGCATCATGACGGGCTTCAGGGAAGATATTCAGGCCAAAATTCTGGGCACCACCGCGCACGTCATCGTCCAGGAGCGGATGAAAGAACATGTCTCCGACTATGATTCGCTGATCGAGAGGATCCGCGCCGTGCCTGAAGTTGTGGCAGCCACACCATTCGTGCTCCGGCAAGTCCTGCTGACCACCCAATCTGGTGTGCAGGGCATTGTCCTGCGAGGAATCGACCCGCAGCGCGAGGCCACCGTGACCGAGTTGGCCAAAAACATGTCGGCGGGACAGCTGACCGATCTGCTCACGCCCGTGAAGGTCAGACAAACACCGGCCGATGATCCACAAGGTGCGCCGCAGCTGGTCGAGAAGCCTAGTATCATTCTCGGCAAGGAACTGGCCATGCACCTCGGCGTGTTCCCCGGTGACACGCTCAATGTGGTGTCGCCGGTCGGTCCGATCAGCGCGGTGGGTATGGTCCCGAAAATTCGAACCTTCATCGTTGTCGGACTGTTCCATTCCGGCATGTACGAATACGACTCCTCGCTTGCCTACATTGAACTCGGCGAAGCACAGAAATTCTTCAACATGGGTGACGGGGTTTCCGGCATCGAAGTGAAAGTGACGGATGTATTCCGCGCCGACGAGATTGCCCATACCATCGAACAAGTCCTTGGATTCAGCCACGGAACCAGAGACTGGATGCAGATGAATCGCAATCTCTTCTCGGCCTTAAAGCTCGAAAAAACGATGATGTTTCTGCTGCTCGTTCTCATCACCATCGTCGCGTCATTCAACATCGTGAGCACCCTCACGATGATCGTGACGGAGAAGCAAAAAGAAATTGCGATTCTTAAGGCCATGGGAGCGACCAATCGCAGCATCCGGCGGATCTTCATGCTGAACGGCTTAATCATCGGACTGTCAGGAACGACCATCGGCATTCCGCTGGGATATGCTTTCCTCTGGCTGATCGAGAAGTTTTGGACCTTCGATGCGACCGTATACTACATCTCGAAAATTCCCGTCCATGTGCTGGCCGAAGACGTCCTGCTTGTGGCCGGATCAGCCATTCTAATCAGCTTCGCTGCAACTGTATACCCAGCCAATCAAGCGGCCAAACTCGAACCTGTTGCGGCGCTGCGCTATGAATAGGACACAAGCTATCAGCCATCGGCTCTCTGCTGCCAGCACAGGCTGAATGCTGCCCGCTGAAGGCTGATCGCTGAAAGCTTTTGTCATGATTAACGTTACTGACCTCCATAAGTCTTTCTCGATGAGTACTTATGACCTGCCAGTGCTCAAGGGCATCAATCTAGAGGTTCAGCGTGGTGAATTTATTGCGATCGTCGGTGCGTCCGGAGCGGGCAAGAGCACGCTGCTCCATATCATCGGAACGCTCGATAAACCCACCAGCGGCACGGTGACGTTCGACGGCCAAGACCTGTTCCAATTGACAGAGACCCAACAGGCGGAGGTGCGCAACACGCGCATTGGCTTTGTCTTCCAGTTTCATCATTTGTTGCCGGAGTTCACAGCTTTGGAGAACGCCGGCATGCCCGCCCTCGTCCAGCGACGTGACGCCGCTGCAGTTGAAGCCGATGCGGTAGCATTACTGACGGAAGTCGGGTTAGGCAAGCGCCTGCATCACAAACCTGGCGAACTGTCTGGAGGCGAGCAACAGCGGGTCGCGGTGGCACGGGCGCTGATGCAGAAACCGGATCTGGTTTTAGCCGATGAACCGACCGGGAATCTCGACACCCATAGCGGCGATGCCTTGTTCGGCCTGATGCGTGACCTCAACAAGTCCCGAGGCACTACATTTGTAATCGTGACCCACAATGATAAACTGTCCTTCCAGACGGACCGTATCGTGCATATGCAAGATGGCCTGGTCATCTAATTACAAAGATTGATCGTGGTGAGGAGGATTTTAGGTTAGATTGTGCCGGGGCTGCGAAACATGGTGAGCAAGAACCAAGCCCTTGCCTACATACTCCTGTCGGCTGCTCTCGCCGAAGTTCCAACCCAAGCGCTCGCTCTGAAATTTGTGATAGCTTGACCGCGAGCGAGCGGCATAGGTAGCGCCGGCGTTACGGTGACAACCAACTCTCTCGGAACCTATTGGAACCCCGCTGGCCTGGCCATGACACAGACAGTGGACATCCGTGTGGACGCGACAACCGGGACCACGGTGTGGGAAGCGCGCCACGAACGGTCAGGCAGCTACATGTTCTTCAAACCGAATCTCAAGGACATCGCTAAAGAACTCGCTTTTGAGATGATCTCCTACATGTCTCTCCAGCCGAAGAATTGACTCCGTCCTGCGCTGTGTGATCAGACAATCGTCTAATTATCGCACCGCTTCAGCCATAGCCGTTTTCAACGACCGCACAAACTCGGCAACATGGCCAACCATCGCAGGATCCTGCTGGTAGGACGCAATACGCTTCACGATAGCACTGCCGACGATCACCCCGTCGGCCATTTTAGAGACCTGTGCGGCATCCTCAGGTGTCGCCACCCCGAAGCCAACGGCGACAGGAGATGCAGAGACCTTCTTGAGCTTTTGAACATTCTGTTGAATATCTGTCACATTGCTGAGCTTTGCCCCGGTAATACCGGTCAACGAGACATAGTAGACAAATCCGTGCGATTCTTCCGCTACCAACCTTCGCCGGCTTGGCGTGCTGGTTGGTGCCAAAAGAAAAATGAGCGGCAACCCGGCGGCATCGGCCGGCCCCTTGAGTGGGTCTGCTTCATCCGGCGGCATATCGGGAACAATCAATCCATCCACTCCAGCAGCCTTCGCAGCCGTGCAGAACTTCTCATATCCCATGGCATGGATCGAGTTGTAGTACAACATGAGGACAATCGGAATCTCAGTGCGCTGTCTGAGGGACTTCACCGAATCTAAGATTTTGCGCAGTGACGTGCCACTCTTCAATGCCCGCTCAGCGGCCTGCTGGATCACCGGTCCATCCGCAATCGGGTCGGAAAAAGGCACACCAAGCTCAATGATGTCGGCTCCTGCTTGTTCCAGCGCCACGACCAGCTGTTCCGTCTCAGCCAATCCAGGGTCGCCAGCCATAAGATACGCAATAAGCGCTTTCTCACCCTTGTCACGCAATCGCGTAAACGTCGCGCCCAGCCGCTTGCTCATAACTCCACCCCTCGCATCCTGGCGACTTGCTGAACATCTTTATCTCCACGGCCAGACAGATTGGCGATGATGACCTGTGATTTCTTGAGCTTCGGGGCCAGCTTGATAACATGGGCAATGGCATGGGCGCTTTCTAATGCGGGAATAATCCCTTCTTCACGAGCGAGGAGATCAAAGGCGGCCATGGCTTCAGTATCCGTCGCATAGGTGTAGTCGATCCGGCCTTGGTCATGATAGAGGCTATGCTCCGGCCCAACGGCCGCATAGTCCAATCCAGCCGAGACCGAATGAGTCAGATTGATCTGCCCATTCTCATCCTGAAGCAGATAGGTCATAGTCCCTTGCAAGACGCCCGGCTTCCCGCCGGAGAACCGTGCGGCATGTTTCCCGCCCACAATCCCGCTCCCTCCGGCTTCGACACCTACCATTTTCACCTTGCGATCACTCAGGAATGCATGAAAAATCCCGATGGAATTGCTCCCACCGCCGACACAGGCGACAAGATAATCGGGCAACTTCCCTTCTGAAACCAGAATCTGCTTCCGTGCTTCTTTCCCAATAATCGCTTGAAAATCTCGAACCATCATAGGATAGGGATGCGCCCCGAGAACTGAGCCCAAAATGTAATGGGTGGTTCGCACATTTGTCGTCCAATCGCGCATCGCTTCACTGATGGCATCTTTTAACGTTCGACTTCCGGCATCGACCCCGATCACTTTCGCACCAAGCAATCGCATGCGGAAGACATTCAACGCCTGGCGTTGCATATCCTCCGTCCCCATATAGATCTCGCATTCGAGGCCGAACATCGCGGCGGCTGTGGCTGTGGCCACCCCATGCTGGCCGGCCCCAGTCTCTGCGATAATTCGTGGCTTTTTCATGCGTATCGCCAGCAGCACTTGGCCAATGGCGTTGTTGATCTTATGCGCCCCGGTATGACACAGGTCTTCCCGCTTCAGATAAATCTTAGCTCCACTTAATTTCTTGGTCAGTCGGTCGGCCCGGTAGAGACTTGTCGGACGCCCAACGTACTGTTTTAGATAGTAGCCAAGATCAGCCTGAAAGCGGCGGTCCTTCTTCGCCTTAGCATATTCCGTTTCCAATTCAAGCAACGCCGGCATGAGAGTTTCTGGCACATACCGGCCGCCATAGGGTCCAAATCGGCCATGGTTGTCGGGAAGTATCGCCATCTGATCAACCCTTCCTCAATGAATGGTCGGGAGTATAGCCAGAGCCATCACGCAGGCACAAGTCTCGCCGCCACAATGAAGGCTTTGACTTTTTCCGGATCCTTCTTGCCCGGACATTCTTCTACTCCACTACTGACATCGACTCCGTAGGGCCGGACTAGCCTGACCGCCTCGGCCACGTTCGACGGGGTCAACCCGCCGGCCAACAGAATGGGCACAGACCGAGCCACCTCCTCCGCTAACGTCCAATCGACCATATGCCCCGTACCTCCGTAGGCCTGTTCTGAAAATGCGTCGATCAGCACCCCTCGCACGCTGGCCCGTCTTTGATATTCAGCCAGAGCCAGGAACGATCCGCGATCTTTCACGCGCATGGCCTTCAACACCGGACGGCCGAGCTGCTGACAATAGGCCGCAGTTTCGTCTCCATGCAGTTGGGCCAAGACAAATCCACATTCGTCCATCAGGAACCGCACGGCGGCAGCATCCTCGTTGACGAACACTCCAACCGGCAAAACAAAAGGAGGCAGCTCTGCAATGATCGCTTTTGCCACTTCCGGCTCTACATAACGAGGGCTCTTTCGGTACATCACGAAACCCAGCGCATCTGCCCCTGCCGCCACGGCTACTTGAGCATCATCACGATTGGTGATCCCACAAATTTTGATCTTCATCATACTGTCTTCTCGCACATCTATGACGATTGCCGGTTGCCAGAATTGACTCCAAGCAGCTCGCGCACCTTCTCACCGGTATGCTCAGCGCGAATGAGCGACTCTCCGATCAGCATGGCATGGATACCGGCTTGGACCAGCTGCTCCACATGGTTGCGCGTGTGGATCCCGCTTTCACTGACGATGAGCTTATCGGCCGGAATTCGCTTCGCCAATCGAAAGGTCACTCCCAGATCAGTCGTGAACGTCTTCAAGTCGCGATTGTTGATCCCGATCAGCCTGGCGGCAGGCACCCATTCCAGCACTAGATCGAGTTCCCGCTCATGATGCGTTTCAAAGAGCACGTCCATCCCAAGCTCAGCAGCCAACGCATTGAAATCTATCAGCTGCCGCCGCTCCAGCGCTGCCACGATCAGCAGGACCGCATCGGCGCCATGAGCCCGCGCTTCGTAAAATTGGATGTCCTCGACCATGAACTCCTTGTTCAGCGCAGGTAGTGGCACAGCTTGCTTGATCTCCGCCAAATAGCGGAGGTTGCCCTGAAAGAAATCCTGATCCGTTAAGACGGATACGGCCGACGCGCCATGTTCATGGTAGGCGCTGGCGATGGCCAGATGATCGAACTGCTCGGCGAATTCTGGTCGCAAGAGCCCCAAACTAGGCGAGGCCTTCTTCACTTCCGCAATCAGAGCCGGATTCGTTGCAGTTCTGGTGGCGTCGAGAGTTACGGCAAACCTCAACGGCGGAGCCAGATTTCGAATCGTCGACTTCAGTTCCGCGAGATAACCACGACTCTGCTTGTGCCGCAGCTCAGCTTTCTTGTGTTCGAGAATGCGATCGAGAATCATCGGCGGTTACACCTTGTTCGTGTAGGCAATGAGCCGTTCTAATTTCTCGACAGCGGCGCCTGAATCAATGGTCTGTTGGGCCGAACGGAACCCCTCTTTCAACGTCTTCACCTTACCCCCAACAACCATGGCAGCAGCGGCGTTGAGACAGATAATGTCTCGTTTCGGGCCTTTTCTACCCCGCAAAATGTCTCGCGCAATGCGCGCATTGTCCTCAGGCAGGCCGCCGGCAACTTCTTTCCGCAGCGTGCGCGGGACATTAAACTCTTCCGGAGTAATGAAATAACTCGACACGACGCCGCCCTTGCCTTCGGAGATTTTCGTCCGATCCGATACCGTGATCTCATCCAGTCCGTCCATGCCATGGGTCACGAGGCAATGTTGCGCACCCAATTCCAGTAGCACCCGTCCAAGAATCTCGGTCAAACCCGCATCATAAACACCCAGCACTTGATGCGTGGCCCCGGCCGGGTTTGCCAGCGGCCCCAGAATATTGAGCAGCGTTCTGATGCCCATCTCCTGCCTCGGTCCAGCACACTGTTTCATCGCTCCGTGATAAAGGGGGGCGAACAAGAAGCCGATGCCCACTTCATCGATGCAGTCCGCCACCCGATCTGGCGGCAGATCGATCTTAACGCCCAGAGCCGTCAGCACATCAGCGCTGCCGGACTTGGACGAGATCGACCGATTGCCATGCTTGGCCACAGTGATGCCGGCTCCGGCGGCCACAAAGGCCGCCGTAGTGGAGATGTTGAACGTGTGTGCGCCGTCGCCTCCGGTCCCGCATGTATCGACGACGACTTTGGCGCCAACTTGGATCCGAACGGCGCGTAACCGCATCGCTTTGACCGATCCGACGATTTCCGCGACTGTTTCGCCTTTTTGTCGGAGGCCCATGAGATAGGCCGCAATCTGCGCAGGCGTCGCCACCCCGTCCATTATTTCGGCCATGACGGCTTCCGCTTCCGGTTCGGAAAGATCGGCTCGGTCAGCCAGTTTAGCTAGCGCGTCTTTGATCATATTTTGATTGTTAGCCCTCAGCCATCAGCCTTCAGCAGGAGTTGATCTCAAGCTGAACGCTGACGGCTGATTGTTCCCGCTTAAAGTTTCAGAAAATTTCGCAGCAGATCTTTTCCGGTGGCCGTCAGGATCGATTCCGGATGAAACTGGACCCCTTCGACGCCCAGTGTCTTATGGCGGAGTCCCATGATTTCTCCCTCGGCAGTCTCCGCCGAGATCTCGAAGCAACCGGGAAGATTAGCCCGATTCACGATCAGCGAATGGTAGCGCGTCGCCTCGAACGGATTGGGCAGCGACCGGAACATCTTCTTGCCGTCATGGGTAATCTGGGAGGTCTTGCCATGCATCAAACGGGACGCACGGATGACTTCGCCGCCGTACGCCACGGCCAGGGACTGATGCCCCAAACAGACACCAAGAATGGGCACCTTGCCTCCGAAACGACGGATCGTCTCGACCGAGATCCCTGCTTCATTAGGCGTGCAGGGCCCTGGGGAAATCACGATCCGCTCTGGACGGAGCGACGCAATCCCGTCCGGAGTAATAGTGTCGTTACGGTATACCTGGACCTCTTCACCCAGTTCGCTGAAATACTGCACCAGGTTGTAGGTGAATGAATCGTAGTTATCGATAATCAGCAGCATGGCGAAAAATGGATACCGGTTAATGTTTTATGATGAAAACAAGAACGATCTTGTGCTTCTTCACTACATTAACCATAAGCCATGAACCATTCTCTATTCCAGTCCCTGCTCAGCCAATTCGATGGCGCGCATCATCGCCTGAGCCTTATTGCATGTCTCTTCGTACTCATGTTCAGGATGTGAATCGGCGACGATACCGGCTCCGGCTTGAATGAACGCCCGATGGCGAGATACCACCACCGTCCGAATGTTGATGCACATATCCATGTTGCCGGAAAAACTGATGTATCCCACCGCCCCCGCATACGGACCACGCGTGGTGGGCTCCAGCTCATCAATAATCTCCATGGCTCTGATCTTGGGCGCGCCGGACACGGTGCCGGCCGGGAAACAGGCCTTCAAGACATCATAGACGGTCTTGGACTTATCCAGTTTCCCGGTCACGTTTGATACGATATGCATCACGTGCGAATACCGCTCCACGGTCATCAATGATTCCACCTGGACAGAGCCTTGTTCGGCCACCCGCCCGACATCGTTGCGACCCAAATCAACCAACATGATATGTTCGGCCCGTTCCTTGGTATCCGCCAGCAGCCGGCGTTCGAGCTGTATATCCTCCTCGGTCGTCGCTCCCCGCCGCCTCGTTCCGGCGATCGGACGCACCGAAACAACCCCATCCTCGCATCGCACGAGAATTTCCGGGGAAGAGCCGACAAGTTCGACTCCGGCAATGCGCAGATAATACATGTAGGGCGACGGATTCACGATGCGCAGTGCCCGATAGAGCTGAAACGGCGGCGCCTGCAAGTTGGTCTCCCACCGCTGGGACAGCACACACTGAAAGATGTCACCGGCCTTAATATATTCCTGAGCCCGGACAACCATCTTGTCAAAATCCGTCTTGCTCATATTCGGCACAAATCGAATGGGGAGCCGCCGCCGTTTCGGTGTAACCTTCCGAAGGGGCCGGCGAAGCCTGGCGATCATCTGTTCAATCTTGCTGGTTGCCTCGCGATAGGCTGAACGAATATCGCGGTCCGATCGAGATTTCACATACGCATTGGCGACAACTTTGATTTTTTGTGAGATGTTATCGAAGATGAGCAACGTATCGGTGAGCAAGAACGCGAAATCCGGCAGGCCAAGATGGTCCTTCTTCCCGGAAGGAAGATCCTCAAACGTCTTTACCATATCGTAACCGAGATAGCCCACCGCCCCCCCCACAAAGCGGGGCAGGCCGGGAACCGTCACTGGACGGTAGGCCTCCATGAACTCGCGCACTCGGTCCAGCGGAGCGCCCAGACTGGGGATCCGGCTGGCGCGTGCGCCCTTTCGGACGCAGAGATCGCCACGATCCTCAACCATGACGAGCGGAGATCCGCTCCCTAGAAACGAATACCGCGCCCACTTTTCTCCCCCCTGGATGCTTTCCAGCAGGTAGGCCGATGGGCCGTGATCGATCTTGGCGAAGGCCGACACAGGCGTATCCTGGTCCGCCAAAATTTCCCGGTACAACGGAATGAGGTTGCCTTTCTTCGTATACGATCGAAACTCGTCCAAACTGAGTGAATAGATCGACACTGCCATCTCGCTTCGCTCGTTACTCTGTTCCGACGATCAGCTTTTGGCCGACTTCAATGATGTCGTTGGGCAACTTGTTCATCTTCATCAGCTTTTCCGCTTCGATGCCGTAGCGCCGGCTGATACGGTAGAGCGTCTCACCCGGTTTGACAACGTGCAGCGTTGAACTAGACTTGGCGACCGATGCTGATTCCATCCTGCCCCCGGCGTCACGTACCTTCGATTGTGAGGACGACTTGGCAACAATTTCGTCCAGTGCCTCAAAGGATTCTGCCGGCTTCTTCGGCTTGGCCCCCGCAGCCCCGCTCTTACGCATGTCTTCCATCGCCTTGCGCTCAAGCACCACCGATTCCCCGATCACTTTGGCTTCTTCCTGAAGCCGTGCCATCTGCTCACGCTCGGTCTGTACTTGCGCGGCCAATTCGTGATTTTTTGATTCGAAATCGGCCATTTCGATCTTCATTCGCTTGACTTCACTTTCCAGCTCAAGTGACCGTTTCTCCTCCTGAGCCAACAAGCGCTGGAAGTTCAGACTTCTTGCCTTTTCAGCATCAAATTTTTCCTGCAGGACAACACACCCTCCGACCATCGGACTCATACCAATAATGAGGGTCCCCATCACCCATATTCTTAGCACCCGCCCACACACTCCCGGCTTCACGACTTCCATACACCCCTCCTTCGCCACGCCGGCTGCCCGTCGCTGTCACAACCACAGCCCCTCCAATCGATACTCATCCATCCAGAAAATAAACTAGAATAGAGGGCTACGATAATAAAAGTCAAAGCGAAATGGGCCGCAATCGGGTTTGACCGTTTCTGCAGTCCTATGCTACGGTCCTCTCTGTTAATTTGCTGCGGCCATCCCGATGCAGCACGATCTCTTCGATAATAACACTGTCTCCACACCGACTCCGGCTTTATCCGTCCAAGAGCGGCTCGTCCACCTCAGGGACCAAATCAGACGCCACAATTACCTGTACTACGTGAAAGACGGTCCGGAGATTTCTGACGGCGAATATGATCGCCTGTTTCGCGAACTGGTGGAGCTCGAACACGCACATCCGAACCTAGTGACAGCGGACTCCCCGACTCAGCGAGTCGGCGCCCCTCCGTTGGACGAACTCGGGAAAGTGCCGCACGAACGGCCGATGTTGAGCCTCGACTCTCTAGTTGATCCCCACGATGTGCTGGGCTTCGACCAACGGATGAAACGGGAGCTGGAACGAGATCACGTCGAATACACGGTCGAGCCGAAATTCGACGGCCTTTCAGTGGAGCTAGTCTACGAGCATGGTGTTTTCGTCAGGGGGTCCACCAGAGGCGACGGGACGACGGGCGAAGACGTAACCGTCAATCTCCGGACCATCAAATCCTTGCCGCTGCAATTGCAACTCGATCGCCACCCGCCGAGGCACATGGCGGTGCGAGGTGAAGTGTATATGCGTCTCGACGACTTCCATGCCCTCAATCGCCGCATAATGGAACGGGGGGACGAAACGTTCGCTAATCCCCGCAACGCCGCCGCCGGTTCACTCCGGCAGCTCGACTCTCGCGTGACTGCCAATCGTCCACTGGTCGTCACCTGTTATGAAATCATGGCCATGGATGGAACACCACCGCCGTCGCACTGGGAGGAACTAGAGTCGCTGGTTTTGTGGGGACTTCCGATTCCCCACCTGCGCACGCGATGCAACAGCATCGATGATGTCATGGCGTTTCATCGTGACACTGCGCTGCAGCGTGACACGCTTCCCTATGAAATCGACGGGATCGTTGTCAAACTTGACCGGCGCAGCTGGCAGGATCAGCTGGGCATGAAGTCCAGAAGCCCACGCTGGGCAATCGCTTACAAGTTCGCCCCGCGGAAGGAAATCACCAAAGTCCATAAGATCATGGTCTCGGTTGGAAGGACCGGCACCTTGACCCCTCTGGCCCTGCTGAATCCGGTCGAAGTCGGCGGGGTGACCATCAGTCGGGCCACTTTACACAACGCGGATGAGGTGGCCCGGAAAGATATTCGCGACGGAGACACGGTCAAAGTCGAGCGGGCTGGCGATGTGATTCCAGCGATCGTCGAGCGGGTACCCGTACCAGGAGAAACCAGACCAGCGCCGTTCACCATGCCAAACCGGTGCCCTGTATGCGGTTCGGCTGCCGCCAAGGAAGGCGCGTATTTCTATTGCACCGGCCAAGCTGTCTGTCCAGCCCAGATGAAAGGAGCCATCGAGCATTTTGCCTCGAAATCCGCCCTCAACATCGACGGTCTAGGGAAAAAGACTGTGGCGCAATTGGTCGATCATGGGCTGATCCGGGACCTGGCGGATCTCTATCGACTCAGCCGAGAGCAAATTATCGATCTGGATGGTTTTGCCGAACGATCCGCCACGCTGCTGCTTGACGCGATAAGTCGAAGCAAGCACGTGTCGCTGGAACGATTTCTCTTCGGCCTCGGTATTCGCCAAGTGGGACAACATATCGCCATGGTATTGGCCAAGGAGTTTGGTTCCTTGGATGCGATCATGTCGGCTGATCACGAGCGCTTGCAGGCCGTCAGAGAGATCGGGCCTGAGATCTCAGCCAACTTGGCGTCCTACTTCCAGGAGCAGTCGAACCGGCGCGTCATCGACCACCTGCGAGAATTGGGGGTGTCCGTCGCTGTCACCTCAACCGTCTCAGATGGAGGCTCACAGCGCCTGACGGGAAAAATTTTCGTCTTTACGGGTGGACTGGAAAGCATGAGCCGCGATGAAGCTGCATCCCTGGTGAAACGGCTTGGGGCCACCGTATCGTCCAGTGTCAACAAACGGACGTCGTACGTTGTGGCGGGAACAGACCCTGGATTGAAACTCGATCAAGCCAGGAAATTGGGGATTCCGGTCCTTAATAAAGATGAATTTGTGGCATTGGTCGGCGGGCACACGAACTGATCAATCTACAGTAAGGAGAGTTAGCTCACTGGGTTCAAGTTGGTCTCTTCGACGGTCACTGCGACTTTTTCATCCTTGAAGATTTTCACGCTTCGTATCGAGCGTGGGTCCGCCTCATTGACGACCAAGCGGCAATTCTCTATGCGTAGCTCTTCCCCGGCCTTGGGAATCAGGCCAAGACTTTCCTGAATCAATCCCCCGATTGTCAGCGCTTCATCTCCAAGTTCGACCTTGAGAAAGTCGTTCACTTTCCGGACTTCTGTCCGGCCGTGCACCAGAATTTGGTTCTTCCCGATACGCTTGATCAACTCTTCAGTGATATCCGTCTCATCGACGATTTCGCCGACAACCTCTTCCACCAGATCTTCCAGCGTCACCAGCCCCATGACACCGCCAAATTCATTGACTACGATACCCATATGCCGTTTTTCCTGCTGGAACTGCTTCATGAGATCGTCCGCGGTCTTTCCGGCTGGAACAAAAAGCGGTGGATGGGCAATCTCCCGTAACCGCACATCAGACCGGTTCTTCGCCAATTCCGTCAACGCCTTCGTCTTATACAAAATACCTGTAATGTTATCGAGCGTGCCGTCGTACACCGGAATCCTGGAATATTTCGATTGGTATAACAGCTCCTGCGCCTCTTTCAGTTGAAGATTGCCGTCCAGAGCGAACACATAGATCCGCGGTGTCATGGCGTTTTCCGCCGTAATATCCTTCAATTGAAAGACGTTCTTGATCATTTTGACTTCTTCCGACTCGATCTCGCCGGCTTTCCCCCCTTGGTCCAGCATGATCTTTAGCTCTTCCTCCGTAACCAAGGGAAGCGTTAGCCCCTTTCCTCCGGTCAGTTTATGGATCAGGGGTACCATGAAAAAGAGAAGTGGCGTTAGCAGCAGTTCTACCCAATAGATCGGGTAGGCCATATTCAAAGTTACCGGCACGGCAAATTTGGCAGCCAAGGTCTTTGGAATAACGTCCACGGATACCAGCAGCACGAAGGTCAAGATTCCGACCATCACCGCGATGGCCTCCTCAAACACGCTCTGGCCCCCGTAGAGACTCAATGTCATGAAGGTCGCGAACATGGGGATAGCCGTTCCCACCAGGCGATCGCCGACGAGAATGGTCGAAAGGAGCTTTTGCGGATCACTTCTCAGCTTCAACGCCTTCACAGCACGCTTACTGCCATTCTGGGCCAGCGCTTTCAGGCGTGTTTCATTGACCGAGAAGAACCCGATCTCGGCAGTAGAAATAACCGCAGATAACCCTATTAATCCCAAAAGGATCAGGATATCCATAACTGTTACGTATTACACGCGTTTGACCAGAATGGACGGCTTGGTCAGAAGGCAGGTGTTACCGAAAGGATGCCTCTCTGCCCACCCTTCAGAGGGTCTCAATATCAGAACGATCAGGCCGCTGTTCACGATGCTCACAAGACATAAGAACTACCATAGCGGCTAGCGTGAGGCAAGCGAATCAAGCAACGCCTCAAATAAATCAATGCCTTCCAACAAGAGTGTGCTGGTTTCACAGCCTGCCACATACAAAAACGTGTTCTGCCTGAAGCTAACCGTCATCTCGCACCACAAACGATTGGAGATTGAACTTACGGTCGAGGCGGGATGAGGCCACCTCAGCTTCAGTCTCCATCATGAACTGCCCGACTTGAACCCGGTAGCGCCGCCCCTCTGCCAGGTCAACTTGCATGATCCTTCCCCCCTGAAACTCGCTCCGGACCTGAGCAAACACCGCCCTGGCATTCCCAAGGTCTGAGAACGCACCGATCTGTACCCGCAGCACTCCCATCCCCTCACGCCTAGGCGAATAGTCAATCACTTTGAGTTCAATCTGATCTGTCCCGTTTCCTATCATCCCGATGGCTTGAGCTCCGGCCAGCGACAGATCCAAGATTCTCCCTCGTGCAAAAGGCCCTCGGTCATTGATCCTCACAGTCACTTCTCGACTGGACGTGAGGGATCGGACGAGAGCAACGGAACCAAGGGGCAGTGTTCGATGCGCAGCAGTCAGTTGATGCATGTTATACCGCTCACCGTTGGCGGTCTTGTTCCCGTGGAAGCCTGGTCCGTACCACGAGGCCACCCCGCGTTCGATAAATCCTATTGGATATCCAGGGAACTTATGGACCGGAGGAGAGGAGGCTCGACAACCTTGAAACGTAACTGCACCGAATAGAATGACCGCAACGCCTACTCCGTAGGCGACTCTTTGAAGCGGCTGCGGCCGCATAGATTAAAATTCATCCAGTGACTGGTTACGGAGAATCGTTAATGCCTTGTCAGTATTTGAAACGGTCAAGACAACAATAGCTCGTTTCCCCTCCCTGGAAGGCGTGCAATATCCACACTTGATATTGATCCGGCTTTTGGCCAACAGATCAGCCACTTTTTTAAAGGCCCCCGGCGTATTTTCGAGACTGAGTAGCAACGCTGTTTCCTCGGTAAATTTGATTCTGTCTGCCTTGAGCACAGACCGGGCCGTCTCCATGTCCGCCACGAGCAATCGCAACTTCGCCGTTCCCCTTACCTCAGGAACACAAAGGGCCTTGATATTCACACCGGCTTCTCCAAGCACCGACATCACCTTGGCCAACACAGCCGGTTTGCTCTGGCCGCTGATGACAAGCTGAGTGGTTGTAGGCATATCGTCAACTCTGTCTCTGGCTGATTACTGTACGGTTATATATAGATTGAGAATCCTCCTGTCAACGAGAGGCCACACGCTGACCCGGGCGCGGCGATCCTGCGAGCCGCGCGAGCCGGTTGCAACGATGGCTACCGCCAGCAGGGGCAGCAGGGGCACGAAAACCAGCGCGGTCATGCCCGCTCTCGATGGCTCTCTGTCACAATGAACACACGATTACTCCCGTTTGTAGCCAACAAAAAAGCCAGCCGACTCATTCGAACGGATCGAATGAACACCGACTGGCCGTAGAGCACATACACCAACTGGTCTATTTCCCGCTCCAACGCACTGGCATCCGCCTCCGCGTCCTGCGCCTTCGCGGCCAGGATGCGGTCAACCAATCGTGCATGTAGGCCTCATCCATCGGCGCCACTTATGAACGGACAAAGACTGTCCACACAAGCGGAGCTATCTCTACTTTACGAGCACCCGCTCGTGGCGCCGCAGCTGACACACTTCAAGCAGGTGCCGTTGCGCACCATGGTGAATTGTTTGCACTCGGGGCATGGATCGCCCTCATATCCCTTCACCTTGGCGGTTTGCACTTCGGTCAGCGTGAGGGTTTCGCGCATAATTTCGACTTGCCGGGCGACACTGTGCCCGTTTCCATGACCATTGCCGTCCCCCTTGCCGCCGTTCCTGCGAATCGGGAGATGTTCCGTCAGCACCGAGGACTTGGCCAGCGCATCCATGTCGGCTTCTTCGTCGAAGCACTCGGGATCCAAGTCATCTTTCTTCATCGAATCCATTCGCAGATCTTCTTCTTTGACTTGCGCCAAGTCGTAGCGGTCCAGATAAGTGATCGCCAGTTCACGGAAAATGTAGTCGATGATCGATGTTGACATTTTGATGCGGTCGTTCAATTTCACCGGCCCGTTGGGCTCAAACCGCGTGAAGACGAACGCTTCGACAAACTCCTCCAGCGGCACCCCGTGCTGCAACCCCAAGGAAATCGCGATGGCGAAGCAGTTCATGAGGCTGCGGAAGGCCGCGCCTTCCTTATGCATGTCCAAAAAGATTTCTCCGATCGTGCCATCTTCGTATTCGCCGGTGCGGAGATACAGCTTGTGCCCGCCGATGATCGCTTTCTGCGTATACCCATTCCGCCGGCTCGGCAACGGCCGCCGCTTGGCGAGATACCGCACGAGCACGCGTTTGGCGACTCTCTCCGCCATCGACACAACAGTCTCCTGAGCTTCAACAACCTGTCCGCTGTCGGACGAAGCGTTCAACGGCTGACTGAGCTTGGATCCATCACGGTAAAGCGCCACCGCCTTGACCATGCTCTTCCACGCCAACAGATACGCGGCCTTGACGTCCTCGATCGTCGCATCGGCCGGCATATTGATCGTCTTGCTGATTGCGCCGCTGATGAACGACTGTGCTGTGGCCATCATGTGAATATGAGCGTTGACCGCGATTGACCGTTGGCCGATTCGGCCGCAGCGGTTGGCGCAATCGAAGACCGGCAGATGCTCAGCCTTCAGATGCGGCGCCCCTTCCACGGTCATCGTCCCACAACAGAAATCATTCGCCGCCGCGATCTCTTCCTGTGTAAAACCGAACGCCTTCAGCATATTGAAGTTGGCTTCACCCAACTGCGCATCAGTGAATCCGAGTTTCTCCGTGCAAAAAGCTTCTCCGAGCGTAAACTTGTTGAAGGCGAACTGAATCTCAAAGGCCTGAGCCAGACTGCTTTCCAATCGATCCAGCGCCGCGTCATTGAATCCCTTGAGGCGCAATGACTGATGATTGATGAACGGGGCATTCTTGAGGGTCTGGGCACCGACGCAGTAGCACATGATGTCCTGAGCCTGTTCCTTCGTATACCCCAACGTTTTCAACGCGGCTGGAATGCTTTGGTTGATGATCTTGAAGTATCCCCCACCAGCCAGCTTTTTGAATTTCACGAGCGCAAAGTCCGGCTCGATGCCGGTCGTATCGCAATCCATGACCAATCCAATCGTGCCCGTCGGAGCGATCACCGTCACTTGAGCATTCCGATACCCATAGGCTGTTCCCAGTTCGAGCGCACGATCCCAGGCCCGCCTGGCGGCGATCAGTAAGTCGGGCGGACAATGCTCTGGCTGAATACCAGTCGGCGTGATCGTCAGGTTTTCGTATTCTTCTCGAGGAGTATTATAGGCAGCCCGCCGGTGATTGCGGATCACCCGCAGCATAGACTCACGGTTTGTCGCATACCCAGGAAATGGCATCAGTTCTGCGGCCATTTCCGCGGACGTCCCATACGATTCGCCGGTCATGATGGCGGTCAGGGCCCCGCAGATCGCCAGGGCCTTGGGGGAGTCATAGGGAATCCCTTGCCGCATAAGGACTGTGCCCAGGTTGGCATAACCCAATCCGAGCGTGCGGAATTGGTAGCTCTTCTCGGCGATGGACCGGCTTGGGAATGACGCCATCAACACGCTGATTTCCAGCGCAATCGTCCACAACCGCACCGCGTGCCTGAAGTTGTCCAGCTCGAATTGCCCATCAGGCGTGTAAAACGTCGTCAGATTGAGCGACGCCAAATTACACGCAGTGTCGTCCAAGAACATGTACTCGGAACAGGGATTCGAGGCATTGATGCGACCGTTTTCTGGACACGTGTGCCATTCGTTGATCGTCGTATCGTATTGCGTCCCCGGATCAGCACATACCCATGCCGCCCACGCGATCCGATCCCACAGGTCGCGGGCCTTGACGGCCTTGCAGACCTTGCCGTTCGTCCGACGCTTGAGTTGCCAATCACCATCTGCTTCGAGCGCAGCAAAAAACTCGTTCGGGATTCTGACGCTGTTGTTCGAATTTTGCCCCGAAACGGTTTGGTAGGCTTTGCCGTCCCAATTCGTATCGTATTCGTGAAAGACGAAATGTGTGAAGCCCTGTTTTGCGTACGAAAACATCCGCTGAATATAGGCTTCCGGCACCATATCCCGCCGGGCGGACGACAGAGCATCCCGCAACACCGGATTCGTCTTGGCATCGAGATCCAGCTTCACCCCCCCCTCGCTATCAACAGCATGGCAGGCTTTGAGCACGGCGTTCAGGCGCTGGGCACAGATTTTTGAGCCTGTCACCATCGCCGCGACTTTCTGCTCCTCAATGACTTTCCAATCGATGAATTCTTCGATATCTGGATGATCCAGGTCCAAACAGACCATTTTGGCAGCACGGCGAGTCGTTCCTCCAGACTTGATGGCACCGGCAGCCCGGTCGCCGATCCTCAGGAAAGACATGAGCCCAGACGATCTGCCGCCTCCGGAAAGGCCTTCACCATCTCCCCGCAGTTTGGAGAAATTCGTTCCGGTCCCAGAGCCGTACTTAAACAGCCGCGCCTCACGCACCCACAGATCCATGATTCCGTTTTCGTTCACCAGATCGTCTTCAATCGACTGGATAAAACAGGCATGGGGCTGAGGGTGCTCGAACGCGTTCGTGGCCTTAGCCACTTCCTGGGTTTTAGGATCGACGAAATAATGCCCCTGGGCGGGGCCGGACAGACCATAGGCATAATGAAGCCCCGTATTAAACCATTGCGGCGAATTCGGGGCGGCCATTTGGCACGCCAGCATGTAGCACATTTCGTCATGGAAGGATTCGGCATCGTCCGGCGTTTTGAAATAGCCATACGCCTTACCCCAATGGGTCCAGCAGCCAGCCATCCGCTCAAACACCTGGCGCGCATCGCGTTCCCCCCCAAGCACCAGCTTGCCATCACCCTCTGTCATCGTCTGCCCCTGCTGATCAAGCTGGGGGACTCCCGCTTTCCTGAAATACTTCTGAGCCAGAATGTCGATGGCCAGCTGGGACCACTGCTCCGGGACATCGATATTGTCAAGCTTGAAGACGGTGGATCCGTCCGGATTGCGAATTTCGGACGAACGCTTGACGAACGTCATCTCATCATAAGGACCTTGCCCACGACGAGTAAATCTCCGTTCAATTTTCACAGCCTTCCTCCTTCCAGAGGCGGATAAACAATCGGCGCTGGCATGCCAAACGGCTCATAATCCGATAGCGGCGGGGGCTGTCATACGTCCAGAGAAAGCGAACAATAGCTATTGAGGAGACTACATATAGCTATTACGAAATTTTGTCAATGCTAAATATTGTGGGTAGGCTGTGAACTGTGAGGGAAAGCTGTGGATAACTGCGAAACAATTCTTGAAGTCTGATTTTATTCTGTTCCTATATAGGAGTTACCCCTAGAAAGGGCCTCGTCAGTAGACTGCACTTGACATTTTGTCCGGTCTCAAGCCCTCTAAAAGGCCATCCGTTCGATTTTCAGCGTCGCTTCATCTACGCCTTTGATCGGAATGAACTGGCCTCCGATACCCAGCACGACCAACCTTGTCTCTGCCACCCTAGTCTCATAGCGACTGAGTAATCCCCAATTGTGCCGGACCGTCGATGGCCGGACAATCCCCTCGATGAGCTTCTTGCCTTGGGAACGTAATACTTGGCGGATCAGGTCTTGCTCTCGAACAGGGGTGCGTTGATCCATTCGGTCAAGTGCCCCATTCAATTCCCGTTCGACGAATTGCACATAGTCGTCCATCGTCGGGTTCGACAGCACCAAGCAGACTGCCCCGGCTAATCCCACCACTAACACGGCTAGACGGACAAGACTCATCGCCCCCCTCATTGGCACTCCATTTACAAGAGAACAGGTACAAGTGGTGTCGGAAGGGACGTTGCCGTATTCGATCCAACACACACGTACACGATCACACGGCAGGAGAGCAGGCCTGCGTCCTTTCCTTCTGATCTTGTTCAATATGATGCCGCAGCCGCCAGACGGCCCAAAGACCCGGCAGAGCTACCACCAGTGTGACGACGAAGAATTGCGCCCATCCCATCAAATCAACCAGATCAGCCGAGGGACGCCCGGCGAAGACTCTACCCAGGGCCTCCAAAGACGACAACAATGCAAATTGCGTGGCGGTATACCGCGGGTCACAGAGTGACATGACCAACGCTACGAACGCGGCTGTACCCATGCCACCAGTCACATTTTCAATCACGACCGCTGCGGTTAGAATCGCGGTACTTTTTCCAACCGCCGCCAATACGGCAAACCCTAGGTTGGATACGGCCTGTAAGAAGCCAAAGAGCAGCAGCGACGGGACAAGGCTGGACCGCGTCATCATGACGCCGCCGAGCAATGCCCCGAACAGTGTCGCGAAAATCCCGAGGCCTTTCACAGCTCCAACCTCCGCCGCCGAAAAACCCATTTCGCCGATCAGAAATGCGGTTTGCAAGGACGATGCGAATGCGTCACCGAGCTTGTAGAGTATGATCACCGCTAAGAACCACAGGGCTTGCGGCCGGGAGAAGAACTCCCGGAGCGGTGCTCCAATAGCCTCCCCGAGACTCTTGGGAGGACCTGCAATCCGAGTAGGCTCTGGACTCGCGATGATGATTGCGACCCCCGCTAACATGACGGCGGCCATCGTCAGATACATTGCCTGCCAGCCGACAGAGTCAGCCAGCCACAAGGCTCCTGCACCAGCTACCAGGAGGGCGATGCGATACCCATTCACCCACACCGCCGCGCCTAATCCACGCTCGTACGGCTGGAGCGTGTCGGTTCGGTAGGCGTCGGAAACAATATCCAGCGAGGCGGAGAGAAACGCAACCAGCACCGCATAGGCCGCCAGCCATTCGGGATGTGTGCGTGGGCTGGTCATCGCCATGAGCGCCAAGCCGAGGGCAACGCACAATTGGGTTAACAACATCCAGCCGCGCCGCCGCCCAAGCCAGGGCGGCATGATTCGGTCCATGAACGGTGCCCAGAGGAATTTCAACGTATACGGCAGGCCGACCAGAGTGAAGATGCCGATCGTCTTCAGATCGACTCCTTCTACCGTCAACCACGCTTGCAACGTACTGGCGGTCAGGGCTAAGGGCAGACCTGATACAAAGCCCAAAGGCAGCATCACGCCGAGCCGCCGATTCATCACTGCAGCCAGGCCTATCATTTGTTCATTCACGTGAATCGCTCACATCGGAAAGTATTGATGAAACCCAGGCTTCAAAACGGCTTCACCCCCTAGGTGGAACGCAGAATATCACTAGAGCCCAGTACTTTCTCAAAAGAATTTCAAAGGCTTGTGGGAGACACTTTCACCGACCAGCGCAGCAGCTAACAAGATTGGCCATTGAACAGACACGGTTTGTAGCGTGAGATGTCAAAATCAGTATGCTCTTGATAGACTCGTTCATTGCCGTTTACTCCATCCTGTTCCGGATCATTCCACATCGTGTGGTTCCACCAATAAAACAGCGGCTGGACCTCAGTCTGATACACGGGATTTCCGTATGCACTGTGGGCATGTTCCCTAACTAAGCGACCCGTCACATAATCAATTTGGCCGTTCCCCGCCAGCGAATATAGAGTGATAAAGAGCCGAGCCTCATGGTCATAGAGCTCATCGAGACGGGTACTGACGTCCGGTTCGGCAGGAAGAAGATCTTTGGCCTCTCCCATCGGGAACGAGCTACCCAGCGCCATCATGAGCATACACACAAGCACCAGCCGATGCGCCATATCACACTCACAGGCATAAATGGGATTATTAAGATGACGGGCATCCTAGCACGCAGAATTTTTCCGATCAAAGAACAATCTGAGCAATGACTGCTCTGCAGGCGCAGTCTTGCCGGAACCGCTGCAACGTCCCTATAATGCACGACATGACACAGGCACGCGCGTCAATTCATACGCTGGGCTGCCGGTTGAACCACGCTGAAACGATTGTACTGGGGGAAGGACTCCGCCGTAGGGGGTTCGAACTGGTTGAATTCGGCCGGCCGACGGACGTGCTGGTACTGAATACCTGTGCGGTAACGGAAGAAGCTGAACGCACATCACGGTACGTGATCCGAAAAACCCTCAAACATTCTCCCCATGCATTCGTCGCCGTGACCGGCTGTTACGCCCAAGCCGGGCTGGACGGACTCAAGCGCCAGGAAGGCATCGACCTCATTGTCGGCCACCAATACAAGCTCGAGCTACCGTCCTACTTGCCTCCTTCCCATGCCTTACAAAAACGTGCAGTCCCGGAGATACGCCATATCAGAACGATGTCGCGGGACGACTTTGACCTACCCTACTTTGGGGAACCGGATTCCACCAGGGCACCACTAAAAATTCAGGACGGCTGTAGCGCCATGTGCAGTTTCTGCATCATTCCATTCTCACGAGGGCATGAGAGGAGCAGGCGGCTGGAGGATATCCTGTGCGAAGCGGCTGACTTGGCCGCACGTGGATACCATGAGGTCGTGCTGACGGGAGTCAATATCGGCCAGTATCGCCATAACAATCATGATTTTTGCTCATTACTTCGGCAACTTGATCAGGTCCAGGGGCTTGAACGCATCCGTATCTCGTCGATCGAACCAACGACCGTCGGTGACGAACTCCTGGACATCCTGGCCGGTTCGACGAAGTTTTGCCCCTTCCTTCATATCCCGTTACAGAGCGGAGACGATCAGATCTTAGAGGCCATGAACCGGCGCCATACCGTCAAAGCCTATGTCGGATTGATCGAGCAAGCCACCGCAAAAATTCCTCACTTGGGGTTGGGAACCGACCTAATGACGGGATTTCCCGGCGAGACCGAGGCCGCCTTCCGTAATACCCTCGCGATCGCTGCCGATCTACCCTTTTCCTACCTGCATGTGTTTCCCTATTCACCAAGGCCGGGCACCGCAGCATTGCGCTTGAAGCAAGCAACGGCTCCCGCGACCATCAGAAAGCGAACCACGCTTCTCCAGAATCTCAGCCATACTAAGCGGCTCGCATTCCATCAGAAGTCAATCGGAACCACTCTCTCCGTTCTCTTTGAAGCAGATACTGAGGACGGCTTTCGCCACGGCACCACCTCGAACTTCACCAAGGTTGCGGTTGCCGGTTCTGCCGAACTCCGGAACCAGATCAAACCAATCACCATTACCGCAGCCACCGAACGCTGGGCCATCGGTCATGCTGCGGGTGAGAAACCCACAATACTCTCCGTGATCCAGCTATGACGCACAAATCCCCTCCTCAAGTTCATATTGAAACGTTTGGTTGTCAGATGAACGAATCCGACAGCGAGCTGGTCCGGTCGATGCTGAAGCAAGAGGGCTTCACCTTCACCCCGGATCGTGAGCGGGCTGACGTGGTGCTGATTAACACTTGTGCCATTCGAGAAAACGCCCACAACAAAATATATGGACATCTATCCGAGCTGAAAGAGCTCAAGAACCAGCGTCCATTAGTCATTGGCGTGCTGGGCTGTATGGCTCAAAATCTCAAGAACGAGCTGGCCGACAAAGAACCACTCGTCGATATCCTTGCCGGGCCGGACGCGTACCGGCAACTGCCGATGCTGGTCTCCCGTGCACTCGACACCCAGGAACAGGGGTTTGCCCAGAAAGGGTTTGCGCTCGACCTGTCGGAATATGAAACCTACGAAGGCGTGCTGCCAGACCGGAACAACGGGGTGAATGCCTGGATCACCATCATGCGGGGCTGTGATAATTTCTGTTCGTTCTGTGTCGTCCCCTATACCCGTGGACGGGAACGATCCCGTGCCTCAGAAGCCGTGCTGGCTGAAGCGCGCGATGCTGCAGCCCACGGGTTCAAGCAAATCACTCTGTTAGGCCAAAACGTCAATTCTTACCGGCATGATGACTGGGATTTTGCCAAATTGATCAAGGCCGTCGCGGATACGCCCGGCATTGATCGCGTCCGATTTACCTCACCCCACCCCAAGGACTTCTCGCTGGCGTTAATCGATGTCATCGCGGCCCATCCACAGATCTGCAAACACATTCATCTGCCGCTTCAGGCGGGAAGCGACCGAATCCTCGGTCTGATGGAACGCACTTATACGGCATACGACTATCTGGCCCTGGTGGAGCGGATCAGAACAGCCATTCCCGACATCGTGCTCACGACGGATATCATCTGTGGATTCTGCTCAGAGTCCGACGAAGAGTTTCACGATACGCGCCGCATCGTGGAACAAGTGCGATTCGACTCAGCCTACATTTTTAAATATTCGGAACGGAAAAACACGATCGCCGCAAGAAAGTTTACCGACGATGTCCCGGATTCCGTCAAGGGAGCCCGCGTTTCGGCATTAGTGGAAATCCAGCGCTGTATCACGTTGGAACGCAATCGGCGCTATATCGGCCAGGATGTGCAGATCTTGGTCGAAGGCGATGCCACCCGCTCATCGACCCAAGGAATGGGGAAAACAGATGGGAATATCACCGTGGTTTGGGATAAGGGAACGAGTCCGTTCGAACCCGGCACCGTGGTGAGAAAGCACATCTTCGAGGCTTCCTCCGCAACCCTCTACGGGGAATGACTCTCACACGGTCATCAGACCAGGCCTCACCACTTTCACAAAACATTTCTGCACGCTCATCTGCCCAGAGTGAACATTTTTTCGCTCTCTTCAAATAAAGCGTCTCGCCGACCTCAATAGTCTGACTTCCCAGATGTGAGATCCGACCATTGCCTTAGGGCATCCGCCGGCTGATGCGATTGATCGCCTACGCGAACAACACCTCACCCCTAACAATCTGATTTCACGTGTACCGCCGATTATTTTCCGCAAGCATACCAGCGACCTAGAAATCAGGGTTCCACAAAGTTGTAACGCTTTGATATCGAATGTTCCCCTTCTTGGCAGCACAATCACGTGGAACCACCTGAAGGCACGGTCCTTGCTGGGAAATAGTCCACACATTCAGTACGTACATGTTCAACAACCATTGAAGGAGTGTTCGCACGCTATGAAGCCCCTCAACCCTGATACAAAACACCCTGTGTCAGAATCTCGCGTTACGCTTGAAACGATTATTTCCGTCGGCGTCGTTGGCTGGCTCGCCATGGGTATCGTGCTAATGGGACTGAGGATCTGGCAGATCGCAGCTGGCGCATCTATCAGCTCGACTCGGGACTGCATCATTTCAATAATCATTTTCTGCCCAACGACTATCTTGATACCGTGGTGACACGAATGAGGAAAACCATCATGCATACCTTCTTTCACGCTCAGACGATCTGCTACACCGGCGCAGTGGTTTCCCTCAGCCTTCTGGCAACAGGATGTTCGACTCTGTTTGGAGGGTCGAACGTCCACAAAAGCGCCAGAGGATCGGTGTATATCAAGGATGTCGCCGATCGGTCGTTTGGAGCGAACCATCCGGCTGTGATCGACCAAGCAACCTTGCTCAGCGTAGTCAAAGGCATGTCGCCGATGATGCCATCAAATCGTCCACGAAAATGCCCGCCCGCGGCAGCACGCCGATGAGAGTATGCAGCGATGAAGACGCCGAGTTTCTTGCTCCCCTGCTAGTTCAAAGCTTATCGCAAGTGAAACCGGAGCAGATTGTCGGTTTCATGGTGTCTCCATCGACAGGGTTAGGCGCTGAACTCGCAGCGGGCACCCTCTATGTGTCCAGAGGCTCGCTCCATCTCACCATCACTCCGACCAAGAACCGAAGAGTCTCGGGGTTCACGCCCAGCGGGATCGCCCGTATTGCACGATCGCCAGTCTACGCCTCAGATTGGACTCCTCACACCCTCGCCATAGTGATTGACCGCCAGGTACTCGCTAAAGCCTCCTTGCTTGGGACCATAGCGATTGCGGCTGATTCGAAACCTCTGTCATCTTCGGCGATGTCGCCCGTTCCAGTCGCGAAAACAATGCCCGCACAGAAGGATGTCTCCGTAGCCACTCAAACGATTGAAGCCAATGCTGCGTCATTCGCATCCGGCCAGTCTGAGGATATCGACACGGCGAATAGCAAACTCCCGTCCAAGAAGCTGGACGAACTTCGAGAAGTCCGCGAAGCCAACCGGATGAAGGAGTCCGAGATCACGATGCTGAAGGAAGAAGTCGAATGGATGAAGCAAGAGCTTCGGGAACGCTCGACGAAGGACAAAAGCAGCACCGTGTCCAAACGTTCGGCACCGAAGCGAAAAGCAGCCGAGGCCTATCCAGCACGCTAACTAGCCGATCGTTTAGCCGACATCGACCAGCTCAGGTTGTAACAACACGACTTCACGGGACAGGGGCTGCCGGAAATTCATGCGGCAATAGCAAGCATACGTGACATACGTATCTTGCAGGCAATAGCGAGCAAGTTCGAGCCCTTGCCCCTTCTCCCACATTTCAGCCACCTGTTCGCCACTGCCGGACTTTGTTTCGACCTGTAACGCCCGGGCCAGCACGTCCAGTTTTACCCATCCCCGCGTATCCCAATTGCTCCACACCGCCATCGTGTCGTAGACCGGCTCGGTCCTGAACTTCGCCAAATTGATATCCAGGCTCGGCTTTACTTGGTGGATGATCGACCGTTTCTTGAGAAAGGGAAGATCGAATCCCAACCCATTGTGTGTGATGAACAGCGTCGCCCGATCCTGGGCGAGGCGTGCCCAAAACCGGCGAAGCAGTTCACGCTCGTTTCCGCCGTACCATGCAACGGCACTCCGGGCCTCCATCTGATCGGAAAACTCCAGCAACCCGATGCACACAATGCGGCTGAAGGTGCCGTCGAACACCGACTTGGCGTACAACTCATCCTCCGCGCGCCGCCGCTCTTCAGCCGCCCCTGCCGTGAAGAGATCGCCGCCTTCGCCGAACCCGGTAGAGTCATCATCCGATGAAATCTTACCAGCCAATCGGGCCCACTCTTCACGGGAGGCTTGGACGGTCTCAATATCCAGTACAACCTTCACCGCTAAGCTCCTTCCCGAACTGCGTCACGCTGCAAGGCTTCAATGATAACGTGGTCCGCCGGTGGAAACGTGAACTGCGTCAATTCCCCTGGTAACACCCATCGAATTTCCGCACACTCGACAGGCACCGGCTCCCCCTCTTCAATCGCACAACGGAAAAAATGCAGTTCCACCGTCTTTTCAGGATAGTCATGCCGGACAATCCGATAGGGGATCGGCAGATCGACTCTGACACCCAGTTCTTCAAACAACTCCCGCTGCAGACATTCCACCAAAGACTCGTCCGTCTCCCGCTTCCCTCCAGGGAATTCCCAAAACCCCGCCAGATGAACGCCCGGCTTCCGGCGGGTGATCAAGTACCGCCCGTCCTGCCAAATGAGCCCCGCCGCCACTTCAATGACGTTCATAGGCGCACTCGACTACCTGCGAGGGGGCGGACTAAATGGATACGTCTTGCAGAACGATTTCATCGGACAGAAACGGCAATAGGGATTGCGTGCCATGCACACCATCGCCCCGAAATCCATGATCGCTTGATTAAAGTCGTATCCTTTCCCGCGGGGGATCATCGCTTTGGACATCTCCCACAATATAGCCTTCTGTGTCTTGGGATCACCCTTAGCCACGAAGACCCGATACAACACCCGAATCACGTTGGTGTCCAAAATCGGGGCATCCTCATTGAAGGCGAAGGAACGGATCGCGCCGGCGGTATACCGGCCGATACCTTTGAACGACAACAGCTCCTCCGCTTCGTTGGGCAACTGTCCCCCGTAGCGCTCGACGGTTTCGCAGGCGATGCTGTGCAGCCGCTCCGGCCTGATATTGTATCCCAGGGGGTACCAGGTCTTCTTGACATCGGCCACCGGGGCCTCAGCCAACTCCTCGAAACTGGGATACCGCTCCAAAAATTCGTGGTACTTGGGGATAACCCGATCCACCTGGGTTTGTTGCAGCATCACCTCGGATACGAGGATGTGATACGGGTCCGACGTCTTTCGCCAGGGCAGATCGCGGCCATGTTCCCGGTACCACTTCAAGAGCCGCTGTTGAAACCGGCGTTTCGCAGACTCATCGAGCAAAACCGATCGACGGGCACGTTTCTTGAGACGAGGCTTCTGCGGAAGGGCGGAACTGGCCATAGCTTCACCATTCACAACCGCCGGCATTGTAGGGGACCCGCTTTTCCAAAAGCAAACGCGCGATCTATATTTGTTGAATTCGTTAACAAGATTCCCCCAGGCCAATAGCCTGCGGTGAAGACCCAGGCTCCGAGCTAGCCCTGCTGAAGGTAGTGCTATGGGAATGAGTTTCGCCCAGCGTGATTGGCGACCGACACCGAGGATGCGACATGGTTGTCCGTAAGTACCTGCGATTCCCCGTTACGATTCCAAGCCCCCTCATCCAGAGAGATAAATTGTGATACACGAGATCGGTGAAGGATCTCTCACAGAAGGGTTGTCGGATCGAGAACGTGATCCAACCCTTTACCGGCATGCAACTCGAATTGCTGATCCACCCATCCGACGAATCCACACCGATCACGATCAACAACGCGACGGTCCGATGGACGGGCACCCATGGCATCGGATTCGAGTTTCTGGCTCTCGCCCCCTCGGAACAGAACCGGCTCAATCGAATGGTCAAAGAATTTGCCTCACCCACCAGAAAAATCTCGACCCCTTCCTGAACTCAACTCCTTACCCAATACATCCTAGTCGGTAGCTGCACACACAGAGATCTGGCCCTCTGTGCACAATGCCTTCTCCCGATATCGAGTATTAATGGAACCTAGCCTTAAAGACGATCTGAGAGGGTGGCGAGATGCAATTGGGATCGGCCGGTCGTCACATCGATGACGTACCGCCTGAGGGCTTCGCGCACGACCGGAAACGCAATCTGCTCCCAAGGAATCGAGGAAAAAGAAAACAACCCCACCTCCAAGCTTTCCGTTCCTGCCTCATACGTCGGCGAACGCATCCGTCCGCGGAAGACAAGATATACCTGTCCGATATGAGGCAGACTGAGGACGGCATGGAGCGCCGTAATCTCTACGTCTGCCTGAGCCTCTTCCTTCGTCTCACGGATCGCCGCCTCCTCGGTGCTCTCACCGAGTTCCATGAAACCGGCCGGAAAGGTCCAGAGCCCACGCCGCGGCTCGATGGCACGGCGGCACAAAAGAATTTGTCCCGCCCATTCCGGAATGCAGCCCGCGACGATCTTGGGATTATGATAATGAATCGCCTCGCACTGCCCGCACACATGACGAAGCAGATTGTCCCCCGGTGGGATCTTTTGAATGAGTGGAGCACCGCACTGGCTACAGTAGTTCATGCGTGAGACGTGTCGCGTGATGCATATTTCATCATTCGCCCAACACTTCTTCACCCTACGGGAATGAGGTAGACTGCATAGCACAAACTCTCGCGGCTTTCCACCAACGACATACCACGCTGATATACAGGGAAGATTTCCTGGAGACAAACAAGACGCAAGTGAACGATTGCCGTCAACGGGGAACTACGTTCGTATCTTCAATGCAGACCTGCATAACCCAAACCTTCCAATTCAAAAACACTTAGGCTACACTTTCAACGATTTCCTGATAATAGGATTCGAGCAAAGCTGCACGAGGCTGCTCAACAATGGCCAATTGCCGTTGGTCAAACGTATTGGCACAGTAGAGGTACACGAATTCGTCCACTGTGCCAAGCTCGACATGTAGTTGACGCCCCTCCGACTCCTGACGAGTCGTTTCTTGAATGACACAACGATTATTGAGACGTTCCCACGCTGCTTGTGCAGAGGGCCCATGATTTTCGTATAACGGAGAATCAGCACCGCGAGGCTGCCGTGACAGATCGGAAAAGTTGAGTGGCATACTGTCGTCTGGCTCTGTTGTTTCGTCCCAATCCAACACAGCTGCGCACTCCTCCTGTAGATGATATAAAGGTCCATCGTCCGTCACTTCTTCACCCGACTGATAACGGATCAATTCAGACGGTTGACTCAACTTCAAACCTCTCTCCGCCAACGCCCGTTGAAAGGGCACCCGTCTGGCCAACTGCCTCGTTTTCTCGCAGACAATCATGCGACTGTTCGGACCGAGCACCGCGCGAAGTTGATTCAGCTTCATGCCCAGTCCCGTGCGTTGCTCAAATAATGTTTGCCAGCCGACATCCCGAGTCCGCATGAAAGTTCTCCAGCTGTCGCTTGGGATGCCCGGATCGTGTTCGGCCTGCACCAGCGCATGAGTGGCGACGATCAGATCGTATTGGCCTGACAACTGCTCGGTCTCTGCATCCACACAATCGAAACGGACGTTGGGCAATCCTAACTCTCTCGCTTTCTGCTGCGCGGCAGTAATGGAGGCCGCCGAACGATCGAGACCGACAAATTCCCGATCAGGGAACTCGCGGGCATAGAACGTCGTAAGAATGCCGACTCCGCAGCCGAAATCAAGGACGCGCGTGGCACTACCAACACAAGCCAGCACCCGCAATCCAACCGTGTCGTAGTAGTCATATCGCTGGCTGTGTAGAATGGGGAGCACCGCCGGTTGGGCGGCCAGGTCGTAGAATGATACGTCTTCGCGGCGATCGCCGTTTCGTTTTCGTTCGGCTTGCGCAAGGAGCTGATTCAGATCCGCGCGGGACAGCTGCCGCTTTTGCCAGGCGAAATACTCGCGGTCGGTGGTAAATCGTCTGAGTCCCCACCAGGCCAAATGCTCGTGTAGCGATTGTTGCGGTGAGTGGTGAGGCATTATTGCCATCTCATCACGCCTGCTCAAAACGTTTTCCGGCAAGGCCGCAGGGTGCGAGAACCACGAGGCGTACGCGGCGAGGGTACGTTGAGTAGTTCGGGCAACTGAGAACGAAGCGGGGGAGCGTTTTTAGCAGGTGATCACGGTCTCTTTAGCATGATGGCATCAAAGTAGGTTTCCGGCACCGGGTGCGGCAATCGTAACTGTCCCAACCCGAACCCGACGTACTTCTCGCACGTCAATTGGTCCAAGCCAATCGGCCCCCTCGCATGCAGGCGTGATCCGCTGAGGCCGATATCGGCCCCCATACCGTAGCTGTCTCCCGCATTGAGCCTCGACGACGCGTTCACGAAGACCGCCCCGGCATCGACCTCGCGTGTGAAGCGCATCGCCGATTTATACCGAGTCGTCATGATGACGGCAGTCAGGCATGGCCCGTACTCCGCGATGTGGACCAGTGCTTCGTCCAGCCCTTCCACCATTTTCACAGCCAAAACAGGCCCTTGGAACTGCGTGCGCCAATCGGTTTCCGTTGCCGGCACGATCGCGGTATGGCCCGTCATGGCCATCTGCCCCATCAGCGCGATCGTCTTGGGACACCCGCGCACTTCAATCTTGAATTGGTCCAGCAGCCGGTTGATCAATGGAGGTAAGAACTGCCGCCCAATGACCTGTTGCACGAGCAAGGTGTCGAGCGAGTTGGCTGCTCCCGGCGCTTGCACTTTGGAATTGATCACGACGTTTTGGGCCAGGGGGATATCCGTATCGTCATCGACGTACAATTGGGTGAGCCCACCGTCATGGCACAACACCGGCATCTTGGCCTGTTCCATGACTGCCTTACGAAGGCCAACCCCACCTCGTGGGATGATTGCATCCAGAATCTTCCCCGATCGTATCAACTCAAGCGCGAACTCTTTCTCCGGGCGATCGATCACAATCCAGGTGCCGGCCGATACGCCGCACTTTTCCACGGCTTCCCGCAGAGATCGTTCAATCGCCTGGTGCGTCACGCTCCATTCAGACGCGCCACGAAAAACACAGAGGTTGCCCGACTTCACGCAGAGCGCAATTGATTCCACGGTCACCAGAGGAATCAACTCAGAAATGACTCCGATCACTCCGATAGGTACCCGCACCCGTTCCACCTGAAATCCATCCGGCCGTTCCCATCTGGCAGTCACGGCGCCGACCGGATCGGGCAAATCGGCAATCATCCGAAGCCGCTCAGCCATTTCCTTAATGGAGTCGGCCGTCATTCGCACACGCGCGACGACGGCTTTCATCCGGTCCTTCTTGACATTGCCTTCAAAGGACTTTCCGACTGTATCGACGTCTTTCCCATTGGCCGCCAGAATGGCGCCGCCATCGGCCTCCAGCTGATCCGCCATCGCCCGCAAGGCTTTGTCTTTATCCGGTCCGGAGAGCAAGGCCAGCTTCCGTGCAACGGCCCGAGAATCTTTCAACAGCTTATCGAGATACAATTTCACCGGAACGTCCGGCATCCCTCACCCCCGTGTTGCGTAAAACGTGACGCGTGTCTCTTCAAGAGGCACATGACTGGCGACGCGGGCTTCACAAACAACGCAGGGCCGGACTATACCACGAGATTTTTTCGGCAGTAAAGGCGCCGAGACTGGTGAATACTCACTGTACAATCTCGCCGGCAACCCGCAGTTACAGTAGAAACTCAGGAATCATGCGAGCTAGAATGTTTGCCCGTGACACAAGACGACGCACGCGCGCAATACAACTATTTGATGACCCTCTGCATCCGACGCGAAGAAGCTTTCGGCCCCCTCGCGTTGGCGTTTCTCCGCGAACCGGGCTTTGACCGGCTAGGCCTGACGGCGGAGGAGCAGTTCAATCTCTATATGGCCACGGCGAACGCCTTTACAGCTGAACCGAAACGCTACGCCGCCAAACTTGAGTGTTTGCAGAAAGCCCGCGATATCCTCCCTCGCACGACGTTCCAGGACCACGAGTTAACTCGGCATCTCCACCAAACTATACAAAAAACCGAAGCGGAGCTTGAGATTTACACGCAGGCGATGAAAGTCGCACGTCCCCCATCTTTGGCAGGCCAGCGCCTGTTCGTGGAAACGGACGCCCCAGAATATTTTCTTGACCTGGCCCAGAAATGTGCCAGAGACTATTATCAAACCAAGTATCGAGTCTCCACGGAAACCAAGACGGCGCAGCACTTCGGCGGTACGCATGGACGGTTTGCCCCCGACAATCCAACCGTCCAAAATGAATACCCCGGTGCCTGTGCCCCATTCATGGCGGCGCGAGCACATGGGTTTCATCTGCTGCTGCCATTCGATTTGAAGATCAGCTGCAAGCCGGATGGTCCGCTTGACGGCGGTGTGAGGATCTTCTACGCCAAACTCGGCTATTCCTATCCGCTGCGCTACGACATGGGCAAACTCTGTGGCTATCATGACGGACAAATGCTCGATGTTGCTTTGGACGACCCGCATCTCCTGTTCGTCTCCGTATCCGCCGTCAAAGAGCCGGATTTTCGATTCCTCCCGCCGGACCGCGAACCGGACGTGCCAGACAACTTGGCCTATCCCCTGGCCGTGTTGAAGACAGTCGGATCGCTAGGGCCCTTCATCCAAATAAGTTGCAAATTCAAGATTTGGTTCGATGCCTCGATCATCTCGTTGCTAATCCAGGGCGCGCCGGATCTTGAGGAGTACGGGCTTCGTGGCGCCACAGGACTCATGACTCGCACCTATGCCTCTGACCGAGTCGAAGCCTACGCCGAATCTTCCCGCCAACCCTGGCAAGAAGGCTTGAGCTACAATTTCATCAATCTGCATCTGGGCCTGCTGCCCGGCATCGAAAGCGCCACTATTCCCTTCAACACACCGATCTTTACCCTGTACCCAGTCCTGAACCGACAGACTTACACGATGCAAGAACGCCCGGAAGCTCTATGAATTCTGAACAGATCAAGCAACTCGGTCCGTTGGCAACGCTGGCTGACATATGGGAGGGAGATAAGGGGGCAGATGTCGCGCCGTCAGACCATCGGGGAACGGAGCAAAGCGCGTTTCGCGAGCGGATTACCTTTGCGCCAATCAGCCCCGTGCACAATCACGAACAGGTCTTGCATGGCTTGCGCTACATGACGGTGGCGCGGCGAATCGGGGAAACCGATCTCTTCCATGAAGAAGTGGGCTACTGGCTCTGGGGTCCGGGAGAGCGTCAAGTATTGCACTGCCTCATCGTGCCGCGCGGAGTGGCATTGATTGCCGGCGACACGGCAGAACCGACGGCTACAAGCTTTACCCTGCTGGCGAAGGCGGGGTCAAAGACCTATGGGATTTGCTCGAACCGGTTTCTCGACAAAGAGTTTAAGACCGTCCGGTTACGAGTTGACCGTAACCGTCCTTGATCAGAACCGCTTTCACTACAAAGAGGACACCCAACTCCGCATGCCGGGAAAGCCTGATCTATTTCACCACACCGATGAGAACACACTCGCACGGGTAACAGGCTAGTGCGCATGCATCTGACTACTGTTTCTAGTTGTGACTGGGCCCCCTATTCGGCACCATTTGCTCCTTTTGCCTAGCCAGCAAATCAGCCAGCCAGGCCCAAAGGAGCATCAACGGTACCAAGGCCCAGGCGATGTGTGCCGTCGTCGCCCCCAGCGCTTTCACGCCGGTGATCAACCAGGCTGTTGATGCGTCGCCACCACGTGAGACGGCTGTATCAATAAAATTCTTCGCCTTGTACTTCTCTTCGCGAGTAAGGACGGTAAACAGCACTTCGCGCGATGGTTTGGACAGGGCATACTCCCCCACCCTGCGCAGAACCGAAAAGACAACATAGACGGCCAGTGTCGGCCAGATGGCGATACCCAGAAATCCCACTACACTGATTGCTGGAAGAAACACGAGACCTGCCACCAGACCAAGCTTGCGAATGACCCGATTCGTCATGAAGAGCTGAGTCACCCAGGTCAACGAACCAGTTACAAAATCGAGCGTAGAAAAGAAACGGGTGCGTGCTTCCGGTTGATCGAGATATTCCGAGACCAGACGGGTCTGCTCAAGGTAAAGGAACGTGGCTGTCATGGTGAGCAGCGCCAGGTACCCGCAGATCCCCAGTAAATAGGGCGATGCGCAGGTCAGCCGCACTCCCGCCAGAAAGCTTCCCTTGAGGGGATCGCCTGGATGCGGTTGATGATGCGCAGACCGTTCTCCGCCCCATCGCTCAAGCCGGGTGATGCAGCCCAGGCACAGCACAAGGAAGACCGCCGAGGCCAGCATCAGCACCGGGACCGAGAACACGAACGTCAATCCTGTGGTGAGGAGAGGACCGAGCAACGCGCCGCTGCTCCCTCCCGCGGCAATGATCCCGAACAACCGTGCCCCCTGCTCCGGCAAAAATAGATCGTCCATGAAACTCCAAAACACGGAGACTACGAACAGATTGAAAACCGAAAGCCACACAAAAAAACCACGGGCGATCCATTCGGGAGAGACATGACTGGTCATCAAGGCATAGAACGCCAGCAGATTGGTAATGAAGAAGGCATAGACTGTCAGCAACAGTCGATAGCGTGAACAGCGCGCGGACACCCATCCAAAAAGCGGGGTTGCCGCCAACATGGTCAGAAAGGTCCCCGTCATCATCCACGGAAGATTCTGAATACCACTTTCAATGGCCATTTCGTCCCGTACCGGACGGAGAATGGAGTAGCCGCAGAGGAGACAGAAGAAATAGGCGAAAGCCCAGACCAAAGGGACGACTTCTTCCCGCTTGGCGCCCAGTAAGACGGCCCATCGGGTAATGACAGCGTGATCTGGTTCAGCCATGAACTCGCAGTGTACCAGGTATGAATTCACCTACCACGGAAATAATCTGCTAGAATGCACTCGGCCAGTCGTAGGCTTTTAAGGACATCCGCGCATGATCGACCTTCGCAGCGATACGGTCACCATGCCCACCGATGGGATGAGAAAGGCCATGGCCAGTGCCGCGGTGGGCGACGACGTGTATGGGGAGGATCCTACCGTCAATCGGCTGCAAGACATGGTGGCATCCCTACTTGGCAAGCGCTTTGCTCTCTTCGTTCCCTCCGGCACCATGGCAAACCAGCTCGCCATCCGATCGCAGACCCAGCCGGGTCAGGAAGTCATCATCGAAGGGACCAGCCACATCATCCGGTACGAGCAAGGCGCCGCCGGCGCGCTCGCGGGTGTACAGCTCCATTGGGTACCGGGCGAGCGTGGCATCATGAGCGCAGAGCAGGTCAAGGCCGCGATCAGACCCAAGGATCCCCATAGCGTCCCCACGGCGCTCATCTGCCTGGAAAACACGCACAACGCCGGTGGCGGAACCATCTATCCCCTGTCAACGATCGAAAAGATTCGGACCGTTGCCGTCAAACACGGCATTCCGATGCATCTTGACGGCGCCCGGCTGATGAATGCCGTGGCCGCCACGACACTGCCTCCCGCTGCCTATGCTCAACACTTTGAAACCGTGTCCATGTGCCTCTCCAAAGGCCTTGGCGCGCCGGTGGGATCGTTGCTCGTTTCCAGCGATGAGCAAATCATTGATCGCGCTCGCCGTTTCCGCCGCATGTACGGAGGCGCCATGCGGCAAGCGGGCATCCTCGCCGCCGCAGGCATCTACGCGCTGGAACATCACATCACACGCCTGACAGAAGACCACACGCACGCGAAGAAACTGGCCCGTCAACTTCAGCAAATCCCGTCGGTCCTGGTGACGCCGCAACATGTCGAAACCAATATCGTGATCTTTCAGATCAACGACCAGCGACGTTCGCCTGCTGAAATCGTCGCCACGTTGAAACAAAACGGCGTGCTCGTCAACGCGATCGGTGGGTCAAGTTACCGAGCCGTCACTCACCTCAATATCTCCGCGAAACAGATCGACAAAGCCGGCAGCGTGTTCACTCGTGTGCTCATCTCATAGTGCCCTTGCACACACTGTGTCGCATTGACACCACTGACCACCCCACATAGAATGCCCGTGACCGATCGAAAGTGAACAGCATGTCCCTACAAGTAATCACGTTTCAGCACATCAGCAAGATTTTTGATGTAACCGATGCGCTCGGACTGAATCGAGAGTGGGTGGAAATTCTCTTGTCTTCGGAAAATCCCGGGGCGGTTCGCCGATTGACCAATGGCAAACTCGAAATCGTCGTGGATGCGGAACAGCCGTTCGACCAATGGCTCATCAGCCTTCCTGACCTCATTCAACACACCCAGGTCTCGTGATGGATTCAAACTCGACCGCCAGCCTGCCCACGCGTGAAGAACTCAACGCCGAACTCGTAACCGTACCGGAACCGCCGGAACAGCCGGAAACGCCTCCGCCCCCGGGTTTCGAAGACAGTCTTGATGTGGCCCTGCGGCACATGAAGGGCCGGCGCGGCGGCGATTTGGTCGGCGTCATCCTTGTTGGGTCTAGCGTACGGCGCGCCATCACGCCTCACAGCGATATCGACCTGATCGCTCTAGTGAAAGGTGACAGCGACGGCCATGAAATCCTTCGAGTCGGCGAACGTCTCCTGGACATCCGCTACTATGGCTACAGGTCCGTTGAAGACGAGCTCGCCCATTCACTCCAGCTCCCGTCGCTCCTCCGCAAAGGACGTATCCTGTTTGACCATGAGGGGGTTACCGCGCAATTACTCGAAAAGGCCAACCAGCGTTTTCGCCAAGGCCCCAAACCAGCATCGATCAACGAACAAATTCGCCTGAAAGCCTCCTGTTATCATTGGCTGGGCAAAGCAGAAGATCTCACGGAAAAACCAGGTACCGCCCAATACGTGCTGACCCTGTTCTATGAAGATTGCATCCTGGCGTTCTTCAGGCTGAGAGGCTATTGGCTGACGGCTCCGGTAGACGTTCACCGGTTCATGTTTTCTCGTGAACCGGCGCTTGCCGACCTGGCTGGTCAGTACCTCAATGCCATTACCCTGACCGACCGGCTCAACTTTGGCCGGCAATTTGCCAATCTCCTCTTCAAGGATATCCCAAACCCTGCTCGCATTGACTGAGGGAGGCTGGATCGGTCCGGCCTGTGTATAACACGGGGAACCAGTTCGACCAAGCATACGATTCACGGAACATGTGACCGACCCAGACTATCACCGGCCAACATGTCTCCATCACATCGGTCTACGCACCAAGGAGCTGTTATGGAGCTGGGATTCATCGGGCTTGGCAAAATGGGTATGAACATGGTCACCCGTCTGCGTCGGGACCAGCACCGGGTGGTGGTCTTCGACCGTTCGACCGATCTTGTCAAACAAGCGGAGAACCACGGCTGTATCACCGCATCGTCGTTGACCGATCTGGTCGGCAAACTCAGTCCTCCTCGCGCGATCTGGATCATGGTGCCGTCCGGCGCCCCAACAGAAGAAACCTTCCAGGCGGTCGCGGCCCTGCTCAAATCGGATGACACCATCATCGACGGGGGAAACACCCGGTTCCACGACGATGTGCGGCGCGCCGCCGAGCTCAAGAAGTCCGGCCTTTACTATGTGGACGTCGGTACAAGTGGCGGTATCTGGGGTCTGAAAATCGGATACTGCCTAATGATCGGGGGCGACGAGGCGCCGGTGAAAAGGCTGGAGCCGGTGTTTAAAACCCTGGCGCCTGAACAAGGCTGGGCCCACGTCGGTGCTGTCGGCGCCGGACACTACGTAAAGATGGTCCACAATGGGATCGAGTACAGCATGATGCAAGGCTATGCCGAAGGTTTCGAATTAATGTCGAAGAGCGAATACAAACTCGACCTAGCGCGCATCGCCAACCTCTGGATGCACGGCAGCGTCGTCCGCTCGTGGCTACTCGAGCTGGTGGCCGGCACACTCAAAGACGATCAAAAACTAGAAAAATTGAAAGGGTACGTGCAAGATTCCGGTGAGGGTCGTTGGATGATCGCGGATGCGATCGAAAAAGACGTGCCCGTACCAATGCTCACGACGGCGCTCTTCACTCGATTCCGATCGAGGCAAGACGAGTCATTTGCGGAGAAGATGCTGGCGGCGTTGCGAAACGCATTTGGCGGCCATTCCGTCAGACGGTAGTCACTCATTAACTTCACTAGGACGCAGCGATGGCCCCTACGAGTCAACGCGTCGATATCACTCCCGCGCAGGAAACCTTGTCCCCCGTCGAACCCTGCATCTTTGTCATTTTCGGTGGATCGGGCGACCTGGCTCGCCGTCGCCTAATTCCGGCCTTATACAACCTGCTCCTTGACGGATTGTTGCCCTCCAACTACGTCGTGCTGGGCTTGGGCCGTACCGCCATGAGCGACGAAGAATTCCGTGCTTCCGTGCGGGATGGTGTCATCAAGCATTCCCGGCAGGCCTTGGTTGAGGACCCGTGGAACTCCTTTGCCCGGCATGTGTTCTATTTGGCCGGCGACAATAATGATCCCCAGACCTATACCAGGCTTAAAGCGCGCGCTGAAGAGCTCGAGCGCTCGTTTCAACTTCCGGGAAACCGCATTTTCTATCTCAGTATTCCGCCCAGCTCGTTCACCCCGGTCTGTGACGGATTGGCCGGTTCAGGGCTGGCCGGAGTGCCTGCCACCCGTTCGCCCTATGCCCGCATCATTGTCGAAAAGCCGATCGGCCGCGATCTCGCGTCCGCGCAGGCGATCAACAGGGTCACGGGACGGGTCTTCGATGAATCGCAAATCTTCCGTATCGATCATTATCTGGGCAAGGAAACCGTCCAAAATCTGATGGTCGTGCGGTTTGCCAACAGCATTTTCGAGCCGATCTGGAACCACAAGTACATTGATCATGTCCAGATCACCGTCAGCGAGACGGAAGGGGTCGGCACTCGCGCTACCTACTATGAAGAGGCCGGCGCCTTGCGAGATATGGTGCAGAATCACATGCTGCAGCTGCTCTTCTTGGTCGCCATGGAGCCGCCCTATTCACTGGCCTCCGACGTCGTGCGAAACTCTAAAATGGAAGTACTCCGTTGCCTGCGGCCCATTACCGCAAAGGACGTGGAACAGTTCACCGTGCGGGCGCAATACACGAAAGGCACCGCACACGGCAAACCCATGCCGGGCTATCGCTGCGAGAAGGGGGTCAAGCCCGACTCGACTACTGAAACCTATGTCGCATTGAAATGCTTCGTGGAGAACTGGCGCTGGTCCGGCGTACCGTTTTATTTGCGTACGGGCAAAGCTCTCCCGCTGCGGGCCAGTGAAGTCGCGGTGCAATTCAAAGACACTCCGCAGATCCTCTTCAATGCCAATTCACAGATGCCGCAAGCCCCGAACGTGCTGACCTTGAGAATTCAGCCGGAAGAAGGGCTTTCGCTTCGCATCGTCTCCCGTGTACCGGGCACCAGAGGGCAAACCCATCCGGTCGAGATGAACTTCAAGTATGGAGAAGTCTTCGGCCGCCCGTCACCGGAAGCCTATGAACGCCTCTTGCTCGACGTCATGGCGGGGGATGCGTCCCGATTCATGCGGCGCGACGCCGTGGAAGCATCTTGGGCTTGGATCACCACGATTCTCGACGCCTGGGAGAAATTAGAGCAACGCTGGCTCCCTGAATACCAGGCTGGTACCTGGGGACCGGTCGAAGCGGATCGTTTGATTCAAGATGACGGCCGAACCTGGCAAATACCATAGAAAGCACTTGCGCATTTCCGCCCACTTGATTTTCACTGCAGATGTCCCACGTAGACATCCGATCGTGTTGGCACAGGACGACCAGTCTTTTCGCTAGGAACATCTGCCAGAAATCTCATCAACCATTAGACTTAGCTCACGTTTCACCTGTTTCACGATGTCGTCCCGTTTTCCTATCCCTCCAATGAACGTTTGAAAGTGCCCATTTCGATAGAATGCGAGCGCGGGGAGCGAGGTGATGCTCAGCTCCGCTGGGATTTGTGGATTCTCCTCCACATTCATCGTGAGAACGAGTAGATTTAGACCAAACTCTTCCTGCACCTGCTCGAGTTCGATGGCTAATGCTTGGCAATGGCCACAATCGGGCTTCCAGAATTCGACAAGAACGGGCACCAAACTCGCTTCGACCATATGATCAAACTGTCGGTCGGTGATCGCTTGCAATCCGGTCCTCACGATCGTCCACCATGAGATAGCAAGGGTGCCAGCACCATGGCGGCCTCCTCCGCGAACAGGCGATATCCGGCGGTCGTCAGATGCAGTCCGTCGTTGGAATATCTCGCGGCCAGTTGGTTGGTATCCGCATCGACTGTGGCACGAAACAGATCGATGTAGGCCAGGTGCTTCGCCTCTGCGTACTCACGAATCAACTGGTTCAGCCGTCCCCGCTGGGTTACATGCCCGGCCACCCATTCACGCTCTTCCCGGCTCTCTTGGCCGTTTTCTATTCGGAGCGAGGGAACGGTCACGGGAATTGGGATGCCACCGCCTACAAATGTCTGCTCGTAGAGCTTGACCAGGTTGCGCATGACGTCCTCAGGCGCTCCATTCCATCCAAGATCATTCGCCCCCCCCAAGATCGATACATACCCTGGCTTGTGATCCAATACATCGCGATAGAATCGCAGCACCATCTCACCGGTCAGTTCGCCGCAGACGCCACTGGTACGAACCTGCGCTGATCCACCAAGGAGGTCTTGCAGGTACTGCCCATACGGCGTCTCCTGTCCTGTTGGATTCGCAACAGTCGGCGACTGAAATCCCGCCGTCAGACTGTCGCCGAAACATATGATCAGCGCAGATCGGATCATCGAATATACCCCGCGTCTTCTCATCTGTACAGGAACGCCTCGAAATCTCTTTCGCGACTGGAATTGTATCGGTACCATCGACCTGCGGCAATATCCATCTTTGCCAGATCGATCGTCGTGTAGAACTGCGATTTTCCTGACGAATCACGGGTCTCCCAGTAAGTGTAGCTCCATGACCAATCTCAAGACCGCACAGGACATGATGGCCGCGACCGTGGCAGCAAAAGGCACGGAGGATCCGGAAACCGCATCTGTCAGACGCATCTTCCCGGACCTATGGGACAACCAACCTCGTGGCTCAAAAGTTTTCGCAGCAGCTGTTCGAAGAATTGACCGTCCACCTCAATACCTACTCTGTACTGCCCCACCTAATTTTGGACAGGTCGTTGCGTGTTTTTGATTCTCCAGTCTGCCTAGAACGCTGCGGGTGACTGCATCCCCAGCGCACTGTGCGGCGCCTGTTGGTTGTAATGGTCGATCCAGCCGTGGATCTGCCGTTCCACCGTCTCGAAGGTCTCCAAGCAGGCCTGGTACACGTAATCCCGCTTGACGCTGCCGAAGAACGCCTCGGCCAGACCGTTTGACTCCGGGCTCCGTCGGGGTGTGTGGCAGGGGAGCAATTCCATAGCTCTCACAAATGGCCGGAACCGATGCGAGGTATATTCCGGCCCGTTGTCGCTCAGGAACTTGATGCCCTGGGCGCTCGGTCTCGCGCCTCGCCGAACCGTCAGAACACCGCCTCCCGCAACATCTCGGCTAGGTCGTCGGCGGTGATCCGCTTGGCAAAACGCCAGGCCAGCACCATCCGGTCCGCACAGTCGATCATGATCGCCAAGCGTCCCTTCTGTCCATCCCAGGCCCGGATGGCCATAATATCCAAGGCCCAGCGCCGATTGGGTTCGGCCACCTGTACCTGCCCTTCGTGCCGGCGGTAGTAGAGCCACCTCCGAGGCTTGTTGAACGTCCGGCACGCAAACGCGACCGAACAGCCTGCGCTCCGTACCAGCCATCTTCTGTCCCCTCGGGTAATCTGAGCCCCTTGAGCTCGTAGACTTTTTAAAAAGATCCACTTCCAACACCTTTCGTCCCAGAACCCGCTCCAGTTCCTCGACCCGCTTCTGGAGCCCCAGGACCTGGCTCTTGGGTACCAGTTCGCCGGACTCCTTGAGCTCTTGATCGAGGCTCCGCTTCCAGGGATACATCTGGGCCGCGTTCACACTGTACTTCCGGCAGACCTCCTCCAGGGGGATTCCGTTCTTTCACTCCTGCAAGACCGCGAGCTTCTGCTCCGCCGGCCACCGCCGCTTCTGCCCACGCCCATTCTGGACCGGTTTGATTGTCGCTTCCATGATCCCTCCTGACCTATTCTACCTGTCCAAATCTTAAGTGGGGCACGACAGTTTAGTCCCTCCTACCATCCACTTCAGCGTAGATGTCTCTGAGAAAAAGCCAGCCACTACTGCGGTTTTCTGATTGATGTTACAGATAAAACGACAACGGAGTTGCAACGAAATGTATACGCTGGCGGAACGCACTACCGGAGAATTTGCAGTGGTCCTCAAGCCGGCGACCGACAAGGTGGGCAGCAAACGGCCGCTGGTGAAAGTGATGGCTGCCATGAACGGAGAGCCTGTTGACAACGGACCGGAACTAGACCTCAACGAGAAGGATGATCCCGGAAACTACTACCACAGAATTGTGCGACTTATTGACGATACCGAACATTGGTTCGATACGAGGCGTTACTTTTCGTGACAAGCGCGGCCCTGACCATCACGATCATACCGCCCGATTGGCTTGACAGTCTAAAGGCCCATCCTCGACAATGCCCGCATGTTGGATCATCTCTTCATCGAACGGCTGGAATTCCGTGGATATTGCGGAGTGACTCCCGGGGAACGGGCCAAACCTCAGCCGATGGCTATCGACCTTGAATTGCACTGCGAACTGGGACAGGCCGGATTGTCGGACAACCTATCCCACACGATCAACTATGCCGCCGTGGTCACGCGTGTAGTACAGGTCGCCTCAGCCCAAGAAACCTGTCTCCTGGAAGCCATGGCTGAGCGGCTGTTGACCATGTTGTTCGATGATTTTCCGGTCGAACGGGTCACCCTCTGGATACGAAAGCTTCATCCACCGATCACTTCCGTTACCGGCTCCGTCGGTATCACAATCCACCGAACAAGATTGGGGCACAAGGTCAGGCAGGCCGCTTCTCCTCCAGCAAATTTTCTTCTGCAGCAGCTGCACCGGCTGCCCAAGGGCAAGGCCCTCGACGTCGCGGCCGGGCGCGGCCGCCACTCGCTGTTTCTGGCCTCGAACGGTTTTCAGGTCGACGCCGTCGACCACGACGAGCGCGCGCTGGCATACCTCTCCACATCAGCGCAGGGCGATGCGCCCTCGGCCATCACCACACGGGCCGTGGATCTTGAACAACCTGCGCCGAATGAACCAAGCCTCGGGAAGAACGTCTATGACGTGATCCTGGTCTTTTTCTATCTTCATCGCCCACTGTTCCCTGCCATCATAGGAGCGTTAAAGCCTGGCGGAGTCCTAGTCTATGAAACATTCACCATTGACAATCACGTTCATCACCGGCACCCGAAGCGGCGAGAATTTTGTTTGTCTTCCAATGAGCTGCTAGGCCTAACCGTACCCCTCCATGTACTGCACTACGACGAAGGGGCGCATGTGAATACAGATGGGACTGACCGTGTCTATACCGCACAACTCTTAGCATCCAAAGCACTCTCTTCAGAGGTGCCTGCATGAGCCGCGTGGATTTACATCTGCACACCACCCATTCCGACGGAAGCTGCACACCAGCCGAAGTCATCGAGCTTGCTGCCAAAGTAGGTATAACGACTCTCGCCATTACCGACCATGACATTAC
>Ga0194131_10000901_pt1 | contig 51577 bp, 55 predicted proteins | sample TA2KigO120mmetaG_FD_148631 | JGI IMG/M metagenome (GOLD analysis project Ga0194131, IMG submission 148631) | Freshwater microbial communities from Lake Tanganyika, Tanzania - TA2015053 Kigoma Offshore 120m | ecosystem: Environmental > Aquatic > Freshwater > Lake | place: Tanzania: Lake...
GCGGCGATGTAGTCGCCGAAGAACAGAACTTTGTACGGAAACGCGTGGTGTGAAAATTCGGTGAGGGCGCGCAACGGATTGGTGAACGGTTCCTGCTGCGCCCAGGGCCAATAGGCCAACATGATCCCGTAGGCGATCACGACCACCGGAACCACGACGCGGACCGCGACCAACGCGCCATGACGGATCAGGTCGGTCGGATGCCGGCGCGGGGAGAGAAACAGGAGCCAGCCGCCCAGCGCCAGGCCGAGATACCCGAGCAGCAGCAGGCCGCCGATGCGAACGCCCAGCGTCAAGCCGATCACCACTCCCAGCTTGACGACCAGCGACCCCGGCGGGCGGGGCAGGACGCGCAGCAACTGCACCATGAAATACAGCGACCAGACGGTGCCGACCGCGAAGGGGATGTCCTTCGGGTTGTTGAACATGTGGCCATAGAAATTGGGCGTCGCGGCAAGCAACAGGACGGCGATCAGGCCGGCCCGCGGACCACCGACGAGCCGGGCCAGGCGCCAACAACCGAACAGCCCGACGACGCCAATGAGGACGTTCAGCAGGTGCCGGGTGTGATAAGGCTCGAAGGGCAGCACGAACTGCAGCAGCACCGCCGTCAGGTCGAACGCCGCTCCGTACTGATAGAGTGGCTTCCACTCGACGGCCGCCCGCTCCTCGAACCACGTCGCGTAATACTGGAAGACCGTTTCGCCGTAAGCCTGATGTTCGCCTTCGTCCCAACTCACGCCATAGTCGGCGAACGTGGCGCCGGCGATCGCGAGGATCAGGACGATGGCCGCGAACGCGAGATGGTCGAAGGGCCAAGACGGACTCTCGAAGGTCCGAACGACCACCGCCTGCCGCTCCCCAACCTGTGCCACCGCGTCCTCCCCGCTCTTCACGGGTTCGTGTGCCGCCATGGGTTTCCCCCGTCTTCAACCCGTCGTCAACGGGAATCATCGATAGAGGGGGGCCAAGGCCGTGCCGTGGCAGGAAAGCGACGGACTGGAGGCAAACCCGGCCCGCACCATGAGCCATGCGAAATTTGCATGCCTGACTTGAGGTTAACAGGCGTTCTGCGACCGGATCGGCGTCCTTAATAATTGGGCAACTCTGGGCCGTTCGCACCGAACAGTCCAGGTCACGGTCGCCGAGCCACCCTTGACCCGGCGACCTTACGTCTCCCAGACGTAAAGCCTCCCTGTAGCACTGCCGGGCCTTCGGGCCCGGCTTTTTTTCGCTCCACCGTTGCCCCGGGTTGCCCAGTGCCGGTCGCCGGGCTTAAGTCCCGGCCGTGGTTCCCGCATTGGCCGGCTTTTCGCTGACCTGCTTCAGCGATGGACATCGATCGCGCCCAGTCTACCGACGGGGTTCGGGGCCGGGCGTGATCGTCATCCACGAAATCCCCGGTATCGCCCCGGAAGTCGCCCGCTTCGCGACCTGGGTCGCCGATGCCGGGTTCACCGTGGCGATGCCGAGCTTGTTCGGCACGCCCGGGCGCCCGCTGACCGGGTCGTACGCGCTCGGCCAGTTCGCCCGCGCCTGTATCAGCCGCGAGTTCGCCGTGCTCGCCGCCCACCGCGCCAGCCCGGTCACGGAATGGTTGCGCGCGCTCGGCCGTGCTCTTCGTGCCGAGGTCGGCGGACCTGGCATCGGGGCGGTCGGGATGTGCCTGACCGGCAATTTCGCGCTCGCCTTGATGGCCGATCCTCACTTGCTCGCCCCGGTCCTGGCGCAGCCCTCCCTGCCCGTCCCGATCGGGGCTGCGCGGCGGCGGGCGCTCCACGTTTCACCCGAACAACTCGCGATAGCCAAACGCCGCAGCGCCGAGGACGACATCCGACTCCTGGCGCTGCGCTTTTCCGACGACCCACTTTGCCCGGCCGAGCGCATGGTCCGCCTGCGCGAGGAGTTCGGTGATCGCCTCGAGGCCATCGAGATCCCGTCGTCCTCGGGACGGCGTCCAGGCCGAAAGGCCCATTGCACATTGACCCACGACCTGGTTGATGCGGCCGGGCACCCGACAGCGCTGGCCCGCGATCGCGTAATCGCGTTCCTGCACGAACAGTTGCGCGTCCGTCCGTGACAGTGTCCCGCCCGCGACTTTCCAGGACGCCCGGTGCCCGGCTATACCTTTGCCGCCCCGGGGGGCCGGGCGGAGGGATGTCGTGAAGGAGAAAGAGCTGCGCCTGGCGCTCGTGTGCTACGGCGGCGTTTCGCTCGCCGTCTACATGCACGGGGCGACCAAGGAACTGCTCAAGGTGGTGCGCGCCTCGCGGACCTATCATTCGGTTCCGACGGCCGAGGCCCGACGCGACGCCCGCTACGAGAGCGTCCGCAACCGCACCGCCGATCCCGAGATCGATACCGAGGCCGTCTACTTCGACCTGCTCAAGGAAATCGGGCAACACCTCGATCTGCGAGTCGTGATCGACATCATCTCGGGGGCTTCGGCGGGGGGCATCAACGGCGTGGTCTTGGCCCGCGCACTCGCCCACGATTTGCCGATCACGAGCCTTCGCAAAGTGTGGCTCGAAGCCGCCGACGTCAGCGAACTGCTCGGCAAAAGAAGTGCCTCCAAGGTGTGGAGCAAATGGTATCTCCGGCCCTTCATCTGGGCGTTCACCCTGCGCCAGGTGCCGGACGACCCCGAAATGCGGCGCAAGCTGTCGCGCTTCTTTCGCTCGCGCTGGTTCCGCCCACCGTTCGACGGCGAAAACCTGTCGCGCGTGCTGTTGACGGCCATCGACGGGATGGGTGATCCGGCGCGGCCCCGGGCGTCGCTCGTGCCGCCGGGCCAAAGGCTCGATCTGTTCGTGGCGGTGACCGACTACTACGGCTACCTGCAGCACATCCCGACGCACGACCCGCCCATGGTCGCCGAGCGCGAGCACCGGCACATGCTCAAGTTCCGCTACGACCGGCTGGCCGGGGGCGGCGAAGAATCCGATTTCACGCGCGAGAACGTCGCGTCGCTGGTGTTCGCCGGGCGCGCCAGTTCATCCTTCCCTGGCGCATTCCGACCGGCCCAGATCCGTGAGATCGAGAAAGTCGCCGCCGATCTCGGCAAACCGTGGACGACCAAGGAAGGCTTCCTCGCTACCAACTTCCGGCGCTATCGCCAGGCGGGGAGCGATCCCCACAAGACGTCATTCGTCGATGGCGCCGTCCTCAACAACAAGCCGTTCGCCTCGGCGATCAGCGCGATCCGTGGCCGACCCGCCTATCGCCAGGTCGATCGCCGCCTGGTCTATATCGATCCGGATCCGGAACAGCCACCCCCGCCGCCCGATGGACGCGTGCCCAACTGGTTTCGCACCCTGAAAGGGGCGTTGTCGGACATTCCGCGCAACGAACCGGTGTTCGGCGATCTCGAGTGGATCAACAGCTACAACCAGCGGGTTCGCCGCATCAAGGCGATCATCGACGAAGCGCGCCCGCAGGTCGTTCAGCTGGTGCGCGAACTCGCGGGCAACGCGCTCGATCAACCGCTGACCACCGATACCCTGGGCGTCTGGCGCGAAGCCGCCAACGCACGCGCGGCCGAGGAGGCCGGTTTCGTCTATGACGGTTACGTCCGCCTCAAGCTCGCTTCGGTGCTCGAATACCTCTCCGGACTCGCGGCGGAGATGGCCGGCTTTCCGACGGCCTCGCCGACAGCCGCACGTATCGCCGTCGTGCTGCGCACGTGGGCGACGGCGCGCCAGGTGCTTCCGCCTCCGGGCACGGTGCCGCGCAGCGGCAACGTCACCACCGGGGAGCCGCCGCCGTGGGTGCGTTTCGTGCTTCGCTTCGATCTCGCGTTTCGCCAGCGCCGCCTCGCCTTCGTCATCCGCAGCCTCAACCAGCTCTATGGACACATCGGCGACGTCGGCTTCGACGGCGTCACGACGGAGAAACTCGATCGCCTCAAGGCCGACTTCTACAGCGCGATGGACGCGATGCGGCGTTTCAACGACTTCGACTTCGCCGATCAGTCGCTGCTCAACCGGTTCGAAGCCCTATTTTCGCCGCTGTCGCGCAGCGATGATCTGCTCGAGAAGGACTGGTTCGACCCCGAGGCGTTCGTGGCGCGCGACGGCGCGAAAATCGACCAGGCGATCGAGGCCCTGGACGCCGCCATCAACCTGCGCGGTCTCAACCGGCGGGTCGATGCGATCATCGCCGCGCTTACGTCCGAGTCGGTCGGGACCGCGGCCCGCCGCGAGTTGCTGATCTCCTATATCGGCTTCGCCTTCTGGGACATGCTGACGTTCTCGCTCACGAGCTGGCGCGACGCCGGCGAATACGAGGAGATCCGCGTCGACCGCATCAGTCCCGACGATGCCGATTCAATCCGCCAGGGTGGGGCGCCCGCGACCCTCAAGGGGATCGATTTCAGTCACTTCGGAGCGTTCTTCTCGCGGCGCAACCGCGAGAACGACTACCTCTGGGGGCGGCTCCATGCCGCCGAACGGGTGATCGACATCCTGGTCGATGCCGCGGGCCAAGGCGGTGACGAGCCGGCCATCGACGTCATGGCCTACAAGCGTCGGGCGTTCGCCACGATCTTGAACGCCGAAGAAAAGGAACTTGGCGCAGTGAGCGAGTTGATCGCCACGCTTCGCGCCGAGATCGCCCGCATTCACTGAGCACTGCTGTACCAGCCCAGGACACGGCTGAACACGGCCCGCAGGCCCTCGGGCGGAGCCTGCCCAGGATGATTGAGTGCGTGATCGGCGCCTTCGAGCCGGAGTGTCTCTACGCGATCGCGCCGCGCCAGAACCAGCGTCGTCAGATCGAACGAGGCGATCGGCACAGACTCATCACGCGTCCCATGAACGAGGAAGACACTCGCCCGCGTTGCCAGAAGGTCTTCCGCCGGGATCGCTTGGCCGAAGGAGGACCAGCGGCGGAACGGGTGGCCCCAAACCATCTCGTCGCTGCCCGGGCGTTCGCGAATCGCTCGCCATCGCGCCTCGGCCTCGGCCATCGCCGCCTCCTCGCCTCCCGGGGTCGCCGAGCGGCGAGCGCGCTCGATCATGTCGAACTCGGCCCCCTGCCCGCCGGCCGACAACACGGCGACATGGGAGACCTGCCCATCTCTCCGCGCCAAGCGCGCTGCGACGGTGCCGCCCTCGCTGTGGCCGATCACGAGGGTCGCCTCGGATCGGCTCCCGGGCAACTGGCGCGCCGCCGCGAGCGCCGCGTGGAGGCTCGCCAGCCAGCGATCGAGCGTGTGGTCACGGCGAAACTCGGTCGAGCACCCCTCGGCCGTGCCGTCGGTCGGCCCCACCGACTCTGGCCGGATTCCGGGCTTCTCGACCGTCACGACGCGCAATCGTGGATTTGCGAGCGGCGCCAGCGCGCTGGCATAACCGGCGCGGAGCCTCTCGCCGTCCCGTCGAAACATGGGGGTACAGCCAGACCCCTGGATATATAGGACGAGGGGGCGCGCCTCGGACCCGGCCGGCGTCACGTAGAACGTGACCGGGCGCCCCTCCGCATCAACGGTCTGATGGCGTTCGAAGCCGGTGCCAGGCAAAGGCTGGGCGACGGCCGCCGCCACACCGATGGCGACGACGGCGGCCGTGAGGACGGCGCATCGGTCAGCTGAACAGCGCCCGATCCTGCGGCAAGTCCTTGTAAAGCGACGCCACGAACTCGCCATAGCCGTTGTAGATCACCGTGGGTACGCGTTTGTCGGATCCGAGCAAGCGCTCGCTCGCCTGGCTCCAGCGCGGGTGATTGAACGCCGGGTTGACGTTGGCCCAGAACCCGTACTCGCTCGGCTGGATCACTTCCCAGAACGACTGCGGCCGTTGGTCGGTGAACGTGATGCGCGCGATCGACTTGGCCGACTTGAAGCCGTACTTCCACGGTAGCGCGAGCCGCAGCGGCGCGCCGAACTGCTTGGCTGCCGGTTTGCCATAGGTCCCGGTCACCATGAACGTCAGTTCATTCATCGCTTCGTCGATCGTCAATCCCTCGCGGTAGGGCCAGGGATACCATGTCTGACGCTGTCCCGAGGCGAGCCGCGGGTTCATGAACGTCTCGAATTGGACGTACTTGGCGCCGGCCAGCGGCTCGACGAGCTTGATCAGGTGCGACAGCTCGAAGCCGCCCCACGGAATCGCCATCGCCCAGGCCTCGACGCAGCGATGACGGTAGAGTCGCTCCTCAAGCGGCATCTTGGCCAACAAATCGTCGATGCCGATCTCCATCGGCTTCTGCACCATGCCGTCGATCTTGAGCGTCCACGGCCGGATCGGCAGCTTCTGAGCGTCGCGCCAAATCTGCTTGTGCGAGCCGAATTCGTAGAAGTTGTTGTAGGTCGCGTTGACCTTCTCCTCCGTGACTTCGCGATCCAGCGTGAACTTGATATTGCGCTGGAGCGGATAGCGCCCGGCCGAGGGATCGTCATCGGCGGTCCAGGCCGCACTCGCGACGAACGGCCCTGCCAATGCCGCGGCGGCCGCCCCCTTCATCAGGTTTCGGCGATCGAGATACGCCGATTCGGGCGTCGCCGCCGACTCCTTCAGCTCCCAGCCGCGCGGAATTCGAATCAACATGGACGCTCTCCTTGGACCGGCGCCCTACTCTAAGGGCCGAGAGGACCTCCCGCAGCGAATTGTTCGTGATCGGCGGCGAAAAGGTTTCCTCGCCGTAGAACCGTCCGGAGTGGGGCTATTGCGCCGCCTGAGCCTGGGACTGCACGACTTTGTCGGCCAGCGGCCCCTGCAGCTCCTGCAGATGATCGAAGGTCCATTCGTAGCTGCCGACGCCCTGCGAGAGCGACCGCAACTCGACGATCAAATCGTGCATCTCCGATTGCGGCAGGTGGACATTGACGACATCCCAGCGATCCCATCCGGGGCGCGCATCGAAGCCGTGGATATGCCCGCGGCGCCCGCTGACCAGCGCGGCCACTTTGGCCGTGCTGTCGGACGGAACGTAGATGCGGACCGCGTGGATGGGTTCGAGCAGCACGGGTTCGCACTTGGGCATCGCCTCCTGCATCGCCATGCGCCCGGCGGTCTTGAACGCCATTTCCGAGGAGTCCACTGAATGGTAGGACCCGTCGACGAGCGTGACCGAGACGTCGACCACCGGGAACCCGAGCGGCCCGCGCTTGAGGTACTCGCGTACGCCGTCCTCGACGGCGGGGATGAAGTTGCGCGGGATGGCGCCGCCGACGACTTCGTCGACGAACGCGAAGCCCTTGCCACGCGGCAGCGGCTTGACCTCGACGTGCACATCGCCGAACTGGCCGTGGCCGCCGGTCTGACGCTTGTAGCGCGCGTGTTGCTTGACGCCCTTTCGGATCGCCTCGCGATAGGGCACACGCGGCCGCTGGGACGTCAGGTCGAGCTTGTAACGATTGCGAATGCGGTCGAGGACGACGCGCAGATGAATCTCGCCCTGCCCCCAGAGAATCGTCTCATGGGTCTCTGCCGATTGCTCGACCCGCACCGCCGGGTCTTCGTCGACGATACGGGCGAAGGCACCCGACATCTTGACTTCGTCGTCGCGTCGCACGGCCTGAACCGCCAACGCATACACCGGCGGCAGCGGTGCGATGCGCGCCAGCGCCTTGACGCCTTTTGCCGTCGACAACGTGTCGCCGGTCCGCGTCCGCTCGAGTCGGCCGAACGCCACGACGTCGCCGGCGATCACGGCGCCGGCCTTCTCGGTCTGCTGACCACGGAGCCGGACCAAGCCGCCGATGCGCTCGCCGTTGACGGCATCGCCCTCCTTGAACCCACCGCGCAGCACGCGGACCACGGAGAGCTTGCCGAAGTTGGGCGTGTGAAAGGTCTTCAGCACTTGGGCGAGAGGGTCGTTGTCGGTGGCTCCGAGGCGCCCTGCCACGTCCGCCGCCGTCGGGGTCTCGTGCCGCAGCAGCTTGAGCAGCCGCCGGACTCCGTGCTCACGCTCGGCAGCGCCGAAGATCACCGGCACGATGTGACCCGCCTGGAACTCGCGTGCGAGGTCGGCGTACACCTGTGAGCGTTCGGGCGCTTTCTCTTCGAGCAACTTCTCCATGAGATCGTCGTCGAAGTCCGCGAGCTTCTCCATCATCGCGAAGTGCGCCGAATGTTCGGCCTCACGGATCGCGGTCGGCAGGTCGACACGTTCCGATGCCGCGTTGCTGCGATAGCGAAACGCCCGTTCGCTCGGCAGATCGACGTAACCCGTGATGCGGTCGCCCTCGAGGATCGGAAAATGACGGAGCACGAGCGGTTTGGCGGAGACGCTTTGTAACGCCGCGACGAGATCGCCGACAACCCCGACCGCCTTGTCGATCTTGTTGACGAAGACCACGCGCGGAATGCCCTGGGCCTCGAGGAAGTGGAGGAGTGGCGCCACGACCGCCACTTTGGCGGGGTCGGCCTCGACCACGATCACCGCCGCATCGGCCCCGACCACTGCACTCTGGGTGTCCTGCACGAACTCGACCGATCCTGGGCAATCGAGGTAGGTGAAGGAGTCGCCCAGGTATTCGACGTGGGCAACATTGAGTTCGACCCCCATCTGTCGCGCCCGCGCCTCCGCCGAGGAATCGCCGACCATATTGTTCTGGCCGGCGCTGCCTTTGCGCGTGATCGCGCCACCGATGAACAGGATGCTTTCGAGAAGGGTCGTCTTTCCCGACAGGTAGGGGCCGACGAGCGCGACGCAACGCGGACCGCTTGGACTGGCCAAGGTTTCCTCCTTTGCGTGGGGGCCGACGGACGCGGCCCTTGGGAAACCATGGTTCCAGATTGCGGCCCGCCTCGGCAAGGCCCCAACGCAAAGCCGCAGAAATGCTGGGCTACTCGGGCTTGCCGCGCGCCCAGGGGGCGAGCGCCGCGGCGATCACCGCATTGACCGGGGTCGCGACCCCGAGGCGGCGTCCCTCTTCGACGATATAGGTGCTCGCCCAATCGAGTTCGATCGGCCGGCCGCGTTCGAGATCGACCAGCATCGAGGGTTTGAGCACCGGCGCGGCCGCCGCCGTGCTGCGTGGGACGCGTTCGAAGTTCGGACGCTCGACGCCGATGCCCTTGGCCTTGGCGACGGCCACCACTTCGTCGGCGGCCTGTTGCAGGAGGCCGGCCGTCGCGGCATCGCTCCGGACGATGTCGAGCGGCAGGCGGGTCAAGCAACTCACCCCGGCGAGCGGCACATGGAAGACGAACTTGGCCCACAGGGCCTTCATGATGTCCGCGCTGACGTCGGCCTCAAATCGGGCTTTCTGGCACGCCGCCAGGAGGCGCTCACACCGGGGCGAACGCTGCCCGGAGAGTTCGCCGAACACGATCTTGGCGGCCCGGCCATGATGGGCGATGCGTCCTGGTCCGACGATGTGGGCCGAGACATAGGCGATACCCGGAATCACTCGGTCGGGCGAGACGACCGCCCCCACCATCTCGTGGCTGTTCACGCCGTTGAGCAACGTCACGACCGTCGTGGCGGGTCCCACGATCGGGGCGATCTGGCGCGCGGCATTGGCGACATCGTAGGCCTTGGTCGCCAACAGGATGCAATCGACCGGGTCGTGGACGTCGGCAGGATCGTGCGTCGCATCGGTCGGCGTCAGATGAACGTTCCCGACGATACTCTCGACCTTCAGACCGTCGCGTTTCATGGCCTCGAGGTGAACACCGCGGGCCACGAACGTGACCCGTGCCCCGGCGGCGGCGAGGCGGGCGCCAAAATAGCCGCCCACACCGCCCGACCCCATGATGACGATCCGCACGGTTATCTCAGGCTGGCACAGAAGCGCTGAATGCGGCTGCACGCATCCTGCAACTCCTCCGTCGAAGTGGCGTACGAGATGCGGAAATGCGGCGACAAACCGAACGCCGCGCCGAACACCACGGCCACGCCCTCGGCTTCGAGGAGCGCTGTGCCGAAGTCCTCGTCACTCTTGATGACCTTGCCCTGGGGCGTCGTCTTGCCGATGGTGCCGGCGCAGGAGGGGTAAACGTAGAACGCGCCCTCCGGCTTGGGACACTGCAAACCCTTGGCCTGGTTCAGCATGCTGACGACGAGGTCGCGCCGACTAGCGAAGGCGTTGCGCCACTCGCGGAGGAACTCCTGCGGACCGTTGAGCGCCTCCACCGATGCCGCCTGACTGATCGAGCAGGGGTTCGATGTGCTCTGCGACTGCAAGGTGCCCATCGCCGTGATGAGCTCCTTCGGGCCACCCGCATAGCCGATGCGCCAGCCCGTCATCGCGTAGGCCTTGGAACAGCCGTTCATCGTCAATGTGCGGTTGTAGAGCGATGGGACGACCTGGGCGATCGTAGAAAACGCGAAGTCGTCGTACACCAGGTGCTCGTAAATGTCGTCCGACAGCACCCACACCTGGGGATGACGCTCGAGGACCCTGCCGATGCCCTTGAGCTCCTCGCGCGTGTACGCCGCGCCCGAAGGATTGGACGGCGAGTTGAGGATCAACCACTTGGTTCGGGGCGTGATGGCCTTCTCGAGGTCTTCGGGACGCATGCGGAACTTCGTCGCCGCGCTGGTCGCAACGAACACCGGTGTGCCACCCGCGAACTGGACGATGTCGGGGTAAGACACCCAATACGGGGTCGGAATGATGACCTCGTCGCCCGGATCGAGCGTCGCCAGGAGCGCGTTGAAGATGACGTGCTTGCCGCCCGAACTCACCGTGACCTGCTTGACCGGGTCGTACTCAAGGCCATTCTCGCGCTTGAACTTGGCGGCGATCGCCTTCTTCAACTCGGGCGAGCCGTCGGGGTTGGTGTATTTGGTGTAGCCACGGTCGATCGCGGCCTTGGCAGCCGCTTTGACGTGATCGGGCGTGTCGAAATCCGGCTCGCCGGCCGACAGAGCGATGACGTTGCGGCCCTGGGCCTTGAGATCGCGGGCGATCGCGCTGATGGCAATCGTCGGCGATGGCTTGATGCGGCCGAGAGCAGCGGCAATGAACCCCATGGTGGTCGTTCCCGAAAGCCAATGTTGGCGTAGAGCGGCGGGACCATACGCCCGCCCCTGCGCGCGCGCAACCGACGCGCGTTACGCCGGCTCGGGCGGAAACTGCATCACCAGGACCGAAGCTCCCGACTCGGCCGCAACGAATTCCGCGGTCTCTCCGGCCGCGAGGTGGACACAAGAATCCGGCCCCAACCGATCCTCCCCCGCCACCAGGGTCCCGGCCAGCACGAGCACGTATCGACCAGCGCCGGCCTGGGGCAGATCGAAGCCGCAGGGCGAACCCGACGAGAGCGCGAACAACGCCGCACCCAGGCCGTCGTTTTCGCACGGGATCACCTCGTGCCAGCGAACGCCGTCGCCTTCCGGAATGACCCTCGGATCGCCGAGCGCCTCGGCCATGCGGAAGCGGCGCTTGATCGGACGCAACGTCGCGCGACTCTGGGGCATGGTCTTCCCCCCGGAATCCCAGCGGTTGCGCAGCGTCAGATAGTGCGCTGGCCGCTCGCGCGTCACCAATGGGCCATAGGGCGTGTGGCCGCTGGCGTAATGGATACTCAGCGCATCGACCAATTTTCGTCCGAACAGCGCTTCGCCATGCAGGAAAACCTGGAACTGATTGGTGTCGTGGTAGTGCGCCGGGACCTCGGCGCGCGGCGGTTGCTCGACGAGGTAGGCCTGCGGTCGAACACGATCCGCCGCCGCCACGGGATTGACCGTGGCCGGCAGGGCGCCCAGGTAGCGCGTGATGAAGTAGCTGTCCTCCGGACGCGCGGCTTTGGTGTAGCCCGCGACCATGAGCGGCGCCCGCTCCGCGCGGACCCGCTCGGCCTTCATCAGCTGCGCCATCGCGGCCCCTCTAGCGGCCTCAGCCGCCGTAGAACACCTTCTCGCCCAGATCCTTCATCTCGAGCACGGCTGCGTCGGGCCGTCCGGCCGGCGGTTTCGGCAACGCGACCTCGGTGACCTCGGCCACCACGACGTGATGATCGCCCTGTTCGACGACCTGAAGGACCGTGCATTCGAGCGCTGCCGGGGCGTTGTCGAGGATCGGCGCCCCGTTGCCGCCCTTGTGAAACGGCTCTCCCGAGAGCTTCTGGCCCTCGCGCACCGCGGGCTTGAAGAAGCCGAAGGCGAGACCCTGCTGACCTTTGCCCAGGATATTGAGCGCGAAGCGACCCGCTTTGCGCACGACGCCATAGCCGGCGCTATCCGCCTTGATTCCCACCGCGATGAGCGGCGGCTTGAACGACGTTTGGGTCACGAAGTTGACGGTGGAGGCCGTGATGCTGCCGTCGCCGGCCTCGGCCGTCAGGACGTACAGGCCATAGGGGATCATGCGCAACGCCGTCTTCTTGGCATTCTCGTCCATCGGATACTCCTGGGCTCGACGCGGTGGAGCCTAGCACGGTCACGAGCATGGAATTGGCCGGCAAATGTCGCAATATAGGGGCATGGCCACGGACCCCGGCGATACGCTGCCCCCGCGCCCTCGGCTCAAGAACGTCAAGGACAAGGGCGGCATCGCGTTCAAGCTGACCTCGGATTTCAAGCCGGCCGGCGACCAGCCGCAGGCGATCGCAGCGTTGACCGACGGGTTGCGCCAGCAGGACCGCGATCAAGTGCTGCTCGGGGTGACCGGGTCGGGCAAGACGTTCACCATGGCACACGTCATCGCCAACCTTCGCCGTCCGACGTTGATCCTGGCGCCGAACAAGACGCTCGCCGCGCAGCTCTACGGCGAGATGAAATCGCTGTTTCCGGACAACGCGGTCGAGTACTTCGTGTCGTACTACGACTATTACCAGCCCGAAGCGTACGTGCCACGGACCGACACCTACATCGAGAAGGACGCAGCGATCAACGAACAGATCGACCGCATGCGACATGCCGCGACGCGAGCCCTGTTCGAGCGCGACGACGTGATCATCGTGGCCTCGGTGTCTTGTATCTACGGTATGGGCTCGCCCGAAACGTACATCGAGATGACGGTACCGCTCACCGTCGGCGACCGCATCGAACGGGCGAAGCTGCTCAAGCAGTTCGTGCAGCTGCAATACAAACGCAACGACCAGAACTTCGTACGCGGCATGTTTCGCGTGCGCGGCGATTCGATCGAGATCTTCCCGGCCCACTACGAGGATCGCGCCTGGCGGTTCTCCCTGTTCGGCGACGAACTCGAATCGATCGTCGAGTTCGATCCGCTCACCGGCGAGAAGACCGCCGCCCTCGAGATGGTGCGCATCTACGCCAACTCGCATTACGTGACCCCCGGGCCGACGATCCAGCAGGCGGCGCGCAAGATTCGAGTTGACCTCGAGGAGCGGCTCAAGGAGCTGCGTGCGCAGAACAAGCTGCTCGAAGCCCAGCGCCTGGAGCAGCGGACCCAGTTCGACCTCGAGATGATCGAGGCCACGGGCACGTGCGCGGGGATCGAGAACTACTCGCGCTATCTCACCGGGCGGCGGCCGGGCGAACCGCCGCCGACGCTATTCGAGTATCTGCCAGACGAGGCGCTGCTGATAGTGGATGAATCCCACGTCACCGTGCCGCAGATCGGCGGCATGTTCCGCGGCGACTACCGCCGCAAATCGACGCTGGCCGAGTACGGCTTCCGGCTACCCTCGTGCGTTGACAACCGACCGCTCAAGTTCGAAGAGTGGGAAGCAATGCGGCCCGACACGGTTTTCGTGTCGGCGACCCCCGGCCCCTGGGAGATGGAGCGGACCAAGGGGGTGTTCGTCGACCAGGTCATCCGGCCGACGGGCCTGATCGACCCGGTGTGCGAGGTGCGCCCGGTCGAACACCAGGTCGACGACCTCCTGAAGGAATGCCGTGACGCGGTGAGCAAAGGCCATCGCGTGCTCGTCACAACGCTGACCAAGCGCATGGCCGAGGACCTCACCGAGTTCATGCACGAAGCCGGCGTGCGCGTGCGCTACCTGCACTCCGACATCGATACCATCGAGCGCATCGAGATTCTGCGCGACTTGCGACTCGGCGCCTTCGACGTTCTGGTCGGGATCAACCTGTTGCGCGAGGGGCTCGACATTCCGGAATGCGCCCTGGTCGCGATTCTCGATGCCGACAAGGAAGGGTTCCTGCGCTCCCGCACCTCCCTGGTTCAGACCATCGGGCGTGCCGCCCGCAACATCGAAGGACGCGTGATCCTCTACGCCGATTCGATGACCGACAGCCTCAAGTACGCGATCGAAGAAACCAACCGGCGACGGGAGAAGCAGACGGCGTACAACCTCGCGAACGGCATCACCCCGGAGAGCGTCCGCAAGGGAATCTCGGACGTCCTGCAGAGCATCTACGAGGCCGACTACGTGACGCCGGAGGTCGACGGACAAAGCGGCCACCTCGTCGGTCACAATTTGCGCGCGCACATCGCCGACTTGGAGAAGCGCATGCTCGAACATGCCGGCAATCTCGAGTTCGAGGATGCGGCCCGCCTGCGCGACGAGATTCACCGCCTCGAGAATGCGGAACTCGGCCTCCCGGGGGAAAGCGCCAAGGACGTCCGGGCGCGCCAGAAAGCCCTGAAGCAGGGGCCGCGCTCGACCGCCGGTCGCCCCGGCACCAGGGTCCGGCGTGGCAAGACCAACACGACGACCTGGATCTGACGACGGTCACAGACGGGGACGCTCGAAGCGTTAGCATCGAACGCGAGGACCGAGGTGGAGGTGCCCCGTGGCTGACAACCCCCTGACGTTGAACTTCGTCGCCGACGACGTCGCCCGGCAACGTTTGACGGCCGCCAGTCTCGGCAAAGCCGTCCGATTGCTCGACGGCTTGGGAACGCTGAGCGATCCCGCCGGTGACCGCAAGGCCATCGCCGCAATACGCGGGATGGTGGCCGCGGCGGTGACAGACCTCGAATCCAATGCCCGGCATACCGAGACCGCAAGCCGAGCCTTCGTCGAGCACATGTCGACCCTGATCAATTAGGGGCCGGTCGCCGCCGTTGCCGGCATCACCAGCGGACGCATCGTCCCTCGCGCCTTCCCCATTGATTCTTGCGCCAGCCAGGCGTTGATTCGGCCCCCGATTTCGGAGTGCACCATGGAGAATTTCACCCCCGTGTCAGCCCTGATCGGCGGCGCCTTGATCGGCCTCGCCGCCGCGGGTTTCGTCTTGCTCAACGGTCGGATCGCCGGGGTGAGCGGCGTGCTCGCCGGACTGCTGCCACCGACTCGGGGCGACTCAGCCTGGCGCCTCATGTTTTTGATTGGACTATTGGTCGGGGCGTTGATCTACCGGGTCGCGGTCGACTTCTCCGATACCGTCTCGTTCACAGGAAACGGATGGCTGTTGGTGGGCGGCGGCCTCTTGGTCGGGTTCGGAACGCGTCTCGGCGGCGGCTGCACCTCCGGGCATGGGGTGTGCGGCATCTCGCGCCTCTCGCCTCGCTCGTTGGTCGCCACCGCAATCTTCATGGCCGGCGGGATCGCCACGGTTTACGTCGCCCGCCATTGGGTAGGAGCCTGAGATGACGCGCGCCCTCGCCGCCCTGGCGGTCGGTATCGTTTTCGGCCTCGGGCTGGCGATCTCTCGCATGATCGATCCAGCCAAAGTATTGGGGTTTCTCGATCTCGCCGGGCGTTGGGATCCCAGCCTGCTTCTGGTCATGGCCGGCGCGGTCGGCATCGGCTTCACCGGTTTCCGCGTGGCGCGAGGACGCGCCACCCCGCTGCTCGACACGCGCTTCTACACAGCCGACCGGCGCGATATCGACTGGCGCCTGGCGACCGGCGCCGCGGTATTCGGCATCGGCTGGGGCCTCGTGGGCGTCTGCCCCGGACCGGCGCTCGCCGCGCTGGCTTACGCCGAGACCGAGGGCGTCACGTTTCTCGCGGCCATGACGGTTGGGGCACTGGCCGCCCGTGGAGCCGCTCCGCTGTTGGCGCGTCGGCCATGAGCCCCGGGACCGCGCTCGTGACCGGGGCGGCGCGCCGCATCGGCCGCGCGATCGCCGTCGACCTCGCACGTCACGGCTGGGCGGTCGCCATCCACTGCAGCCAGTCAGTCGACGAAGCGGCCGATCTCGAGCGGGCCATTCGGGCAAACGGCGGCCAAGCCGCCGTCTATCCGGCCGACCTCGCCAGCACCGCCGCCTGTGAGCAACTGATCGATCGCGTCGCGGACAGGCAATCGCCCCTGACCGTCCTCGTCAACAACGCCTCGGTGTTCGAACGCGACGAGTTGGGCGGCGTGACCGAAGCGTCCTGGGATCGCCATCTGGACGTCAACCTGCGGGCGCCCCTGTTCCTGACGCAGCGTTTTGCCGCACGGCTTCCGGCCGGTCAGACGGGCAATGTCGTCAACATCATCGACGAGCGGGTGTGGAACCTGACCGCCCATTTCGTTTCCTATTCGGCGAGCAAGGCGGGCCTCTGGGCCCTCACCCAGACGACCGCACTCGCCCTTGCCCCGCGCATTCGCGTCAACGCCATCGGTCCGGGGCCCGTGCTGCCGAGCAGTCGACAGAGCCAAGCCGACTTCGATCGCCAGACAGCGGCGACGCCCCTCAAACGCGGCGCCCACCCGGACGAGATCGCGGGCGCCGTCCGCTTTCTGCTGTCCGCCCCGGCGGTCACCGGCCAGATGATCGCCCTCGATGGGGGCGCGCATCTGCAATGGCGCGCCCAAGCCGTGACGGAATGACCATGACCGATTCGGCGCGGGTTCAACCGCTGCGACTCGCCGATGCCGAGTACTCGCTTCGCCATGTCTTCGTGCGTGACTTGGTGCTCGAGGCATCCATCGGGGTTCACCGCCACGAGAAACGCGGGCGCCAGCCGATCCGCGTCAACATCGACCTCACCGTCGACGACATTCTGCCGATCGAGGATCGGCTGGACCACGTGGTCGACTACGAAATCATCGTTGCCGGTGTCCGATCGCTCGTCGCCAGCGGCCATATCAACCTCGTCGAGACCTTGGCCGAGCGCATCGCCGCCCTTTGCCTGTCGGACCGTCGCGTCGCGGCGGCTCGGGTCCGGGTCGAGAAACTCGAAGTCGTGGCCGAAGCCGTATCGGTCGGCGTCGAGATCGAGCGGCTGCGCCCGCGAAAATGACGGAAATCCGCCATTCGCGAGCGCGACGGTTGAGACTTGTGCACAGGCCGACTGGTGTCGTCCCGCCGGGCCGCAGTTTTCCGTCACATTTTGTTTTGTGGATAAGTGGGCCGCGGTGATTTTGCCTTTCTTCTCTAAATACAATGTCTTAGAAGAACTGCCGTTTTTTTGAGCAGGGACAACAAAATCCCGGAATCCTAGGGGCTACGGACAATTCTGGCGGACTTCCCCACAACCTTTTCCCCAAAAATCGTGGAAATCGTCGTCGGCGATGGCGGCTCCGCCCTCGCTATTGACCAGGCCGCGCTCGATTCCTGACAGTCCGGCCGTGGATACCGCCGACATCGATGCGTCCGACGATGCGAAACCGGCCGACACGCCCGGGCAAAAGGTGATCGCCAACGCCCTGGCAACCTTGCCGTTCGCGCCCGGCGTCTACCGCATGATCGACAAGCACGGGGCCGTGCTCTACGTCGGCAAGGCGAAGAACCTGCGCAAGCGCGTCAGTGCGTATGCGCTGCGCGGCGGCCATCCGATCCGCATCCAGCGGATGATCGCCGCCACCGCGTCGCTCGAGATCGTCACGACTCACACCGAGGTCGAGGCGCTGCTGCTCGAGTCGAACCTGATCAAGAAACTCAAGCCGCGCTACAACATCTTGCTGCGCGACGACAAATCGTTCCCCTACATCATGATCCGTCGCGACCATCAGTGGGCACAGGTCGCCAAACATCGGGGGGCACGAAACCGCAAGGCCGAGTACTTCGGACCGTTTGCCTCTGCCGGCGCGGTCAACCGCACGTTGTCGGCGCTACAGCGCGCTTTCCCGCTGCGATCGTGCAGCGACTCGGTGTTCGAAACTCGGACCCGGCCGTGTCTGCAGTATCAAATCAAGCGCTGCACGGCGCCCTGCGTCGGCCGAATCGATCTACCGCAATACGAGCGGATCGTCGATCAGGCGCGCGATTTTCTCGTCGGCAAGAGCCACGACATCCAGCAGCAGATGTCGCAGGCCATGCAGACCGCGGCCGAGGATCGCGATTACGAAACGGCCGCTGTGTACCGCGACCGAATCCGTGCCCTGACCCACATCCAGTCGCGTCAAGACATCAACGTGCAAACAGTGCCCGAGGCCGACGTCATCGGACTGCACTACGAGGGCGGCCAAGCCTGCATCCAGATCTTCTTCTTTCGTGCAGGGCAGAATTTCGGCAATCGGGCGTACTTTCCGGCCCACACACAGAATGCCGAGGAACAGGAAATCATCGGCGCCTTCATCGGTCAGTTCTATGCCGCTCGGGAACCGCCTCGTCTGGTTCTGGTAAGCCACGCCCTCGACTCGCACGACCTGATCGAAGCCGCGCTCAACACCCGGGCGCCGCACCGCGTTCACGTCGAGCATCCGAAGCGCGGGGCCAAGGCCGATCTCATCGCTCATGCCGCGAGCAACGCGCGTGAGGCGTTGCACCGTCGGCTGGCGGAGAGCGCGACGCAACGCAAGCTGCTCGAAGCCTTGGCCCGGAGTTTCGGGCTGGACGCGCCGCTGAGCCGCATCGAGGTCTATGACAACAGCCATATAGCGGGAACCAATGCTGTTGGCGCCATGATCACGGCTGGTCCCGACGGTTTCGTCAAAGGCGCCTACCGGGAGTTCAATATCAAGACAGCAACGCTCTCCCCTGGCGATGACTACGGCATGATGACCGAGGTCCTGACGCGGCGGCTTCGTCGCCTGATCGAGGAGGATGTGCCGCGCGACTCCGGCGAATGGCCGGACTTGATCCTGATCGACGGCGGGCAAGGCCAACTCAACGCTGCCCGGGCGGTATTCACCGAACTCGGGCTCGACGGCGTGGCCCTCGCCAGCGTCGCCAAAGGGCCGGATCGCAATGCCGGGCGGGAACGCATTTTTCTCGCCGACGGACGCGAGTTGACGCTCAACGAACGGGATCCGGTGCTGTATTTCATCCAACGACTGCGCGACGAGGCCCATCGATTTGCCATCGGCAGCCATCGCCAGCGGCGGTCCAAGGCAATCGGGACCTCGCCGCTCGACGAAGTCGTCGGCATCGGTGCGAAGCGAAAGCGCGCCCTGCTGCACCACTTCGGCTCGGCCGCCGAGGTCGCGCGGGCGGGACTCGCCGATCTCGAGCGGGTGCGGGGGATCAGCAAAGCCGTCGCCCAGGTCATTTACGACCACTTCCACCAAATGCGATAACGTCGGCGGTGGCCGGGGAGCCGTGTATATTCGAGCGGCGATGCTGTTTAGCCCGCCCAATCTCCTGACGCTGTCGCGGATCGCGATCATCCCGCTGCTCGTCGCGGCGTTTTATCTGCCTGGCGAGATCGCCCATTGGGCCACCGCCGGATTGTTTGCCGCCGCGGGGATCACCGACTATTTCGATGGCCGAATCGCCCGGGGCCGGAGCCTGCAAAGTTCCCTCGGCGCCTTCCTCGACCCGATCGCCGACAAGTTGCTCGTGGCCAGCGCCCTCGTGATGATGGTCGCGGAACGCTGGATCGATGGCGCCGCGGTGATCGCCGCGCTGATCATCGTGCTGCGCGAGATCCTGGTATCGGGGTTACGCGAGTTTCTCGGCCAAAGCCGCATCGAACTGCCGGTGAGCCGGCTCGGCAAATGGAAAACAGCGGCCCAAATGGTCGCGATCGGCGCCCTGCTGCTGGGCGAGGCGATTGCTCCGCTGCCGGCCGCCCTGGTCGGCCAAGTCGCGATTTGGCTTGCCGCCGCCCTCACGCTCGCGACCGGCTATGACTATCTGCGCGTCGGCCTGCGCCACCTTCGTGGCGGACAGATCGCCGCCCAATAGGCCGCCCGGTGAAGGTCTTCGGTTTGGCAGGCTATTCGGGCACCGGCAAGACGACATTGCTGGTGCGCCTGCTCCCGGAGTTGACGCGGCGGGGTTATCGCGTTTCGACGATCAAACACGCCCACCACACGTTCGACGTCGATACGCCGGGAAAAGACTCCTACGAACACCGCGCGGCCGGTGCGCACGAGGTCATGGTGGCGTCGAGCAACCGGTGGGCGCTGATGCATGAGAACCGCGGTGCGGCCGAGCCAAAACTCGAGGATCTCCTGGCGCGCCTCGCCGCGGTCGATCTTGTCCTGATCGAGGGCTTCAAACGCGACGGTCACGACAAGATCGAAATCGTCCGCGGCCCGGACGCGCCCCCTGTTCTGTGGCGCGACGATCCCCATATCGTTGCCATCGCGAGTGATCACCCAGTCGCGGTGCCCTTGCCGCAGTTCCGCGTGGACGACATTGCTGCAATTGCCGATTTCATCGTGACCCACAGCCGGCTCGCCGACAGGAACTCGCGATGACCCAGTTGCGGGACGACTGTTTTGCCAACGATTCGCCCCTGCTGACAGCCGCCGCGGCGCTCGACCTGCTGCGTCAACGAGTCCAACCCGTCGTGCGGACAGAGACCATTGCGTTGTCGGGAGCGGCGGGACGAGTCCTAGCCTCCGAGATTCGGTCGGAACGCGATGTGCCGGCCCATGACAATTCCGCCGTCGACGGTTATGCGTTTCGTGCCGACGATCTTGCGTCGGGCGAGCCCAACCGGCTTCGCGTGGCCGGTCGGTCTGCCGCCGGCCATCCGCTCGATCATGCGCCTCGCCCCGGAACCGCGGTGCGGATTTTTACGGGCGCGCTGATGCCCGAGGGCTGCGACACGGTCGCCATGCAGGAGGACTGCACGGTCAAGGGGGACATCTTGGTCGTTCCCGACGGCCTGCGCCAGGGCGCCAACCGGCGGAGGCGCGGCGAGGACGTGCGCACCGGACAGATCGTGTTGAACCCCGGCCGACGTCTTCGTCCACAGGACCTGGGCATGATTGCTTCGGTCGGACGCGCGGAAGTCACGGTCTATCAGCGGCTGCGCGTCGCCGTCTGTTCGACCGGCGACGAAGTCAGCGAACCGGGCGATGCCATCGCGCCTGGGCGCATTTACGATGCCAACCGCTTCATGTTGATCGCGCTCCTCGAAGGACTGGGTGCGACGGTCACCGACTTGGGAATCGTCGGCGACGATCGTGCGACGATTCGACGGACTCTCGATCACGCGCGGGCCGAGCATGATCTGGTCGTCAGCTCGGGCGGCGTCTCGGTCGGGGAGGAAGATCACGTTCGCCAGGCTATCGAGGATCTCGGATCGCTCCACTTCTGGCGACTCGCCATCAAGCCGGGGCGCCCACTCACCCTGGGCCAGATCGGCCAAGTCCCGTTCGTCGGGGTACCGGGGAATCCGGTCGCGGCCATGGTCACGTTCCTGCGCTTCGTTCGCCCGGTGGTGTTGCGCTTGGCCGGGGTCGAGGACGTCGAGCCGCAGGTCTTCACGGTGATTGCCGATTTCAACCACCAAAAAAAGAGTGGTCGGCGCGAGTTCCTGCGTGGGCGCCTGACAACGGGCCGCGATGGTCGCCGCCACGTGACACCTTTCCCGCACCAGGGCGCGGGAATCCTTCGTTCGCTGGTCGAGGCAGACGGCCTCGTTGAACTCCCCGAAGAAATGACCAAACTGACGCCGGGAAGTGATGTTGCCTTCCTCCCCTTCAGCGAGGTCTTGGCGTGAAGGTCCTCTATTTCGCTTGGTTGCGCCAGCGTGTGGGCTGCGACCAGGAAGAGGTGACGCCACCCGCCTCGGTGACGACCGTGGCCGCGTTGATCGACTGGCTCAAGACTCGGAGTGCACGGCACGCCGAGGCGCTCAAAGATTCGAGCGTCGTGCGCGTCGCGGTGAATCAAGAATACGCGCGGCCCGGCGATTCGGTCGGACCGAACGACGAGATCGCGTTGTTTCCGCCCGTGACCGGGGGATCCGCATGATCCGCGTGCAGCGCGAGGACTTCGACGTCGGTGCAGAAATCGAAGCGCTGACTCGCGACAACCCGGCCATCGGCGGCGTGGCGTCGTTCATCGGCCTGGTTCGCGACGTGGCCGGCAGCGATCGCGTACGCGCCATGACGCTGGAACACTACCCGGGCATGACCGAACGTCAGCTCGCGGCCATCGACGAGGAGGCGCGCCGCCGCTGGCCGCTCGATGCGACTCTGATTATTCATCGCTTCGGCCGCCTCGAACCCGGGGACCGCATCGTCCTCGTCGTCACCGCGTCGGCCCATCGCCAGGCCGCCCTCGAGGCCTGTGCCTTCCTGATCGATTGGTTGAAGACCAAGGCGCCGTTTTGGAAGAACGAGGAGACGCCCCACGGTGCCCGATGGGTCGCCGCTCGCCACGAGGACGACGCCGCGGCCGCGCGCTGGCAAAAGCCGTGAATTAGCGGACCGGGTTTTCGGGACCACGGCCGCGGAAACGGTCGACGAACGCGGCGGCCATCGCCGGATCGAACGTCTCCTGGCGCAACAGGTTGCGCCACGCCGAAAGTACGATCGTCCGCCCGAGACCGTTTTTCTTGGCGACGACCACGCCACTCCAGGGCCCGGGATAGAGCTTGGCCCAACCGCGGAGGATGCGCAGCGTTTCGTCGCCCGGATCGTCGTAATAGATGACGATCATCCCGTGTTCGAGGGAGTGCACGAGTTTCGCGGGCGATTGTTCCCGCGAATAGACCCCCGGATTGATCCAAGTCGGGTCATGGGGCCCGGTGGTGGGAAACTCGGTGCCATAGACGGCGTTGGCGACATGGGCGTTGCCGCCATCAGGTACGGTTTGAATTCCGGCTAGCCGCGCCCCTCCCTGCCGAAGGTAGCCATCGAACGATGCCTGATGGTCGCCGGCGCTATCGGTCTCCCACACCGCCCACAACACGCCCAGGCCGATCACGACGAGGACGATGATCTCCCAGCGCCGAAGCTTGAAGCGTCCTCGCGCGGGCTTGGTCTTATTGGCCATTGCGATCCTACGAACGTTGGGGGGCGGCATCCTGGCAGACCCCCCGGTGGCCCGGAAGCGCGACCCGGCGCAGCACGGACTCTTGACGAGGAGTCACCATGTTTGGCATATCTTTTGTAGGTATGTTGCGCTGCGTCACTACAAGTTGTGTGGTGGAGGGCCGTAGCGGAGCAGACCCAAGGCGCTGAAACGGCCGTTGGCAGGCGGCCAGCCTGGGGAGTTTGAATGGCCGTCGTCGCCGAGGGTACCGATTCGGTATCGGGGAACCCCATCGACCTGCTTGAACAAATCGTTGCCACCAATGAATGGGCCTTCGACCGTTACGCCGACGACGAGATGAACGTCGGCATCGAGGGCACCTGGACGCGCTACCACCTTTGGTTCGCCTGGCGCCAGCAACAACACTCGTTGCAAATCAGCTGCGCCTTCGATCTCAAGGTGCCGCGCGAGAAGACAGGGGCCATGCACTCGTTGCTCGCGCTGATGAACGAACGGCTGTGGCTCGGCCACTTCGATCTGTGGGCGCAGGAAGGCCTGCTCATGTTCCGCCACGCCCAGCTCTACACCGGCGGCGTGGCCGCGACGACCGAACAGATGGAAGAGTTGGTGAGCGTCGCTCTCCGTGAGAGCGAACGTTTCTTCCCGGCAATCCAGTTCGTGCTGTGGGGCGGTAAATCGCCGACCGAAGCGATCGCGGCGGCCATGCTCGAAACCGAGGGCGAAGCCTGACCGCGGCTCCCATGAGAGGGCCGCTGCTGTTGGTCGGCTGCGGCAAGATGGGCGGCGCCCTGGTCCAGGGATGGCTGGCCAACGGGATCGCCGCGCGCGACATCGTGGTGGTCGAACCGGGTCGTGACGCGCGCAACAGCATCAGCCCGCTCGGCGTCGCCGTTCACACCGAAGCCGCACTCATCGATCCCGCGTTCCGACCCCGCGTGGTCATCCTTGCGGTCAAGCCTTGGGTCATGGAGACGGCCCTACCCGCTTACCGGCGCTATGCCGTGGCCGGCACGGTGTTTCTCTCGATTGCTGCGGGGCGCAGCATCGCGTCGTTCGAGAAGATTCTCGGCCCCGACACCGCGCTCGTTCGGGCGATGCCCAACACGCCGGCCGCGGTCGGACGAGGCATGACGGTTCTCTGTGCCAATCGTCGCGCCGCCAAGGACGACCGCGCCGTGTCGGGCGAACTGATGGCCGCCGTCGGCGAGGTGGCCTGGGTCGAGGACGAGGCCCTGATGGATGCCGTCACGGCCGTCTCGGGATCGGGCCCGGCCTATGTCTTCTATCTCATAGAATGCCTGGCAGAAGCCGCTGTCGTCGCCGGACTCCCGAGCGGCTTGGCGGCCCGCCTGGCGCGCCAAACGGTGATCGGCGCCGCGGAACTCACGCGCCTCAGCGAGCAACCCCCGACCCAGCTACGCGAGAACGTGACGACCCCCGGTGGCACGACGGAGGCGGCGCTCAAGGTTCTGATGGATGTCGACGCCATGCAGGCCCTGTTCACCAAGGCGATCGCCGCGGCCGCCCACCGCTCGCGTGAACTCGCGGGCTGATGGCGATCATTGCCTTCGAAGACTTTCTCCGCGTCGATATCCGCGTCGGAACCATCGTCGCCGCCGAGGCCTTTCCCGAGGCGCGAAAACCCGCGTTCAAGCTGACCATCGATTTCGGACCGGAGATCGGTCGCAAGCGCTCGTCCGCCCAGATCACGAAGCACTACCGTCTGGACCAATTGCCCGGACGACAGGTGGCTGCCGTGGTCAATTTCCCGTCGCGCCAGATCGGCCCGTTCATGTCCGAGGTGTTGGTGCTCGGCTTCCCTGATCAGGATGGCGCCGTCTGCCTCGTTGGCGTCGACCCGACGGTCCCGAATGGTGGCCGGTTGTTCTAGACCGGCAGCCGAACCAGGGCGCGCAAGCCTCCCTGAGGAGCATCCCCGAGTACAAGATCGCCGCCGTGGACGCGGGCGATGTCGCGGGCGATCGTCAAACCAAGACCGACGCCGGGGATGTCGGGGTTGCGCGCCGCGTCGAGCCGGCTGAATGGCCGCATGGCTTCGTCCCGGCGCGCCGCCGGAATCCCGGGACCACGGTCGTCGACGGCGATCTCGACCGTTGGCCCGACGCGGCTGGCCGAAATGTCGACCGGGGGAACCCCTTGGCCTGATGCCGGCGTCGAATAGCGCACGGCGTTGTCGACGAGGTTTTGGATGCAGCGACGAATGGCGTTCGGCCGGATCGGGAGGACCAGGTCCCCCTCGGTTCGCAGCGCGACCACCCGCCCCTGACGTTCGGCGTTGTCGACCACGCTTTGCAACACCGGCCGCAGGTCGGTGGTTTCGACACGTTCGGTATCCTGGCCCCGCGCAAACGCGAGATAGCCTTCGATCATCGTCTCCATCTCGCGCACATCGCGCTCGAGCTGCCGAACCTCGGGCGATTCGCCCAACATCGCGAGTTCGAGCTTCATGCGCGTGAGGGGCGTGCGCAGGTCATGCGAGACGCCGGCGAGCATTTCGGTGCGCTGCGCGATCTGGCGCCGGAGACGCTCGCGCATGGCCAGGAAAGCCTGGGTTGCCTGACGAATCTCGGATGCGCCGCGAGGCTTGATATCGGCCACGTCGCGACCCTTGCCGAGCTCGTCGGCGATACGGGCGAGTCGTCTGATCGGACGCATCTGGTTGCGGAGAAAGACGATCGCGATCGCCAGCAACACGAGCGACGATCCCACCATCCACAACACGAAGACGGTCGTCGTCGTCGAGTCGAGTCGTTTGCGCGGCGTAAGCACGCGGAGCACGCCGTTGGAGAGCTGGACGCGGATTTCGACCTTGTCGCCGAAATCAGCGGTGTTGACGGCGAACGGACGGAACAGCCGCTCGGCCAGCGCCCGATGCAGCATCCGCGCGGGTATGTTGAAGCGCGCCGGGCGCTCGTTGGTCGGCGCCAACACCGCACCGGACGCGAAACTGGCATCGAGTTCGAGATAGGCCGACGCGAGGGTGAGAGCCTGGCGCTCATCCTCGGGCAAAAGCCGGATGAGCATGGCGATGTCGCCCGCGATCCCCAGCGACAGGCGTCGCGTGACCGTGTCCCAGTGGGTCTCGAAAAACACGTAGCCGAGAATGAACTGGAGCAGCACCATCGGCGCGGCGACGATCAGGAGGCCGCGCCCGAACAGGGTCTTGGGCTTCAGCGACCGCAGCACGTGCCGGCCCTAGTCCGGAATGAGCACATAACCCTCGCCCCAGACGGTCTGCAGATAGCGGGGAACCTTGGGATTGGGCTCGAGCTTCCGTCGCAGTCGCGTCACCTGAACGTCGATCGAGCGTTCATTGACTGCGCCGGCATCGCACAGCTCCTGGCGCGACACCGTGCGACCGACACGCCGCGCCAGCACGCGCAGGAGGGCGCTCTCGGCCGAGGTCAGCCGGATGGTTTCGCCGTCGCGACTCAGCTCCCCGCGGTTGGCATCGAACCGACATGAACCGAGTTTGAGGTCACCTATCGCGCCGTCGCTCGCCGGGGCACGTCGCAGGATATTGCCGATCCGCAACAACAATTCTTTGGGCTCGAACGGTTTGGCAAGATAGTCGTCGGCCCCGGTTTCGAGGCCGTCGATGCGGTCCTGCGGTTCGCCACGGGCCGTGAGCAGGAGTACCGGCGTTTCCGTCGTGCGCCGAATCGCTCGCGTCAGGCTGAGCCCGTCCTCGCCCGGCATCATCACGTCGACCACCAGCAGGTCGAAGGCGAACGCGGCCATACGCTGACGCGCCTCACCGGCATCGGCCGCGGTCGTTACGTGGTACCCGCGCTCGACCAAGTAGCGCTGCAGCAGTTCTCGAATTCGCGCATCGTCGTCGACCACCAGGATGTGCCGGAGGGGCTCGCCGGTGTCTTTGATCTTGAGCCCGCTGCCTGCCATCGTTCAGCGTCGGCGAATCGACCGCACGATCGCCGCGCGGTCGGCATCGTTGACCAACCCGAGCAGGACTTTGCGGTATCCTTCGACCGCCTCGGCGCCGGCCTCGCGGTAGGCGCGCGCGACACGCTCGCGTTGCGGCGCCGAGACCAGTCGCTCCAGTTCGACTCCACGTTCGGTCAAGTGCAGGTGGCGCTGGCGACGGTCCCGCGTGCCGCGTTGCTGGATCACATACCCTTCGCGAACCAGTTGGCCCAGGACCCGGCTTAGGCTCTGCTTGGTGATGCGCAGGATGGCCAAGAGTTCTTGGACGGTGATGCCGGGGTTGCGGTTGATGAAATGAATGGCGCGATGATGGGCGCGGCCGAACCCGTGGTCATCGAGGATCTTGTCGGGATCAGAGGTGAAGTCCCGGTAGGCATAGAACAAGAGTTCGATGCCCTGGCGCAGTTCTTCGTCGCGCAGGAACAGCGGATTGACCGTGGATTTTACGTCAACCATGTTGACATATATCGCTCACATTGTTACAAGATGCAAGCGTATTGGGTCATTTCGTAATCACGGGGACCGGCTGACGCCGGTACGAGGGACACATGGCAGCTCAAACGTACGACGATCGCGACGGCCAAATCTGGTTCGACGGCAAATTGGTGCCGTGGCGCGAAGCCAAGATCCACGTCCTGACCCATGCCCTGCACTACGGTAGCGCGGTCTTCGAGGGCGAGCGTGCCTACGACGGCGTCATCTTCCGGATGACCGACCACAACCAACGACTGATCGATTCGGGCCGGATCCTAGGGTTCGAGATCCCCTATTCGCTCGCCCAGATCGATCAGGCCTGCATCGACACGATCAAGGCCAACAATATCGTCGACGGTTACGTGCGCCCGATCGCCTGGCGCGGCAGCGAAATGATGGGCGTGTCGGCGCAGCAGACCAAGATCCACGTGGCCGTGGCGACCTGGACGTGGCCCTCCTACTTTTCGCCCGAGGCGCGCAACAAGGGGCTGCGTCTGAAGACCGCGCAATGGCGGCGGCCGGCCCCGGATACGGCGCCGACCCAGAGCAAGGCGATCGGCCTTTACATGATCTGCACGATGTCCAAGCACCAGGCGGAGAACGAGGGGTACGACGACGCGCTGATGCTCGATTACCGCGGCCAGATCGCCGAGTCGACGGGCGCCAACATCTTCCTGGTGCAGAGCGGCGTCATCCACACGCCGAAGCCGGATTGTTTCCTCGACGGCATCACCCGACGCACGGTGATCGATCTCGCACGGCGGCGTGGCTATCAGATCGTCGAGCGCGCGATCATGCCGGGCGAGTTGGCCAACACCCAGGAGGTGTTCCTCACCGGAACCGCGGCGGAAGTGACACCGGTGGGCTCGATCGACAGCCACCGCTTCACCGTCGGCACGATCACCAAGACTCTGATGCAGGACTACGAGAATCTGGTGCGGCGGCGTTCGATTTCGGTCGCCGCCGAGTAGGACCTCAGCGCTTCTGGGCAGCCTCGAGCGCGGCGACCCGGGCGGCCAGGCGTTCGTTCTCCTCCCGGGCCTGCGTCGCCATCGCCTTGACCACCTCGAACTCCTCGCGGCGGACGAGGTTCATTTCGGCGAGCCAGCGCTCGAAACGCTCCTTGAAGCGGCCCTCGATGTCTTCCCGCAGGCCGTGCAACGTTCCCAGCGCACCGCTGGTCAACCGCGCCAGATCGTCTACAAAACGGTTGTCGCTCGCCATGACCGCCTCAATGATAAGAAGTCTCGCTGCTGACAATATGGTCAGCGGCGTCTCGCGGAGCAACCCCGGATCATGACCCTGGCGATTCCGTTTCCTGCGATCGACCCGACGCTGATCGCGATCGGCCCGTTCGCGATCCGTTGGTACGCACTCGCCTATGTCGCCGCGATCCTCGCCGGCTGGTACTTCGTATCGCGTCGCGCCCGCCAACCTGTCGCGCCGTTGACCCCCAAGGATGCCGACGATTTCTTCGTGTGGGCGACGCTCGGCGTTGTTCTGGGCGGCCGCCTAGGCTACGTCGTCTTCTACAAGGCGGGGTATTACCTCGGTCACCCGCTCGAAATCCTCGCCGTTTGGCACGGCGGCATGTCCTTCCACGGCGGACTGCTCGGCATGATCCTCGCCATCGTCGTGTTCGCCCGCCGGCGCCGGATCGACGTCCTCGCCTTCGCCGACCTGGTCGCCGTGATCACGCCGTTCGGCCTGTTGCTCGGACGTATCGCCAACTTCATCAACGGCGAACTCTACGGTCGCGTCAGCGATGTGCCCTGGGCCATGGTGTTCCCCGGCGGCGGGCCGCTCCCCCGCCATCCCAGCCAGCTTTACGAGGCCGCCCTCGAGGGCGCCGTGCTGTTTGCCGTGATGCTCGTACTGTTCTATCGCACGCGCCTGCGCGAGCGACCGGGTCACCTCACGGCCGTCTTCGTCGGCGGCTATAGCCTCGCCCGCTTTGCTGCCGAGTTCTTCCGCGAGCCCGACGCGCATCTTGGATTCCTCTTGGCCGGGGCGACCATGGGACAACTGCTGTCGCTCGCCGCCGCCCTGGGCGGCTTCCTGATCTGGTTCTACGCGCGCCGACGGCGGCCCGCCGCCCCGTGAACGATCTGGCGCGACACCTCGCGGATCTCATTCGCGCCCGGGGCCCGATCTCGGTCGCGCACTACATGGCCGAAGCGCTCGGCCATCCGCGCTGGGGTTACTACATGAACCGCGACCCGTTCGGACAGCGCGGCGATTTCGTGACGGCCCCCGAGGTGAGTCAGATGTTCGGAGAACTGATCGGCCTGTGGTGCGCCGCCGTCTGGGAGGCCATGGGCGCCCCCGATCCGGTGCACCTGGTCGAGATTGGCCCGGGGCGCGGCACGTTGATGGCCGATGCCCTGCGCGCCGGCGCGACGGTGCCTGCCTTCCGCGCCGCACTCCGCGTGCACCTGATCGAGACGAGTCCGTTCCTCCGCGAGCGTCAGCGGCGCACCCTCACCGGCGTGGGGCCTATATGGCACGACTCCTTCGAACAGGTGCCGCGGGGCCCGATCCTGGTGATCGCCAACGAGTTGTTCGACGCCCTTCCGGTGCGGCAGTTTCAGCGCGCGGCCGACGGCTGGCATGAACGCCTCGTTGATCTCGATAGCGCTGACGATCGCTTCCGTCTCGTCCTCGCGCCCACGCGATGTGACGGCCTGGTGCCGCCATCCCTTCGCAACGCCCCACCGGGAAGCGTGGCCGAAGTGTGCCCGGCTGGTCTCGCCCTCATCGAGGCGCTCGCCGCCCGCTTCGATCAGGACCGCGGTGCCGCCCTGGTCATCGACTACGGGGTCACCGAGACGGGACCGGGCGAGACGCTGCAGGCGGTTCGCGCGCACGCCCGCCACGATGTGTTCCGTGAACCCGGCGCTGCCGACATTTGCGCCCACGTCGACTTCGCCCAGCTGGTGGCGGTGCTCGAATCCAAAGGTGTTGGCATCTACGGACCGATCGAACAGGGTCGGTTCCTCGACAATCTGGGACTCCGGGTCCGGGCCGCAATGCTCAAGCGCAGGGCCGCTTCCGAAGATGCGCTCGACGTCGATCGTGCCGTCGAGCGCCTGACCGGCACCGATCAGATGGGACGGCTCTTCAAGGTGCTGGCCTTCGCCGACCGGGCCACCACCGAAATCCCGGCCTTCGCATGATCCGCGCCGCACGCCTGCAGGCCTTGAGTGTCACCCGGCACGCCTTCTTCACCCGCGAGGGCGGGCTGTCCGCCGGGCTCTACGCCGGCCTCAACTGCGGCCTGGGGTCGAACGATGACCGTGCCATCGTCGAGCGCAATCGCGCGCTCGCGCTCGAACGCCTCGGACTTGCCGCGGGCCGGCTGTGCACCGTGCATCAGGTCCACGGCACCGCCGTCGCCCACGCCGATGGCCCCTGGACTTCGACAGCGCCGGTGGCGGATGCCGTGATTACGACGGTCCCCGGCCTGGCCGTCGCCGTGCTCACCGCCGACTGCGTGCCCGTACTCTTGGCCGAGCCCGACGCCGGCATCGTCGGCGCGGTGCATTGTGGGTGGAAAGGAACGTTGTCGGGCGTCCTCGAAGCCGCACTGGAAGCGATCGAGGCGCGAGGAGGACAACGGACGCGGCTCATTGCGGCCGTTGGACCGGCGATCGCTCAGCCGTCCTACGAGGTGGGAGTCGAACTCGAACAGCAGTTCACTGCTGCCGATCCTGCGAGCGATCGCTTTTTCCGAGCCGGGCGCAGCCCCCGCCACCGCCAGTTCGACCTGCCCGGTTACGTCGTCGAGCGACTGCGGCGCAACGCCGCGGCGGTGATCGAGCGCATCGATCACGACACCTACAGCGACCCGCAACGGTTCTACTCGTTCCGTCGCACCACGCACCGGGGTGAGCCCGACTACGGCCGGCAGCTTTCGGCGATCGCGTTGGCGTGAAGCGCCCAATTCCGCGGCTCGCGCGGCGTTGCCACCCCGGGGCACGCTTGGTATGGTCCGCGCGCCAGCAGGGCCCGCGCGCGATGGTTTCCAAGTTGATGTTGACCGGCGACCGGCGATGAAACTCATCGCCGGCAACAGCAATCGACCGCTCGCCGAGGCGATTGCCCGGGAACTCGAATTGCCGCTGACCAAGGCGAGTATCCGCCGCTTCGCCGACATGGAAGTGTTCGTCGAGATCCACGAAAACGTCCGCGGCGAAGACGTGTTCGCGATCCAACCTACCTCCTATCCGGCCAACGACACGGTGATGGAGATCTTGGTGCTGATCGATGCGCTGAAGCGCGCCTCGGCCCGCCGGATCACCGCCGTGATCCCTTACTTCGGGTATGGTCGCCAGGATCGCAAACCCGGTCCGCGAACGCCGATCTCCGCCAAGCTGGTGGCCAATCTCATCACGACCGCTGGCGCCGACCGCGTGTTGACGCTCGATCTGCACGCCGGCCAGATCCAGGGCTTCTTCGACATCCCGACCGACAACCTCTTTGCCGGACCGATTTTTGCGCGCGACATCCGCGAGCGCTTCCCCAAGGACAACCTGATGTTCGTCTCGCCGGATGTGGGCGGCGTCGTGCGGGCGCGCGGGACGGCACGGCGGCTCAACGCCGACCTTGCGATCGTCGACAAGCGCCGCGAACGGGCCGGTCAGTCCGAAGTCATGCACATCATCGGCGACGTGCGCGGCCGACGCTGCATCCTGGTCGACGACATCGTCGATTCGGCAGGCACGCTGTGCAACGCCGCCCAGGCGCTACGCGACCACGGAGCGGAGGCCGTCGTCGCCTATGTCACCCACGGCGTCCTTTCGGGCGGCGCGGTCGAGCGCGTCACCGCCTCGGCGCTCGAGGAACTCGTGGTCACCGATTCGATCCTGGCCAGCGAGGAAGTGCGGGCCTGCTCCAAGATCCGGCGCCTCACCATCGCCCCGCTGCTGGCGGAAGCAATCCGCCGAACCAGCGAAGAAAGCTCGGTTTCCAGCCTGTTCGACTAGGTCGTGGGGCCGGTTTGACGACCTCGGCGGCAGGCTTTACAACCTCGCCCGCGCGGGTTGGGCGGACAGGGCACCCTGGAGGCCGCCGCCCGGGAGCACGCTCCCACCCGCTTCATTGAAGGAGAGCACGATGAGCAAGCAAACCGCCCTCGTCGTGGAACCCCGCGAGCGGGCCGGCAGAGGGGCCGCCCGAGCGGTCCGCCGCCAAGGCAAGGTTCCCGGCGTTATTTATGGTGGCAAAGAGCCGCCGACCAACATCGCATTGGACATCCGCGAACTCGCGGGCGCCTACGAACGCGGCGGCTTCATGAGCCGCCTAGTCGAGATTTCCGTGGCCGGCAAGGCCCAGAAGGTCCTGCCGCGCGATGTCCAGCTCGATCCGGTCAGTGACCGGCCGATCCACGTCGATTTCCTGCGCGTCAGCCCGGACACACGCATCCAGGTCGCGGTGCCCATGCAATTCACGGGGCAAGAGCTGTCGCCCGGCATCAAGCGCGGCGGCGTGCTCAACGTCGTGCGCCACGAAGTCGAGGTCTATTGCCGTGCCGACTCGATCCCCGAGCGCCTGACGGCGACGCTCGAGAACCTCGACATCGGTCACTCGGTGCACATCAGCAACGTGACGCTGCCCGAGGGCGTTCGCCCGACGATCACGGGTCGTGACTTCACCATCGCGACCATCGCGCCGCCGACGGTCTACGTCGAAGAGGTGCCGGTGGCTGCCGCCGCAGCGACCGCCGAAGGCGAGGCTGCGCCGGCCGAAGGCGACGCTGCCGCCGAGGGTGGTGCCGCGCCGGCCGAGGGAGCCGCTGCTCCTGCGGCTGGCAAAGAACCTGCCGCCAAAGGTGCGGCGCCCAAGGCGGACGCCGCTCCGGCCAAGGTCGCCCCAGCCAAGGGTGGCGGCGGGAAGAAGTAACCGCCCGCGCGGGAGCCTCATATGTTCCTGGTGGTGGGCCTGGGCAATCCAGGCCCGGCCTACGCCGGGCATCGCCACAACATCGGCTATCGCGCCGTCGAGGCGATCGCAGAACAATTTCGTTTCTCGCCGTGGCGCAGGCGTTTTCAGGGGCTCACGGCCGACGGAGAGATCGCCACCCACCGGGTACTGTTGCTCAAGCCGGAAACGATGATGAATTTGTCGGGTCAGTCGGTGGCCGCCGCGACGCGCTTCTACCACCTGCCGCTCGAGCAGGTGATCGTACTCTACGACGAGCTCGATCTCGCCCCGGGCAAGGTACGGGTCAAGCGCGGCGGCGGTAGCGCCGGCCATAACGGCATTCGCAGCATGGACTCCCATATCGGTCGGGACTATCTGCGGGTCCGCATCGGCATCGGCCATCCGGGCGACCCCGAACGCGTGTCGGGTTACGTGCTGCACGACTTCGCCGCCGCTGAGCGCCCGCTGTTCGACAAGGTTCTCGCCGCCCTGGCCGAAGCGGCGCCGCTGCTGATCCAAGGCGATCTGTCGGGCTTCATGACCAAGGTCGCGTTCCTGGCGCCCCCGCCGCGGCCCGCCACCCCCGAGGAGACTTGAATGGGCTTCACCTGCGGCATCGTTGGGCTGCCCAACGTCGGGAAATCGACGTTGTTCAACGCGTTGACCTCGACCATGCAGGCCGAGGCCGCGAACTATCCGTTCTGCACGATCGAACCCAACGTCGGTCGCGTCGCGGTGCCCGATGAACGCTTGGATCGCATCGCGCAGTTGGCGCAGTCGGCCAAGGTCGTGCCGACGCAACTCGATTTCGCCGACATCGCCGGACTGGTGCGCGGCGCCAGCAAGGGCGAGGGCCTCGGCAACCAGTTCCTTTCCCACATCCGCGAGGTCGACGCCATCATCCACGTCGTGCGCTGCTTCGAGGATACCAACGTCACCCACGTCGAGAACCGCATCGACCCGATCGCCGATGCCGAGACGGTGGAAACCGAACTGCTGCTCGCCGACCTGGACAGCCTCGAAAAACGCCTCGACGGCGTGGTCAAGAAGGCGCGCGGCAACGACGCCGAGGCCAAGGCCCGCCTCGTCCTGATCGAACGAATCGTGGCACTCCTCAAAGAGGGCGAGCCGGCACGCGCCGCGACGATCGGCCCGAACGAGCACAAGCTGTTTCGCGAACTGCAACTGTTGACGGCCAAGCCGGTGCTGTTCGTGTGCAACGTCGACGAAGCGAGCGCCGCAACGGGCAACGCCCACACCCAGCGCTTTCTGCCTTGGGCGGCGACCCGCGGCGCGCGCACGGTGATCATCTGCGCGGCGATCGAAGCCGAGGTCGCGCAGATCACCGACCCGGCCGAGCGCCAGGAGTTCCTCGCCGCGATCGGCCTCGTGGAGACCGGCCTGTCGCAGATCATCCGCGAGGGGTATGGGCTGCTCGATCTCGTGACGTTCTTCACCGCCGGCCCGAAGGAATCGCGGGCCTGGACCGTGCACAAGGGCGCGCTCGCACCGGAGGCGGCCGGCGCCGTCCACACGGATTTCGAGCGCGGCTTCATTCGCGCCGAGACCATTTCCTACCGGGACTTCATCGAATGTGCCGGAGAGAACGGCGCCCGCAACGCCGGCAAGATGCGCTCCGAAGGCAAGACCTACGTCGTCACCGACGGCGACGTGCTACTGTTCCGGTTCAACGTCTAGGCACGCCATGGGACGCTATTTCGACGACATCGCGGTGGGCGAGGTCCACGAGTTCGGTCGCTACGAGATGACCGAAGCCGAGATCATCGATTTCGCCAGGAAATTCGACCCGCAGTCGTTCCACATCGATCCCGTGGCGGCCCGAAAGGGCCCGTTCGGCGGCGTGATCGCCAGCGGCTGGCACACCTGCGCCGCCTCGATGAGCATGCTGGTGGGCAACGTGCTCGATGAACACAGCCTGGGCTCGCCGGGCGTCGACGAGTTGCGCTGGCTCCAGCCTGTGCGGCCGGGCGATGTGTTGCGCAGTCGCGCCAAGGTGATCGAAGCGCGCGCGTCGAAAAGCCGCCCCGATCGCGGTATCGTCAAGAGCGCGTTCGAGGTGCTCAATCAGAAGAACGAGGTGGTCATGACGATGACAGCCATGACCATCATCCGCCGGCGGCCCTGATGAGGGGCCGTCACCAACCAGGGAGGACGACGTGGGTCAGGATCTGACGATTACGGCGAGTGACGGGTTTACCTTCGATGCCTACAAGGCGACGCCGAGCGGCAAGCCGCGCGGCGCCGTGGTGGTGGTGCAGGAGATCTTCGGCGTCAACGCCCACATCCGCGAGACCGCCGATTTGTTCGCGGCCCTCGGCTACACCGCGATCGCGCCCGCGCTGTTCGACCGCGCCCAGAAGAAGGTCAACCTCGGCTACACGCCCGAGGACATCGCCAAGGGCCGCGAATTCGTGCCGAAATCCGATTGGGCCAAGGTCATCCTCGACGTCGACGCGACGATCAAGAACGTGGCCTCGGCCGGCAAGGTCGGAATCGTCGGCTACTGCTGGGGCGGCACAGTCGCCTGGCTCGCGGCCTGCCGCGCCCAGGGCCTCTCGGCCTCCTCCAGCTATTACGGTGGTGGCGTCGCCAACTTCGCGAGCGAAACCGCCAAGTGCGCGACGATCCTGCACTTCGGCGACAAGGACAAAGGCATCCCCATCGAGGCGGTAGAAAAGGTCCGGGCGGCGCAACCCAAGTGCCCGGTCTACCGCTATCCCCTCGGCGACCACGGCTTCAACTGCGATCACCGATCGACGTTCCACGGCCCGAGCGCGCTCTTGGCCCTGGGCCGCACCGTGCAGTTGTTCGGCCAACAGCTCGGCTAAGCTCACGCGACAGCCTCATTGCGGAATGGCAGAAGGTACGAAAATTCCTACCTTCCACCATTCCGATGTCGCTCAACATCGAGGATGCTGAGGCCCATCGGCTGGCCCGCGAATTGGCCAAGCGCAAGGGCGATGCCCCACTCACGTCGTCACCGAGGCGTCGCGGCACGCTGGCCGCGCGCATCGCTCGCGTTGAGCGTCGCGTTGCTCGTGCCGAACCTCGTCCCGATGATTACCGGCATGTGTGCGTGATCGATCTGATCTACTTCTTCGCAGGTGTGCGTGCGTCCCGACAATCTCGAATGGCGCACGCCAAACGATCCACGATCTCTGACCGCGATTAACCAGAGGTCGAATCGTCGTTTGGCGCGGGGAATCTTCGTCCAACACCGCCCCTTTTTGTGCGCGCTTGACTCCTTGATCGGGAAGGCAACACTGTCACGCACGAGAAGGTCAACCCGGCAATCCCGCCTACGGCACGGCAACCCGAGCAATCTCCGATCCGAACCGAGGACGGCAATGGCCATTACGTTGTACGAACTTGGCGGCGACCAGGACTATCGCTACTGCCCGTTTTGCTGGCGCAGCCTGATGGCTCTCCGGCACAAAGGCCTGCATGACTTCAAGCGCGTCCCGGTCTACTACCGGGACCGCTCGCCGATCGCTTTTAGCGGTCAGGATCGCGTGCCCGTGCTGGTTGACGGAGATCGATGGGTCAACGATTCATGGGACATCGCCTGCTACCTTGAAGACACGTACCCGGATCGCGCGCCGTTGTTCGGCACGGACTCGGGACGCTCCCAGGCACGATTCATCAGCGCATGGACCCTCGAGCTGCAGCGGCCGGCGCTCACTGCGATACTGATGTGGGACGCGTTCGAGCACGTCGACCCGGCCGACCGCGCCTGGTGGCGAGCCGATCGGGAGAAGCGTTTCGGCAAGCTCGAGAGTTACCGTGGCGACAGGCAGGATAAGGTGGTGGCTTGGCGCAAGCTGCTGGAACCGCTACGCGTGACGCTTGGCGAGCAAGCATTTCTCGGCGGCGAATCACCGGCCTACGCGGACTACATCGTGTTCGGTTCGTTTCAATGGGCACGCTGCATCAGCCGGCTGGAATTGCTCGAGACCAGCGATCCCGTCTACGCATGGCGCGAGCGCCTGCTCGACCTGTTCGACGGATTCGCACGCAGCGCCCCCCACGTCGCCACGTAGTGGCCGATTGCCTTTCCAGGAGTACGGGTGGTGATTCAGCTCTATGAACTCGCCGGCAAGGGCGACGTCAAGCTCAGCCCGCATTGCTGGAAATCCGTCTATGCGTTGTCTCACAAGCAACTCGCCTTTGAGCGTGTCGGAGTCAAGTTCCTCGAAAAGGAAAGGATCGCGTTTTCGGGCCAGAAGCTCATGCCGATCCTGCGCGACGGCGAAAGCGTGGTCTGCGATTCCTGGGCAATAGCACGGTACCTCGAGCAAACCTATCCCGAGCGGCCTTCGCTGTTCGGGGGCGCGATCGGCATGGGCGAGACACGGTTCATCAACGACTGGACCAACAAGGTCCAGATCTTCGCGTTTCGTCGCCTGTTCATTCGCGACGCCTACGACCATGTCGATCCTGAAGAGCAGGCTCATTATCGTGCGACCCGTGAAGCGCGATTCAGCCAAAGCCAGGAACAGGTCAGATCCGGACGGCCGGTCAACAAAAACGACGTAGCCCCACCGGAAGATGGCTATGGCGGCGCCTACGGCAACACGCTGGAGGAAATGCAGGCCGACCGGGATACCCGCATCCATGAAGTGCGCAGACTCCTCGAACCAGTGAGGGTCGTCGCTGCGAGTCAGCCTTATCTTGCGGGCGGGCAGCCGGGCTACGCCGACTATAGCGTGCTCGGACCGTTCATCTGGGCCAAGAGCGTGAGCCGTTTTCGCTTGCTCGAGGCGGATGATCCGATCCATGCGTGGCGCGACCGGATGTTCCGCTTGTTCGACGGCCTCGGGCACGCGACAGGACATCCGGTCTGAATTGCCGATGAGAGAGTTCCACTCGGAGTGAATTCGTACGGCGATATCGGCTCGCCGACGGACCACTCGACCGGCCCGAACGCGCGAATGCGATCTCAGTGCCGATGCACGACGACGGATCGATCGCAAAGTGCGGGGGCGGGTTCGCCGCCCCCGTCTCCCGCCGTCGGCTACTCCACCTTGATCTTGGCGTCCTGGATCACCTTGGGCCAGCGGGCCTGCCCGTCCTTGATCAGCGCCACCATCTCGCCGACCTCGCCCTTCATCGGAATGAAGCCGTTGTCGGCCAGCCTTTTTCGCACGTCCGCGTCGGCCAGCACCTTGGCCAGAGCGTCATTCCAGCCCTTGATGGTCTCCGCCGGCGTGCCGGCCGGCGTCATGAGCCCAAACCAGTTCTGCGCCACGAAGCCCGGCACGCTGTCTTTGAGGAAGGGCAGGCCAGGGTAGAGCGCGACGGGCTCCGCGCTAGCGAGCGCCAGCGGCTTCAGCTTCTTCTCCGCGATGGCACCGACGAAATCCGGCATCGGGCCGATCTGCAGATCGACGCGGCCGGCCATCAGGTCCACCATCGCCGGTGCGCCACCCCGATAGGGCACATGCAGGATGTCGGTGCCGACGGCGAGGTTGATGTACTCGCCCGCCACATGCCCGATGGAGCCGACGCCGCCAGAGGCGAAGCTCATCTTGCCCCGGTTGGCCTTGGCCCGCGCGATCAGCTCCGGCACCGTGTTGAACGGCGCGTTCTGGTAGGTAACCATGATCATCGGGATGTCGGCCAGCACGCCGACCGGCATGAGCGCCTTGTGGATGTCGATCGGCAGCGTGTTGCCAGGCAGGTAGGGCGCCACTGTCAGCATGCTCATGGTGGCGAAGACGGCGGTATGGCCGTCGGGCCTCGCCTTCGATACCGCTTCGGCGGCGATGAACCCGTTGGCCCCGGCGTTGTTCTCGACAATCACCCTCTTGCCCAGGTGCGGCTCGAGCGCGCTGGCGACAATGCGGGTCAGGGTGTCGCCGCCGCCGCCCGGTGCGAAGCCAATCATGATCTTCACGTCCTGCGTGGGCTTCCACTGCGCCTGGGCCTCGCCGCCGGCGAGGGCCAGTGCGGTCAGTGCCAGCAAGGTCTTCACGGTCGTTCGAAACATGTACCACTCCCTCTGTGTGTGAGTGTCGGACGATGCGGACTATAAACTACTCTTGCAGCGCGGTGTCGCGCCGGCGCCGCAGCGACGGGCTCGCCACGACGACGATGGCGACGGCGGTCAGCCCCAGCAGAGCGGCGCTGATCGGTTGCTGGACAAAGATCATTGGATCGCCACGCGACAGCAGCAGCGAGCGACGGAAATATTCCTCCATCAACGGGCCGAGGATCATGCCAAGCAGCAGCGGCGCCGGCTCGCAGTCGAGCTTGGCGAAGACATAACCGAGCACGCCGAACAGCGCCATCAGGTAGATGTCGAAGGTATTGCCGTTGATGGTGAAGACGCCGATGGCGCAGAACACCATGATTGCCGGATAGAGGAAGCGGTAGGGCACCTGCACCAGGCGCACCCAGAGGCCGACCAGCGGCAGGTTGAGCACCAGCAGCATCAGGTTGCCGATCCACATCGACACGATCAGGCCGAAGAAAAGAGACGGATTGCTTTTCATGACGCCGGGGCCGGGCTGGATGCCCTGGATAAGCATGGCGCCCGCCATCAGAGCCATGATGACGTTGGAAGGAATGCCAAGGGTGAGCAGGGGGATGAACGAGGTCTGCGCGCCGGCGTTGTTGGCGGCCTCCGGGGCGGCAACGCCCTGGATGGCGCCCTTGCCGAAGGCCGAGGGATCACGGGCGATCTTCTTTTCGAAGCTGTAGGCAGCGAAGGCAGAAAGGAGCGCGCCGCCGCCGGGCAGGATGCCGAGCACGCTGCCCAGTGCGGTCCCGCGCAGGATCGGCGCCGTCATGGCGCGCAGGTCGGCGCGCGAGGGCATCAGGCTGGTGATGCGGGCGAACACGGCCGAGATGCCGCGCGCCTGGTTCTGCAGATTGAGGATGATCTCGCCAAGTCCGAACAGGCCCATGGCGACGGCGACAAGGCTAACGCCGCCGGCGAGTTCGGAGAAGTCGAAGGCGAAGCGGCGGACGCCCGAGTTGACGTCGGTGCCGACAAGGCCGATGAGGAGGCCGACAAGGATCATGGCCAGGGCCTTGATCAGCGAGCCGCGCGCCAGTACCACCGAGCCGATGAGCCCGAGCACCATGAGCGCGAAGTACTCCGGCGCGCCGAAGGAGAGCGACACGCTGGCGAGCAGGGGCGCGGCCAGCGCCAGCACCAGCGTCGCGACGGTGCCGGCGAAGAAGGAGCCGATCGCGGCGGTGGCGAGCGCAACGCCGCCACGTCCCTGGCGCGCCATTTGATAGCCATCGATCGTGGTGACGACGGATGCGGCCTCGCCCGGCAGATTGACGAGGATCGCTGTGGTCGAGCCGCCATACTGCGCGCCGTAGTAAATGCCGGCCATCATGATCAGCGCCGGCGCCGGACCCAGCGTGAAGGTGGCCGGCAGCAGCATGGCAATAGTGGCGGCCGGCCCGATGCCGGGCAGCACGCCGACCAGTGTGCCGAGCAGACAGCCGATGAAGCAGTAGAGCAGGTTCTCGGGCGTGACCGCGGCCGAGAGCCCGAGCGCGAGATTGGCGAACAGGTCCACTGCGGTTCAGCCCGCGAACCAGAATCCGATGACGGGAAACGGCTGTCCAAGGCCCACGACGAAGACCAGCACGCTGCCGGCGGCGAGGCCAAGCGCCAGCAGCAGGCTTGGCAGCGGCCGTGATTCGGAGCTGCCGGCGGCGCCAATCAGCACAAGGGTGACAAGGGCAACCACAAGCCCGGCCGGTCGCAACAGCAGGGCAAAGGCTACGGCTCCGGCCGTCACCAACAACAGCGGCTTGAGCGCAAAGCGGTCGATGCCGTCGCGCAGGCCGAACAGGCTACGCACGATAAGGATGAGCGCCATCCCCGCGAGCATCCAGGCGAGCAGGGTCGGGAAATAGCCAGGCCCCATGCGCCGCGCCGTTCCCATCGCATAGTCCTGCGCCACATGGACGGTACCGAGGGCCAGGCCAAGGAACAGCAACCCGGCGAAAAAATCCTTCGGCTTGCGGATCAATCCCGCCATCACGAACCCTCCCCCGACTCGGCATGCCTCGCGCTTCTGCGGCGCACGGCGCAACAATGCCCGCCCCGGCGTCAAAGGCCAATCCGTTTGTCGGCTGGTCAGCCTCGATGTGCCCTTGCTGGCCGGGCGACACGATTGCGAGCCGCAACGGCGCCAGCCCCCGGCAATCCCGACAGGACGGCATGACATATCTGCAAGCGATGGTCCGCGGGACCGATTTGAACCGCTCGCCGGGCTTCTATTGCGACCTGCTCGGGCTGCGCGAGGGGCGGCGGCAGGTGCACGACAAGGATCGCTTCACGCCGGTCTTCCTCGCAACGCCGGCCGAATCGCACGTCGCGGCCCGCTGACCGCGCGCACCGTTCGCGTCGTGCATCGCGTTGCTCGTGCCAAACGTTGTCCCGATCATCACCGATATGTGTTCGTGATCGATCTGATGTGCATTTTCGCAAGTGAGCGTGCGTCCGGACAACCGCTAGTGGCGCACGCCAAACAACCCACGACCTCTGACCGCGATTAACCACACGACGAACGCGCACACGATTCCGATGTTGCGGTGCGGAATCGGAATTTGCTTTACCGCGATCATCGTTTCGAACAATCATGATGGTCGCGACGGCGAAGGGATCCGCCGCCGCAGACGCCAGAACAGCGAAATAGGGGAATCGGCGGGGCAGGCACCACGGAGGGGTGGTTTGCGTGGTCGTTCGTCATCAACTCCTAACCGCACGAGGTACCCTATGAAGTGCGTACGACGCCGGCGCCGCAAAGGGCGGCGCCTCTACCCAGAGACCAAGACCGTCAAACCCACGGCCCAGACGCTGGCCCGCATGACCAGCGATCCGCTTTGGCTGATGTTGCAGCGCGGCTTCCTCACCCAGGAACAGGTCGATGCCGCGCACGACATCCGCGACGCTTTCGAGCTCGTCACGGCCCCGGCGCGGCTGCGCACGATGCCGACGATCGCGACCGTCGAAGGGCGGGTTTTCGACCTCAGTACCGGCCGGACTCCGGCGGGCGGCTTCGGCTACGACCACGAAACCGTGCGCGGCATCCTGCTTCAGGAACGCTTCAGCGCCTGGAGCAAGGCTATGCACGGGCAACACTGGTCGGTGGGACCGGTCCTCGACGTGGTGGTGCTGAGCCAGCCGTGCCGTCGCGTCGATGGCTTGCGCAACCGACGAAACGGCTCGACCGCCGTGCTGTTGCGCCAGGCCCTCGATCTCTACGTCACGCTCAAGCGCGACGAACGACGGCCGATCGTACCACCGCCGGCCGCGGCCGCTCGCCCGATCGCCGTCGACGGCGGGGAGGCGTCCTAGCCCTGGCGTCCGGCGGTGCGGTCGCCGGACACGCCCAACGAAAACCGTTCCGAGCCTGACGTGGGACCCGCGCCGAACGCGCGGGTTTCTTTTTTTCGGCCCCGCGCGGAACACGGCGCGAGCGATTTTCCGCCGCGTAGGCGTCGCGGGGACGAGAAGCGTGATCATTGGGACAAGAAACGTGATTGGACTCGCGGGACGGCGAGTCCTATGGTTTTGCCAATGCTCAGACGTGTGCCCGAGGCACCGGCGAGCAGACCCAAGACAGCAACGACCGACCCGCGGCGCCCCCGCGGGTTTTTTCGTGGCGGCCCGCCGCCACGGCAAAGGAGCCGCCATGACCGACTTCGTCACCATGAAAAGCCGCATCGCCGATGAGCTCGCCCGCAGCGACCTCGCGACGTTCGTCGGCCGCGAGATCAACAGCGCCATCAAGCACTATGAATCCACTCGCTTCTGGTGGAACGAGGAAAAGGAGTTCGCGCTCGGCAACACCGCCAACGGCACGCGGTATTACGCGACGCCGGCCAACTTCATCCGCGCCGACTCGCTCAAGATCAACTACAACGGCGCGTTCTACGACCTGACCCCGCGCATCTGGGAATACATCGAGCACCGCGACAACCAGTCGACCCCGACCAAGGGCGCCCCGCGCGAGTACGCGGTCTACAACGACAACTTCCGCCTGTTCCCGGTGCCGGACGGCACCTACGCAATGCTGCTCTCCTACCTGAAGCGCCAGACCGACCTGTCGGGGGACACCGACTCGAACGGCTGGACCACCTTCGGCGAAGAACTGATCCGCACGCGGGCCGCGCGTTCGATCGAGATCCGCTATCTGCGCAAGCCGGTCGCCATTGCCGAAGCCGCCCAGATGGCCGCCCTCGGCAAGCACTTCCTGTCGAACGCCGAGTGCATCGCCTTCGAGTCTCTCAAAGACGAGATGCAGGAGCGACTGTCGACGAGCCGCCTGCGCTCGAAGGAACTGGACGGTTAAGCTCTACGCGTTCACCCCCTCACGGCTCTTTTCACCCGCTCACTGCGTTCGCACCCTCTCCCCGCCTAAAGCGGGGAGAGGGTGGCACGCGCAGCGTGCCGGGTGAGGGCCCAACCAACCAACGGAGCCCATCATGGGTATCGAAGCCTGGTCCACCACGCCGGCCAACAACAATTCAGCGCCGCCCAACGGCGCGCCCGAGGGCATGGCGCCCTCCACCGTCAACGACACCATGCGCCAGCAGATGGCCGATCACCGCAGCCAGTGGAACGACGCCCAGTGGTTCCGCTACGGCGACGGCGACGGCGCGGCCACGACAACCTATGTCGCGGCAACCCAGTTCAAAGTGGCCGGGGCCGACGTCACCGCGCACTACCACGTCGGCCGACGCGTGAAGGCGCAGGGCTCGAGCACGGGCACGATCTACGGCACGATCACGGCCGTTTCGTTCTCGACCGACACGACGGTGACGGTCGCCTGGGACAACGTCACCCAGCTCCAGCGCCTGCACAACGGCGCCATCTGGCAGGAGTATCGCCGCCTCCTGGTCGTCGTCGATGAAATCGAGAAGCGCCTGCCCGGATTCCTGGACGGCGTCCAGGACCGCCTCAAGGCCGAGGCGTTGCCGGCGCTGCCGCTCGAACCGCGTCCCAAACGCGGGCTCGTGGAGCGGTTGTTCGGGGGTGGGGAGGAGTAGCCCCCTCACCCGAGCCGTCGTCGCTCTGCTCCGCCCGCTCGACCTCTCCCGGAGGGAGAGGTCATCTACGCGCCACCTCCCTCACCCGAGCCCCTCACCCGCCCCTCACCCGGCGCTTCGCGCCACCCTCTCCCCGCTTTAGGCGGGGAGAGGCAAGCGCCGCAGGCGCGCGGGTGAAGGGGCGCGGGCGCGAATCTCTTCCGGACGTGGGTGTTCCCCTCCCCGCGTCCGGTGACTTGCCACAGGGGCGGTTCGCCCCAGGTGGGGCTCACCTCCACCCCTCCGAGGCCCTCACCGGCCCCAGCGAGCCTGCCCCTGTGGACTTTTCAGAAATCCGAGAACAGCGTTCAGAGAACAGCTGGCACCGGATCTCTGATCTCTGATCTCTGAATCCCCTCCCCTACGTCCATCCCCCCAAGTCGTTGTCTATCGTTCTCCCTCCCCCCGACCTCCCTCCCCAATTCCTTCCCCTGATCTCTGGTATCTGATCTCTGGTATCTGGTCTCTGGTATCTGATCTCTGGTATCTGATCTCTGGCATCTGACGCTCACCAACCCAACAACTTCTGTCCCAACAACCGCCCGAACGTCATCGCTGGGGTGACGTTCATCCCGCCGACGAAAGCCTTGCCCATGGTCTGGCCGCAGCCCAGCACCTCACCCGCCGCATAGAGATTGCGGATCGGCCGTCCGCCCTTGTCCGTCACGCGAAGAGCGCCATCGACCGTGAGCCCCACGGGCCCACCCGTCGCACCACCGTGAAACAAGATCGCGTAGTAGGCCGGCGAGGCGATCGCCCGTGGCCGATGCGCCCGGCCCCAGGCATCGCGCGCGCCCGAAGCCAGCGCTTCGTTGTAGCGCCGGACGCTGGCCGCGAGCCCCGCCGCGTCGATCCCCGCCTTGGCCGCGAGCGCGGCAAGCGTTTCCCCGCGATAGAACATGGGATGCGTGGCGAACAGCGCCCGCACCTTGGCGCGGGACACGTTCTTCAGGATCGGCGGCGCCGCGCGCAGGATCTCCTCGTCGAACACCGCCCAGAAACGCACCCCGGGCTGCTCGATCAGGCGCGATTCGCGCGCGTGAATCGAAAGCTCGTCCTCGCGCACGAAGCGCTCGCCCCGGGCGTTCACGAACAGCTCCCACGGCAACCGCGAGTGGGCGTGCAAGTCGGGGGCGTAGGTGATCGGCGCGGGGAACTCGTGGCTATCGACCAAGAGCCCGAACAGCGCCATGTAATTCTCGCGTCCGCGCAGGGTGCCGCCGACGGCGACCCCCATCTTGTGGCCGGCGCCGCGGGCAAACGGATAGGCCATCGCCACGTACTGCGTGCGCCCGGTGACCTCGCGATAGAACGCCGGGTCGCGCGAATAGCCGCCCGTCGTCAGCACGACGTTCTTCCCCGAAAACCTCTGCTCGCGGCCGTCGGGCCCGCGGGCGCGCACGCCGGTGACGACATTGTCCGCGGCAATCAGCGCCAGCGCCTCGGTTTCGGTCGCGAGCGTGATGCGACCCGCCCGCACCTCGCGCTCGAACGGCGGCAGCAACGCCTGCAACACCGAGAGCCCGCCCTCCTCGCCCCAGTAGTAGCGCCGCTCGGAATAGGGCTCGTGGCCGTGACCGAGCACGGGATGTTCGGGCAGCGCCGTGAAACCGTGGTCCATCAGCCAGTCGAACGTTTCGGCGGCATTCTCGACCGCGAGCGCGATCAACACCTTGTCACCGGTACCGCCGTTGATGCGCTCGATGTCGGCCAGATGCGCGGCCGGCGTGTCCGTGATGCCGAGCGTCTTCTGGAGCCGCGTTCCGGCGGCGCTCATCTGCCCGGTCGAAAAGTGCAGCGTGCCGCCCACCTGCACCGCGTGCTCCAGCACCAGCACCTTGGCGCCGCGTTGCGCGGCGAAAGTCGCGCACGGCAGGCCGGCGGCCCCTCCCCCCACGACGATGACGTCGAACACCCCTGGCACCATCGTCGTCTCCCCGCGTGTGTCGTGGTCGCACGAGGCCTATAATGACGCGAATGCGGGCGGGGCGCTCGCGTCAACAAGGGGCCGAGAGCTCCCGGGGAGGACACATGAAGCGGACCATCGGCGCCATCCTGGCGCTGGCGATCGCCGTCGCGACAACACCCGTGATGGCGCAACAGTCAGTCAAATGGCGTTTCCAGACCAACGTTCCGGTCAACACGTTCTTCTTCTCGGTGATGCCGAAGTCGGTCGCCGACAATGCCCGCCAGATGTCGGGCGGTCGGATCGACATCACGCCGTTCGGGGTCAACGAGATCGTGCCGGTGTTCCAGATCCACCAGGAGGTGGCGAAAGGAACGGTGGAGATGGGCTGGACCAGCGCCGCCGGCCTGGTCAACGCCGACATCGCCAACGGCATCTTCGCCAACTACCCCGGCGGACCGTCGCCCGAGGCCTATCTGCACTGGTACTACCAGGGCGGCGGCAAGCAACTGTAGCAGCAGTATCGCCGCGAGGTGCTCAAGGTCCACTCGATGCTGTGCGGCATCGGCACCACCGAGTTCTTCGCCCATTCGCACAAGCCGGTGCGGACGAAGGACGACCTCAAGGGCCTGAAGCACCGCACGCTCGGCGTCTGGGCCTCGGTCCTCAACGAGAAGTTAGGCGGCGCCGCCGTGACGATCTCGGGCGAAGAGCTGTTCGGCGCGCTCGAACGCAAGACCATCGACTCGCTCGAGTGGGCGGGCCCGGGCGGCAACATCGGCATGGGCTTCCACAAGGTCGCCCGCTACATCATCGTGCCGGGCGCTCATCAACCGGCCTCGCCGGTCGAGTGCGTCGTCAATCTCGACAAGTGGAACACGCTCTCCGAAACGGACAAGGCGCTGATGGAGCAGGCGGCGATGCTCACGACGTTCTCGTCCTACCTGGCGACCGGCCAGGAGGATCAGAAAGCCATGCCGCAATACCGTCAGCAGGGCAACGAGTTCGTCGAGATGGACGCCAAACTCGTGAAGGAAATCCAGGACGAGACGCGCGCCTGGCTCGACGCCAAGGCCAAGGAGAACGACGCCAAGGGCAACCCTTGGGCGGCGCGCCTGTTGAAGTCGATCACCGAATACCAGGAAACGTGGGCCAGCAACTCCACCACGCGCGCCTGGGAACGTAAGTAGCACGGGACAGGCGGCGGGCCCGGGGCCCGCCGCCGCTCGGCCGTGGCCTTCCTCCGCGCCATCGACCGCCTGTCGTTTGCCTTCGCCGTGATCGCCATGGCGATGCTGATCGGTCTCGTGTTCTCGATGGTCTACGAGGCGACGGCGCGCTACGCATTCAACGCGCCGACGCGCTGGAGCTACGACGTTTCCTACATGCTCAACGGCGGACTGATTTTCCTGGCCGCCGCCTTTACCTTGACCGGCAACAACCACGTGCGCATCGATTTTCTTTCGACTCGCCTGCCCGTCCGCGGTCAGCATGCGATCAACTTTGCGGTCTATGCGCTCCTGTTCCTACCCATCCTGGGCGCCTGCACCTGGGCAGCGATCGCCGCGGCTTGGAACGCCGCGATCACCGGCGAGCTCGAGCCGGTCAGCGCCTGGCGGCCCAAGATCTGGCCGTTCTACACCGCGGTCGCGACCGGCCTTGCCGGCCTTTGGCTGCAGGCGCTCACCGAGGCGCTGCGCCACGCCGTCGGAATCATCCAACCGGGAAACGTACGCTCGCCGGCCCAATCGGTGCCGCATTGACGGGCGCGGACCGCCGGACCGGACGCGCGCGGCGCAGGGAGGGTTGATTGTCCTATCTCCCGGCCCTGATGTTCCCCGCCCTGTTCGCGCTGATTTTCCTGGGCATTCCGGTCGCTTTTTCGTTGATCGCGGTCGCCGGCGGTTTCGGGCTCCTGGTCTTCGGCGACCGGCTGCCGGCGTTTCTCTACGGCAAGGCGCTGCAGGTCGCCGCGAGCCCGGTGCTGGCGGCCATTCCCCTGTTCATCGTCATGGGGTCGGTGCTGGAGCGTACCTCGATCGCGCGGCGGTTGTTCCAGGTGATGCAAGTCTGGCTCGGCCGCTTGCCCGGCGGCCTGGCGGTCGCCACCATAACGATGTGCGCGGTGTTCGCCGCCGCCACCGGCATCATCGGCGCGGTCGAGACCGTGATCGGCATGATGGCTATCCCACCGATGCTCAAGTACGCCTACGACAAAGGGTTGATCTCGGGCACGATCTGCGGCGGCGGCTCGCTCGGCACGATCATCCCGCCATCGGTGACGGTGATCGTGTACGGCTCGATTGCCGAGTTGTCGATCGGCGACCTCATGGTCGGAATCGTCATTCCGGGCGCCATCATGGTGACGCTGTTCATCGCCTACATCCTGGGGCGCAGCCTGTGGCGTCCCCAGGATGCCCGACCGCTGCCACGCGAAGAAACCGCGATGCCGTTGTGGCCCAAGCTCAAGCTGACCATCACCGGGTTGTTTCCCGCCTTGGTGCTGATCTTCGCGGTCCTCGGTTCGATCATGTTCGGTATCGCCTCGCCGACCGAGGCCGCCGCGGTCGGCGCGGCCGGCGCGGTCATCCTGGCGGTGGCCTATCGCGAGTTGACCCCACGCGTCGCCTACGAGGCGCTGCGCCGCTCGGTGTCGATCAGCGCCATGGTCATGCTGATCGTCGTCGGCGGCAGCATGTTCTCGGGCGTCTTCGTGGTCGCCGGTGGCCGCGGCCTGATCTCCCAGGTGGTCGGCGCGCTCGACCTGTCGCCGGTCGGCCTGGTCGCGGTGTTCCTGTTGATCGTGTTCCTGCTCGGCTTCGTGCTCGATTGGATCACGATCGTGCTGATCACGCTGCCGATTTTCCTGGCGCCCCTCAAGGCTCTCGGCGTCGATCAGGTGTGGTTCGCGGTGATGATGCTCGTGGTCATCCAGACCTCCTACCTGACACCACCGATGGCTCCCGCGATCTTCTACCTGCGGACCATCGCCCCACCCGAGATTCGCTATGGCCACATGATCCGCGGCGTCGTTCCTTTTGTGATCGCCCAGTTGATCACGCTAGCCATCGTCGCGTGGTGGCCGGCGACCGCGACGTGGCTGCCCAAGGTGTTGATCGGATTCCGATGACAGAGAACGGGGGGCCGGAGATCAGTCCAGGGAACAGTTCTCTCATCTGTTCTCGGACTCCTGATCTCTAAACTCGAGCCAGAACCCAGCCGTCGCCTCCGGAGGCACGCGTAGGGTGCCATCACGCAGGGTGTGTGGCACGGCACTCGCGCGGAGCACGCCGGCTGCCACCTCTGGCGCACCGTCCAGCGTGATCGCGGCGATCGTCGGTACCGGGTGGATCGCGGGATGCACCGCCCCACCATGGAGCCGGGCAAAGCCCGCCTCGGTCACGAAATGGATGGTGCCGTGGCCGGTGGCAATCGCGGCGTGGTCGGGGGCGCCGACCCGATCCCTCGCGTTGAACAGCCGTTGGTAGGCGGCGCGCACGCGCGCCACGTCCCGGACGATGACGGTCATGCTGCGGATGCCACGCGCACCATTGGCGTGCGCGAGCGTCGCGGGCGAGCGCATGGTCTCCGGGTGGCGCGGTTGCACCACCATGAGATAGAGATCGGGGGTCGCCGCCGCACCGATACGGAGCCAACGGAAGCCCTGCGGCACCGGGCCGGTCGGCGCCTCGAGGTTGATCGTGACCTCGGCCACCGCCGTCGGCGCCATATCCCGGGTCATGAGCCAGCGGTGAACCGACGCGATGTCGCGCGCGGCGAGCGTGATCGCCATGATGCCTTCGCCGCGGGCGAGGAACTCCACCAGCCCCGGCGTCGTGAAGCGCGAGGCATCGATGACGCCCAGCAGTTCGATGAAGTCGTGCGGGAACATGATCGCGTGATTGGCGTTGCCCCAGTCGGCGAAGCGCCGCCGCGGCGTCAGCGTGAAACCCAGTCGGGCGAAGCGCGCGTGCGCGGACGGCAGGTCGGCCACAGCGACCACCGCATGGTCGAGGCCTTCGATCACGATCGGCCGACGCCCGGCAAGTGGCGCAGCATGTCGCCGAGCGCGCCGAGATCGCCCACAACGGCGTGCAACACCACGGTCACCAGCGCGGCAAGCAGGGCCGCCGTCGCCGGCGAGTGCGAGCGTTGCACGAGCGCGATCGCCAGCGACCAGCACAGCGCGATGAACAGCACCAGAGCCGCAATCAGGCCAGCAGCCGTCCAGCCATCGATCGCCTGTCCCCAGAGGACGCGGATCTGGTCGAAGCGGAGCACGACGGCCGAAAAACCAGAGGCGGCGAGGCTCGCCCACATTCGCATCGATCGATCGTCCACCGCAGATGCCGGTTTGGCCTCGGGTAGGGCCGGCGGTGGTGGCGGCGGTGGCGCAAGAGTCTGCGGCGCGAAGGGTTCACCGCCGCCCTCGGCCTGGCGCCGTAGCAGCGCCACCTCGAGACGCATCTTCGCGAGTTCGAGTTCGAGTTTTTCGCGGTTGTAGCGCGACAGAAAGCCCATCCAGTCGTAGGCCGCACCGACCACCACCGGGCCGTAGCGCAGCACCAGCCACACCGCGATCGCCAGCACGAGAATGCTGCGCGGGATGAACCCGGAGATCTGGTCGATGAACTGTTCCATGGCGATGCCTGGCAGGGACGGTCACGCGCACTCAGGCGACAGGAGACCGAGGCGACCCCAGGCGTGTCAAGGAAGGCTTAACGCAACGCGGCCGCAATGTTGCCGCCATCGACCGTCATGACCGCGCCGGTCGACTTGCGGGCGAGCGCCAGATCGACGAAGGCCTGGGCAACGTCCTCGGCGCGCACCTCCCGCTTCAAGAGGTTGCCGTCCCTCAAGTATTGCTCGACCGTGAGTCCGCGGGCCTGGGCGCGACGTTCGAGCAGCCCGTCGGCGAAGATCCCGGTGTTGATGCGATCGGCATTGACCGCGTTCGAGCGGATACCCTGCGCGCCGTAATCGACCGCGTACTGGCGGGCGAGGAACATGGTCGCGGCTTTGGGCAGGCCATAGGGCCCGAAATCGGCTCCCGGATTCACCGCCTGTTTCGAAACGTTGAACAAAAGACAGCCGCCTGTGCCCTGGGCCAGCATGACGCGAACCGCATGCTGAGCCACCCGTTGGTGGGCCCAGAAGTTGAGCTCGAAGGACTGGCGCAGCACCGTTTCGTCGACCTCGCCGATCCGCCCCTGCCAGGCGGCCCCCGCGTTCGACACGACGATGTCGATACCTCCGAAGTCCGCGCAGACCCGATCGAACGCGGTTTCGACCGCGCGCGCCTCGGTGACGTCGCAGGCGAGACCGAGCCCGCCCACGGCCTTGGC
>Ga0194131_10000903_pt1 | contig 51557 bp, 52 predicted proteins | sample TA2KigO120mmetaG_FD_148631 | JGI IMG/M metagenome (GOLD analysis project Ga0194131, IMG submission 148631) | Freshwater microbial communities from Lake Tanganyika, Tanzania - TA2015053 Kigoma Offshore 120m | ecosystem: Environmental > Aquatic > Freshwater > Lake | place: Tanzania: Lake...
TTCGCGACGACGACGCTGACCGGATCGAGCGCGCCCCCCTACGGAGTGGCGCGCCTGCTCGGCGGCCTCGCCTTCACGCTGGGGTTGACCCTCGTGATCGTCGGCGGCGCGGAGTTGTTCACCGGCTACAACCTGATCGTCATGGCCTGGCCGAGCCGCAAGATGACCACCCTCGCGCTCTTGCGGAACTGGGCGCTCGTGTACCTCGGGAACTTCACCGGGTCAGTGGCGACCGCCGCCCGCGCCTACGGCAGCGGTCAGTACACCTTCGCGAACGGCCAGGTTGGCGCGACCACGCTCGCAATCGCCAGTGCCAGGCCGGTCGCGCCGATCGACTACACGAAGAACCTGACAGCGCCGGTGCTGGGCATCTTCGGCACCGAGGACCAGAACCCGTCGCCGGCGCAAGTCGACCAGCACGAGGCCGAACCGAAGAAGCACGGCAAAGCGTACGAGTTCCACCGTCACGATGGAGCCGGCCACGGCTTCTTCCATTACGACCGGCCGCCGTACCGGCAGCAGCAGGCGATGGACGGCTGGGAGAACGTGTTCACCTTCTTCGCAACTCACCTGGCGTAGGAGTTTCGGCTTATGTGCACCACCATCCTGCACGTCGCACAGATCAACGGCAGCGGTAAGGGGGGCGGCCGGCTGGTTCCCGGTCATCCAGGCGAACGTTGGCTTCGATCACCCCGTCCACGCGCAGTTCGGCCACTGCCTCCTGCTCGACTTAGTGAACCCGGAGCTGGGCGCCGGAGCGCGTGTCGCGGTCGAGATGAGTGTGGGGTCCGGGAAGGCGCTCTTAGAACAGCTGAAGGTTGCAATCGAGGAGGCGGAGCAGAGCGGCGTCGCCGAGTAGGACGCTAGGCGGCGGCCCACTCAGCGCGAAGGAGGTCCCGGACACCGGCCAGCATCGCCATGCGGTCCTCAGCCAGGACGCGGCACTCGAGCGATGTGTAGCCCGGATAGCCAATGCGCATGAGGCCGCGAAAGAGCGGCTTCAGGTCGGCGTGGCCGGTGCCCGGCTCGCATCGGTTTGAATCACACACGTGTACAAACCCGATATGTGGCCCGGCGGCGAGGACTGCGGCCTCCAAGTCCGATTCCTCCAGGTTCATGTGGTAGAAGTCGGCCAGGATCTTGAGCGTGCCGCCGCCGACGGCCTCGCAGAGTTCCGCCGCGCCTGCAAGTGTCTGGATGTAGGTTGACTCGTACCGATTCAGCGGCTCGACCAGGACGGATACGCCGAGGTCCCGCGCCAGGGGCGCGACGCGGCGCAGGCCGTCGACCACCATCTCGCTGGCCAGCTCGTTGGCGCTCCAGCGAGGTGACAGGTCCGGCATCGCGTGCGACCGTGCCAGCGGCGAGCCGATGGCACCGATCTCGGCGGCGATGCGCAGCCCCCGCTCGAGCGCTCGCACCCCTTCGGCCCGCTCGGCCGGCGTCGCCGCGGCCAGGCTCGGCCCTCCAACGCCCGCGACCGCCGGGCGGATCGTCGACGCACGGAAGGCGGACTTGACGGCCTGCGCGACCGCGTCATCGACGCCGGTGACGCCTTGAAAGGTATTACGGGTCAGCTGAATCAGCTCGTATCCGAGCGACTCCAGGTTCGCCAGTTTCTCGGGCAGCGTCGCACCTGGGACGACCGGCTGGTCCTGCCACCAGCGCTCGTAGGCGCCAAGCCGGAGCGCGGCGGTCACAGAGTGACGCCGGCCGCGCGCAGGAGCGCCTCCTGCACGGCCAGATCGTGGGCACGGTCGACAAGGGGCTGCGCATCGCCGCGGATGCAGGCGACGAGGTGCTCGAGATCGCCGATGTACCGCGGGCGCCAGCCGACGTCGACATCCTGCCAACCGTGGGCCAGCTCCTCGAACGGCTCCGCGAGGTAGACGCGGACCCTCGGTGGCTCCAGCGGCGAGATCAAGACCGTTCCACGCTCGCCGTACAGCTCGAAGCGGCGGTGTGCCGCGTTCTCGCCAGCTTCGAGATTCCACGTCTCGATGGTGGCCAGCGCGCGGTCGTACTCGAAGACGGCCAGGTTGTTGTCGTCGAACTCCGCCGGGCGGTTATCGCGCCGCAGAACGGTCTGGACCGACTTCGGTGGACCCAGGAAGAGGACGGGCTGATCGAGCAGGTGGCCACCGAGCGTGAACCAGATGCCGCACGGGTAGTTCTGGATATCGCCGTCGCGCGTGTAGCCGGGCAGATTGGCCGCGATCTGCCCGGCTACACGCCAGAGTCTCCCCAATGTGCCGGCTCGTGCGAGCCGTAGGGCGAACTGAAAGGCCGGGTTGAAGCGGTACTGGTAGCCCATCTGGACGACGCGCTGACGTGCAGCCGCGAGCGCGAGGAGGTCGTCCAGGTCGGCCAGACTCAGGCCGGGCGCCTTCTCGAGAATCACGTGCTTGCCGGCCAGGAGCGCCTCGCGCGCCCACCGCAGGTTCTCGCCGGGCAGCGTCTCAATGGCCACGGCGGCGACCGTCGCATCGCCCAACAGCTCGTCTGCATTCAGCCACGGCACGGCAGCGTACGCGGCATGGCCGCCTCGCTCGCGGCGTACGCTCGGGAGCGGCTCATGCACGCCGACGAGTTCGACGTTCGCATTGCCGAGAAACGCCTGGACGCGACCGGCCGCGTGGGAGTGCGCGATGCCGATCTGGCCGACGCGGATGGTCACTGGACGGCGCTGATCCCGCGCCACTCCGTCTTCGAGTCTGTCACGTCGATCACGTTGCCCTCCGGTTCGACGACCTTGTATGACCCCTCCGGCACCTTCCCGGGTTCTGGCTCGTTGCGCAGCTTGATGTCGTACCGCACGCTCAGCACGCCGAGGTCGCGCAAGCGGGTGAACAGCGCCTTCGCGTCCGGCACGACGACCCCGAAGTGGATCTGCTCCAACCCCTCTTCGGACGCCGGCGGCGGCGTGTCGACGAACGGCAGGATCGTCAGGTTCAGGGTCTCATCGGTTAGATCCCAGCCGGCGCCACGCGGCCCGACGACTGCGAACCCGAGCCCGTCGGCGTAGAAGCGCTTCGTCCGCTCGACGTCGCGGCAGCGGATCGCCAGGTGACGGATGCGGGGAATCGGCATGCTCTAATGCCATGGCAGCGCGCCCGGAACGCCCATCCGGTAGGCGACCGCGCGCGGCAACTCGAACTTCAACTCGGACGAGAGAATACCCAACGACCGGTCGGCCAACGGCAGTTCGATCTTGACGCCGCCGCGGCGGTGCGACTCGCGCGCGGCCAGGATCGCGTCGAGGTGGGCGACGCCATCTTCGCCGGTGCAGTTCGGTTGCTTGCCGGTCTCGATCACCTCGATGAAGTCGCGCACGGCCATGGCGCCCGGACTCGCCAGCCACTGCGGTCGCGGGAACTGGTGGAGCGCAAACTCGGCCGTGCGCCCCTCGCCGACCTTGCGCCAGAACTCCCAGCCGACGCCGTTGTTGCTCGCCCGGATGCGCCCCTCGGACCCAATCGTGTCCAACTCGTCGACCTGACCGGTATCGACCGTTCGCAGCGTCGCGTGGGCGCCCGACGCGAACCGCCAGAAGGCGACGCCGCTGATGTCCTGATCGCTGGCCGCCGCCTCGTCCGACTCCATCTCGCCGAACACCCACTGGACCCTGCCGTCGCCGCCGCCCATGAAGCGTGCGAGATCGACCATGTGGCTCGTGTTCGACCACTTGCCGCGCTGATACGAGCTGACCTGCCGAATCTCGCCGAGGACGCCGTCGTCGATCAGCTTGCGGGCCTGCACGTACCAGGGATGCCACCGGCGCAGGTTGTTGATGGCCAACGCGATACCTGCCTCGCGGCAGGCGGCAACCATCTCGTCGGCCTCGCGCAGGGTGACCGAAATTGGCTTCTCCGCCCAGATTACCCGCACGCCGGCCCGCATCCGCGCGATCTCCATGACCACCGCGTGGCGATGCTTCGCATTGGTGCACACCGACACGATGTGCGGCTTCACCTCGGTGATCATCGCCCGGTAGTCCTCGAAGAGTTGACTCTCCTTCAACTCGTAGCGCGCGGCGAAGTCGCGCCGCTGATCCGGGTGGAGGTCGGCGGCAGCGGCCAGCGTCACCTCGGGCACTTCTCGGTATGAGCCTGCGTGGCTGAAGGGGAGCATCCAATTGGTGCCGAGCACCTCGTCGTCGATCGTGCTCGCGATGCGGCCCAAGCCAATCACGACCGCTTTGTAGGCGCCTAGCCGACCGGACCAGAGCCCTCGCCAGGGCATGGCTCACCTCCGCACTTTCTGGTCATCTTCGTCCAGTCACGGCGCACGGTCAACAGCCATGCGGCCAGTCTGCGGCCACGGCGCGGCCATGTATGCTGGCCGCATGTACACACGGGACGATCTGCGCCGACTGCGACTCGATGGACTCGGCTCGCTCCTGATGCTCCTGTATGTGGGCGCGGTGGTGCTGACCTTCGCACACGACGGGGCTGTCTGGCTGGGGATCGCGCTGGCGGCCCTCGCGGTTGCCGCGCATTTCGTCGGCCACCACGACCCACGACTCGGAGGCCTCCTCCTCGTCGTGGGGCTGTCGACCGCATGGATGACGTCGCTTTTCTTCTTGCCTGGCGAGGAGACGGCTTACGCTGGGGCGCTGCTGGTCGGTGCCGTGAGCGCGCTGTTCGGCGCGCGCGCGGCCGGGATGGCGGCGTGGTGCTCATCCGTGGGCGCCGCGGTGTCGTGCACACGCAGGCCCGTGTGAGCAATCGGGTCACGCCGGGGCAGGTGTTCCTCTCATTTCACTGGCGGGAATGCCCGGCGAACCTCCTGACGCAGGACGACGCGCTCGATCCGATCGCGCGGATACCCGAGTTCAAGATCTGCGCGGTGCGGCTGGAGAACCCGCGCGCGGTGGTGGCATGACCGCGCGTGAGCCTCCGAGTGTGGTGCGGGGCGAACGGGTAGAATCTCGTCGTGATCGTTGACGTGACTCTCGCGCCTCGCCCCCGTCGCCTGTCCACCGTCCGCGTGCGAGCGCGCGACGAGGCGTTCCAGATCGTCCAGGTTGTCGGCAACCTGTTCGTCTGCTCGCGAGCGAACGGCAATTGCTGCTGCGGTTGGGGCGAGAAGGGGCGGTTCGTCTTCGAGAACGCGGTTTGGGCCGACGAGTGGGAGAGGCGTCGCATCCGGAGCCGACTCCATCTCACCTTTACGGGATGCCTTGGGCCGTGCGCGGTCGGCAACAACGCGCTCCTCACGCTCCACGGGCGCTCGATCTGGTTCAAGGATCTCAACGGTCCTCGGTTTCCCGCGCTCGTGTTCGACTACGCGCAGGCGATGCTCGAGGCCGGGCAGATCCTGCCGCCGCCGGATGCCCTCCGCGACCACGTGTACGAGCGGTACCTCCCGCCGGCCGAGGACGATGCTGGTGGTCTGGAGCGCCTCGACCCGGTGTAGTCTGATGGATGTCGATCCGGCGACAGCGAGATGGAAGGCAGAGTACGGCGGGCACACGTACTCCTTCTGCGCCCCGTCTTGCCGACGGCAGTTCCTGGCCGATCCGGAGGCCTTCGTCGGTGCCATCGCCGGTGGGACATAGGCAGGGCGCCCGCGGCCGGAGCGGAGCGCGAAGTCCCCGCGGCCAGAGTCCGCGTCGCGTCTCGCCGAGGCCGATAATCCCCCGCTCCTGAGGGCGCTCAAGGTCGCCCGGTCTTGAGGTGAGTGCGATATGGCGGAGATCGTCGGCATCGGCATTATCGGCACGGGGAGGATCGCCCAATCCCACCTGCGGACGCTCCAACAGACGCCTCAAGCGAAGGTCGTCGCGGTCTACGACGTCCTGACCGATCGCGCCGAGGCGACCGCGAAGCAGTTCGCAATCCCGAACGTGGCGAAGACGCTCGAGGAGATGCTGGCGCGCGAGGATATTCAGGCGGTCGTCGTTGCGACGCCCCCCTTCGCCCACGCCGATCCGACGATCAAGGCGCTCGAGGCCGGCAAGCACGTCCTGTGCGAGAAGCCATTCGCGCTCGATCCGGCCGAGGCGGAGCGGATGGTGCGGACGTCCGAGCGCGTCGGCCGGTTCCTCGCCTGTGCTTCAGCCCGGAACCGGTACGGCATGGGCCCGAATCGCGCGCGTCAAATGCTCGATGCCGGCGAACTGGGGGACGTCTACCACGTCCGCTCGACGAGCTTCCGCTTCCGCGGGCGCCCCGGTCACCACATCTTCCCGCAGTCAGCCTGGTTCCTCGATCGCCAGCGCGCCGGCGGTGGCGTGATCATGGATTTCGCCGTCTACACGATCGACCTCGTTCTGTGGCTTCTCGGCAACCCGAAGGTGAACTCGGTGAGCGCGCAGATGCGGCAGATCGTCGAGGAACCGCCCGCCGGGGGAGTGAAGCAGGATGTCGAGGACCACGTCGCCCTCTTCATGCAGTGCGAGGGCGGCAAGGCCGGCATCGTCGAGGCGTCGTGGGTGGCGAACATGGACGACGCGGATGGCCTCATCGTCCTGGGCACAAAGGCCGGGTTGCGCTTCGATCCGCTGCGGAAGGTCACACCCGTGCGCGTGGAGGTGCCCCCGGAGCGGCGTATGGGCGTGCTCGGCGAGGACACCTATGTCGCGCACGTCGAGAAGGCGTTCCCCTTCGAGTTCCCGCAGCCACCGGGCTTCGGGCCGGACATCACCAAGCACTTCGTCGAGGCGATCGCCCAGGGCCGCCAGCCGATGACGCCCGGGCGTGATGCGCTCGAAGTGACCCGCGTCATCGACGCCGCGTTCCGTTCGGCGCGCGAGCAGCGGGTCGTCGCGCTCGCCTGAACCAACACGCGCCGAAGGAGAAGTCCGTGAAGAACCAGCTGGCCGTCTCGAGTTTCAGCCTGCGCGACCTGCTCGGTCCCATCCACCTGCAGATGCGTGGCCCCGACGGCAAGAAGGCGCCGGTCTCGTTCGGCGATCGGCCGGTCACGCTGCCACTCCTGAACCTCGCCGGTGAGGTGAAGCGGCGGACGGGGATCGCGGCGCTGGAGATCTGCCAGTTCCACGTCGCCAATGGGGGTGATGGCTACCTCCATCAGTTGAAGGGGGCGCTCGCCGCGGAGGGTGTAACCGTCGTCAACATGCCGATCGACGTGGGGAACATCTCCGCCGGAAACGCCGAGCACCGCGAGGAGGATCTGGCCGAGATCGAGGGATGGATCCGTTTCGCCTCCCGCCTCGGGTCGCCGATGGTGCGGGTGAACGCGAGCAGCTTCCGCGCGACCGACCTCGCGCCGCTCGACGTCACGATCGCGTCTTTCCGCCGACTGGGTCAGTTCGCGCGTGCCCACGGCGCGCAGTTGACGATCGAGAACCACGGCGGGATCACGGACGACTTCAACGTCATCGTCCAGATCGTGCACGGCGTCGGCGACGGCCTGCTCAAGACCTGTGTCGACCTGGCCAATCACCCGGCGATCGCGCCGGCGAGCAGCGTCTCCTTTACGAGGAAGGCCCCGCCGGCGACGCTCGATGCCGGCCCGCTGTACCGGGACCTGCCGCTCATCGCTCGCCACGCGGCGATCGTGCACGCCAAGAACCCGCCGCCGCTCGCGGATGGCTCGCCGGCATTCGACGGCGAGCGTGCGCTCTCCATCGTGCGCGACGCCGGATTCGCCGGCCCCATCTCGCTCGAACTGGGCACGATCGTCGGCGACCCCTGGGACGTCCTCGCGCGGCAGCGGGCGCTGGTGGAGAAGGTCTTCGCCTGAGGTGGAACGCCGCAGTCGCCGCATCGTCGCACGAGCGGTCGGCTAGCCGGATCCCGCACCGCTCCGGAGGCGCCATCCGTCGGCCCGCGGTCCGCGGGCCAGTGCGTCATCCCAATCCGATCTCGAGCCGATACACCTGCGCCGCGGTCCGGTGGAACAGTCTCGCCCGATCCTCCGCCGATGCGCCGCGGGTCAGCAGTTTGCAGGCGTTCCAGTATGCGGCGTAGGTGTAGGAGCCCTTATCCACCGGGAAATTGCTCTCGAACATGCAGCGTGCGGTGCCGAACTGCTCGATGCAGAGATCCACGTAGGGGCGCCATGCCGCAGCGAGCGCGGCTGAGTCCGGTGGCGCCGCGCCTTCGTGGAAGGGGAAGCCGTTGATCCGCATTCCCAGACCGCCGACCTTCACCGTCACATTCGGGCAGGTCGCGAGGTCCCGCATGGCCGCGGCCCACTCGGCGAAGACCGCGTCGCGCCGCCCGGCGTAGCGCCCGATTCCGATCGGCGTTCCCACGTGGTTGAGGACGATCGCGGTCGTCGGGAAAGCGCGGGCGAGGTCGGTCATCTCGGGGATTTGCGGATGCATGACCCCGGCATCGAAGGAGAGTCCGAGCGGTGCCAGTTGCGCGAAGCCGTCGCGGAAGGCGCGGGAAGCGAGGAGACCAGGTGGCGCCGCGTTGGCGGGATTCACCAGCGCGGGATCGCTATCCCAGGCGCTGATGTGGCGAATTCCGCGGAAGCGGCCGCCGCCGGCGCGCAGGTGCGCCTCCATCACCTCGCGCGCCCGTGCTCCACGACGGAGGTCGGCGTAGCCGACGATGCCGGCGCAGATCTGCGTGGGGCCATAGGTACCGCTCGCGCTCATCGCCGCCACGCCGTTCACGAACTCGGTCTCCCCCACCGGCCGCATCTCGTCCGGACCGTTCGCGCGGTACATTGCCCGACACTGGAGGAAGACCGTTGCGACGATGCGATGGCCGCTGTTCAGGTCCTTCAGGAGCGCGTCGAGAAGGTAGCGCCATCCTGGCCGGTCCCAGAGATGGTGGTGTGCATCGACGATAGGCAGTTCGGGATCGAGGATCTCCTCCCGCCAGCGCGCCAGCCACCGCGCCCGGACCGGAAGGTACGCGGTTGTCGCCGGAGCGGGACTGCCTGCCGCCATCAGACCTCCTCTTCGATCGATCGTGCGATCGGCCACCCTGAGATCATCGCATCATCGGCAAACGATTGGCGCGCCGCGACGATCGCGGTGGGCGGGCCTCCGGCACCGTTCTCCGCCGTGCCCCGCTCCGAGCGGCGAGGAGGCGCTTGCCGAACTGATGCGCAGCATCTCGCCTGTCACGGCCCCGCGACGGTGGCCGACCTCGCGTGGCGTTCCCGCCTGCGTATCGGTGACATCCAGCGCTGGCATGCCGCGGTTTGTGCCGACGTGGCCGCCGAGCAGTTGAAGGCCGCGGTTGTGGGTGGGCTGCTGCCGGACTTGCCGCCCATGCCGGGGAGCAGAGCCGCGCCGGTGAGGGGAACGCCGCGGCGGCGAAACGCTGCCGCGGCTTCCTCCGCCTGAAAGTGCGTCTGCTCAGCCCGCGCTGCTGACAATGTGGCGGTAGTCCGCCAGACCCGGCCGCGCCTGCTCCCAGGGGATCTCGTAGGTCCATTCGTGGTCGTAACCGACCTCGCGCAGCGCCGCCAGCATCTTCCGGTAATCCACCTGCACGTTCGGATAGCTCGAATGCAGGGCCACCATTCGCTTGCCGACGAGCGCGATCTCCTCGTGCGGCTGGGCGGTGCCACGCGGCCAGTAGCAGTGCTCGTACACGCCGAACCATGGAGAGTTGATCTCATCGACGAGCTTGATCAGTTCCGGCAGGCCGCCCAACCCCGTGCGGGCGAAGATGCCCGCCTCGAAGCCGACCTTCAGCTTGCGGCGCTCCCCTTCGACGGTCACGCGCTCTACGATCGAGCGGATTTCCGCCCACGTCCCCTGGCTCTCGCCGACGTGGATGAGGATCGCCCGTGCGCCCAGGTCGGCCGCGAGGTTGACGTCGCCCTTGAGTAGCTCGACACCGCGATCCCACTGCGAGAGGCGGGGGTTGAAACTCGCGTACTGCCACGCCCAGTCCGACGACGCCGTGGCCACCTGGACGCCGTGGCGCGCGATGCTGGCGCGGATGCTCTGGCGCACCTCCGATGTCACGCTCTCCGCCGCCCAGGGACCGCGATTCGACCACGGCAGCGTGACCTGATACGGGTAGTTTAGCGAGAGCATCAGCTCGATCGCGTCGTAACCGATCTCCTTGCAGTCGGCCAGCACGGCATCGAGCGGGTTGGTCCCATCGTTGGCGCGAAAGCCGACGCGAATCGAGATCTTCACCTGTGTTCGCCTTTCATGCGCATTCGCGTCCCGCGAACGGGCGCCTGGGACGCCATACTACCAGCCGCCTCCCCGGCCATCGTCAGGGGAGACCCCGGTTCAGGAGGCCCGCGATGCCGCTCTACCGACACGAAACCCTGGCAGATCGCTTGCCCTGGGTCGAAGTCAGCGACTACGAGATCGTCGCGGTCGACCGCGACCGAACCCGTGCGTTCCGACGATCTGCGCCGTGCGAGTACCTCATCATCCTCAACGGCGAGGCGAACGTGGCTAGCGCACACGGTCGGATCACGCTACGGCGCAACGATTACCTGGCGCTCGATGAGACGGATCTGACGCTCCGGGCCATCCTACCGCTCGAGATGATGCTCATCAGGGGCGCCTGGAGCGAGACGACGATCCTGACGCTCTTCCAGGTCCGCCCCGACCGCGACCTCGAGATGCACTATCACGATGGCGACGAGTACTGGATCTTCTTCCGCGGCCACGGCACCGCGCTAAGCGAGGGTCGGTCGTACGAGGTCGGCCCCGGCGCGATGATCGCGACCGGTATGGGGTACGAGCACGGATTCCCGGGCGCGAACGCACGAGAGACGCTCGAAGCGGTCGCTTTCGAGACGGCGCTCCACGGTCAGAAGCGGCGAGGGCATCTCCACCGCGAGGAGCACGGCGACCCTGTGCCGGCCCGCGCTCTTGAGGCGACGCGATGACCCGTCGCTTCATCCAGGTCGGCGTGGGAGGCTACGGGCGGACCTGGCTCGACACGATGGTGCGCGAGCGGTCACGCGCAGCTTACGCCGCGCTGGTCGATCCGGATGCGCGTGCGATGGAGGTCGCCCGGTCCGTCACCGGCGTGCCCGCCGAGCGCTGCTTCGCTTCGCTCGAGGAAGCGATCGCCGCGACATCGGCCGATGCGCTCCTCTGCGTCGTGCCGCCGGCGGCGCACGAGGAAGTCATCACGCGGGCCTTCGCTGCCGGTCTCGACGTCCTCTCCGAGAAGCCGATCGCCGATACGATGGCGGCGAGCCGGCGGATCGTCGAACGGGCCGCCCGCACGGGGCGTACGCTGATGATCTCGCAGAAGGGGCGATTTCACCCCTGGGTCCGGCGGTTCCGCCAGGCGATCGCCTCGCGAGAGGCAGGGCCGCTCAGTCACCTGACGCTCCACTATCGGGCACCGCTCTTTCAGTGGGGCGCAAGCGGCTTCCGCCACCGAATGGATGACCCTCTCCTGGTGGAGATGAGCATCCATCACTTCGATCTCCTGCGCGCGCTGCTGGGCGGCGACCCGATCGACGTCGCCGGCACAAGCTGGAACACGCCGGAGAGTGGGTTTCGCGGCGATGTCGCCGCCTCGCTCGTCTTCCGCTTCGCGGGGAATGTCCCAGTCGTCTACGAGGGCTATTGCCGCTCCTCCGGGGATCTGACCTCCTGGTATGGCGACATCCGCGCCGAGTGCGATCGGGGCGCGATCGTGATGGTGTACCCCCATCTCTATCTTGCCCGTCGGGGTGCCGATCAGACGCTCGTCACCGCGCCGCGCGATCACCTGGAGAAGGTCGGCGATCTCCAACTCGGGCAGGCGGAGGTGCTCACCGAATTCCTGGACGCGCTGGACGAGGGGCGCGCGCCGGAGAGCAGTGGCGCCGAGAACCTCATCAGTGTGGCGATGGTCTTCGCCGCCGCGGACGCCTGCCGGACAGGCGAGCGCCGCCAGATCGCGGATTACCTCAGCTGAGGCGCTATGGCAGTTTTCGCTGTGGTCGGCAGACACGGCGACGCCTGCCACGGAAGTCAGTCATTCGGCATGCCAGGATCGATGCGGATAGCCTCCGCTGTCATACGCGCCGATCGTCCGCACGGTCCATCCCCGACGATCAGCCCTATCAATCAGACTGGTCTGATCGAGACGCCGCGTGGACGAGAACGCACCCTCCCAGGGGCTGCGGAGATAGCTCCCGCACGGTTCAGACGGGCCAGTCGCGCAGGATCCGCTCCGTCTTTTCGGCGTGTCCGGTCTCGTCGGCGATCTGGTTCTCCGACTGCACCCGCAGGACGACATCGCCGTACGCCTCGGCCTGGGCCAGCCGGGTCGTGTAGTCACGGATAGCCTGGTGTTCCGCGGCGAGCACGGCCTCGAGCATCGCCCGGTTCGTGTGGGCGGGCGGAACGGGACGCGGCGTCGTCATCGGCTCGCCCCCGAGGGCGACAATCTTGCCCGCCAGATACTGCGCGTGGGCGGTCTCGTCGGCGATCTCTCCCGTGAAGTACGGCGCCAGTTCGGGTCGGAACGGGCCCGACGCCTTCGCCGCATAGGTGAGGTACTGGATGACGGCGCCCATCTCCCCGGCGAGGTCATCGTTGAGGCTCGCGATCAAATCCGTCTTTCGTCCGTCGCCGATCATCGCCCTCTCCTTCCGCCCGGTCAGCGCCGCGGCGATGCGACGCCGGGCCGTGGGCAACGCGGCGCGCGCTCGTTCCTGTGCCGCGCCGAGCATCGTGCCGTTCTCCTCCGTCGCGTCCCGTCCGGGCACGATCTGTCCACATTCAATCGTCGTAGGTCGTACCGTCGCGCGCGTCGGGACCTTTCCCGGATCGGAGCCGACTGGCCTGGACGGCGACGATCCGCCAGTGGCGAAGATCCTCATGGGCGATCTCAATCTCCTCCGCCGCGTGACGCCGGTGGTCGACGACGTGACGGCACGGCGCCCTCGACCCCAGTACCGACTCGCGGACAACTTCTTCCGGTTCTGGTTCACCTTCATCGAACCGCAACACGGACGGATCGAGTTCGGCGAGCAAGACGACCTTTGCCCCAACCGTCCGTGCGTGGGCGGAACAGAGCAGTGCCCCCTTCGTCACAGCGGAGGCGACTCTGCCCCTCTTCTGGAATCCCACCGCGCGCCATGACCTGACGTCGCTTCGCGGCACGGCACTCACGCCGCGAAGCGATCCCACCGGAAGAGATCGATGTCGTACCGTGTCTGCCCGTCGATCGCCAGGTCGGCGAGGATCTCGCCCACGACGGAGCAGAACTTGAATCCGTGCCCGCTGCAGGGTGAGGCGACGATGATCCCGGGATCTCGCGGCACCCGATCGATCAGGAAATGCTCGTCCGGCGTGTTCGTGAAGAGGCAGGCCTTCATTGTCAGCGTCGCGCCGGCGCCACCGGGGAAGTACTTCTCGGCGAAGGCACGGAGCACGGCCTCGTCCCGCGCGTTGGGCTCCCGATCCATCGAATCCGGGTCGACCTCCTCGCCCAGGTGGTGGTAGAGGCCGAACTTGAACCCCGGGATGCCGTACTCGGGGAAGCCGTAGAAGCGGCCCTCGGTGACGGCCAGGTTGAAGACCGGGAACCGGTGTGGGTGGAAGTCGGCCGGTTGGTCGGGGCGGAGCCAGGCGAGTACCTGTCGTTCCGGCCGTGCGATTGGCGCCAGGCGGGGCAACAGTCGGCCCACCCATGCCCCGGCGGCGACGATCACGCGGCCGGCCTCGTACGCCCCCCGATCGGTCGTCACGCGGTACGCCCCGCCGCTCCGGGAGAAACCGAGGACCTGCTCGCGGGCACGAAGAATCGCGCCGTGGGCCATCGCCCGATTGGCGTGGGCGACAATGCACCGCTCCGGCAGGAGGAATCCACCATCTGGCTGCAGGAGGACCTCGTGATCGTCGGGCAGGCGGTACGCGGGATAGCGCCGGTTCAACTCCCGTCCGTCCAGCACCTCATGGGGGAGACCGTGGAGGTCGCAGGAGAGTTTTGACCTCCTGAAAACCTCGCTCCCCGGCGGCCCGGCATCGATCGCGCCGGTAATGTGGAGGAGTTGCTCCCCCGCCGCGGACTGCAGATCGCGCCAGAGTTCGTAGGCACGGCGCAGCAGCGGCACGTAGGAGGGATGCTCGTAGTACGCCAGGCGGATGATCCGTGTGACGCCGTGCGAGGAGCCGCGGTCGTGCGGAATATCGAACCGTTCGAGACCAAGAACACGCTGGCCGCGCCGGGCGAGATGATCGAGCGCGGCGCTGCCCATGCCGCCGACGCCGATGACGACGCAGTCGTAGGTGGCGGTCAAAGCGCGACCGCTCAGAATGTCGTCGCGATGGACTGGGTTCGGCCGGTCGCGGCGGCGAGGGTCGCGGCGGCCATCACCTCCACCAGGTGCCTGCCTCGCTCGCCGGTGAGCTCCAGTGGCGTGCCCTCGCGGAGGCATCCGACCATGTGGTGGACGCCGAGGTCGCGCAGCGGCGGCGCCGGCGGAACCGGGACCTCTCGCCACTCTTTCGTGTCGGAACGGAAATGGTGGAGCGAAGTCAGCGGCCCCGCCCCCGGAACGCCGACGACCGCGAGAGTCCCTTCGGTGCCAAAGATCTCCAGATGCGGCGCCAGCGTCGCGGGCATGCAGTACGTCGAATCCATGAAGGCGAACCGCGCCTCGCCGAAGTCGAGGCTAAGGAGGGAATTGTCGTCGATCTCGACGCCGATCTCCCTACCCCGAAAGGACCCAGCCGTCGTGACACGTACGTCGCGCGAACGGCCCGAGAAGCAGGAGACGGCGCGGACCGGACCGAGGATCGCCGTGATGGTGCTCAGACCGTGCACGCCCAGATCGAGGATCGGGCTCGAGCCTGTCTTGTAGAACCAGGTCGAGTCCCGTGGCACGTCGTGCGTCTCCGGTCCATTATGTGAACTCACCACGCGGGCGAAGGTGATCTTGCCGATCGCGCCGGCATCGATTGCGCGCCGGATCGCCCGCACCTGTGGTCGGACGGGATGCTCTGGCGCGACCGCGAGCATCCGCTTCTGCACCCGGGCGGTCTCGATGAGCGTGGTGGCCTCGTCCACTGTGATCGACATCGGCTTCTGCGTGTAGACGTGTCGTCCGGCCTTCAGCGCCGCCATCGTCACGGGGAAATGCTGGGGGATGGGCGTATTGTTGATGAGCAGATCGAACGACTCGTTCGCGAGCATCGCCTCCAGGTCGCCGTAATGGCGGTGGGCGTCGAAGCGGAGCGCCGCGTCGCGAGCCTTCTCCAGCACCGCGTCGCAGACCGCGACGAGTTCGACCATGCCCCACTCGCGCATCGCCTCCACGCCAGGCAGATGCATGATGTTGGCGATCGTCCCGCAGCCCACTAGGCCCACTCGTGTGCGATTCATCGTCCCTCCGACTCGTGGCGCGGGATTATGACAGGGGCTGTACCTGCCAAGTCGAGTGTCGACGTGCCAGGGCGCCTCCTGATACCGTATGCCGACAGGGACAGAGGGCAACGGGGGCGTGCGTCAGCGACTCGCGAACTTGACGCCCCTACAACGCTTTACCCTCTACGTGGGCCTCACCCTCGTTGCCGGAACCATTGCCATGGTCATCGTGCTCGCCCAGATCGTCGAGCGCGTGATCGTCGAAACCACGGCGCAGCAGACGGAGCGGGAGATCGCCAGCCACTTCGGTATCGTGTTCACGAGCGACGTCTTCCGGCCCGGCTCAGCGACCGGGATCGACATGCCGATTTTCGTGCGAACCGTGCGTTTCCATTTCGACGTCTATCGCATCATCGACTCGGACATGGTCCGGCCGGACGGGACGATCGTGTACGCGTACCGACCGGCGACGATCGGCGGCACGATTCGGACCCGCCCCGATGCCGCGAAGTTCGAGAGCGCCCTCGCCGGTGAAACCAAGTACGACATCCTTCGCGGTGCGACCGCCAGTCGGTACGTGGCGCCACCGCCCTCGGGGCAACCGATCCCCACGCCCACGCTCCCGACCGCCGCTGTGGACGAGCACGCCGCGCACGAGGAGCCGCCGCGGACCCCTGTGCCGACGGCGGTGGATGAGATCGGTGACCTAATGTGTCTGTGGGTACCCATACGGGCAAACAGCGTCATCATCGGTGCGACCTATGCCGAGCGCGTCATCTCGGACATCGTCGCTGACATCGGCAAGATCCTGGCAGCCGCAGCCGGCCTTCTGACGATTGGCACGCTCATCCTGTTCCTCTCCATGCGCCGCGTCTACGCCGATTCCACACGACGAATACAGGCGCAGGAGGAGGCCGAGCGCAACGTGCGTGTGCAGGTGGCCGCACTGGAGGAACTCGCCCGCCTGAAAGATGAGTTCGTGGCCCAGGTGACGCACGAACTCCGCGGTCCGCTGGTCCCCATCAGGGGTTTCGCCGACATCATCACCACCGGCTCGCAGGATCGTGAAGCGATCAACAGATATGCCCGGGTGATCCACGATCGCGCCGAGGCGCTGAACCAGTTGATCGACGATCTGCTCGATCTGACCCGTTTGGAAGGCGGGCGCTACGCCCTCGAGCGTACCGCGGTCGATCTGCCCGCTCTGGCGCGGTCGGTCGCTGCTGATGTCGGTCGACAGTCCGATCACCACCGAATCGTCGTCGACATGCCGGCGGATCTTCCGCGCATCGATGCCGATCCGCGCCGCGTCACCCAGGTTCTCACCAACCTCTGCTCGAACGCGATCCGCTGCGCGCCCGAGGGGCGTGCGACATCCGCATCCGCGCGTACGCGGAGGAGGGCGTCGTCGCGATCGAGGTCATCGACCGCGGCATTGGCATCCCCTCGGACCGGATCGGCCGCATCTTCGAGAAGTTCTACCGCGTTGAGAACGCGGTGACGAGGCAGGTGCGCGGCACCTGCCTCGGCCTGGCGATCTGTCGCGAACTGGTCGAGGCGCACGGCGGCCGCATCACGGTAGAACCGGTCGTCGGGGTGGGCAGCAAGTTCACCTTCACTTTGCCCGGCGAACCCTGCGCTGCGGAGCCGTCCACCGCGACGCCATCCATCCAAGCGGAATGGTAGGGCTACCGTTGAACGAGCGCGATCTACTCTCGAGTCTGCCACTCCGAGGTGGCGGCGTGACCCGTCTCATCAGCCCGGAGAACCCGACCGGCGCGAAGGGCGCCGCGGCGCCGTGGGCGCCGAACCCGGACGATCCGAATCTCAAGTTCAGCCGGGCCGCGCTCGACCTCGGCAAAGGGTGGAACGTCCGTCCTTTTGTCAATCTCCCGTCGGGCGAACTGCTCACCATCGCCGACATCGAAGGACCCGGCACGATCGTCCACATGTGGATGACGAGCGACCTCAAGGAGTATCGGGCTCTCGTCCTCCGCATCTATTGGGATGGCGAGGAGACTCCCTCGGTCGAGGTGCCGCTGGGTGACTTCTTCGCGATGGGTCACGATGGTGCTCCCCACACGGTGACGTCGGTACCGATCACCGTGGCGCCGCGGCGCGGACTCAACTGCTACTGGCAGATGCCTTTCCGGAAGTCGGCCCGGATCACGATCGCGAATGAGGGGCCGCTCGAGGCGCGCATCTTCACTTACGCAATCATGGTTCGTCTGGAAGCGCTCCCCGACGACGCGGCGTACTTCCACGCGCAGTGGCGCCGGTCGCTTACCCGACGCGAACACCCTGAGCACACGATCCTCTCCGGCGTGCGCGGCCGAGGCACCTATGTCGGCACCTACGTGGCCTGGTCCGCCTTCTCCCGCGGGTGGTGGGGCGAGGGCGAGGTCAAGTTCTTCCTCGATGGCGACGCCGAACTCCCCACGATCTGCACGACCGGGACCGAGGACTACTTCGGCGGGGCATGGGCCTTTTCCCACGACGTGGAGAAGGATCGGCGCGAGCAGGAGTTCTCCGCACCATTCCTCGGCCTGCCGCTCGCCCGGATCGACGATCCGCAGGGGCCGCGCCTCTTCAGCCTGTACCGTTGGCACCTGCTCGACGCAATCGGGTTCAACACCGACCTGCGGGTGACGGTGCAGGCGCTCGGGTGGTGGCCGAATGGGAAGTACGCACCGCTCACCGACGATCTCGCCTCGACCGCCTACTGGTACCAGACCGAGCCGCACGCGCCGTTCCCAACGCTGCCGGTCGTCAGCGCGCGCTGGGGGAGGTAGCTCAGGCCTCGGCGACGGCCGGCGCGTCGTAGCGCGGCGTTGCCGACAAGGTCGCGACGTGCTCGGCCAGCGTGTCGCAACGCGCGAACCAGAGGCCGGTGTGCCCGAGCACATGGTCGAGCAGAACGTGGAGCGCACGGACGCGCGGCGGCCGGCCGGTGAATCGCGGGTGACAGAGTAGGTGGAAGAACCCGGTCATCTCGTGCGCGGCGTCGAACTCGTCGATCCAGAGCCGCGTCACGTCCGCCGGGTGGGCGATGCGCGGCGCGTGCCCGTAGAAGATCGCGTCGTCGAGCGACCACGACCAGGGCAACTCCACGAGCGTCGCCTCGCCGTCGGCCGCGACCTTGATCGCGTAAGGGATGTCGTCATCGCCGAACGAACTGTCGTACAGATACCCGGCCTCGTGGACGAGGCGCAGCGTGGCCGGCGTCGTCTCCCCGCCGGGAGAGCGCCATCCCTTCGGCTTCTGCCCGAGGACCTGCGCGACCGTGTCGGTCGCGCGGTGGATCAACGCCCGCTCCCGATCGACGTCCAGTTTTTCCCAGGCCTCGTGCATCCAACCGTGGACGCCCATCTCGTGCCCGCGCGCGACGATCTCGCGCGCGAGCGGCGCGTATCTCGCGGCATTCCACCCCTCCACGAAGAAGGTGCCTGGCAGGCGATGGCCGTCGAGCAGATCGAGGATGCGCTCCACACCGCGGCGGGGGGCGTACACGCCATCGGCCGAAGCGCCGCCGGCGTGACCGAAACGGATCAGGTCAAGCGATTCGCCGAAGTTGTCGAAGGTGAGGAGCACCGCCGTCCGCGCGCTCTCCGGCCAAGTTGGTCGCGTGAAGGGCATCGATCCTCTCCTGCGCGTGTTCAGTCGGTCCTTCCGCGCCCGGAAATCGGCCAGACCGCCTCGACGACGATGCCGCGAACCCCGACGAAGCGGTCGTACAGGTTCACGGTCGTATCGCAGTGGCTCGGCGTCAGCGGCACGCGCTCGCCCGCGCCGGGCAGAAGCGCCGCTCCGGTGGTGGATATGCGCCCGTACTCATCGCCGGCCGGTGAGTAGGTCAGATCCTCGCGTCCGCGCACGACCGCCGGTCCGCTATCGACGGAAAGCGCCTTCCACCCCGCGTCGCAGATCGCATCGCCCGCGCGCTGCCGGCTCAGGACCGTCGCCCAGACGGTGAGCGCGGTCTCATACGGCGTCCCCTCGACGCGCACGTAGTTCGCGTCCATGAAGATGTAGGAGCCGGGCTGGATCTCGGTGACGCCCTCGTGGTGCGCCGCGAACTCGCAGGTGCCTGTGCCCGCGGTCGTCGCGACGGCGACTGGAATGCCCCGCGCCTCGACGGCACGGCGGCTCGCGCCGAGTCGCTCCATCGCCGCGTCACAGAGCGTCTTCCTCTCCCGGGCAGGGATCATCTGCTGGAGATGCCCTTCGTAGCCCTGGAGGCCGCCAAAGGTGAGGCCGGGCAGGCCGTGCACGGTCGCGGCGAGATCGGCCGCGGCCTCGCCGGGGGTGACGCCGCAGCGACGCTGGCCGACATCCACCTCGACGAGAACGGTGACCGTCGCGCCGATCCGGTGCGCGGCGGCGGAGATGTCCCGCGCGTTCTGCGCATCGTCGACGACGACGGCAATCCGGGCGTGGCGGGCAAGCGCGACCAGACGCGCGATCTTCGCCGCCCCGACGACCTGGCTGGAGATGAGGATGTCCGTCACGCCGCCGTCGACCATCGCCTCGGCCTCGCCGAGCTTGGAACAGGTGATGCCCACCGCGCCGAGTTCGATCTGCTTCCGGGCGATGACGGGGCTCTTGTGCGCCTTGGCGTGGGGTCGCAGCGCCACGCCGGCCTTGCGCGCGAACTCGGCCATCCTGCGGAGATTGCGCTCGAACGCGTCCAGGTCGATCGCCAGAGCGGGGGTATCGACTTCGCCGAACGATGCGCCGATGCGGGACTGCACGGTGGCCTCCTCCGGGCGCACACTATACGCCCGGTGAATGAAGGGGACGTCGCCGCGTTCGTTGAGACGATCGCGGCGGCCCTCGATCTCCACGCGATCCGGCGGGACTTGAGGGCGATCCCGGACGCGCGCTGGCCCGCGGTGCGCGACGCCCTCCGCGTGCGTCTCGGTCAGGAGGGGCCCGGCGAAGCCGGCCGTGCACCCTTGCGACAGGGCCTGCCCCTGGCCGAGCGGTTCCGCACTCTCTCCGCGCTGCTCCTCCGGCAGGTCCGCCTCGAGAAGCGTGACCTCGTCGAGGCCGAGGATGCACGGAGAACCATACGGCCGGACTGAGTCGGATAGTCGGGCCCACGACACGGGCCGACTCGCCAGGACCGGATAGACCTGAGAGTGCATCCCGCTCGCAAAACGTGCAAACTCACCCCTCTCACCTGCTCGCGTCCCGCGCAGAAAACCTGCCGGATCGATCTCATGCCAGTAGAGGCTGGTCCTCGACCTGACTGTCCGTAACTCTCGCCTTCCTGGCTCCGTCCATCCGGGGAGGCGACTGCCCGCTGGCCGCCACCGCGGCGGCGGCCTCGCTCCGCATCGCTGAGATCGCTACGGGATCAGGGAGCCGCCGCGTCTCCCTCGCCGCGTCGGAGGCGCTGGGCGATCCGCGCGGTTTGGAGCAACTCCCGCTGAGTGGGCGCGTGCGCGGCCAGGTAGCGCGCCGTCGCGATCGCGCAGACCCTCGCCAGTTCCGGCGCCCGGGGCGCCAGCTCGCCGAAGAGGCGCGCGCCCGCCTCGACCATCTGGTATGTGTGGAACTCAGCATCCTCCCGCACCAGGCACGCGCCGAGCGCGGCCCACAGCGGCCCGGCCGGTTCCCCTCGACGCAGGTAGCCATCGACCAGCGCCGCCGCCTCCTGCACCGCACCCTGCCGATCGAGCTGGTCGAGCAGTCGCGCCCGCACGGTGTCCCCGGTCGCGCCGGGATCGTCCCGCTCCTCCGGCATCCGCGCCGGAGGCACGTTCAGGAACCGGTCGAGGTACAGGCTAATCGCGCCGTGGTAGATCCCCCGCGCGACCTCCGGCGTCGGCGTACGGGTCAGACCTCGGTGGAGCGCGTTGCAGTAGGTGAGCGTGTGCAGCACGGTAATCCAGTCGCCGAACTCGTTCGCCGTCGAGAAGCGCGCCACCCGCACGACGGCCGCGACACAGAGGCCGAGCGCGACCTCTGCCGGCGCCACGCCCTGCTGGAACGCGTGATCCAGGGCGCCGATCACGTGGCGCGGATCGTCGGCGAGCAGATGGTTCGCGAAGGCGTCCAGATCGAGCGGTGCCGCGACGCGCGCCGCGGCGAGCCGCTCGGGGAGCGCCGCGATGCCCAGCCGGGCTAGATCGACGAGGTCGATCGGCGAGCGCCAGGCGTTCTGCTCCTCGCTGCGGGTCGACGTGGCCAGACCCCGTACCAGCGATCCGAGGACCAGACTGGACTGCTCCGCGTCGCCTCCGGTCCGGATCAGGAGTTCGACCGCCTTGTTCGTGAAATCGAGGACGTGACCTCCGGAGACGTAGAAGTGATCCGTCGCCGCGGCCATCAGTATCTCGCCGGAATCGGCCAGGGAGACGCCGGACGCGAGCGCCGCGGCGAGGACCCGCTCGGCTCCGTCGGCGTTGCGCACGTCGATCAGGTTGCGGAACCAGGCGCGCAGGCGCGCCCTATCGACCGATCGGGTGGGGAGCGCCGTCTGGGGGAACCGAGGCGCCATCCCGGCGGAATCGCCCGCGACGTGGACCAGGCCGTGGAACAGTGCGATCGCCCGATCCTCCTCGTCGAGACGGTCGACGATGTTCCCCATTGCCGTCAGGATTGTCAGGCCGGCGCCCCAACCGGCGCGCCGCTGTGTGACGCCGAACCCCGCGCCAACGCTGAGCGCGGAGTTCACACCCACATCCTCAACGTCCGCGAGCAGGCCCAGCACCGATTTGGCGAGGACAAGGTTCAGCTCCTGCTCCATCCCCAGTCGCAGGCGCGCCGATTCGCGGGCGAGCCGATCGCCGCCGCGCCGGGCTTCCGGATCCACGTACACCACGCCATCCACGACGCAGATCGCGTGGACCGCGACATCGTCGGCGAAAGGATCGAACGTCCCGCCCGTCTCCAGTTCGAAACGAGCGTGGTGCCAGTGGCAGGTGAGCACGCCATCGCAGATCGTGCCGCGACTGAGCGGAAAACCCATGTGCGGGCACCGGTTGTCGACCGCCCAGACCTTCGCCGCGCCCCGATCCGTTGCCGCGAACACCGCGATGCTGTGATGCGCGCCCCGCACCACCTTCGGCTCCCCGTCGATCAGATCCGCGAGCGGACCCACCGCCACCCATCCCTCCACCGCTCGATCAACCATCGCGTCTCGCTCCTCTCGCCGGGATGCGCTCAGAGCGCTTGCCCCCGGAGCAGGTCGAGGATCGGACGCTGATCGGGGTCGTCGTCGACGGACGCCGCCACGGCATCGATGAGCGTCCGCGCCTCCTCCGGGGAAAGCGCGACCTCGATCGCGCCTTCGCGCGGCGGCGTACAGACGACCAGGATCTTGTTGCTCAGGTCGTCGGCCACGCGATCTCCCATGACCACCCGCAGCACCGTCTCGAACGCCCGCACCGAGAACCGAAGCAGGACGGCACCCTCCGCCATCGATCAGGGCGCCCAGGCCAGGAGGCGATCGAGCGGGAAGATCGGCCGCCGGACACGCCGATAGGGCAGACGGGCCAGATCGAGATCGGTGAAGCCCGGTGAGAGGAGCAAGATCGCGTCCCGCGCGATGGTGCGCATCTCCGGGAACAGGTAGCCGGTCTTGACCACGACGATCCGGTAGGCGCGGGGATCGAGACCAAAATGGGCGAATCGATCCAGCGTGATGAAGCCATCCCGCGCGGTGGTGATGACGACCGTGACGCCGTCGATGGTGAGGACTGCCCCATCCTCTCGGAGGCCGCCGACGGTCGCGGTAGTGTCGAACGGTGTGCCGTTCCGCGTATCGAGTCTTCCACCGAGCGAAAGGCTGATCCGTGCACCGCTGCCGGTCGCGCGACAGGCCGCGACCGCGTCAGGATTGCAGATACCCACGACGAGGGTGTCGCGCGCGCCAGCCGCGATCAGCGCGCGAAGCACGATCGTGAGATCGCCGGCCGCCCCAGCCGTGACGTTATCGCCGCTGTCAGACAGGAAGACCGGCGTATCCGTCGCCGCTCGGGCACGCGCGATCGCGGGACCGATCGCGAGCGTCGGGACCTCCGGCGCAAACCGCTCCCGTGCCGCCCATATGCCCGCGGCGATCTCCCGCGCGGTAGCCTCGCCGGCCGCTCGCTCACCGACCGCGAGCGCCGCGGTGGATGTGTACTCCGAGTCGGTCCAGGCACACCCGATCACGATGGAGGTATCGACGATCCCGGGCCGCCGATCGAACGTGTCCAGATTGGCGTAGAGCGAGCGCGCCGGTTCGACATCGGTCACCGCGTACTCGCCCGGAATGAGGCAGGGTGGTTTCACCATCGCGGTGTGATGCCGCCGTCCGGCTCGCAACTGGGTGACGAGGAGGTCGATCGCGCGACGCCTCGTGGCGACTCCGTCGCGGTGGGGCGCGGTCCGGTACGCCGTTGCAATGTCCGCGGCGGCGATCACTTCGGGGGCGAGGTTGGCGTGCAGATCGAGACTGAGCGCGATTGGCAGGTTCGGCCCGACGGCGGCGCGGATATGGCGGATCAGGTCGCTCTCGCCATCGCCGATCGCGACGACGTCCATCGCGCCGTGCAGGTCGAGGTAGAGGGCGTCGAGCGGTAAGCCGGCGCGGAGACGGTCGCGCAGTTCGTCGCGCATCGCTCGGTATGCATCCGTGCCGACAAGGCCATGCGGCGGCGCATGCGCGGAGAGCGTAGGCACGAAGGTGACATCGTCACCATGTCCGATGAACTGCTCGCCGAGGAGAATGTCATCGCCCCGCGCGATCGTGAACTCCTCCAGATTCGTGACGAGGCTGGAGAAGTTGTTCGACTCGTGACGGATGCCGCCGACCGCGATCCGCATGGGTCCGATGATACCGGCGCATCGGCGACCCGGGGAGTCAGGCCGTGCGCGCGGCGCGGATCGCCGTCTCGATGCCCAGCCGCGCGTCCTGCGCGGCGCGGAGAGGACTGACCGTTCCGCTGAGGACCGGCAGGATGAAACCGGTATGCAGTGCCGGGAGCGCTAGGAGCGGGAAGCCGCCGGGCAGGTACGCGGCGCGGCGGAGCGAGGCGAGGAGGACTTCACCTTCGTCTGGCTTCAACGCCAGTTCGACGCCACGCAGAAGATCGAGCGTCTGGCGGCGCGGCGAGAGCATGGTCCCGCTCGCCGCCTCGAACAGCGTTTGCAGCGCGCGGAGCGACCGGCGCAGGTCGGGCGTGTTCCGCGGGATGGCGAGCATGATCAGCGGCATGGCGAGAACCCGCGGGTCCCCTGTGACCGGCAGCGCCGTGACGCTCGCGTCCCGTTCCGGGCGGCTCGTGAACGGACCGCCGACGAAGTCGCCACCGAGCGCCGCACCGGTGGGGATCCCGCGTCGCCCCCGTCGCCATTCGATGAGGAACCCTCGCGGGATGGGGTGCGCGTCCTCACCGGGCAGGTCCTGTGTGGGAGGCGGCGCGACCTTCGAGGCCTGGACGAGGTCGGCGAGGAAAGTCGCCGCGCGCTGGGTGCCCCCCTCGGTGAGGTCGACGCGACCACCATCCGGGCTGACGACTGTCGCGCCCTGTTGCCATGCCAGGCTCCAGAGCGAAGGCGTCGCCGCGTTCACGGCCACTCCCCAGTTCTGACCGCGCGGGTGGGGTCCTCGTTCGCGTAGCGCCTTCGTCGCGTCGAGGAACTGATCCCAGGTCCAGCCATGGCCGGGGACCTCCACATCGGCGGCGGCGAAGTGGGGGTCGCGCCGCCAGAGCACCTCCACAGCGACCTCGAGCGGGAGCGCTTGAAGTTTGCCGTTGACGTAGCCAGACCGGAGCGAATCCGTGAGGAAGTCAGCAGGGTCGTACCACCGCTGTGTCTCGAGCAGCGTGTTCAGGTCGTAGAGCACACCCGCCGTCGCAAGGGCGGGCAGCGTGAACGGGTCGGCAACGATGAGATCGACATCGTAGGTCGGCGCACGCCGCGCGTAGGTCGTACCGACAACGGGCATTGGCGGGGGAAGGTCGGCGACCTGCTCCTCCGGCGTGCCAACCGCCATCCCGATCGGCACCATGTCGATCTGGAGTCCACGGTCGGCCGGGATCTTCTTTGCAGCGGCGAGGACGCGCGTGCGCAGGAGGTTGTAGTACTCCATCCGCGGGAAGGCGACGCGAACGCGATGGACGTCCGGCGTGGGGGTCACGGCGACGAACGGCCCGCGCGCCGCGTCCCGAACCGTGGCGACGGTATCGCACGCCGCCAGCGCGGTCGCACCGCCGGCCAGCGCCATGAGGGTCCGGCGGCTCAGCGTGCTCCGACGCGCGCCGTCCGTCCGCGCGCTGCCTGGTGTCAGGCACCGCCCGGCGGATGGCACTTCCATCGCTCCCATAGTGCCAGAGTCGTCGTGCGGTGTCACGAGGTTGGGGGAATTCCCTGATGGTGGGTGAAGAGACCGGGCCTACGATACCCCTGCCGAGAGACAGAAGGGGATCACAGAGATGAAACCGAACGAGAGGGTCGTGAAAGTGTATCTCCTCCATACGACCGCGGTGACGTAGGGTGCTTGGACCCGACCCCGCCGGCAGACGGGGTCGGGTCGACACCGGAGGTAGCGCGCCGACCACCAGCGAGCAGTACACAGGGTCCTCAAGAGGGACCGCGCTCCGGATCGGCATCATCGCGATGCAGTGGCGCGCACGGCCTGGCTGAGACATCTGCAGGTCCCGGGAGAGGGGAATCGGGAACGCCCGACTCCCCTCTCTCTTTGTGTGAGACGATGCCTGCGTTCACGCGCAAGGTCGCCCACGACTAACGCCGAGGGCGAGCCGATGCCGATGACCCGAAGCGGACGCGTTGTGACGGTGTCTCACTCGTCTGGGCGGGGATGATGCAGTGAGCATCCATACAGTGATGCTATGATGCAGACTGTGCGCACCACCATCACGCTCGATGAGGACGTGGCCGCCCTGCTCGCACGCGTCCGGGGAGAGCAGTCGCTCGGCCTCAAAAAGGCGGTGAATCTCGGCCTCCGCCAGGGCCTGCCTCTCATCGGCAAGCGTGCGGTCGGGCGCCCATTTCGTACCAGAGCGATCGATACAGGACGCTACCTGGTCGACGTGGACGACGTCGCGGCGGCGCTGGCGATCGGTGAGGGCGAGGGGCGTCGCTGATCCTCGTCGACGCGAATATCCTGATCCACGCGACGACACCGAGTTCCCCCGCCCACGATCTGTCCCGGACGTGGCTCGATGCGCAACTCAGCGCCGGCGACCCGGTCGGCCTCCCGTGGCAGAGCCTTCTGGCGTTCGTGCGCATCAAGTCGAACTCGCGCCTGGTTCAGTTCGCCGCTCCTGTAGCCGAGGTATGGGCGCTGGTGGAAGAGTGGTTGGATTGCCCGGGTGTCTGGATACCCGGGCCCACTGAACGGCATCGCGCGATCCTCACCCGCCTGATGCTCGGTCATCCTCTCTCCGCCCATCTCGTTCCGGACGCGCACCTGGCCGCGCTGGCGATCGAGCACGGACTGCTCCTCTGTTCGTCAGATGGCGACTTCGCCCGGTTCGGAACAGCGGGCCTGCGCTGGGAGAATCCAATCCTGACTACATAGATCCGCGCGTGCGGAACCAGCGCGTCGATTCGGCGGCGGGAATCCTCTCCGGCTCCGGTCAACGCCGCGCCAAAGTTGCGGCGTCCTTTCCCGAGAATCCGATGGCGCCCCTTCCGCGGCGTTCAGCGAGCCCACCGTGACTCCGCCGCGGCGGGGACGGGCTCGACTCCCTCTTCAGCCGAATGCGTGGAAGTCGTGGCCGCTGCCCACCAGCCCGGCGGGAAGCACCGCGACCGAGCGGGATGGATGCGACGCGTCCGGCGCAACGCAACGGCCGATGATCCACGCGCTGGTGCCCAGCTCGGCAACGATCCGCAGCGCGCGGTCGGCATCGTGCGCCGCGACGACAACACAGAACCCGATGCCCATATTGAAGGTGCTGTACATCTCAGCCGTGGCGATTCCGCCCAGGCGCTGGATGAGCGAGAAGATCGGCTGCGTTTCGGGCAGCCACTCGATCCTGTACGCGACCTCGGTGCTGCTGAAGCGGCAGAGGTTGAGGAAGCCATCGCTGGTGATGTGCGCGAGCCCCCGGATCGCCAGACCGGCCGCGAGGAGCGCGATCACCTCGCGTGCGTAGATGCGGGTCGGACGAAGGAGCTCCTCACCGAGGCTCTGATCGAGTTCCGGCGGTCGGGAGGTGACATCGAGGCCGGCGGTCCCGAAGAGCGTCTTCCGTGCGAGGCTCAGACCATTGGAATGGATCCCGCTGCTCGCCATGCCGACGATGACATCGCCGGGCACGATCGCCCGGCCAATGATGAGGCGATCGAGCGGCACGATCCCCACCGCGGTGCCGACAAGATCGAATCCACGGCCCGGACGCTCGCTGACGATGATCTCCGGCAGTTGCGCGATTTCTCCGCCGGAGATGGAGATGCGTGCCTCAGCCGCACCGGCGGCCAGACCCCGGCCAATCTCTTCGAGGAATGCCGGATCCGCCTCCGCGACCGCGATGTAGTCGACGAGCGAGAGCGGTTCCGCGCCGACGCACAGGATGTCGTTGACGTTCATCGCGATGCAGTCGATACCAATCGTGTCGTAGCGGTCGACCAACTGGGCAACGATCGTCTTCGTGCCGACGCCATCGGTCGAGAAGGCCAGGCCGACGTTCTCTCCCAGGCGAAGGACGTTGGCGAAGAACCCGATCGGCAGTTCCACGCGACCCAGATCGGGCCGGTGCGCGAACGTACCACGCACGTGACGGAGCAGCCCCTGGAGCCCCTCCTCGGCGCGGTGCATGTCGACCCCGGCGTCGCGGTAGCTCAGCGAGGTCCGATCGATCATCACGATGCGGCGATTATGGCGATCGACGCGCAGCGCTGCGTCTCCACCTCCGGCATCGTGCGGTCACTGGCGGCTTGCGATCGAAGCTGGCGGCACCATGTCGATCCGGAGTCCACGGTCGGCCGGACGGCTGCCTCCGGGCAGCAGGACCGGCGGGCGGCCTTCGCGCCAAGCTGCGCCCTCGGCGGCGTCGATCGGCAGAGTGAACCAGAAGACGGTGCCGGCGCCAGGGTCGCTCTCGGCGCCCATCCTGCCGCCGTGTAGCTGGACGAACCGGCGGCTGATCGGTAGCCCTAGGCCGACCCCGCCCGGGTCGGCACGGGCATCCGGTCCGCCGCACCCGTCGTGGAAGAACTCGTCGAAGAGCCGGGGCAGCTCTTCGACGGAGATGCCCCGGCCAGTGTCACGCACGCGCACGACAACCTCACCTTGCTCCAGCGACGCACAGACGATGATGCCGCCCTGCTCGGTGAAGCGGGCCGCGTTGGTCAGCAGGTTCAGCAGGACCTGCCGGATGCGCAGCCGGTCGGCGCTGACGGTCGGCAAGCCGGGCGCGATCTCGGTTCGAAGCCAGAGGCGCTTGGCGGTCACGTACTCGCGCACGATGGCGCACGCGTCGGCGACGACCTGCTCCAAGTCGATCGGCTCGCGTGCTAGCGCGAGGCGGCCTACGCCGACGCGCGCCAGGTCAATCACGTCGTTGGTGAGCACGAGGAGGTGTTGGGCCGAGCGGTATCTCGCGTGTACGTCGCCGCGGTACGCCGGCGGGAGCGGTGTCCCGTAGCTCTCCGGCGCAGTCAGCACCATCTCGGAGAAGCCGACGATCAGGTTGAGCGGCGTGCGCAAATCGTGGGAGATGCTGGTCACGAACTCGGACTTGGCGCGTTCGGCGCTCTCGGCGGCTTTCCAGGCGAGCTCGAGGGCGGCGTTGGCGCGCTCGAGCCGGTAGTAAGCGGTGTCGAGCTGCTTGAGGGCCCGGACGAGCTCGGCGCGGTGCTCCTTGGCGGCCTCGGCGCTCCGCCGCGCCTCCTCCAAGCTGCGGAGGGACCACTCGACCACGACCACCAGGCTACGGCCGAGCAGCCATGCCGTCGCGACCGTCGCCCCGGACACCGATGCCGCGACCATGACGTGCTCGGGAGCAACTCCGCGCGCCGCAGCCCCTCGAGACTAGCGATGCCTGCAAGAGCGAGTGCTGCGCCAGCTAGGGGATGGAACAAGACGACTGCGGCCAGCGCCACAGTCGGCAGCAGGAGGACCGGGAACGCGCTGTCGAACAGCCATGCCGCGTAGAAGATGCACAGACCGGAGCCGATCGGGAACGCTAGGGCTGCGGAGCTCGTTCGCCAGCGCACCAGCGCGTAGCTGAGCAGAACCACGGCGTATACGACTCCGAAGAGAAGCCAGAGGCGGACCACCCGACTGCCGGTGCCTTCGCCAAGGCTCTCCGCTACCAGCATCGCGTAGTGGGCGGCGAGGTAGAGGCCGGCCACCGCGAGCAGCAGCAGCCGCATCGCATCGACGCGGAGGGAGTCCAGCGTGGCCGCGATCTCGGGATCCTCAGTCTTGGCCCAGGACAGCGGGTTCCACACCAGTACACCTCCGCGGGGCGAGCCGCGCGGTTCGGTCGTCCGCCGCCACGATACCAGTTGCGCCTGTGGCAACTGCTACCGACCCGACGCGGTCGTTCAGCGTTGTCCAGGCTGCCACGGACGTCGAGCAGGTTCCGGCCTAGCCCGGCGCCGCCGCGAAACCGTCAGGCCCGTGTCGGGCGCTCCTCGGCGCCGGCGCATTGGCAGAGCACATCGATCTCTTCCATTCGCCGTAGCGACCCGCCGACCGCCGCGACCGGCGCTCAGACGACCGCGATCCCCTTGAACGACGGCAACAAGCGCACGGGGTTCCTTCTCACCAGCTACTATCTCGAGCCAGTTGGCCTGTCCGCCCCGGATCCGCTGCCCGGCGGCGAGATCATTTCGCTGTGTCTGGGCGTCTCAGCCGGCGAGATTCGAGAGGCCGAGACGATCGCCGAGGGGCTGCGACGGTTTCTGGGCGGGAGCGGCCGACGACGCCGGGGGAGCGAGTGCCAGGCACCGCCGCGCCGATCGTCGCGTGGCGATGGCGCGCGAGAATACCCTACAAGCATGCCCAACCCCGCGTCGTTGACTGACCCCACCGCGCGCATCGCGGCGATGGCGTACTCGTTCGCCACGCTGATCGACCGCCGCGAGATCGACACCACCGGCATCGCTGCGTTGCTGCGCGCGCTCGAGGTGACGGCGATCGAGCTGATGGATCGGTATCTGCCAACTGGCCGCGACGGCGAGATCGCCGAGGCTCTGGCGCGGGCCGGAACACAGGTCGTGGCGTTCGACGCGAGCTGCGACTTCGTCACGCCCGACGCGGCGACGCGGCGCGCCGAGGCGGAGCGCGCGAAGGGGCTCCTTGCGCGCGCGGCCTGCTTCGGCGCGCGCCATGCGCTGCTGGTGCCCGGCGCGATGAAGCCCGGCATCGCGCCCGCGGAGGCGCGGCGGCTCGCGATCGACGGTCTCCAGCGCTGCGTCGACGAGGCGGTCCGGCTCGCGATCACACCGAGCATCGAGAACCTAGGCTATCAGGCCGCGCTCTGCGGGCGGTCCGAGCACCTCGCGGAGATCTGTGACGCGGTCGGGCCGGCGCTGAAGGTCACCTTCGACGCGGGCAACTTCCTGTTCGCGAACGAGAGCCCGCTCGCGGCGCTTGCCCGGCTCGCGGGGCGGGTCAGTCACGTGCACCTGAAGGACTGGGTCCGCGGCGACCCGCCGACCGAACTGACGGGAGCCGCACTTGGCGACGGCTGCGTCGACCTCGCGGGGGTGCTCGCCGAGCTAGCGCGAAGCGGTTACACGGGATGGCTCTCGATCGAGTATGAAGGTCCTGCCGACCCGCGCGCAGCGGTCCGGCGAGGGATCGCGTTCCTGCGGGCAGCGGCGCGTTGAGCGGAGGTTTCGGATGGAGATCGCCGGCTATAGCTACACGTTCGACCGGATGCTGCTCGAAGGAGCGCTCCATACGGTCGACACGATCCGATACCACGGGGAGCTCGGCGTCACCGCGAACGAGCTCTCCGACAAGTACATCGAGGACGCCGAGCTGTCGGGAATCGAGACTGCCCTGGCGGAGGTGGACGGGACCGTGCCCGCCTACGACATCACCTGCGACTTCACGGCCGGCGACGGGTCGGCGCCCCCTGACCAGATCGCGCGCGTCGAGCGCGCGGTCGATCGGGCGGCGCGGCTGCGCGCGTCCGCCGTGGTGCTAGTGCCGGGAGCGATCGGCGACGCCGACCCGGCGATCGTCCGACGGCACTACGCGGCGATCCTGGCGCACTGCGGGGACCGCGCGATCGCCCGCGGGATGCGGACGATGCTGGCGAACCTCGGCAACCAGGCCGCGTACTGCGGCACGACCGCGCACATCGCGGAGATCCGCGCGATCGCCGGCGCGGACATCCAGGCAATCTACGACGTCGGGAACTACCTGATGGCCGGGGAGGACACCCTGACCGCGCTCGGACAGGTCGCGCCTATCGTCGGGCACGTGCACTTCAAGGACTGGCGGATCGTCGCGGGAGACTCGGCGGAGGCGGGCACCGCCTTCCGGGGACAGGATGGGCGGCTGTTCCTGAGTGTGGCGCTCGGCGATGGGTCCGTGCCGCTGGCCCACGCGCTGGCCGCCCTGCGGCGGCACGGCTACGACGGGACGATCACGGTCGAGTACGAGGGTCCGGACGACCCGTTCGCGGCGACGCGCCGGAGCGTGCGGCACCTGCGGAGCTTGCTCGGCTGGACGCCACTGTAGCGGCCGCTGACTCGGGCTCGAGACGCCTCGCGATGCTCCCTGGGCGCGGCCTCAGGCGATGACGCCGACGCGGCGCAGGTACGCAACGGAGCGCTCGAGTCGGGCGAGGTGGCCGGCGCGGTTGAGGTCCTCACCCTCGACCCCCTCGATCTCGAGGCTGTAGGTGCCGTCGAAGCCGGCCGCGCGCAGGACCTCGAGCACGGCCGAGAAGTCGACCCGGCCATCGCCAAGGGCACAGAACTGCCACTCGTGGAGGCCACCGGTGGTGTCCTTCAAATGGACGTGCACGACGCGGTCGACGATTGTCCGCAGATCCTCGGCCGGGTCGACGTCGCCGTTGTAGTAGATGACGTTGGCGGTGTCGTAGTTGACGCCGAGGGCCGGGTGGTCGACCTCGTCGAGCAACACGCGCGCAAGGGCACCCGTGCGCGTGGCGCCATCGTGGATCTCGAGCCCGATCCGCAGGTCCAGGTCGGCGGCCCATCGGGCGAGCTCGCGCGCGTTCGCCACGGCGGCGCCGCGCTCCGCCGTGGCGATCGGCGGCAGCGGCCCGGCGTCCATAAGCACGACCGAGCAGCCGAGCGCGGCGGCGAACTCGAGACGGCGTCCCAGAGGCGCGCGCTGGCGTGGGTCCAGCACGTCGCCCATAGCTGCCACCGTGACCGGCGTCAGATCGAGCGTGGCGAGCCGTGTCCGAAGCGCATCGACGTCCTCCGGCGCGAGCATCTCCGGGGCGAAGGTCGAGAGTCCCCACGCGAGCGACTGGCGAGCCGGGAAGGCGGGGACCTCGACGTGATGGATCCCGACGCGGGCAAAGTGCCGGTAGGCAACCCATGGGTCGAAGCCCCAGAAGCAGAACGGCGTCGCGGCCAGGTTCATCCAGCGGGCATTATGCGCGGTCGTGGTGGGCTAAGGTGTTAGGCGGGGTGGGGCCGCTCCCCAGGTTCCTGGAGCGACACTGCCCGTCCACGTTCCGCATCGACCTGCACGATCTCTCCCTGGGCTGGCTACGTCGTCGAGCGGTGCGTGCGGCATGACTTCGTCCAGCAGCCGGCTGCTCGAGGCCGAGCGGCTCAAGAGTGGCGAGGAGCCGATCGCTGATGCCTATCGGCCGTAAACCGCTGCGCCCGCCTCCGCGCGATCGCGCATGGCAAACAGACGTTGCTCTCGGCTGCGAACCGCCATCGGGCGCGGCGTCGGCCACGCTTCAGTAACCAGGGTGCGCTGCATGGCCGCGGCCGCCGCGACACTGGCGGTGGCGCGGGCGAAGACGCGGAAGCGCGAGTCGCCCTCGCCGCGCGGTTTCACCACGTGGCCGTGGTGCTGTTCGGCGACGAACTCGACGATCGCATCGTGGGCGACCAGTGCTCCCGGGTCGCGTCCGGGTGCTCCTCCCAGCTAGCGTAGATCGCATGTCCGCCGACTTTCTCTCCCTCGACCCCGTCGAATCCGCCCGTGGTATCGGTCGCGTCGTCCTCAGCGCGGTCGTGCCTCGGCCGATTGGCTGGATCTCTACCGTCGCCGCGGACGGGACGCCTAACCTGGCGCCTTTCTCCTACTTCAACCTCATCAGTTCCAGCCCGCCGGCGATCATGGTCTCACCCGCGGCACGCGGCGACCGCCCCAAGGACACCCTCGCCAATGCGCGGGCGACCGGCGAACTGGTCGCGCACATCGTCGACGCCGCGCACGCCCGCGCCATGAACGAGACCGCGGCCGAGGTCGGGCCGGAAGTGGACGAATTCGCGCTGGGAGGACTGATCACGCTGCCCTCCGACCTCGTCCGCCCACCACGCATTGCAACCGCGCCGGTCGCGATGGAGGCTCGGACGATCCAGTTCGTGGAGATCCCGGACTCGCCCTACACCGTCATCCTCGCCCGCGTCGTACGGATCCACGTGCGGCGCGATGTCCTGGACGAGACCGGTGCGGTCGACCCGCGGAAACTGCGGCCCGTCGCGCGACTCGGCGGAGAACTGTACGCCGAGCTGGGCGAGATCTTCGCGATGAAGCGGCCGCCCTGAGAGAGCGCGCGGCTACGTCTCAGCCGAACCCGATCTCCCGCAGATAGGCGAGAGTCCGCCGAGCGATGGGGAGCGGGGCATCGAACCGCGCCGGATACATATCCTGTTCGACGACGACGAAGCCGTCGTAGCCACTCGCCACGAGGGTATGGCGAAGCGCGACCATGTCGATCGCGCCGAGGGCGGGCTCCGCGAACACACCCATCCCCACCGCCGGTCCGAAGAGGGTCCCGTCCCGCCGCACGTGTGCGTGGATCGTCGGGTCAATATTCTTGACGTGCAGGTAGTTCACGCGGGCGTGATGCTGGCGAATGAAGTCGAGGGGATCACCGCCGCAGTAGGCGTGATGCCCGGTATCGAAGCAGAGCGAGACCAGCGCCGGGTCGGTCTCGACCAGGAAACGCGCGATCTGCGCGTCGGTCTCGACGTGGGTCTCCGCGTGGGGATGGAACGCGGTGAGGAGGCCGTGCCGTGCGCGCACCAGTCGGGCGATGCGATGGACTGCGTCGACCAGGCGATGCCACCCATCGTCGGCCAGTTCGCGCGGACGATTCAGAGTGCCGGTGAACAGGTCGCTGTAGCAGTCGTCGATGAGGACGAAGTGCCGCGCGCCCAGGCCGGCGAGGAGAGCGCCCATCTGGTCGGCCAATCGCTCGTTCTCGGCCGCGGCATCCGGATCCTCCAGATGGACCATGAGTGCCGCGCCGCAGGCGCGCAGGCCGCGGCCGGCCAGTTCGCGGGAGAGAGAATCCGGGGCGCCGGGGAGATAGCCGGGCGGCCCCAGTTCCGTCCAGATGTGACCCGCCTCGGCGACTTCGTCCAGGTACCGCCGCCACGGAGGCTGCCGCGGGTCGTTGCCGAACCAGACACCCCAGGAATCCGGAGCGGTCGCGAGATGGAACGGCATCAGTAGTGGAGACGCTGACGCTCGGCGCGGTCGCGCTCGTACCGCTCCCGGATCTCCCGAGTGGTCGGGTCATCGCTGACCTCCGCCGGGGCGATGTCCCACCAGACGCCCGAGTCGGGCAGGTAGCGATGCGGCTCGGTCTCCACGACGATCGCGCAGGGTCCGGTCTCAGCACGGGCCTCGGCCAACGCGGCGCGTAACTCCTCGCGCGTGTGCGCCCGCCAGACCCGGGCGCCGAGACTGGCCGCGTTCGCGGCGTAGTCGACCGGCAGGTAATCGCCGGCGAGATGTCCCGCCCGGTCGCGCGCGCGGAACTCGTTGCCGAACGAATGGCCGACCCGGCCCATCTGCAGGTTGCGGATGATCTGGAAACCGTGGTTGTCGGAGATCACGAGCGTGATCTTGAGCCGCTCCTGGAGCGCGGTGACGATCTCGGTCGGGTTCATCAGGTACGTACCATCACCCACCAGGACGTACACCTCGCCGCTCCGCCCAGTCATTCGCGCCCCGATCCCGGCCGGGATCTCCCAGCCCATGCAGGAGTAGCCGAACTCGAGGAACAGGTCGCATCCCCCGGTCGGATCCCAGAGCTTCTGCAGATCGCCGGGGAAACCGCCGGCGGCGGAGAGGACGCAGTCGCCGGGGCGCGCCTGGGCGTTCAGCGTGCGGATGAGCGCGCCCTGCGCCATGCGCTCGCCCGGACGATCGACGTCGATCTCGCGCCGAAGGGTGTCCTCCCACTCCGCGCACCAGCCCGCGATCTCGGCGCGCCGCGCTTCATCGACCCGAACGCCCGCCGCGCGCGCCGCTTCACGCAGCGCGACGAGCGCGAGTCGCGCATCCGCCACGATCGGCAGGGCACCGAGTCGATGCGCATCGCGCGAGACGATGTTGATGGAGACAAACCGCACCCCTTCGGCGGCGAAGACCCCCTGCGACCCGGTCGTGAAGTCGGCCAGTCGGGTGCCGATGGCGAGGACGAAGTCCGCGGTCGCGACGGCACGCGCGGCGGCGCGAGTACCGCTGACGCCGCCGCCGCCCAGGCGGACCGGCGACTCCTGACGGATCGCGCCCCGACCGGCGAAAGTCTCGACGACTGGAATACCAGTCGTCTCGGCGAACGCGAGCAGTTCGGTCCATGCCTCGCTGTAGTGGACGCCGCCACCGGCGATGATGACCGGGCGCTCTGCCTCGCGCAGCAGCGCAATCGCCTCGGCGATCCTCGCCGCATCGGGTGCGCGCCGTTCGATCGCCCATGTCCGCTCCGCGAAGAAGTGGCGCGGAAAGCCGTACGCCTCGGTCTGGATGTCCTGAGGCAGCGAGAGCGTGACCGCGCCAGTCTCGACCGGATCGGTGAGGACACGCATCGCCTCGGGAAGAGCGGTGAGCAGTTGCTCCGGCCGGGTGATCCGATCGAAGAAACGGCTCAGGGGACGGAACGCGTCGTTCACGCTGACATCGGCCTCGGTCGGGTGCTGGAGTTGCTGGAGAACGGGACCCTGGTGGCGGGTCGCGTAGTAGTCGGCCGGCAAGAGGAGCACGGGCAGGCGGTTGATGGTGGCGGTGGCCGCGCCGGTGAGCATGTTCGTCGCGCCGGGCCCGATCGACGAGGTACAGGCGAGGGTTGCGCGGCGGTTCATCGCACGCGCGTAGCCCAGCGCAGCGTGCACCATCGACTGCTCGTTGCGCGGTTGGTAGTAAGGGAGATCGCGACCGCGTTCGTAGAGACCCTGGCCCAGGCCCGCCACATTGCCGTGGCCGAAGATGCCGAACATCGCCGGAATGAGGCGCTGGCGCTGCCCGTCGCGGGCGCTGTACTGCACGCTCAGGTAGTCGACGATCGCCTGACTCATCGTCAGGCGGATCGTTCCCCGTGTCGGCCGACTCTCGACCGAGCGCGCGACCTGAGACCGGACCATGAAGACGCCTCCCGGTGTGGATGGGCGCATAGTACCCCGGCACGACACCCCGGCGACGGAGTCAGGAGCATCCGCCTACCATCACGCGCGTGAAACGGTCGGGGTGAGTGAACTGCCGCTCACGGTCGTCGTGGCGCCGGGCGCGAAATCGACGCTGCTCGCACACGCCTGTGGCGCCGCCGGCGAGGCGGTCGCGACCGTCTACACGATCCGGCCCGGGGTGGCCGAGCGACTCGGGCGCGGCGAACGGGTACCGGTGACGGCGCGCTGCCGCGGTTGCGACGGGCGCGTCTTCGCGAACCTCGTCGGCCCGGAGGGGGAGAGGGCGCCGCACGCCGCGACCGTCGTCCGCATCGACCCCGCGGTGCGGCCGCCCCGCCCGTCCCTGGGGGCGCCGCGACCGATCCCGCTCGATCGGTATCGCCGCGAGGCGCCCGAAGTCAGGGAGGAGGCGCAGCCAGAGGTCGAGGTATGTCCCGCGTGCGGCGTGCGACCAGACGACCTGGGACGCTGTCGCTGCAGTCTCTGAGCGGCCTTCTCGCGGTCAGACGGGGCCATCACCTAGGACCGCGATACCGAAGGTCCAGGCATCGAGCGAGGGCGCTTCGACGCCGTGCTGGCTCAGCGTGCCGACGATCTGGGAGCGATGGTCGGTGCCGTGGTGGGCGATCTGGGTGAGGATGGTTTCCACCCGAACCTGATACATCGTCCCCCGTCGATCGCGGCGGATCGTCGGACCGGGCATGGCCGAGGCAGCGATCGCGACGAGAGCGGCGCGCCGTTCTTGTCGAGCCAGTCGCGCAGTTGCGGCAGCGCGTACGTCTGATCGCTGCGGGGTCCCTCGGCCTCGGCACCACTCAACGCGCTGAGATAGCCTCGCTCCGCGGCGCCGATATGGATCATTGTGGAGAGGATGTCGCCATACGTGCCGGCGGAGCGTTCGTTCAACCGGGCAGGATCGAGCGTCGCCAGGAAACCGACGAGGCGGAGATTCGCCCACACGTTGTGCTGGATCATCGCAGCGGCGATGGACGACATCGGCAGTACCTCACCGGGAGAATCGTGGGGACCCGGAACTCCCCACGATCATACCTACCGCCAGAAGCCGATGAGTGCGCCCATTGCCGTCAGCGCTACGATCTCGTAGGTCGCGAAGAGCAGCGTCACCTTCCAGTGCCGATCCTCGTAGACGCCGTTGAGGATCGCGCTGCCCGCGACGACGATGCCTGCCACGGCGCCGATGGTCATACCCGAGGTGAGGTTCTGGATTAGGCCAACCGAGACGAGCATCGCCAGGCCGAGCGCGATGAAGAGCGCGCCCACCGAGGCGATCGCCATCGCTCGCCCCTGCCCGCTGATCTGGTCCGCGGTCAGACCGCACGCCTCCATCCACATCTTCCCGAACAGCAGGCCGTACCAGATGAAACCGATCGCCTGATGAATGACGACCGCGACGATGACTGCCAGGAGATTGATGTTCTGTACTGTTACTGCCCCTCCTTACAAGGACAATGTAGGGAACGTGCCTGTGGGAGGCTCGTCAGAAAGCGCGGGCGATCGCCTCAGCCGACGATCGCGCGCCACAGGATCGCCGGGTCGATCGTGCCGTTCAGAACGAGGCCCACGAGCAGGCCCAGCAAGAGCAGCGCGGCGATCCGAACGATGGTCACGAAGTGGCTCGTCTCACCCGGTAGGCGCAGGCGCACCGGCCGCGTCATCAGCATAGGCGGTGGACGCTCCTCGGGCCGCGAGGGTCCGGACGGGGGTCGTCGCACGGGCACCGCGTCAACCTCGATCCTGGTGTCCTCGGTCCGGCGCAGCAGCGACTCCGCGGCGGAACTGCCGCCCGATAGCATCTGCGTTTCGGACGGGGCGCCGTGCTCGGGGCGCGCGTCGCCGGCCTCGATCGTCGTCGGCCCCGGTTCGGGACCGAAGTGTCGCGGCCGACGCCCTTCCTGCCACGAGAGCACGATCTCCTGCGACACGGAATGGCGCAATTCGACGGGAAGCGAGACCATCCGCAGCGCGGCGAACAGGTCCAGGGGCGCGAGGGTGCCGCCGCCCTCTGCGACACCCCGGCGCGCCGAGGCCGCGTTCAGTCGCTGCTCGGCGTCCAGAAGCGGGGGAAGAAGACTCGCCGGCGACGTCGTGAAGGTCGTCGCGGTCTCGTCATTCGTCAGACCCTGCCGGTGACGCAGATCGAGCAGAAGGTACTGCCAGGGAGCGAGTTCCATCGCCGCCGCCCAGACTCGCCGGGCCGCCTCCCTGTCCGCGGTCGCCTGCGATGGTGCGATTGCCCAGACCGGGTCGACGACGTCCAGACCCAGCGCCTGACTCTCCGGCTCCGACAGGGCGCGGCCACGCCGTAGGGCACCGGTGCTCTCCAGCCAGCGCACGGCGAGATTCTGCGCCACCTGGTAGACCACCACGCTCAGCGTGGCGGGCAGGTCACCGCCTTCGGCGGTCAACTCCGCCATTGCCTGGGTGAGGGTTCCGCGCGCGAGAGCCGAGGCGGCCGAGCGATCGCGCGTCGTGCGGAGGAGCAGATCGTAGAGTCTCCCGATGTAGCGATCGCAGAGCGTCTCGACCGCGAGCGAGTCGCCCTCGCGCGCGCGCCAGACGAGATCGCGATCGGTGGTCTGCCCGGGCGTTCCGGGGCCGTCGCCGTAGCCTTGACTCAGAGCGCTCTCCCGCGGTGGACGCTATGTCGGCAGGCGTCGTGCCGTGTTGTCCGCCAATGTACCAGACGAACGCCAGACTCTTACTTCCGGCCGCGTGAGGCAGAGGGGAGGCCCGCGGTCACGGGTAGTACCGGTCCGTCTGCAATCGCGTCGCGGCGCCCACTATCCTGCGGGGCAGACGTGGACCGATCGCTCATCTTCGCGCTCGCAGGAACGTTCGTCCTCCGCGCCGCCTCTTACTGTGCAGGGATCATCATCCCGATCTTCCTGGGCATCCAGAGCCGTTCGGACGCGACCGTCACCGCCAGTCTGGCCTCGCTCATCGCCGTGACGTTCTACGCCGCCGAACTGATCGGCGCACCGATCTTCGGCGCGCTCTCCGACCGCTGGGGGCGCAAGCTGTTCATGCTGCTGGGACCGATCTTCGGCGGCGTCGCGATCCAGATGCTCGGGTTCACCGCGATCATCCCGGTGCTCATCGTCGTGCGCGTGCTCGAGGGACTCTCGACGGCCAGTTCAGCCCCGGCGACGCTGGGCTACCTCAGCGCCGTGACCGCGAAGGCGCCCGCGCTCCGGGGTCGGGTGATGGGGCTCTACGAGGCCGCGACGGTGGTGGGTCTCGCTGCCGGCGCCTACATCGGCGGGCGGCTGTTTCACGAGTACGGCATCCTCGCCTTCACGATCGTGGCCGGGGTTTACGTCCTGTCGCTGCTCCTCTTCCTGCCGGTCAGAGATGTCACCGGGCACGCCGCCTCGGCAGGCCACGGATTCGATCTCGCGTTCGTCCGCCGCCTGATCAGCGGCCGGATCGTCCGATTCGCCCCGGCGTGGCTTGCCGCGAACGCCGTCCTGGGCGGGTGGTTCGCGATCGCGCCGTTCCTCGCCTCCGGTCGACCGAACCCGGACCAGTACCTCATGCAGGGATTCCGCGCGGATCAGGTCGGCACGGGCATTCTCGCGTTCGGCGTGACGTTCACCGTCGGGGCCGTGGCGTGGGGGTTCGTGATGCCGCGGATCGGGCGACAGAGGACATTGCTCCTCGGCGTGGCCGGCCTGCTCGCGTCGACGGTGGCGTTCTGGTTCCTGAACCGCCTGCCCTGGGACGCGGACCCCGGCCTGGTGTTCGCGCTGGTCGCTTTCGTGGGCGTGACGATCTTCGTGGAGAGCGGGTTCACGCCCGCGGCGCTGGCCTACCTGGCGGAGATCGCCGAGGAGAGCCCCACCGACCGCGGGGCGATTATGGGTCTGTACAGCGTCCTGCTCAGCGTGGGCCAGTTGACCGGAGGGCTACTCGCCGGTCCATTTGCCCATCGCTGGGGCGTCGACGGCCTGATCGGTCTCACCGTCATCCTCGGTCTGATCGCAACCTACACAGTCCTGCGCCTCGGCGCGACCGAACGTCTCGGCGGGGCGCGGCACGATGCGACGCTGGTACCTGACTAACGAACGGGATTGATGAAGCGATCGAGGCTGATCCAGAGCGACCGGCTATGCCGGAACCCGAGGATCGGCGCGACGACTGAGGCGGCCGCGCCGGCGGCGTAAGCGAGGGCAATGGGCGTCGTACGATCGAGCGCAAGGGGCAGCCAGAACGCCAGCGCGATGATCTCCGTCGCGACGATGTTCAGCGCCAGCGCGCCGGTGTAGTAGCCGTCACCACGATCGAAGGTGAGGCGGCACACCGGGCACTGCCGATGCATTGTGAGGCTGATCGGGCCCACGAACAGCGCACCCCGGCGGCAGGCCGGGCAGCGCAGGAGCAGCGCGCACTTCAGCGCCGCCAGGGCATCGAGGAACGTCGTCGGCCCGCCCTCGCGGCGCGGGGCCGCCACTATGCGGTGGGCGGCGTCTGCAGAGTCGCACCCGGAATCGCCGGACTCGCCCAATCGGCGACGCACCCGCACTCGCATTCGCCATCCAAAGCACACGCCTCGCAGCAGTACGCGATGTCGTCAACGATGAAGGGTTGCGGGGTGCCGCAGCAGTCATCCCACAGGGGGCACATGCAGTTCGCGCATCCATCATCGTCGAACATCCGACAAACCGTACGATGTCGCGGCCGCGCGATGCAGGCAACGACGCGACCACGGCGATCGGTCGATTGCCGGCACCATTCCCGACCATTACAATCGCCTTAGTCGGGTATACGGGAGCGACGGGCCATGGCGGGCGCGGCACCGGAACAGTTCGATCTCACCGCGCGTAGGTTCCATCAGTGGGGGGTCATCCTCCTGACGGCGATCGCCTTCGTACTCGACGGCACGAACGGCGGCGCGCTGATGATCGCCATCGGCCTGATCATGGTTGTCGGACGGTTCCGCGATGAGGCCGATCTGATCCGCAGCTTCTACCAGAACGTCCTTCGCCCGCGGGGGGTCCTGCGGGCGGACTGGGCGGTGGAGGATCGTGCGACGCGACGGGTCGCGCGCGTCCTGGGCGGCGCCGCGCAGATCGCGGGCGGCGCGCTCCTTCTCGTGGGCGGCTACGGCGCGATCGCCTGGGGTCTGATCGGCCTCATCACCGCGATGATTGCCCTCGATGCGCTGTTCAGTTTCTGCGCGCTCTGTTTTGTGGTCCACCAGTTTCAGCGACAGGCGGCCTCGGCGTGACGGGGCTGCCGGCCGAACTCGAACGGGTCGTCATCGTCGCTCTGGTCGCGGCGCTGTTCGTGGCGGCTTCGCTCGGCGTCCGGACGTGGGTTCGCCGTGCAACCGACAGTCGGCTCGGCCGAGTGCTGGCGCACCCGGTGCGACTCGACGATCCAACGCTGCCCACGATCATCTACTTCTTCGGCCAGCGCTGCGGAGCCTGCTCGGCCCAGCGCGCCGAACTCTCCCTCCTGCCAGGAAATGCCCGGGCCAACGTCGTTGCCGTGGACGCGCACGAGAGCGCCGACCTGGCGGGGTGGGCCGGCGTCCTGACCGTACCATCGACCGCGGTCATCGACCCACGGCGGCGGCTGCTCGCCGTCAATCACGGCTTCGTTCCGGCGACGACCCTCGTCAGCCAGATCCGCCTGAGCGCCTGAGCGGCCGGCCCACCCGTGGGTGGGGACCGATCAGCGCACGCCGCTCGAGGCCAACCGCTCCAAGAGCATGCAGTACGCGCGCGGTCCTCGTTCGACGTTGGCGACGCGCATGAACTCGTTCGGGGCGTGGAAGTTCTCATCCTCGAGCGCGAAGCCGAAGGAAACCGTGTCGGCACCGAGAGCGCGGCGGAACATCGTCATCACCGGCACGGTTCCCCCCGTGCGGGTGTAGTGCGGATCCTTGCCGTAGATCTCGCGCAGGACTGCCGCGGCGGCCTGGTTCGCGGGGTGATCGGCCGGGATGAGATAGGGAAAGGCACCGCCGCCGCGCACATCGAACGTCGCGCGCACCCCGGGCGGCAGGCTGCGCCTGAGGTGGTCGATGACCAGTGTGCGGATCTTCGTCGGATCCTGGTCCGGCACGAGGCGGCACGTGATCTTGGCGTGGGCCGAGTTGGGCAGCACCGTCTTGGAGCCAGCACCCTGGAAGCCACCCCAGATGCCGTTGATCTCCAGGGTCGGGCGCGCCCAGGCACGCTCCAGCGGGGAGTAGCCGGCTTCGCCCCAGAGGGCATCCACGTCGAGAGCCCGCCGATACGCCGTGTCGACGAACGGCACTCGGGCGATGGCGGCGCGATCGGCCGCGCTGAGCGACACCACATCGTCGTAAAAGCCGGGCGCCAGGACGCGACCATCCGCGCCGCGGCACGCCGCCAGCGCCATCACCAGGGCGTGGATCGGGTTCGTCACCGCGCCTCCGAAGAGACCGGAGTGGAGGTCGGACTTCGGTCCGACGACGTCGATCTGGAGGCCGCAGGTCCCCCGCGCGCCGATGCCGATGGAGGGGGTCGTCTCGTCGAACTGGCCGGAATCGCCGCTGATGACGAGGTCGCAGGCGTATCGCGCCTTCTCCCGCTCGAGGAATGCCGGGATCTGCGGACTGCCGATCTCCTCCTGACCTTCGAGGAAAAACTTGACATTCAGCGGCAGGCGCCCGGCCGTGGCCAGGAGCGCCTCGACCGCGGCGATGCTCGTGAGGACGCTCGCCTTCATGTCGGAGACGCCCCGGGCGTAGATGCGCCCGTCCCGCTCGGTCGGCTCGAACGGCGGTGTCGTCCAGAGATCCAGGGGATCGACCGGCTGGACGTCGAAGTGCCCGTAGATGAGGACGGTCGGTTTTCCGGCGGCGTGGAGCCAGTCGCCGTACACCACCGGATGTCCGCCCGTTGGCAGGACGGCGACGTTCTCCACCCCGGCACGACGCAGGCGTCGCGCGACCCATTCCGCCGCCGCCGCGACATCGCCGGCGTGCTCGGGAATGGCCGAAATGGAGGGGATGCGGAGCAGTTCATCGAGATCGGCGCGGAACGTCGCGTGCTGGTGATCCAGATGGGTGGCGTAGGCAGTCATCGGCGCAGTTCTCCTGGAGCGAAGTGCGTGGCGATGGTACCAGTCAACCGTCCCGGTGCCCGACGGATCAGAACCAGCGGGCTTTATCCACGATATTCAGGAGCGGTTGACCCGCCGCGAACCGCCGCGCGTTCTCGACGACGACGCCGGTGCGCCGCTCGTCGAGATGCGGACCGTGCCCGGCCACGTGCGGTGTCAGCAGCGTATTCGGCGCCGTCCAGAGCGGGTGATCGGCGGGGAGCGGTTCGATCTCGAACACATCCAGGCCGGCGCCGGCGATCGTCCCCTCACGCAGCGCGCGGTCCAGATCCAGGAGCCGGGTCGTCTTGCCGCGGCCAATGTTGATGAAGTAGGCGCCGCGCTTCATCAGGCCGAAACGGCGCGCATCGAACATCCCCTCGGTCTCGGGCGTATGCGGGATCGTGAGGATCACGAAATCCGCCTCGGGGAGCAGTCGGTCGAGATCGTCGGCGCGATGGAGTTCGGCGATGCCCTCCGGCACCTCGGTCCGTCGGGCGTCGACGCCGACAACGCGCATGCCGAACGTCGCGCACAGGCGCGCGGTCTCGGCGCCGATCTCGCCCACGCCCACGATCAACGCGGTGGACTCGGGCAGGTGGATGACACCCGTCGCCTCGGTCCCGATCCGCCTCCACTCGCCCCGCAACTGCTGGCGTGCATAGATGTGCAGGCCGCGCGCGAAGGCGAGGACAAACGCGAGGATGTGCGCGGGGATCCGGTCGTTGAAGATCCCCCGCGGATTGGTGACGACGACGGGATGAGCGGCTAGTTCCGGGTAGTAGTAGCCCGGCGGCGGCGCGATGGCCGGCGCGCTGAGCCAGCGTAACCGCGCGGCGCGCCCCACAAGTGGAGCGGGTAGCGTGCCACAAGCGGCATCGGCCGAGGCGATATGGCCCGCCGCGTCGGCGTCGGACTCGGCAACGATCACCCGCGCGGTCGGCACCGCCTCGGCGACCGCCGCGGCCGTGGCGCGACTGCGCTCGTCCTGCGGCGGGAGAAAGAGCATCGTGAAGGTCACAGCGATCCTCCGCGGGGATTCGTCCTCAGAGGGTAATCCCTGATCGCACATCGATGGCCCGGGCCTACCATCCACGAGCGACGGAGCCACGAGACGGCGTGGGACGCTGATATTCCCGTAGAAATGATCCCTCGTCTTTCGAACGGAGCCTGATAGGCCCCAACTGGGAGCGGACCGCTATTGGTGCCAGTAGTGACGTGGGTGCGGGTCTCTGCCCCCGCGGCCGCGCGCGAGGGTTGAAGGCGCCCGGCACGCAGACGGCGTCCAAACCGCACCCATCTTGATCGTCTCTTCCCGTTCACCTGGCGCAGAACAGCGCTTGCGGACACGAGAGCCAGTCGTCGTCAGCGGCGTTCCAGCACGGGACCTCGCCGAACCGGTCTTCAGGCCGGCGCGGGCACCGCCGCGGCGATTAATCCGGCGGCGCGGAGGTCGCGCCAGAGTGCGGCCGGCCCGGGGTGCGCCATCCGGGCGGCGTTCTGTTCGACTTCGGCTGCGGAGCGGACGCCGGTGAGGACAACGCTCACCGCCGGGTGGGCCAGCGGGAACTGCAGCGCCGCGGCCGGGAGCGGCACGTCGTGGGCGCGGCAGATCGCGTCGATGCGCCGAGCACGCTCCAACCACTCCTCCGCGGCCGGCGCATAGTTGAAAGGAGCGCCTGGCGCGGGACCCAGCAGGATGCCGCTGTTGAAGACGCCGCCGATGATGATGCCGATCCCCTTCTCGACGCAGAGCGGAAGCAGTTCCGGCCAGGCCGTCTCGTGATCGAGGAGCGAGTAGCGTCCGGCGACGAGGAAGCAATCCATATCGGTCTCGCGCGCGAACCGCGCCAGCATCGCGGTCTGGTTCATCCCCGACCCGATCGCGGAGACCACGCCCTCGCCCCGCAGACGTTCGATCGCCGGGTAAGCTCCCGCCAGAGCTTCGTCGGCGTGCTCGTCCGGATCGTGGATCAGGAGCACGTCCACCCGGTCGAGGCCGAGACGGGTCAGGCTCTCCTCGAGCGAGCGGCGGGCACCATCGGCCGAGAAGTCGAAGACCGGACCGGGCCGAAGGAGTCGCCCGACCTTGGTGCACACCACGTACCGCTCGCGCGGTACGCCGCGGAGCGCCGTCCCGAGCCGTCGTTCCGACTCGCCCGACCCGTACAGGGGCGCGGTATCGAAGAACGCGATGCCCCGTTCGAGCGCGCGATGGATCGCCGCCTCGGCGGCGGCGGGACTGACATCCGACGCCGCATAGGGCGCGCCCCCGAGGCCCATGCGCGTGACGTATGGCCCGCGCCGCCCGAGCCGGGCCATCCATGCCGGATTCACCGCGCCGGATAATATGGCGCGGGAGGACGCCATGCCGCCAATTGTCGACGCCCACGCCCACATCGCCCGCGAGATGACCGGCTTCCGACGCCCGACCCGCCACGGCCGGGCCATCGATGAGGGGAGGGAGGCGCAGTTCTTTCCCCCCTCCTTCGATCCGGTCGCCAGCCCACCGGAGACGCTCCTCGCCTACATGGATCAGGCTGGGGTCGACCGCACGTTTCTGGTCCAGCATCATCTCTACGGCGATCAGAACGCGCTTGTCCTGGCGACGCTGAAACAGTGGCCCGATCGGTTCTCCGGCTTCGCGTATCTCGGGCCGATGACCGACCCGGGCGATCCCGATCGCCTCGCCCGCTTGCTCGGCGAGGGGATGATCGGTCTCAAGATCGAGTTGCCCAGCACCCGGCGCTTGAACGCTGCCTTCCGGTGGGATGGCGCGGGGGAGATGCGTCTATGGGAGTGCCTCGCCCGCCTCGGCCGCCCGCTCTGGATCGACATCAACGGGTGCAACGGCGAGGATGTCACGGCGCTCGATCGGGCGCTCACCTCGGTTGGCGGGGTGCGCCTGATGGTCTGCCACGTGGGCGGTGCGCCCCAGGGAATCTGGCGAGAACGCGCGCTCCTTGCGAAGAAGTTCGATGGCTGGACCGACCTGGCGGCGGTTCCTTTACTCAGCGGCCCCGAGGCAGAGTACCCCTATCCCGAGGCGCAGGAGATCGTCCGCTGGGCGGTCGAGCAGTTTGGCGCCGACCGGGTGCTTTGGGGGTCAGACTATCCGCCGACGCTGAACAGCAGCACCTACCGACAGCTGATCGATGTCGTCCGTCGGCACTGCCCGTTCCTGACCCCGGCGCAGAAGGACCAGATTCTCGGCGGCGCGGCGGAGGCGGTGCGCCGCGCCTTCACGTCGTAGGCCGTGCCCGAGGCCGGCTGCCTCGTCACTGACGGGCTGATCTGGCTCCCGCTCTTCGTCGGGACGGCGATCCTGCTCCTGGGGCGCTTCACGCTGTTTCGCCTGCGCCTCGCCGGACGAGGGCCGCCGATCCCGGGCCTACCAAGCATCAAGAGCCTGCTCCACCATGGGCGGTACCGGGGCATACCGGTCCGCTTCGTGGAGGGGCTCGATCACGATGGCGGCGCATTCCGGCGCACGGGGGGACGGGGCGCGATCCTGCTGCGCGCCGATCTGGCCGAACGTGCCGACATCGACGCTCTGGCGATCCTCGAGCATGAACTGGGCCACGCCGAGCGGGATCTGCCCGCGCCGCGAATCCTCCGCCGCGCGATCGGCGCGCTCTTCGTCGCCGGTCTCGGCGTCGCCGCGCTCGAACCTTCGTATGCCCGCGTCGGCGCCCTGGCGATGCAGATCGCGGTCGCGATCGCGGCGCTGCGCCTGCTGCGGGATGAGGGAGCCGCGACGGAGTACGCGTTACGCGCGCTGTGGGCGCGCGACCTGCCGCGCCGGGCCTGGCGGGCCGCGATCAGCCGACTTGCCGCGGCTTTCGGCACCTACTGCGCCGACGTCGCACTCGTCGCCGCAGCGGTCGGCGCGCTGACCGTAGTGTTGGAGTGTCGGGCGGTCTGACTCGGCGCGCTATCGCGTTGTCTCCGCGGACCGCCTGCCTATACTGCGCGCCGTGCCCGACGGCGATCTGACCGCGGCTGTCCGGGCCATCGCCACGGGCGATCTGCGTCCCGAGGTGGGTCTGATCCTCGGTTCTGGTCTGGGCGATCTCGCCGAAAGGATCGAGACGCCGCGGAGAACCTCGTTCGGGGCGGTACCGGGGATGCCGGCGACCACCGTGGTCGGGCACGCCGGGGAGTTCGTCATCGGCCACTTTGGCGGCCGCGTCGTCGCGGCGATGCGCGGACGACTGCACCTCTACGAGGGGCACAGTGCCGCGACCGTGACGCGGCCGGTTCGTCTCCTCCACGCGCTTGGCTGCCGGACGCTGATCGTGAGCAATGCGGCGGGGGGCATCAATCCGGCATTCGGCGTGGGCGATCTGATGGCGATCGAGGACCACATCGCGCTGCCCGGGTTGATCGGCCATCACCCGCTTGTCGGTCGGTCCGAGGATCGGTTCGTCGATATGGTCGGCGCGTACGATCGGGATCTCATCGAGCGGGCATCACGCGCTGCCTCCGCGGTCGGGATCCGCCTGCATCGCGGGGTGTACGCGATGGTGGTGGGGCCATCTTTCGAGACGCCCGCCGAACTGCGTCTGCTCCGCACGGTGGGTGCGGACGCGGTGGGCATGTCCACCGCGCTCGAAGTGATCGTCGCGCGCCAGGTCGGGATGCGGGTCCTGGGCATCTCCTGCATCACCAATCAGGCCGACCCCGGCGGCGGCGCGCCAGTGGACCACCTGGACGTCCTCGCGGTGGGCCGTTCGGTGGGGGCGCGGTTTGGGGAACTCGTCACGCGGGTGATCGGCACGCTTCCCACGTAGGGCGAGCCGGCGCACCTCACATGCGGATCCGCGATCTCTCGGTGTGCGCCGTCTTCAACAGAACGTGAGTCGCGACATCGACGTTTTTCGAAACCGAGGTTCGTCGGGCTGCACCGCGGGTCGATCCGCAGTTTCTTCCGCTGGTGGAGCAGCCACTGCGAGGCGGGTCGCGCATCGCCGCGACGACGGACACCCTCGCGGCGGGCACATCGCGGCCGGTCGCGACCTGAGGCCTCGACGCCGCTTTAACTGGCGACCGCGCTGGCTCTCGGAGGAGGTGGTCTTCACACCGAGGTCGGCCGCCGCGCCGATCATCCGTTCATCGTAGGAGACAATGCACGCGAGTTACCACGCCCGCGTAGCGGTGACCGTCGCGGCTGGCGTCGGGGCCACCCTGGCGCCGAACGCGGCCGACGATGCGCTGGATGCAAGCGCGTCAGTGGGGGAGGCAGAATCGTGCGCCGCCGAATCGCCTGGGCATCCGGGGCCCGAGGAGTCCCTGCCCCCACGCGCACCCGCTGTGGCCGCGCGCCCTGCTACGCGATCCTAACGGACGCGGCCGCGGTGAATCGGTACGCTGCAACGCGATGTTCGACACACTCGCTCCCCTGCTACAGCGCTTCGGTGAGTGGTATCGCGCGGGAGAGGTCCTCTATCGCGAAGGAGAGGTCCGGCCCGCTCTCTACTTCGTCGTCTCCGGGCAGGTCGAGATCAGCGTCTACGTGCCCGAGATCTCCAAGCGACGCGTGCTCCGAGGAATCGGCATCGGCGGGATGTTCGGCGAGACCTCTTGCTTCACCGGCACGCCGCATTCGGCGACTGCCACCGCGACGCAGGACACCGCGGTCGTGCGCCTGCCGCGGGAGTCGGCTGTCCAGATCACGGCGCAGCACCCGGACCTCGCCATCCGCGTGATTCAGACACTGGGCGATCGGGTGCGGTCGACGACGGAGAGCATCACCCGGGCGATGCTCGACGGGCACGCTCAGGTGCCGGGCCCTGCGGCCAGCCGCAACGACAGGATGCGCCCCTCCGCCGCGGCGTAGGTCGCCGCGAACGTTCCGGGCGGCGCACCGCCCCAGACTGTCTCGCCGGCAAACCGCCCTCGGAGCGACTCGCTCGTGAAGACGTCCACCGTGCGCCCGGGGCTCGGCTGGGTGCTTCGCACCGGGCGCGCATCTTCCGGCATCAGCCCACGGGCGTGGGCGCGCGCGACCTCGAGGGTGGTGCCGGTGGCGGCCTCGAAGTTCCGCTCGATCGAATCGACACTCCCGCCCCGCGTGGAGATGACGTACCAGCCCTGGGTGGAGATGCCCGTGTCGCCAATGTTCCGCCCGGCCGCGGTCTGCCACGCCGCCTGGCTGAGGCCGAGCCCGCCCGATCCGTAGCGGGGCTGCACATCGACCGTCGCGGGAGCCGCGGCGCGCGCCGCGGCAGCCATAGCCGCGCGCATGACATCCGTCGTGACCGCGACCGGGGTCACCACGCGGACTGGCGACTCGGTGATTCGGGCGGCGAGACTAGCCGGATTCAGCGACCACTGCGCGGGAACGGAGCCGGCCGCGAGCGTGCCATCGGTCAGTTCCGGCACCATGGCCACGATGAGCTTGCGCTCCTCGAAGGTGCCGTCGGTCGCGGCGGTCCAGAGCGTACTGGGGATTTCGACCAGTTCCGGCAGCGTCGACGGGGGAATCGCGACGTCGGCGCCGACGAGCTTGCGCGCGCCGTAGAGCCGCTCGATCGCCTGCACCACCTCATGGTCGCTCTTGCCGACCTTCCAGCTCGGCGCGGCCGCCTTCGCCATCGCTCCGAAGTCGCCGGCCAGCCAACTGGTGAGAAAGCCGGCGGCGGCGCGTTCGGGGCTGTTCTGGCGCAGTCGGCTCAGGTCGGGTCTGGGAAAGAGCGATGCCGCCTGCCGGCGGCTCGTAGGAGCAAGGCCGGACGGTCCCATCGTTGCGACGGCCGGCGCGGGTACGGTCGCGATCGCGGGAAGGGGAAGCGTCGCCGCGGTGGGAGGCGGCCGGGTGAGGGCGGCGACGAACCCGACCATCAGGAGGAGGCCGAGCACGGCACCCATGAGCAGCCACGGCGTCTGCCATCGTTGCGAGGCAGTCGCGGGCTGAGGTGAGGCAACCTGCGCCATTGTCTAACAAGGTATCGCCACGTCACGCGCTGTCAAGTAGGCAATGATCGTGTCTGTTTCCCTACTTCTTGCACCACGCCCTTGACCGGGCTGATAGGATGCGCTGCGTGAGGCCCGCCATTCTGGCCGCGATTGGCCTCCTGCTCCTGGCGTGCAGCGGGCAGCGCACTCGCAGCCAGCGCCCCCGCCTCGCCCACCGGTGACGGTGATCGTCGTGACGTCGCTCGAGGTGCCGACTTCGGCACCGACGCCGAAACCCGTCCCGACCGCGGCCCGCGGCCAGCCACGTCCGACAAGCGCACCGACTCCACCGCCGGCGGCGCCCGGCAAACCAGCACTCGATCCCAACCTCGTCGCGTTCGCGCTCCAGAGCAGCGGCCTGCCCATCAGCGGCACACAGGTGGTCACCGCCGCGACCGATCCGGACAAACTGCTCGGTCAGCCCGGCCAGTACTCGGGCAAGGTCTCGTGGCAGGACCCCCGTCTCAACAACAACTTCGGGCTCGCCGAACTGTTCGCCGCTGAGAAGACCCTCAAGGATCGCGAAAAAGTGCTCGCTGCCATCGGAAACGAGAAGTTCGTCGCCCAGGCGGCGTGCAAGGCGCTCTTTCGTCTCCCCTGCGGGGTGACGCTCGAGCAGGCCAAGCAGTACGAGGCGGCCTTCAAGAAACTGGGTGGCTGAACCCTCCCCATCGCCCGAGGATTGGCATCGTTGGGACCGGATTCATCGCCCGGATCCATGCCGAAGCG
>Ga0194131_10000907_pt1 | contig 51455 bp, 49 predicted proteins | sample TA2KigO120mmetaG_FD_148631 | JGI IMG/M metagenome (GOLD analysis project Ga0194131, IMG submission 148631) | Freshwater microbial communities from Lake Tanganyika, Tanzania - TA2015053 Kigoma Offshore 120m | ecosystem: Environmental > Aquatic > Freshwater > Lake | place: Tanzania: Lake...
CTGGGCTTCAAAAAAAAGCACCGGGCAATACTCCGCAGCTCGGGCGGCTCTGGGCGGTCGCACGCTCAAGACGGGACAAAGCCGATGGTTCGTGGGGTACAAGAAACACACCCTGCGTTTGTGGTTAGGTTCAAGGGGCCTCACCGAACGAGCCACCCACACCGATCACGATTGTGAGCAAGGCGCCCGACGAACGTATTCCGAAGCAGGAGCAGCCGTAGGGCAAGACAGAGTAGATTCGAATTCGCGCCTATTCCAAGGCGAGTCCCACCGAAGCGGAGTTCGACTTGCCGGCAAGGGCGGCTTTGGATTGGATGAGAAGGTTTGCGAGTGTAATGAGGCCGCCTCCCACGACGAGGTTCCAGGTCAACTGCTCGTTGGGATAATTCAGCTCCGCCAACGCCGACAGCCACGCCGGCAGAAAGAGCGCAAACAGACTCGCAAAGACTGGTTCAGTTCCGTAAATCAAGCCCGCTTCAGAAGCTGAAACGTGCGGTTGCCAGTAGTTCATCAGCACATACGCAATCATTGTGCAGAAGAGCACCAGCAAGGCCGTCAATGCGAGCGCGGCGGGGGAACTATAAACCACCGCCCAATCCGCCACGCGATTCGTGGTGAGCAGCGAGACCGGCAAACACACGAGGGCGATGACGGCAAACATGACCAGCGAGAAATGATCCACTCTATTGCCGCGGAAGAGGGGCCGTTCGAGCCAGAGAATCTGCCCGGCGAAGAGAACGGCGCCAATTAATGTTTCCACTTCTCCACGGCCCAGCCGTACCGTTTGCCAGTCAAGGTTTGCTAGGATCGCGACTCCCATTACGACGAGGAAGCAACAAACCACGATTAACATGGAAGGCCATTGGCGGTCCCGAAACGCAACGAAGACCGGGATAAATAAACAAGAGCATTGGGTCAAAAAGGCTGACGTCGAAGCGGACGTGTAGGCGAGGCCATCCATCTGCATCAGGATTCCCGCGCCGTTGAGAATGCCTAGGCCGACGCCTTGCCAAATCTCCATGTGTGTGATCTGGCGCAGGGATCGCCGGCACCAAACCAGCATGATCAACGCAGCGAGGGTAAACCTCATCGTAATCGCGCTGCTGCTGATGAACCAACTGCTCGCCTGCGGCAAGAGTTGTTGCTGCGACATCCCGAGGGCTTTCATGACCGGAAAGCTGAGGCCCCAAAAAAGCGTGGCGACCACTAACATTTGAGTCGCTTTTAAGCGTCTCGGATATTTGTCGATCAACATTGAGCGCGAAAGATGAGGCTCGAGGAAAGACTCCCTGGCAGGGCAGTGAGTCCCCGCCTGTCCTCAAATACGCCGGTTGTTCTGAGGACAGGCGGACGCACTGTCCTGCCTATCTCGAACTTTAGGCCAAGCTTTTGCAGAACCGTTCCAGGCGATCGAGTCCTTTCTCGATATTCGCCATGCTGGTCGCGTAGCTAATGCGCAGATACTCGTCGGCGCCGAAGGCAATTCCAGGCACCGCTGCAACTTTCTCCTTATCGAGCAGTTTTGCGCAGAATTCGGTGCTGTTAAGACCTGTCTTGGAAATGTTCGGAAACAGATAGAACGCGCCCTTCGAGTTCACGCAACTGATGCCCGAAATGCTATTGAGTTTTTTCCAAGCGTACGTGCGCCGCCGGTCATACTCGGCCAGCCAGCTCTTGAGGTGTTCCTGGGAACCGGTCAGCGCGGCAACGGCGCCTTTTTGGGCAAATGAAGTAGGGTTGCTCGTGCTGTGGCTTTGGACGGCATCGATCGCTTTGGCAATTGGCTCGGGCGCGGCCAGAAAACCGAGGCGCCAACCAGTCATGCTCCAGGCCTTGGCAAACCCATGCACGATGATTGTGTGATCGAAGTGTCCCTGGGAGAAGCTCGCGACGCTCTTGTGGGTGGCTCCATCGTAAAGCAAATGCTCGTAAATCTCGTCGCTCATAATGAGCACGCCCTTCTCAACACAGATGTCGCCGAGGGCTTTGACTTCATCGGGCGAATAAACTGAACCGGTGGGATTGCTCGGTGAGTTCAGAATGAAGAGCCGCGTCTTCGGTGTGATAGCGTTGCGCAATTGATCCGGCGTCACCTTGAACTCGGTTTTATCGGTGGTCTGCAGGATCACGGGCGTCGCGCTGGCCAGCTTGACCATCTCCGGGTAACTCAACCAGTACGGGGAAGGAATGATGACTTCGTCACCTTCCTGGCAGGTAGCGAGGATGATGTTGTAGCAGGAATGCTTTCCGCCGCAGGAGACGATGATTTGCGATGCCTTGTAGGCAAGGCCGTTTTCCCGCTTAAACTTATCGGCGATGGCTTGGCGAAGTTCGGGGATGCCACTGCTCGGAGTGTATTTCGTGAAACCCTCCGCGAGCGCTTTGGCCGCGGCATCTTTGATGTGCTGCGGAGTGTCGAAGTCCGGCTCGCCAGCGCCGAAACCGACGACATCCTGTCCGTCGGCCTTCATTTGCTTGGCCTTGGCATCGATGGCCAACGTTAGTGACGGTGAGAGGGCAGCTGCGCGGCGTGAAATCGTATAATTCATAAATTAGCCGGAGACAAATAGCGGGTGGAGCAGTGGAGCGCAAGCGAGAAGAGGAAGAGAACAGCAGTTCGTTTTGGCAGATCTGGGCAGGGCGCGTCACTCCGTGCGCGCCGTTTTCCGCAAATTGCCTTGGTTTTCCGGCCTTGTTTCGGCGCGCACGGGAGTGACGCGCCCTGCCTTTAGTCCCACAATGACAACCGATGGGAAGAGAAATGACCCGGTGGACCTTCCCATTAGATATCTGATGTTTCCTCCGCGGCTCGTTTAGGTGAAGTTCTGGCTGTCAGAAGACGAGAAGTTCGAGAAGCCGTTTCCCGGCAGGCGCGAGCTCCCATTGGTTGTCGCGTTTCGTCACGAGATTACGGCACGGATGCTTGCGTTGTTCTTCGTGGTTGACCGAAAGCAGCTGGAAACGATCGCCTCCCTTGATTTCACTCGGAGCTCGAGGAATGAGTTGGTAGGGAAGGCCATTGTAGTTAAGCGCGACTTCATAAGCTGAAACGCCTTCGCGTTCGGCGAGGGCATTTCGTTTGATCAATACGGTGTATCGCCGCAACCACGGAAAAGAAGTGTCTCGCACCAGCACGCGGCAAAGTTCCGCTTGGTTACGGACAAACCGCAATACGTTGAATCGGCTGCCTTCCTCGGATTGCGCGAGCAGAACCAATCGCGGGTCGAGGCCAAGCAGATTCTGTCCATTCCATGCGCCGTGGTCGTTGCGTTGTTCCGAAAAGGTCTTCGCGTACCAGTCAGGGAAACGGTCGTTAACGAATAGATTGAGTTCGAAATGGACATGAGCGCGTTCCTTGGAGATTCCTTCGCGCGTGTTGGCGGTGCGGCCCATCACGCCGATCGTCTCGCCAGCTTTGACGTTGCGGCCAATTTCAAGATGGCCGCCGATTTCGCTGAGGTGGGCGTAAGTAGAATAGATTTCCAGGCCGTCGATGCGGTGCTTCAGGATGACGTACTTTCCGTAGTTCGAAAGGCCCGGCTTGCTATTGATGTAAGCGACACTTCCGCCGGCTGTGGCTGCGATATTGTCGATAGGCTCGCCCTGTTTGTTGCGGCGAAGGCATTTGATATCGATCCCCTCGTGCATTTGGCGTCCGTCCGTGCGAACGCAACCAAACATCCCGCTGGTCCAAGGTTTGCCAACGGTCCCAACAAAGAAGCGCTCCTCGCCTCCTGGTTCTAACAAGGCGCGATTCTCGGTCGGGAAGAGAAAGACCGGCGCCGCCTGGGACGAATTCCATCGAGGTAAATTCAGAACCGCCAGGAAAAAGGATGACCAGACAAAAACGATGAGATTCACGGAAGCCAAGAGTTAAAAGCGAGACCGCTTGCGAATTTCGCGGGCGATATTGTTGAGACCACGCGCAATCCGCTCGGCTTCTTCTCGTGTGGCGTCCGGGGTGAAAACCAAAACGCCATTGCTTATTCGGTTCCGGATGATCGGCGCCGCCAGCCACCGCGACTCCGTGAAGTCGCTTTGAATGGCGATTCTCCGGCCTTTGTAGGCTGTGGTCGTGTTTTCGAGAACGAGCGATCCGTGCCGGTTGAATTGAATCTTGATCGCAAATCCGTAGTCGGCATCGACGATGGCGGCCTCCTGGACATCAACTTCTGTGAGGAATGGATCGCGATTTACGTTAACCAGAGTTGGATTGCTTCGATAAATAGGAACACCACCACTGCGTCCGCTGGCATCAGGATTTACTTCGAGGAAGAGACGGATGGTCGAAGCTTCTTTGCTCTGCTTCCGTTGCTCGGTCGTTTTGCATCCTATTGCAGAACTCAATAGGAGCGTGAACAAATAGGTGTTGAACCGGGCGAGTCGAATGATCATATTGGCCTAAACAACGCAATTGCATTCGCAAAGTAAAGATTTATGGGAAGACAATATAACAAAGTTGAAAAACGAAAACGTCGCGCTGCCCACTTGAAGCGCAAAAAAGAACGCGCTAAGGCGGCCAAGCCAGCGAAGGCCTGACAGATCGACCAAGTATTCGATGGCCGCTTCGTTCGCGAAGCGGCCTTTTTTGTTGATTTTTCAGAGCTCAAAAAAACGCCTGACCATCGGACCGCAGGGTTTACGGCTGCAGAAACGTGAAACCTTTCCAACGTGCCAAGACATCTAATGCCGTTTGAGGCATAAGGTTTCGGCAGCGTGACCGCTGCGGTTCTGCGGTGAATCGACAAAAAACTTATTCACGGTCAAATTGCGAACAAGTTTTGCCGAAGTTATCCACCGCACGCATTATCATTGAAACGCTGTGCTAACGGGCGTTTGGCAGCGTTCGGAGTGATGTCGGAGCAGCGCCTTCGGTTAATAATCTGTGCATAACAAAACGTTGTTCGTGCGGAGGAAATTGATATTGTCTGTGCAGTTCATTGAAAGAACTGAGAGCGTCAGCGACAAACTCACGAATGAAGCTAACGATCCTCAGGATAATCCCAGGTGACTGGGGAAAGATTGAGCCAGGCTGGTTGGCTTAGTCCCTCTGCAGTTCAGGCCGCAAGGTTTGGGCGTGGAGGCAGAATTCACCAGTTCCTCTGGAGGCGTTCGCGCGCCATCCAGGATCGCGAATAGGGACTGAGCGATAAGGAGCGATAAGAAACCGCTCCAAATCGAGTCAAGTAATTCGAGTTGGTTTCGGACTCGAATGAATCGCAGTTACCCAGAGGGTAAACGGTTGCTACTGCGCATCAGCACGGGGCAAGCGACTCTGGCGGTTTCAATAGTTTCCGCCAAACGAAAGATGCCGAAAGGTGTGACAAAGTGAGCGCGTGTCTCGGGAAGTGCACGAGGTCTAGGCAGGACCCTGAAATAACTTCCAGCCTGCCAGCGATGTTAAAATCAGCACCGCTGGCTTGTGAACGAAAGGCAACCTGAGAGGTAAGAGGTCAGACCCGTGGCACTGGGCCAACGCATCGCCATAAGCGGTGGCCGACCCAGCGCTAAATGGTAAAGACGCGGCCTTGAAATCACAATCGTGTCTCTACCTGGTTCGTAAGCCGGCGCCTGCAAGCGCCAGTTGAAGCGAGCTCAGAGGCCTCACTCAAAAATTCTGTGACCGCAAGGCACAGAACGGCCCTGCTATGAGGCCGGCAACTCCGCTTGCCGTGGAGAATGGCGTCGGGAAGCTGGCAGCCCCTGAGGCGCCAAATGCCAGCATGGGAAAGAGAGCGTGGCGAACTCCCATCCCCCAATTTGTCCTCGCTCAACCGCAAGGTTGGGCGGGGACTTTTTGTTTCTTTGCCTTCGTTTTTTACCGCCGATTTCACAGATGACGCGGATTGCGGCTAGTGGATTTACTGGATTACCGGATCCCGCCTCTCCATCGACCGGCTGGGGTAGGACAGTGCGTCCCGACTGTCCCAATCGTTGTGGTGCACCGGGACAGGCGGGACGCCTGTCCTACCTGTTCATGGGGTCAATGGGCGAAAGAGGCGCGCCGAAAAGACCTCTCTCCATTCAGATCAATTAATTAATCGGCGTAATCCGTGTAATCCGCAGTCAATTGCGGGGCCGTAGAAAAAACTTGCCGTCGAAAGGCATTTAACCAAAATCGCTCGACACAAAAACTTACGCGCACAAATTCAAAAGGCTTTCCTTATGGGTCGCATTTACAACAACATCGTTGAAACAGTTGGCCGCACTCCTCTCGTTCGACTCAATCGCGTCACGGCTGGACTGCCAGCCACCATCTTATTGAAGTGCGAGTTCTTTAATCCGCTGGGCAGCGTGAAAGACCGCATCGGAATGTCGATGATCGACGATGCGGAACGACGCGGTCTTATCGACAGCAATACCGTGCTGATCGAACCAACGAGCGGAAACACCGGAATTGCTCTGGCATTCGTGGCTGCAGCCAAGGGTTACAAACTGATTCTTACCATGCCCGAAACGATGTCGCTCGAACGGCGGACGTTATTGGCGATGTTGGGCGCCAAGTTGGTTTTGACACCTGGCGCCGAAGGCATGCGCGGCGCAATCGCCCGCGCTGAGCAACTCGCCAAGGAAACTCCAAACGCATGGATTCCACAACAATTCGAAAACCCGGCCAATCCAGAAATTCATCGGAAAACAACTGCCGAAGAAATCTGGGATGATACCGCCGGGCAGGTGGACATCCTAGTTGCCGCCGTTGGCACCGGTGGAACAATCACCGGCTGCTACGAGGTGATCAAGCCGCGCAAGCCGTCATTTCAGGCCATCGCAGTAGAACCGAAAGATTCGCCGGTCATTTCGCAGACTTTGTCGGGCCAGCCGGTCAAACCGGGCCCGCACAAAATCCAAGGAACCGGTGCTGGGTTTGTTCCAAAGAACCTCCATTTGAAGGATGACAACGGAAATCCTCAGATCACCGAGTGCATTCAGATAACGAACGATGACGCGTTTGCCATGGCGCGGCGTCTGGCCAAAGAGGAAGGAATTCTTGCGGGCATCTCTTCAGGCGCGAATGTTGTGGCGGCCATTGAAGTCGCGAAGCGACCGGAAAACAAAGGCAAGATGATCGTCACAGTCGCCTGCTCGACCGGTGAACGGTACCTGAGCACAGCCCTTGCAGCGGAAGCGAAAGCTGAAGTTGGCGGATAGGCGATAAGCGATTCGACTTTCTTTAGCTTCTGAAACTCACGAACAGTGCCTTAACGAATCCTGCCACCGCGGTGGAATGACCGATTCGATTAGAACCAGAATCGCACGTTGCGGTCATCCGTGTTATAACGCTCCTTCATCTCCTTGATCTGGCGCCAGGAGACGTGGCTGTCTAAAAAAAGAATATTGCCACCGGCCGCTCGTCTGCTGACTAGATGCGGATTGCGGTGTTTGCCACTTGGGTGAATGCCACTGGGAATATTGATGAAATCAGGTGGACTGCCAACGCAAAGAACCGCATCCGACATAAGCTCGCTTTCAACCACATTTGTGACCGTGGAGACTTTCGTTCGGAATTCCTTGCCGCCGCGCCGAATTCGATCATCCATTGCGGTAGCGTTGAGGCGTTTTCCCAGCCAGGAATAGCCGATGATCTTCTTGGTCGCAGTGACGTTGGCCGCATTGCCCCCATACCACCATAGGTCCTTTGCATCGACCGACGGCATGAAACCGGGACAATAGAATATTTCGCGACCGGCCCCAGCTGTGATCAGAGCCTCGACGGTCAGACGATGGACGTCCCATAGCCAGGCGCCTTCTGGGGGATGCTGCGGAATGTTGTCGTTATTGTCCTCCGCGTACATTTGGGTCGCCAGCCCGATCTGGCGCAGGTTGTTGCTGCATTTGCTGCGTCGCGCGCGTTCTTTGGCCGAGGTCAAAGCTGGCAGAAGCATCCCGGCCAAGATTGCGATGATCGCGATCACGACCAGCAGTTCAATAAGCGTAAAAGCCGGCGGCCGTTGGGACGCGTGTGATGGCGGGCGAATTGGAGAGGAATTATCACAAAGTTGCATAGGTTGGAGATTGAATGGGCGTGAACATAGAGGGGGTTTGTACCCGCGCGAGAAAAAAACTGCTGGATTAGGCGGCCTCGGGCAGACCATTGGCCCTCCTTGTTCTCTTCGCAAAGCTGCCAACTGCGCCTTTCTGACGCTCCCGTGAGGACCTCTTGCCAAAGAGTGTCGTCTGCGCAGCTGAGGTGATGGCGAGCACCGCTGGGTGATTGAGCTTGCGCTCCGCGCTGATCGCGTAGAACTGTTCGCGGCATTCCTCGGTGTGGCCGATAATTTCCACGCCGTAATGGGAAACCGCTTCGTCGACGACGATTCTGGGCAAAGGGCAAAAACCCAAGTCATCGGTCGCAGCGACCTTCATTAGCGCCGCGTCGTCGAACTCGGCCACCACGCGGGGGCGAATGCGATGTTGCTCGAACCATTTTTCCAGAGACCGTCGCAAAGCCGTGTCAGCGGCGGGCAACAACGCCGGTGCTTCGTGCAGGGAATAAGGAAATCCGCGTTTAAGCGGCGCCGCCAGTTTCGGAGCGGCACAAAACGACAGGCCGGACTCACCGAGGAGATGGTTGAACACTTTGAGGTTTACCGAACTGGGCGACGGTTCGTCCGCCAGAACGATGTCCAAGCGGTATGCGGCGAGTTGCGCCAGCAGATCGATCGTCTTCGCCTCGTAACACGCGGCCCGGACAGGCTGGGGCAGCTGAAATACAGGCTTGATAATCTCGTAACTCACAAGCTTTGGCAGAGAATTCACTATGCCAATTTGGATCCGCAATGGCCGCGTGGTGGGCCGCGCTTTGAGGGTGCTCATCAGATCGCTGCCGAGGGAGAAGATTTCTTCCGCGTAACTGAAAACTTGCTGTCCGGCTTCGGTCAATTCCAGGCGGCGTCCTCGCCGGCGAAACAGCTTTTCTTCCAGGGCGTTTTCGAGCGCCTGAACCTGCGCGCAGATGGTCGGTTGGCTGACATTGAGCTTTCCGGCGGCCCTTGTCAGACCGCCTTCCTTGGCCACGGCCCAGAAATAGCGCAGATGATGGTAGTTCAAAAATTCCACGGATGGAGGTTATTCGGTTTTCCCTAACGATTGAATCGAAAAATCGTAATAGTCGAAGTATCGGGAAAGATAGACAGTGCAGCACCGTGAAACTGCCAAAAGCTTTCCCGGCATGAATTTGAGAAGAATCCTTGTTCCCATCGATTTCACGACGCCTTCCCTCGTCGCGCTGGACCACGCGGCGGGTTTGGCCGTCCGCTTCGCCAGTGAAGTTAATCTCCTGCATATCGTCGCGCCGAAAGCTATCCCTCGCCCCATCGAAACAGGCGGCAAAACAAAGTCAGAACGCGAAATCATCCGCAATGTGGAAGAGAGGCTGCGACGCCTTGCTAAGCGTTCCATGCCGGCATCGGTGCCAGTCAAAGTCCATGTGGATAATGGTATGGGTGGGATTAGATATCGTCCGCGCTGCAGAAGACGCAAAGAGCGATCTAATTATCCTGACCACGCATGACTTGCACAGTGAGCGGCAAGCCTGATTTTGCCTTCGCGCGAATTCTCGGACGTAACCTGACACGGCCCGGAGCGCGGATGCCCACATCCGCGCGGAGCGCACAGCACAGGAATGGCGCGGATGCGGGCATCCGCGCTCCGATTGCTACTATGACAAATCCAGCATGAGACACCTCTTCTCAAGGAATGCCGCCGACTGGGTGATGCGCGACGCGCCATGTCCCGTGTTGTTGCTGCCCTGTGCCGAAACCACCGAACTCGAATTCTCAAATGACGATAATTCGCACTGACCCGTCCACCTCGCAATGGCACACCATGCCGGTGGAAGAAGTTATTTCGAGCCTGACCTCCACGCCCAAGGGATTGGCCGCCGATGAAGCCGCCCGCAGGCTCGCTCAGTACGGGCCGAACGAACTGCAAGCTGCGCACCGCACTTCGCCTTGGGCGTTGCTTATCGACCAATTCAAGAACGTGCTCGTGATCATCTTGCTCGCGGCGACCGGGCTGTCTGCCTTTCTGGGACATGGTTTAGAAGCAATCGTGATCGCGGTCATTGTCCTGTTTGCGGTGCTTTTAGGTTTTATTCAGGAGTTTCGAGCCGAACGCGCCATCGAAGCTCTGCGTCAGATGGCGGCGCCCACGGCGGCTGTCCTGCGTGATGGGAACGAACTGGAGATTCCGGCCCGGGACCTTGTGCCAGGCGATGTTATCTTCTTGCGCGCGGGCGATAAAATTCCAGCCGACGCGCGGTTGATCGAGTCGGTCAACTTGCAAATCGACGAAGCTGCGTTGACTGGCGAGTCGATGCCGGTCGAAAAGCACAGCGCCGTGATTGACGAAGTTGAACTGGCCGTCGGTGATCGAAAGAACATGGCCTACGCCGGCACGGCTGCAACGTATGGCCGCGGCCGCGCCTTGGTGGTCTCGACCGGCATGAGCACCGAATTCGGCAAGATCGCCCAGATGTTGCAAAGCGTCGAGACAGCGCGGACTCCGCTGCAGGTCAACTTGGATAAAGTCGGTCACACGCTGGCCTGGGCGGCTTTGGGAATAGTGTCCGTGATCGTCACGCTCGGTTTAATTCGCGGCCAGCCGATTTTGGAAATGCTCATTTTCGGCGTTGCCCTCGCTGTCGCGGTCGTTCCGGAAGCGCTTCCGGCCGTTGTGACGATCTCGCTGGCTATCGGCGTGCAACGCATGGTCAAGCGCCACGCGCTGATGCGCCGTTTGCCGGCCGTGGAGACTCTCGGGAGCACGTCAGTCATTTGTTCCGACAAAACCGGCACCCTCACGAAGGACGAGATGACCGTCCGCAAGATCGTCAATACCGGCCAGGATCTGGATGTTTCAGGCGCTGGGTACGAGCCTGTCGGTCAATTCTTGCGCGATGGAGCACACGTAGAACCTTCGCTCGCGTTGAAACGCTTGCTGAAGGCTGCCGCGCTCGCATCGGATGCCCGGATCACTGGCGATTCACGTAATGGTTGGGACGTTAAAGGCGATCCGACCGAAGGCGCCTTGGTCGTCGCTGCCGCCAAAGCGGGGCTCGTCAAGGCTGATCTCGATGCGCAGTTTCCTCGTGTGGATGAAATCCCTTTCACATCCGAAACGAAACGAATGACGACCCTGCACGACAGCCCTGAAGGCGTCGTCGCTTATTCGAAGGGCGCTCCGGAGATCGTCATCGATTCCTGTACGCGTCAGATGACCGAAAACGGGGATGCTCCGTTAGACAACGCCACGAAAACTAAACTCCTCGAATCGGCCCGGCGTCTGGCGAGCCAAGCTCTGCGCGTGCTGGCGGTAGCCACAAAACCGGGCGCAACGCGAGCGACTGCCGAGCGCGACCAAACATTCCTGGGATTGGCCGGGATGATCGACCCGCCGCGTCCCGAAGCGAAGGCTGCCGTCCAGACCTGTGCGACGGCTGGCATTAATGTCGTGATGATCACGGGCGATCATCCGCTCACGGCCGAAGCCATCGCTCGGGAGTTAGGCATTCTGAAGAGCGGACGCGTCGTCACAGGGGCCGAACTCGAAGCCATGAGCGACGCTGACTTGGAACGTAAGGTGCAGGACATCGAAGTCTTTGCGCGCGTCTCGCCGAACCACAAATTGCGCGTCGTCACCGCGCTGCAAAAGCGCGGTCATATTGCCGCCATGACTGGCGACGGTGTCAACGATGCGCCAGCCTTAAAGAAAGCCGATATTGGCATTGCGATGGGCATTACGGGCACGGACGTCACCAAAGAAGCGGCCGCGATGACGCTGACAGATGACAACTTTGCTTCGATCGTGGCGGCGGTCGAGGAAGGTCGCGGACTTTTCAGCAACATCAAAAAGTATTTGATGTACTTGCTTTCGTCGAACATCGGCGAAATCGGCCTGATGACGGCGGCGACATTTGCGGGCGTTCCGCTACCTCTCAGTGCCGTGCAGATACTTTACGTCAACCTGGCTACGGATGGTTTGCCGGCGCTCGCCCTCGCGGTGGACCCGCCCGAAAAGGACCTTATGCTCCGTCGGCCACGCGACCCGCGCCTCGGTATTTTCACGCGCTCCGTCGTGATGCTGATGCTGGCTGGCGGCCTCTGGTCGATGATCACCAATTTTGGCATGTTCCTCTGGATGTTGAGGTCCGGGCGCAGTTTGGCAGAAGCGATGACGATGACCTTTGTGACTTTGGTGCTGATACAGTTCGTGAAGGCCTACAACTTCCGCTCGGATCGTTACTCAGTTTTTCGCCGGCCTTTCGCCAACAAATGGCTGAACGTTGCTATTGCTTGGGAACTGCTGTTGCTGATAGCCATCGTTCATGTGCCATTTCTGGAAAAGGCATTCGGCACAGTTAATTTGTCGTTGCAGGATTGGGCCATCGCAGCAGCCTTGGCCTTCTCGATCTCGCCCGTTCTCGAACTGGCCAAATGGATCACGCGCCGCGCGCAACCTTCGTCCTAAACGACTCTCCTTGAACCTGCGTCGCTGGACAGGCGTCCCGCCTGTCCAGCATTTGCCAACACCAAAAGCAGGGACAGGCAAGACGCGCTGTCCTGCCAGGTTCACGGTCCCAATGCGTATTTCAAAGAAACGTGAAGGCGGGGCGGCGTTGCCGCGCCGCCTTACCCAAGCATTCCGAGCTCAATCGTATTTCTTGAAACAAAATCGGATGGAATGGTTTGCTGTAGGCAGGTCATTACATGTAAGCTATGAAGCAATCGAATGGACCGTGGAACTTCCGCAGACTTCTTGCCGCAGGTCTCATTTTCACGGCAGTCAGTTGGGGGATCGTGCTGGCCGCGGGGTTGTTTTGGTTTTCTTCGATCCGGGAAAAGGCGTGGCGAACGGAGGAACAGACTGCCCGGGCACGTGCGACACGAATTGTTCCGTTCGACCAACCGCGCCGGGAACCCATCCAGGTTGCGCGCCCGCCCGATCTAGAGGCTGACCCGGGCAAATCTGCAAATGCTCCGCCCCCTGTCCTAACCGAGCCGACGCCTGTGGTTCAACCGCCGCTCGACATTGTTGAGCGTGTTATTCCTCGTTCCAATACGCTGGAGGCTCGGTCGCAACCGGGCGACGACATCTTCAAGGACCTGGTCATCCCGCATCTGCGCATTCAGATTCCGGCCACTGGGATAATGAACTTGCGCGGGCGGCCGCGTAGTTATGTCCGCGCTACCATTCGCGAGGGCGACATCGTTTATACAAACGTCGCGATTCGCCTCAAGGGGGGCCAGGCAGTTTTCAAGCCGTAGATCAAACCCCTTCGTTTACCGTGAATTTCGACAATGACGCGCCGGGCCAAATTTTCCATGGATTGAAGAAAGTTCACCTCAACAGCTCAGTCCAGGATCGCGGTTATCTTTCCGAGAAAATGAGCCGCGAACTGTTCGAAGAAGCCGGCGTTCCTGCTCGGCGCGCGGGCCATGCTGTTGTGACCTTCGATGGCGAAACGCGAATGTATGTGGTGGTCGAAGGAATCAACAAGCAATTCCTGAAGCGTCATTTCAAGGATGTGACGGGCACCGTTTATGACGGCCACTCCGGATCAGAGGTCAACCAACGGATGGGAGATCAACTCGGGAGATTATCCGAATGATTGGAAACGTCTTCACGACCTGGCGAACGCAGCGAGGCGGCCAATCGGGTCTCGGTTGGCGGCTCTTGAAGAAACGCTCGATGTGGACCGGTTCCTTTCGTTCATGGCCATGGAAACGATCCTTTGGCACTGGGACGGCTACACGATGCATCGGAACAATTTCAGGGTTTATCATGACCGCGACACGGATCGGATGGTTTTTATTCCGCAAGGTCTGGATCAAATGCTTTCCAAGCCAGACGGGCCCATCGTCCCTCAGTTGGGAGGTTTGGTAGCCAAGGCGGTCCTGGAGGTCCCCGAATTGCGCCAGCGGTACGAGGAGCGCTTCGCGCAAATCGTCACAAACATCTTTCGCCCGGACGTGGTCAATCGCCGCATTAACGAGGTGGCGAGAAAAGTCGGCGAGGCGATGGCTAAATTCGACCCTAATGCCCGTCACCAGACAGGTTTGTCCAGGCGCGTGAGTCAACGTGCTGCCAGCTTGCAACGCCAACTTTTTCCGGACACCGTCGCGAAGCTCAGCACGTTCGAGACGATGCCGCTGACGGATTGGCAGCCAAAAACAGATCTGGGCGAGGCTAAGTTGGACCGGCAACAGGACGGAGCGGGCAACGCGATTCTCCACATATCCACCACGACTGGCTGCACAGCTTCATGGCGCACTCATGTTCTCCTGGACCGCGGCAAATACCGCTTCGAAGCCCGCCTCAAGACTCAAGGAGTCGTGCTCGATGTAGATGATCCTCGCGCGGGCGCAGGCCTGCGCATTTCCCGTCATCGCATCGGCCAGAAAAACACTGGAGACCGGGATTGGACGCCGGTGACATTCGATCTGGAGGTGCGTGACGAACAGTCCGATGTCGAACTGGTCTGCGCACTGCGCGCCGATCAGGGCGACGTTTGGTTCGACGCCAAATCCCTTCGCCTCAGCAGGCGATGAAGGAATTTGCGATTTGCGATTTGCGATTGAAGAGAGCGGGCAGTTCGCGACTATCCGGTGTTCGCTAAAAGTCGCAAATTGCAAATTGCAAATCTCAAATTGCAAATCTAAAATCTAAAATCCCAAATCCCTCAGCGATCTCTCCGTTCGCTGTAAATTTGCCCATCCCAACACGAGACTAAGGCAAGTCCGGCTTTCGGCGAAAGAGACAGATCGGCCACGGCGTCCGGGAACACGAACGCGACGGTTGATTTATCATCGATCCCGATGCGTAGCGCATAGTGAAACTCTGCGCTACGAGGAAGCCATGCGCGTTTGAAGGGCAATCGGGCGCCGTGGAGCGATGCGCTCTTCCCGAGCTTGCGGTGTTGGGAACAAGTAACGATGCGCCTTTCGCACCGGCGTTTTCACTTCTCAAGATAGCCATCGAATGTGATCCAGCGATCTTCCTCATTCTGATAAGTGATCGGTTTGGGGTCGAGCCAATCGATGATCGTGTCTTTGATCGAGTAGGCAAAGAAATGATTTCCAGCCGGACTGTAATGGCCGATGAAGTAACGCTTGGTGTATTGATCGAAAGGGATGCTGAAACTTTTGTAATCTTCGACGTGAACCAAGTTCATGTCGAAGTAGCGGAATTGGCGTTCTTTCAGAAAATCGACGACCTCTTGATCGTAGCGGGGTTTGCCTTCGACGAGCGGCCGCATGACGCGGGAAGGATCGAACAGCACGACCAGAAGTTTCTTCCCGTGGCGCTCGGTGAAATCGCTTGCTTTGGTTAGAATCACTTTCGTAGCCGCGAAGGCGTAGCGGTTGAGTAATTGATCGATCACCGGCCGCGGTGGTTGCGCGTCGGCCAGAGTTTGCAAATCGAACTTCAGATGCGCCGCGAGCTTGCGTACGCTTGGCATGTCAAGGTCACCGACGTTGCCGCGAGCGTACATCATTAGGTTCAACGCCAGATCATCTTTCAAAGCTTGAACCATCCAATCGGGATCGCTCATTTTGTAAACTGATTCGGGTGTGGGCAGCCGGTTCTCGTGCTCTTCGAGCTGGCCGGTCTGAAGGTTCATTTCGATGTTCGCCCAGAAATTGTTGTGAAAGGCGCGGCCGCCATCGTGGTTCCACCAGGGATAAATCGCGGCGTGGCGGCAGCGCAGGAGGCTGCGCACGTGATCATCGCCCCAAATGTAAAAAATCACATGCTTGGCGCCGAGGTTAGTCTGCTCTTCACGAATCATACGGCGATAAGCTTGATAAGCGCCGAAGCCTCCCATCCCGAAATTTCTGACCGGTTCGCCAAGGTGGCCGGCCAGGTATTCTTGCCACGTTTCGCTATCGCTGACTTGATGGCATTGCGTGAAGCTGTCGCCGTACGTGTTAATTCGGCACGGTTTATTCGCATAAATCTGCGCGGTTCGCGTGCCATTTGGACGCGAAGTTGAAATCGTCGAACTGCGGTTGATCCCATCCTTCGGCATGTAGTAGCCGAGTTTGTATCCCGTAATCGGGTCAAACTTGGCCCACGAAAGCTGCTTGGGATCGAGAAAGACCTCGAGCGTCTTCCGATCCACCGCGCTTTTGCGGAGGTAAGCCTCAAAAGCAGGCGGTGTCTGGCCTTGCGCAGAAGTGGCGATTGACAATGCGCAGGAGATGGCAATCTGAAATAGGGCTGTTCCGATACAAGTGCTATGCAAAGCGCTGATGGCGGGGGTTTCTTTTGAGTTCATGGTCGGTCAACAGGTGTATTGACTTTTCGCGAAGATGGCAAAGCCGCATCTGGATCCAAACGTGATCAAGATGGAACGGCATCAAAATGAGAGCTTGCGAGCCGCGCGTTTCTGCGGTTTAGTTCACTGCAAAGCTCGAGCCGACTGCCACTGGCGCCATGCTTACATTTCTTAGCAAACCCGTCCGGAACTGCGATGGGATTTCACGCCGCACGTTTTTGAAGGCCGGGGCGCTTGGTGTTGCGAACCTGACTTTAGCTGATTTGCTCCGCGCCGAGCATTCCGCGGGTCGCGGTTCGTCGACCAAGGCGATCATTAACATCCACTTGGATGGCGGGCCGCCGCAGATGGACATGATCGATCCGAAACCGGGTGCGCCCATTGAATTCCGCGGCAACCTCAGTTCAATTCGGACCAGGATTCCCGGATTTCATGTCAGCGAACTGATGCCCAAAGTCGCCTCGATGGCGGACAAATTTATCTTCATCCGTTCGCTGATCGGCGCTGAGGAACAACACCACGCCTTTCAATGCCTCTCCGGTTTCGAAGAGAAAGATTTGGCCTCAATTGGCGGCCACCCTTCCATGGGCTGCGTGCTCGCGAAAATTCTCGGTTCGCCAAAAGATGCGACGCCAACCTTTGTCGATCTCATGCAAGGGCGTGCTCTCGTGCGCAACAGCGCGCGCCCGGGTTTTCTTGGACCAGCTTATAAACCATTTCGCCCGGATATCTCGCATTTGTTCCACCGTGAGCTGGAGCCGGGCATGAAGAAGGAATTGGCCGCACGCGGCGCGAATCACACACTCAGTTTGGCTTTGTCCGAAGGCATCACCGTTGGGCGGCTCGAAAACCGGGTTGATCTTTTATCCAACATGGATCGGCTCAAACGCGAGATCGACCGCAGTGGCGAGATGGGAGCAATGGACAAGTTTACGCAGCAAGCCATGGGTATTCTGACCTCCGGCAAATTCGCGGAAGCGATGGATCTCGCTAAAGAAGACCCGCGCGTTGTAGCGCGATACACGCCACGCGTGAGCCGGCCATCTGATGCCTGGTACACAAGCGAAGGACCGGAGGCCGCCCAAAAACTTCTCTTGGCGCGCCGGCTCGTTGAAGCCGGTGTGCGCTGCGTCAGTCTTTCGATCAGCGATTTCGACACCCACTCGAAAAACCTGCAGCGCATGCAGGACTTGGTCCCAATAGTCGATCACGCTTTGCATGCGTTAATCACAGATTTGGAAGACCGCGGAATGCTTCAAGATGTCACAATCGTGGCTTGGGGCGAATTTGGACGCACGCCGAAGATCAACAACGGCGGCGGACGCGATCATTGGCCGCGCGTTGGGATGGCGATGATGGCAGGCGGTGGGATGCGAGCCGGCCAAGTGATTGGCTCGACCGACCGATATGCTGCGGAAGCCACTTCGAGACCAGTGCATTACCAGGACGTAATTGCCACGCTGTATCATAACTTGGGCATTGATCCACTCGCGACAACGGTGAATGACAGAACAGGACGTCCACAATTCTTGGTCAACATCGGCCAGCCCATTCGAGAGGCAATTTGACGTGAAGGGCCGGCAGGGCGAGGTAGCACTCGAGACGCTTGCGTTACTCCAAAATGATTCCTGCCAACGCAAGGTCAACTTGGCATAGATGGCTCACTCCTGGTGAGCACAGGCGGGTCCATTCTCATTAGCGGTGACGTCAATACTATGGCTGGCCATTCTATTGGGAGGGACTGGCGCTCTGGGGTCCGCATGCAGTGCCTCATTTCGCGCATGATCGTGTGACAGGCGAGACAAAGCCAACGTCAGTTTCAGCGGAGGATCGGCATCTCCGCAGTGCAGATGAAATGGATGGCTATCACATCCAAGCCCGCGATGGAGAAATCGGGCACGTTGAAGACTTCCTATTGGACGCCGAAAAGTGGGCGATCCGTTATCTTGAAGCGCACACCCGGAATTGGTGGCCGGGCAAGAAGGTCTTAATTGCTTCGACGTTGATAGAACACGTCAGTTGGGAGCAATCCAAGGTGTTTGTGGATCTGCTCCGAAACACGATCAAGGAGGCGCCAGAGTATTTGCCAGGGGAACGGATTGACCGAGGTTATGAAATGCGGCTGTTCGAGTATTATCGACGCGAGGGTTACTGGACGCGCGAACACGAAGTTCACGTTATGTAATCCCGAAAGTGCGCGCTCCTGGGGTTCGCTTAGAGCCTCACGGGCGCAGTCCCAAGACAGATGGATCGTCAATTGGGTCGATGCGCTGTTTGTGGCGGCCGCCTTCGAAAGGCGTGGCAAGTAGAAACGAACAACTCGAAAAACTCGATCGCTCACCTTTATCGCGCCCGCCAACCCTTGTCGTGGTTGACGCTGCACGCCAGCAACGATAGGTTCACCGCACTAATAATGATTACGGGAAAAGCCAGCACGAGTAATTCGGTTCCAAATTACCGGATTGGAGACGAACGTTTGATCAAAGTCACGATGAACGCGGCCAAGAAGGTCGGAACACTTTTAACTAAGCAAGGTCGTCCTTCTGGTGTGCTTCGTGTCGCTGTCGTCGGCGGGGGCTGTTCCGGTTTGCAGTATAAAATGGATCTCCAAGATCAGCCTGCGAACCGGGATATTTTGGTCGAAAGCGGAGGCATCAAGGTCGTGGTCGATCCCAAAAGCGCGCTCTACGTTACGGGATCAGAGTTGGATTATGTGGACGCTCTGCAGGATGGCGGGTTTAAGGTCACGAACCCGAATGCGGCAACGACTTGTTCATGCGGCGAAAGCTTCAGTGCCTGACGGGGCAAGGTTGTATGAGTTAAAGGGTTGAAAGGTTAAATTAGTTCGGGCCATTTAACCCTCTCCCGTCCATGCCAGACTACTTTGCTCTATTGCACGTGCCTCGTCAGCCGTGGCTGGACGCGGAGGCTTTAAAGGAAAGATTCCTGGCCCTCTCCGTTGACGTCCATCCGGACCGGGTTCATGCGGCGTCGGAAACCGAGCGACAGGCGGCCAATGAGCGCTTTGCGGAATTGAATGCAGCTTATAATTGCCTCCGCGAACCTGTTGCCAGATTGCGTCATCTCCTCGAACTGGAACGCGGGACCAAACTCGCAAGCATCGAACGCGTTCCAGCCGGCACAATGGAATTGTTCATGCAGGTCGGAAATCTTTGTCGCAAGGTCGATGCGTTCCTGAAGGAGAAGGACTCGGTTGATTCGCCGCTTCTCAAAGCCCGAATATTCGAAAGCGGCCTCGATTGGATGGACAAGTTAAACGCTTTGCTGGCGGTGATTCATCAAAAAGAAGAGCAATTGAATGATGATTTGAAAGCCATGCCGCCATACTCGGATGAAGATCAGGCAGCCAACGAAGAGGCTTCATTGCCGACCAGCCGAATCGAAGAGATTTATCGAATGATGAGCTATTACGCGCGCTGGGGCGCGCAAATTCGGGAGCGATTGGTGCAACTCTCCTTTTAGAGAGAGCGCCTGACTTGCTGGCGTCCTACCATGGCAACGAAAACGTCTTCACCGTGGTCATAGATTTGATTGCCTCGACCACCCCTTCCTTTATTCCAAGGCCGCTCTCTTTGATACCGCCGAAGGGGGAACTCTCGATGCGATAACCGGGGACTTCGTTGACGTTTACCGTCCCGCAGCGAAGTTGCTTCACAGCCTTAATGGCTTCGTCGAGACTGTTCGTGACGACGCCAGAACTAAGTCCGTAGGGTGTCGAGTTTGCCACGGTAATGGCATCATCGAGGTCCTTGACGTTGATGATCGGCGCCAACGGGCCGAACGATTCGCACGTCACCATTCGAACGTTGCGAGGGACGTTTTGAATGACTGTTGGCTCGAACAGCGCACCCTTTCGTTCACCGCCAATAAGCAGTTTGGCGCCGGCGGCGAGGGCTTCCTGTAACACGGTTTCCAGGTAGATTGCCGCTGGTTCATCAATGACAGTGCCGACACGCGTCGCCTCATCCATCGGATTACCGCATGGATAGCCTTCCGTCTTTTTGGCAAGGCGCTGCGCGAATTCGTCGGCGACGTTTTCTTGAACCAGGATGCGTTTCACCGCGGTGCAACGCTGCCCTGAATTGCGATAGCTGCCTTCGGCCGCAAGATGGACGGCTAGATCGAGGTCTGCATCTGCCAACACGATTAGCGGATCGTTTCCACCCAATTCCAGCACCAGTCGTTTGTAGCCCGCCGTCTCCGCGATCCGTTTGCCGACCGCGACGCTGCCGGTGAACGTGACCAGCTCGACTCTGGAATCGCGCACGAGCGGTTCGGCAACTTCAGCCGTGGGACCGAGCAGCACGCTCAACATTGGGCCGGGCAGTCCGGCGTCATAGAGCAACTCGGCAAATCTCAGCGCTGTGAGCGGCGTCTTTTCCGAAGGTTTCAGGATCATCGGCGATCCCGCCGCAATCGCCGGAGCAACTTTATGCGCGACCTGGTTGAGCGGGTGATTGAATGGGGTAATTGCGACAACGCACGATAATGGTTCGCGGAAGGTAAAAATCTTCCGCGCCTTGCCCTGAGGCGAGATGTCGCATGAAAAGATCTCCCCATCATCTCGCAGTGCCTCCATCGTTGCAAAGCGTAGGACATCCAACGCACGGCCTACCTCGTAGCGCGTCTCACGGAGGCAAAGGCCCGATTCAGATGTAATCAGGCGCGCGAATTCCTCGCGCCGTTCCTCTAATCGCTGTCGAGCACGTTCCAAAATACTCGAACGCTCGAACCGATTCAGAGACTCGCGTGAGCGCAAAGCGGACTGAATGGCCAACTCGGTCTGCTCGCGCCCAGCTAACCCAACGACTCCCGCAACTGCGGCGTCATAGGGGCTCCGCACCACGAGGGTCTTGCTGGACGTAACCTTGATTCCCGCCACATAGCAGGCGAGTTCGACTGGGCTGTCATTCATACTCTAGCGAGGCAGCAGTTCTCATTTTGGCAGATCTTGGCAGGGCGCGTCGCTCCATGCGCGCCGTTTGCCGCAAATGGCCTTGAATTTCCGGCCCTGTTTCGGCGCGCACGGAGTGACGCGCCATACCGTTGGTCCAAAAATGAGAACTGATGGGGCGATCACGACTGAATCCCATTTGTCACAAAATCGAAAATATCGAAGTTCCGTGGATCGCTGGCGGCTTTGGCAACGTATTCGGCGTTCAACGGTTCCGAAATAATTAACGGCACCATTTCCTCATACCGGCCGCCGTGAGAACGCAATCCACCGCGTAGAGCGCTTAAATCGTGGTGTTCGGGCGTGCGGCCAATCACCACGTCGCGCTTGGACATGACGACAAGGTCTCCGATACGGTCTGGCGGCAACTCGAGTTTGCGCGCCGCAGTCTTGCGGTCATAAACCTCCGTGATTTCTTCAAATTCTATGAGCCTCTCCTTGATCGGACCGAGCATCTTGAAATCCGAGAGGTGAATGACCGCAAACGACCCGAGAGCTCCGTGGTGAACGACATACGGATCTGTAATCGGAAGAATGACGCGAACGCCGTTCCCGAATTCTTTATGGAGGAACGTTTCCAGATAAATCACATTTGGGTCGCCCGAAAGCATTTGTTTAGCGTTCATTCCGTGGTCCGCGGTCGCGCCAACCACAGCTCCAAGTCCAACCAGCTGGCCCAGGAGTTCATCAATCGCAGCGTAGAACGCGAGCGCTTCGGTGGCTTCAGGCGCATGCAGGTGCTGGATGTAATCCGTAAGAGATAAGTACACGAAATCCGCCGCTTCTCGCTTGATGAGCGCCACTCCAGCCTGGAGAACGAAGAGACTCGCTTCCGCGCTATAGATCGGGGGCGTGCGCTGGCCCACTAGTTTTTCCACATTCGAGATCCCATGTGTCTGTTCCTCAGCTTGGTTCGCCTTTTCGGATGAAAACGCAATTCCGTCCAAGCCATGTGAAAGTATATCGCGGAGTTTCTCTTTTGCTGTGACCATCGCGACGCGCCGTCCAGCGCGGGCCGCTGCGGCCGCGATGGTTTCGGCCCGAAGATATCGCGACGAATTCATCATCACCTCGGCTCCTGTGGCCGGATCAAGAAAGAAGTTGCCGCTGATCCCGTGAACCGATGGAGCAACACCGGTGATTATCGAAGCGTTGTTGACGTTGGTAAAAGAAGGCAGAGCGCCTCGAGCCATTGTCCGATGCCCATGAACCGCGAGCTTCGTGAGGTTCGGCATCCTGCCGCGAGTCAATGCCGCGTTCAAATACTCGTCCGCCGAACCATCCAGACAAATCACTGCCACGGGTCGTGCAGGCGGAGCATAACGACGGCCATTGACTTCGAATGGTTTTATCGCCGGTGATGACATGTACAATAGTGGGCGATTGAGCTTCCAATTTCAGGCTTCATTACCTGGATTGAACTTTCCGCCATAACCGGGCCGGTACAGTTGAAGCTCCAAAACAGGGGCCATCAAATCGAAGTGCTGGTCAATGGCGTACACACGGCATTGCCATGTCACAGCCAAGCTCGCAATGAGAATATCAGTTGCCGGAATCGTCAGACCCCGATCCCGAAGCCGTCGCGCGCATTGCGTCGCAAATTCCCATCCCACCTCCGGCATCGGTTTGCAAGGGATGCATTCGAAGTATGCGTCGAGTCGCTTGCGCTCCTCTGACCGGGCAGCGCCGAGGACTTCAAGTTTTACGAGACCACACCAGACTGCATCGTACTCCTCCAGCAGGGCCTCAAGTGCAACCTTGACCTCTAGCTTGCCGTCGCGTCTGCCAGCTTCGATCCAGACCGAAGAATCGACTAAAACCATTAATCCCCTTTTTCGACTTCATCGTTGGTTACCTGGAAATCAAACGCTCCTTCCCGGAGCATCCGCCCAAATTCGCTAGCCTTCTTACGCCGGACAAACTCGACGACGGCTTTACTCACCGCTGGACTCTTCTTGCTCTCGCCCGTTAACTTCACAAGCTCGTCCAATACAGTTTCATCAATGTCGACTGTGATTCTCATCGCTCGGATTAACTAGCATCTTAAAGCGTCAATTGCAATAATAAAATGATGCATAATGCATCTATAGTATTCCCCAAATGCATCACAAGTCATCTTTCGTATCGCAAAGCTCGTTTACAGACTCCTCTATAGCGCACAAAAGGCTGCGCACGTCGGCTTCGAATATTCTTCCAATAGAAGCTATGCGAAACGTATCCGCCTGACTGATCTTCCCGGGATAAATAATCATGTCGTTGTCGCTCAACCGTCGATAGAACTTGTCGAATTGGAAGTCGAAATCGGTCGGGTAGTGAAAAGATGTGATAACATAGCTTTGCACCTCGGGATTTAGATAAGACCGAAAGCCGAGTCGTTTCATTCCGTCGAGCAACACCGTGTGATTGTTTCGATAACGAGCGGCCCTTCCGGCAACTCCGCCCTCCAGGTCAAACTCTCGCAGCGCTTGCTGAAATGCCAAGATGGTGTGCGTCGCGGGCGTATAACGAAATTGGCCATTCTTCTCGAAACCCTTCCATTGTCCGAGCAAGTCTAAGCTCAACGTACGGGCAAAGCCTTCGGTCGCCAGTAAAGCGGCCCGCCGAGCCAAGATGAACGAAAAACCGGGCACCCCCTCGAGACACTTGTTGGGAGACGATATTAGGAAGTCAATTCCTGAGCTGACCAGATCGATAGGAATCGCGCCGAAACTGCTGATCGCGTCGACAATGTAAATGCGCTGATGATCCTTGACGATGCGTCCAATCTCCGTAATCGGATTCAAGATGCCGGTTGTCGTCTCGCAATGCACCGCTGCTACATGTGTGATCGTTGAGTCGCCGGACAGAACACTCTGTAACATGTCCAAGTCAGGAATCTGATTCTCCGGAGTTCGTAATACTCTCGTCGCGATCCTGAGATGGGACGCCATTTGGATCAGGCGCTCGCCATACGCGCCGTTAGCCAGGGCAAGCAGTTTGCCGTTTGGTGGCAGGACCGACGAAACAACGGCTTCAACTCCGAACGTGCCGCTCCCTTGCATCAGGATTGTCTCAAACCCGGTCTCTCTCGAAACGCCCGCGATTTCGAGAAGCTTGTCGCGGATGCTGGCAACGACTTCATTGAACTCGAAGTGCCACGAACCGGCGTCGCGTAACATCGCTTGTTTTACCGAGAGGCTGGTGGTTAGTGGTCCTGGGGTAAATAACGTCTTATCCTTGGCTGTGGGCAAAGTGAGCTTGTGTTTCATGCGGGGCTTCTAACGAACGGCCACAAAGTTTAGCGGGGAGTTTTTGAACCTTTGAAAGCCTGGAGAACAGGTTTGCCAATCCAGCAAGATGGTGCTTTCAATCCAAAAACATAAGCTATGGTTGCCGCCGTGTCATAGGTATTTACTGGCGCTTCGATCTCGATTCCAGCTTCCACGCCCGGGCCATAAATAATCCACGGAATCTCGATCTCGTCCATCGTCGCTCCTCCATGCCCTTTACCTTTGCCTCCGTGATCCGCGGTGACGAGAACCAAAGTTTTGTCTCCAACGCCTGATTCATTAATCGAATCCACCACCGCGCCAATAAGGGAATCGGTCAGCTCAACTGACTTATCGTACTGCCAGCTATCCCATCCGAAGCCATGCCCGGCGTGGTCCACGCCATCAAAATGGATGAACGCAAAATGCGGCTTTTCCTCCTTCAAATAGCGCGCCGCTTTCGCTGCTGTTTCAATTGCATCCTTAACATGCTCGATCTTGTTCAGGGCGTGCCGTTCCAACAGTCGTCCAAACCCTTGCCAGTCGTGGAAGCACGTGATCACGCTTTCGGGACGCTGCTCCCGCAAGACTCCGAAAATCGTTGGAAACATACCCCCGGAGCCGACCGATATTGGCGTGATTTCAAACTTGTTCGTTTCCCAGTCGTTTGAAGTGACTCCATGTTGTTCCGGACCAGCACCCATAATCATCGACGCCCAGTTCGGGCTGCTGACTGTCGGCATTACGGCGCGCGCGTGAAATGTGTGGGCGCCACCCTTAACGAGTTTGTTCAAATGAGGTGTTTGCGTTTTTCGAATGCCATTTGGACTTAACCCATCAATGCCAATAACAACAACATGTTCTACGCCGCTGATGGCAGCGCGCATTGACTCGGTCGATACGTGCGATAACAGGCAGAACAATACGAAAGCTTCCATTCGAATGGCGCAGCTCGAATGGATACGCGCGCGGACGGGCCGCCGCTTTTGATCGTTGGTGTTGGCAAAAGAAGACATCGCTCTAGTTGTATTGGTCGGCATGGATTTCATTTACGGAGTGCAAACGACTGGTGTGACGCCATTCTGAGCGGACTGCGTCCATTCGGTGACAATTCTCTCGCCTTCGGCGGTATTCATGGAAAACCATTGCGCATCGGACAAGCGTTTTACAAACCGATGGCCCTGCGCTAAAGCCCGGCCCATCTGCGGTGAGCTCCCGGACACTTGGGCGGCCTCCATTTGTTTTTTCAATTCGGCCGAATACTTTTCCAGGTAAGCAACTTTCCATGACGATTTGTCTCTCGCATCGCCGCTTGCAGAAATAACCACGGCGCGGACAGCGTCCTCTTGAGCGTCGTCGGTTCCTTTGATGGGCGGCACAGCCGTTCGTGGCGCCGTAAAGAGCTTTTGCGCGCTTAAGTCGAAGAAGAATGCTTTCTCCGATTGGGCGCCTTCGCGCAGGAACCGGAAAAAGAAGAAGCCCGCCACGCCTAACATCGCTAGGGCGAGGACGATCTTGGCCAGATTGGGAGAATTCATGGACGAAGGACAAGGATCGGCTCAGTGCGGATCGGCCTTGGCGGACCACCAGCATTGGTTGGTACTGCACGGAATACGCGCCGGATCGAGAAAAGAGGCGCTGCCATCGGCCAACGCGTAATTCGATTTTCGATTGTGCCGGACAGCTCCTTTGTCTCCCTGCGCGAGCCGGTTGAATCCGGCGCTGTTCGCGTTGCCAACCTCCTTCCAAATCCACCAGCGGTCTTGCGGCCATACGCCAAAGACATCACTGTGGCCGTCGCCAAATAGGATCAGATTGGATGGCGCTTCGACCATCGGCCAACGACAGAGGTTGTTTTCGTAACCGCTCGGCCGGCCGAACGGCGGTGGCGCACCACCCTGGTTCCAATGCACGTTGACAGCTCCGATCCCGCTTGGGATGTCAATTTCACCGGGAGCGAACTGACCGACAATCGACGGTTTCGCGACCTTCGCTTTGGGTGGCTTGCCACTGGCATAGACTTCTTCTTTCTCGGTCGGGCAATCATAGAGCCTCGGATTTCCGCCCACATACTTGAACAGGTAAGGACGCCAGCAAGACTCAAAACCCTGAGGAAGTCTATCTTGAATGGGAGGAAACCACTCTTCGTTGTCTCCAATGTACAAGTGTGTAGCGAGCCCGAGTTGTTTGTGACTGTTCAAACAATAAATTTGGTTCCCTTTCGCTTTGGCCTTGCTCAATGCCGGCAGGAGCATCGACGCCAGCAAGCTGATGATGGCAATGACCACCAACAATTCGATCAAGGTGAAAGCGCAGAGACGAGCATCGTAAGGCTGGCCGCCAAATCTCGCTGCCCGCTCATTTCCTCGCCATCGCATAACCTCGTTCAATCTCCGGCAGGTTAGACAGGAGTTGCCTCGGAAACAATGCCGATTTAACTCGGAGTATAAGCTGAGATAAGCTGAGCAGAGAGAAAGCGCTCGCCCTATTCTCCGGGGAACTCGGCCACTGGCGGCAGCGATCCCGGTTCGCGGAAGTTCTTAACGCGAAGCCGGACTGGATTCATCGCACTGGCATGACCGTCGTAAAACAAACCTGTCATCTTGCCGTTGTGCCGGGTTGGATAATGGCTCGTGTTTGTCAAAGGCAACCATGGCGGGCGCGGCGGCGCGGCCAAGCGCGAGTCGGAACAACCCGGACTGCGCCGATGATCCCACACCACGAGCCGCTCCGATGTTTCCGTGACGATCGAATCTGGCCTGACCATTGGGCTGCCCTCGCTGTAATTCATACCATATCCGCACTGCCATTGTTTCTCGGTCGGGCATTTGAAAATGTTTGTTGCGCCAAAATAAGGATGCAAAAGGCCGGGCTTAAATCCCGGACCTGGCGGCTGGTCGGGAACTTGAGTCGGGTCATAGGGCGCCCACCAAACTTCGTTTGGTCCCGTTGGCGGCGGGTTGTTCGGACCGTTGCCAGATGGAACCCCTGCGGTGCTGCCATAGAGATCGTTAGGAGTATCGGGACAGTACCGGTAGGGAACATTGATGTCGCGGTTGTCATCCCGATACAGGGCATACGCGATACCAATTTGTTTGAGATTGTTCCGGCATTGAGTGCCCCGCGCTTTCTCCTTTGCCTTGGCCAAAGCAGGCAACAACATCCCGGCGAGAATAGCAATGATCGCGATTACGATCAGCAATTCAACCAAGGTAAAGCCAGTCCGCTTGAGCGAAAGAAAGGTTTGGTTGAGCCGAGACATCGCTTTGGAATATAGACATCGTTATCTTTTGTCAAATATAACGACAATCTCACATTCTCCGTTTGGTGCATCGTCCTAATCCGCGAGATAGCGGAGCATTTCAACCCAACCCGACTGCACGGCTTTCAAGCTCTCGCTTTCCATTTCGTGGTAAATCGTCAAAACGTGTTGACCCGTCTCTGTCAATTCTGCTCCCCCACCTTTGGTTCCTCCCCGCACCGCGCGGACGAGCGGATCCTTAAAACAAGCGTTCATGGTCCTAATAAGCGTCCAGGCGCGCATGTAAGACATCTCCATCCGTTTGGCAGCTTCGGAAATGGATCCAGTCGCGAGCACGTGGTCGAGCAGTTCGGCTTTGCCAGGTCCGATGGCGATGTCCGAACCGCAATGGATGCGGAGGCGTGAGCGAACGATTTTGTGTCGGCGCTCTTTGCGCTTTTTGGGTATCGGTTTCAGGTACGCCTACCCTGTCATTCCTCACTCGAAGAATCAATTCAGGACTCCGCCATCGCTTCGTGTTTGTGTGCATTGACGCCCGATAGAGAAATTGCTCCGCTCAATTCTTGTTGCGAATTGCGGTGGTCTGGTCCACGGTTTGGAAGTTCGTTTCGCAGACAGATGGCAGGATTTACCTGCAGTCATTATGAAAATACGAAAGATGGAATGTCTGGTGGTGGCCGGTTGGCTGCTCATGGCGGTGCACTGCTTTGGTCAAAGCAAGGCGGGAATTGGAATCTCGATCGTGAAGGAGGGAGAGGACGTTGTTATCAAGCAGGTCTTGCCTGGCGGGCCGGCGGCTTCGAGCAAACTGATCGAAGCGAACGACCGTATTATCGCGATCAGCCAGAACGACGAAGGTCCGGTGAACGTAGCGGGAAAGCGGATTGCGGAAGTGGTGCAGATGATCCAGGGCCCGAAAGGATCAACCGTTCGTCTAACCATTAAGCGCGGCCCAGCCAACGACGCCGAGCCCAGAGTCGTCAGTATTGTCCGCGGAAATATTGAAGCCTTGAGGACTGCCGCGTCGGCCGAGCCGGTTTCGGCGAAGGTCGGGCAGCCAGCCCCTGAGATTGAGGGTGAGGACGTGGACGGGAAAAAGTTCAAGTTGAGCGACTATAAAGGCAAGGTTGTGTTGCTCGATTTTTGGGGGGATTGGTGAGGGCCTTGCCGGGCCATGTACCCACACGAGCGGTCGCTCGTGAAAAAACTGGAGGGCAAACCCTTTGTGCTTCTTGGCGTCAATAGCGATCCCAAAGCGCGGTTCCGCGCAGTGATGAAAAAGGAAAACATCACTTGGCGCTCTTGGTGGGACGGAGGCAACACCAGCGGGCCGATTGCCTCAGCATGGGGCATTCGCGGCTGGCCCACGCTCTACCTAATTGATCACAAGGGCATCATTCGAAGCGCCGGCCATGCACTCTTGGAAGACGAACTAAACAAACTGGTTCGCGCAGCGGAGGCCGCTCAATAAGTGTAAGGCAGGCTTTTCCGTCACGAATTGATCGGATTGTTGTCCCGTTTGCCGGGGAGGGCTGAATTCATTCCTTTCTCGCAGATTTGCATTGCGTCCAATGCAAGTTTCAGCGTCTCATGACGCCCCGATTCCGTTATGGATTCAACGCTGACACTCGATCTCCCCACTCACATCGGTTCTGAGGCTGAATTGGGCGAAGTCATGACTCGTCCATCGGCGAAACTCATTGAGTTTGTAAAGACATTGCCGAGTCCGCTGTTGATCTTAGGTGTCGGAGGGAAAATGGGACCGTCGCTAGCCGTTCTAGTTCAGCGGGCCACTGCGGCGACAGGTCACAATTTGAAGATCATCGCGGCCAGCCGATTCTCGGGAACGCCGGCGCGGCAATGGCTGGACGAACGAGAGATCGAGACAATCGCGTGCGATCTGTTGGAACGCGAGGCTGTCCGAAAGCTGCCTGACGCGCCGAACGTTATTTATCTTGTCGGCCTAAAGTTTGGCACACAGCAGAATCCCTCGTTAACATGGGCTGTGAACACGCTCGCTCCTTCGCATGTATGTGAGCGCTTTGCCAATTCTCGAATCGTGGCGCTTTCAACCGGGAACGTTTATCCTTTCAGCTCCGTCCAGAGCGGTGGATCGATCGAAACCGATTCGCTCACGCCTCTGGGAGAATACGCCAACGCAGCCGTGGCGAGGGAGCGCTTATTCGAATATCATACCCGTAAAAACAAGACGCCGCTCGCCTTGTTGCGGCTGAATTACGCGGTCGAACTGCGTTACGGTGTGCTTCTCGAAATTGCGCAGAAGGTCTGGGCGAACCAACCGGTCGACGTGACCACTGGCTACTTCAATTGTATCTGGCAAGCCGACGCTAATGAATTGATCGTCCGCTCGCTCGACCTGGCCGCCGTGCCTCCCGCCGCTTTCAACATGACGGGTGTCGAGACTCTTTCCGTGCGCAAGATCGCTTTGCGTTTCGGCGAATTGCTTGGACGGTCTGTCAGCATCGTTGGCCAGGAAGCAGATTCCGCGCTGTTGAGCAACACGTCGCGGCTTTCAGGATTGTTAGGTCAACCCGCAACTTCGTTGGACACGGTCTGTGGTTGGGTCGCGCATTGGGTGAAAACCGGCGGCAGCACGCTGGGCAAGCCAACACGTTTTGACGTGCGGGATGGGAAATTCTGACGGCCGGCTCAGAGCGGGAACGGCACCCCAAGTTTTGCTCCCAAAGTGCTGAGTTCGTCTTTGAGCGTCGCGTTAATCGGAATGCCTTCAATCCGGCGGCGTTGTTCCATTTCGTGTTCAATTTCTCCCGGCACATAAATGCGCTCGGTCCCCGGAGCGGCCGGGCATTGGTGCATCAGATCAATAATTTGATCCACCCGGCTTTGAAAGTCGGCGAGGGGCATGAAGCCAGCGATATTGATAGCCGCGAAACTTTGGGCGACGTGCGAAGCCGAATCCAGGTTCTGATAAAGTGACTTCACATGTGTCGAGAATCCGCCGCCCGAAAGTACACCGGTCAGTATATCAATCAAAAAACTCAGCCCGTAACCCTTGTATCCGCCGAAAGGCTGAATCAAGCCGCCTTGGGCCGCGGCATTTGGATCATCGGTAGGATTCCCGTGTTTGTCCAAGGCCCACGTGGTCGGAATCTTCTTGTTCTCCTGTTGGGCGACGAAAATCTTGCCCCACGCTACCGCGCCGGTCGCCATGTCGAGCACGACTGGTGGGTATTTGCCAGACGGAATCGCAATCGAAACGGGATTATTGCCCAGCCTTCCGACGCGTCCGCCTGTTGGCGCCATGCTGGCTCCCGCGTTCGTTGCGGCCAAACCGATCATCCCGCGTTCGACGGCTCGCAAGGCGTAAAAGGCGGCCGCGCCGAAATGATTGCTGTTCTTGACCGCGACAAAGCCCACGCCAGCCTTTTCTGCTTTACCTATTGCTAATCGCATCGCCTCGAGGCCGGCCACTTGTCCCACACCATGATCGGCGTCCATCAATGCGAAAGCATCACCCTCCGAGATGATCCGCCGGTTCGATCGCACGCGGAAGCCGCCCGCTTCCAGGCGGTCCGCATACACTTTGAGCCGAATGACGCCATGTGAATCCACACCGCGCAGATTGGCAAAGACAAGGTTCTCGGCCGTGATTTGGGCGTCCTCGGAATTCAATCCGAGTTTCTTGAAGCATGCGACGCAGAAACTCAAAAGCGCGTCGGCAGAAACGATCGAGTGGCTCACGATTCGTAGCGCCTTTTGAGTTCTTCCAACGAGAAGTCCGGCGATTTGCAATGCGAGATAATGCGTTGTTCGCGTTCGGCCACTTTCGCCGCTGCCTCGGGCACTTCATGCGCAATCTCCTTCGGAACAATTAAGACGCCGTGTTTATCCGCATGGATCAAATCGCCCGTATGCACGGTGACGCCGCCGACTTCGACGGGGGCGCCAAAATCGATCAGATGCACGTATGCGTGCGAGACGCAAACTCCACCTGCGAAATAGTGAAAACCGAGCGGATGCACTTCGTCGAGGTCGCGCACGTGTCCATTGGTAATAGCGCCAATGCATCCCAGCCGCTTGTGAATCGTCGATTGCACCTCACCGAAATATGCGCCCACGCCGGGCGGATGATCGATATCCTGCATGACGGCAATACGCGGCTCAGGAAGTTCGAGAATGCGTTTCCAGAATTCGAACCTTGATCCAGGCTCTTTCGCGGGCTGATCGGCTGCAAAACGTCCGGTCACCGCGTAACCGACCATCACGCCAAGGTCCGGAAACAGGCAACGAATTTCCGGCGACATGAAACCTTTGTTGCGCGGCCGGAGTTTGAAGAGCTCGATGGCGTTGGAAGCTGAGGGTGTGTTCCAGGCGCGCAATGCGTCGAGAACACCTTTGTCGAGTGGTTTTCCAGTGGACATGCTGCGCAACCCTAAATAGCCGCTTGGGACTGGCAAGAACTTAATCAAATATAAATTCGTCGCGGACTTGTACTGGCGAGCAGAGTAAATTACCCATAAAGAATTTCATCAACGAATAGGAACATTATGAATGAGTCATCACAACCTAACCAAGAACAGCGGGAGCAAACACAAACCGGCCACGACGAGGCGACCAATACTGAGTCGAAATCGACCCGTGCACCGTTTGAGTCATTTCGCTCGGCTCTGCATGATGGAGCGCAACAAGCCAAGCGCCCAGCCGAGGAAGCGGCTCCGAAAGTCAAAGCAGCGATTGCCGACGCAACCTATTGGCTTGGTTTTGGGACCACTTTTGCGACCGTTCTTCTTGCGCCATCGTGAAAGAATTCGCGCCCGAAATCTTGAACGAAGGTGTTCGCGACGGCGCTGCGAGAGGCAAGGAAGCTGCCGAACGATTTGCTGATGGCGTTAAGACGCGAAAGGCCGATCCAACCGCGCCTTCGGCCTCGCCTGGTCAAGCGACGCCGGAGGTTTCTCCGCCTTGTCCACTGTAAGGAGATCTCCCGCCATTGAGCGACTAACCCGGTCACAGAAGCGCGGACCGCCGAGTCCGCGCGTCTTCTCGAATTGGTTCGTGCGCCCGGTCGAGAAGGTCACTCCTCAATTGAGGTCCGGAAATCTCTTGCAAACGTTCCTCCGGAACCGACATTGGGTCCATGAGCAACCTGCCGCATCCCGAAGACTTCCGGAAAGCCGACTATCCAATTGAACGCCTTTTTATTCGTCGTTGGTCGCCTCGCGCGATGAGCGGTGAGCCTTTGACCGAGGAAGAATTGCTCAGGGTGTTCGAAGCCGCGCGCTGGGCGCCATCAACCTACAACGAACAGGAATGGCGTTTCCTCTATGCGCGTCGCGATACGCCACACTGGCCGCTATTCTTTGACCTGTTAATAGAAGCCAATCAGGTATGGTGTCAGCGTGCCGCCGTGTTGGGGGTAGTGCTAGCGCGCATGACATTCACGCGAAATGGCAAACCGAATCCTGTGCATCTTTATGACACCGGTTCAGCTTGGGAAAACCTCGCGCTTCAAGCGACTGCCATGGGGTTGGTGTCCCACGGCATGGCGGGTTTCGATTTTGAAAAGGTCCGCACGGTCCTGCGAGTGCCAGATGAGTTTGCCGTTGCCGCTATGTTCGCGTTGGGACGGCCTGGCGACCCCAATGACCTTCCACCTGAATTGCGGGAGCGGGAAACCTTGACTGGCCGCCGCCCCGTCCGCGAAAGTATTTGCGAAGGACCGTTCCAGTTCTAAGTTGGGCGCGTCTTGCGAGTGCCAGCATCGGGCTTGCTGCCGGACCTCTTTGTCGTAGCGCCGACTTCTTTCACGCTAGACAATAGTCGTTGCTGAGTCATTACCCGTGCGTCCTGCGCTGCCCAACATTGCTCGCAGTTCGTCCAGATCGCGTTTTAGCCCGCCGCCGAAGAGCGATATGTCCGAACTGTGCATAATGAGATTGCCGCCGGCACGCGACCATGCGATTTCACGATCGATCCCTTCCCAGAAATGGATGCCAGCTCCAAGTTTTCGTTGGCGCGCTTTGCCAAAGATTCTGCCAACCACCGCGTCGAAGCGCGGATGGCCGTACTGTTCCGGGATGCCCAGGCTGCACGACAGATCGTGCGGCCCGATCAACACGGCATCGAGTCCTGGGACGGAAAGCATCTCGTCGAGTTTCTCAATCGCCGGCACGCTTTCTATGTTCGCGATCAAGAGAAGGTCCTGATTGCGGGTTTCAAGATACTGACGCAATTCCGGTTCCAAGCTGTTTGGATCGGCCAGTGCATCCTGAAGCCTTTGTCCTTTGAGCGGACGCCAGCGGACGGCGCCAACCAATGTCCGAACTTGTTCCGCGGTCTCGAGGTATGGACCAATAACACCGCGCGCCCCGGCATCGAGGACCTTCGCCACTTCGAACGGGTCCGGACAAGGAACTCGAACCACCGGTGGAATCCCCGCAGCGGCGTACGTTTGGCACATCCATGCCAACGTTTCACGACCGAGCGGAATGTGTTCCGTATCGATAAACACGAAGTCCACGCCCGCTTGCTTGAGCAATTCCGGCCAGCGCGGCGACGGAGCGGTTACGCATGTTGCAAATATCAACTGACCTTCGTGCAATGCCTGGCGAATCTCTCGACCTTTCATAGTTGTAACTCTAGATGTCTAACGAGCGTTCGTGATCTCAACGAATCGCACGAAACCGAACCGCTCGCCTGACAGGTTTCTCGATTCTTGATCTCGCTCATGATCTTGATCCTTTGAGTTCCTTGAGGGAGCAAGATCGCGATCAGGAATCGTGCTCAGCGCGCCGACAGGTTAACAGGTTTGCCAAGCCGGCTCGATTTCAACGCCGCTTCAGTTATAGCACAAATCGCTCGTCCGGCTCGGGCGTCGAGTATCGTCTCGCTGTCGGTATCAATGGCGTGTGCAAAGTTTTCCATCAAGAGATAATCGTTGTCGATGGCCACCCGTCGATGGCGAAATTCTTTCTCCGGTTGGCCGCGATAATAGACGGCCACTTCGGGGCGAGCTTCGCTGATGACCAACGCGCCGGCTGTTCCGAGGACATGAATCTTGATCTCGCCAATGTCCGGGTGGCTCGCAGCTCCGATGCGTCCAACACAGAGGCTGCCCAGGAGACCGTGCTCCATCTCTAACGTGACGGTCGCGAGGTCGTCAACGCCATTGTCCACATTGACTTGATGAAAATGAGCAGTCGTGCGCGCAAAAACTCGCCGAACGTTAGCGCCGGTCAAGCAGCGAATGTAGGCCAAAGGATAGATACCTTCGTTTTGAAGCTCGCCGATCGGTTCGCGGCCGAGTGCGCCATCGGAACCGTCCGCGTGCGCCGCAATCTGATATTGCAGCCAATTGATCGGCGGGTCGCCCGGCTTGCGTGAACCTTTAGGCGGACCGGCATCTTTGGAGAAGTAGAAATCAACATGAATGGCCCATGGCTGTCCGATAGCTCCGGAGGCAATGACTTGCTGGGCGTGGACCACGGCTGGAAGAAAGTTCCGGTTCCACATGAGGAACTTCACGCGGTTTCGCTCGACTGCTTCCACCACGCGATCGCACTCGGAAAGCCGATTGGACATTGGCTTGTCCTGGACGATGTGCAAGCCCGCGTTGGCCGCTCGCACGCTCAAATCGCAATGCCGTTCCGCTTCTGAACTGACCACCGCTACTTCCACGCCGTATTCGGCCAAAGCTCGTTCGACATCGCGGACATACGGAATCCGAAACTCATCCGCGAATTTCTGATTGCGTTCGTGAACCCAATCCGGCTGGCTCGCATCGTCCGCTACGACCGTCACCTCAAATCGTGGATGTGCCGTTACGCCCCGCGCGATATAATCGTGTTTAATGACACTGAGGACGGCACAGCGAAAGCGCTTCATTTAGGCGGGGGTCAAAGTGTCTTCGGCTTGCTCCTCAAGGCAGCGTACCGAATCGCCAATGGCAAGCGATCGGGCGGCAGCTTCGACGACCTCGATCATTCGCAAGCCGTCGGTCCCGCCGATGGCCGGTTCGCGGCGTTGCTCGACAGCTTCGACGAACTCTTGCAATTGCGCCAGCAGATGCAGGTCGCCTTGAAGAGTCTTGAGCGCCACTGGTGGGCCGCCGGTGAACAAGAGCTGCATGTTATGATGATCGTCGGCATAAGCCGCTCCTTTAGAGCCAATCAAGGAGAGCGAGAAATAGCCGTCGTCCTTCGGCAATGTCTCTGCGTAATCAATCAAAGCCATGCCTCCGTCAGAGAAGCCAAGATGCAGTTGGACGTAGCCTCGGGTGTTCGTTGGCTTCTCCTCACGCCGCGCGGTCGCGTAAACAATTTCCGGCCCGCGCCCGAACAGCCAGCAAGCAAGATCGATTTCCGGAAGCAGTGGCCACAAGGGGTTGGCGACCGGACGATCGCAGGGGAGAATGTCAGATAGACCGGGACTGCACTCAGATGCTTGCCAGCGATGGATTCGCAAGAGGCCCGGCTCGCCCAGTCGGCCGCTTTCACCATTCTCTTTCACGACTCGGATGGCTGGGGCAAATCGCAAGTCCTGTCCGATCATTAAGCAGATGCGTGCGGCTCGCGAAACGGAGATAATTTCAGCGGCTTCGTGCCGAAAAAGAGCCATGGGACTTTGGCAGAGAATGTGTTTCCCTGCCTGAGCTGCTCTTGCGCCATGTTGCTCCTTAAAGCGACTCGCCGAATGAAGCAGCATGGCATCAAATGATCCGTGGTGCTTGGCCAGCAATGTGTCGAAATCCTCCGCCCAAACTTCTGCCCCAATCAAGGCAGCCAAAGCTTGGGCGGTAGCTCCGTCGCTATCGGCAATTGCTGTAAATCGCGCCTTGCGCAGGCGTGGCGCAATGCGCGCATAAGTAGCTCCAACACGGTGATCGCCAACTAACGCAAGCCGCAACATCGTCTTTGTTCTCGTCTCTTTTGTTAGAGAAGGCAACACAGATTAGTCATTTCGAAATTCGTCATTCTTTCGTTATTGGTCCTTCGACATTCATCATTGATCCTCGTGGCTCAATCTTCTAACTGACGACGGCTCGTATCTGGCGCGAACCAAATTGCTGCGAGCCCTACCGCGTAGATAAGGCTTGTGATGCGCCCAATGCGTGCGTAATCGCCGCCAAAGTAAGACATCAACGCGCCAGTTCCGAAGACCGTTGCCGCGGTTACAATCCGGCCGAAGTTAAAGCTCACACCGGCGCCTGTAGAACGAATCCGCGTCGGGAAAAGCTCGGGCAAAAACAACGGCAGCCACCCAAAGTATATCCCGCTAAAAAAGCCCAAGGCGCTCACCCAAAACAGGAATGATGCATCGGTCGGAACGGTAAACCAGAAGGCGTACTGCGCGCAGAACAAGGCTGCGAGGCTGACCAGGCAATACGCTCGCCGACGCCCGAAGACGCTCCCCAGCACGCCGCCCAACAAACTGCCAACAATGCCCGTCAAAGCGCGAGCCTGACCGACCTGTGCTTGAAGGTAGGGATTCGGCGGGTTCGCGCTTTCACCTGCTTCGCCAGCCCACGGGATCATCCAATTGGCGCTGCCCCAGCCGCCGATCATCGGAATTGTCGCCAACGCGATTCCAACCAATGTGATCGAGAGGAATGGCCGCTGGAAGATCTCCGACGTCGAAATTCCTGGTTGAGTTACGGCGGATTTCAAAGCTCCGGCTTCAAGCCAGCGCGGCGATTCTGGGACAATCGCGAGCACGAAGAGGCCAAGTACTACCGCCGAAGCGCAGACCAGCATCGTCCATCGCCAATGGTCGGGCGTGACGTGTGTACGGGTGGCAATTGTTGCCAGCGCAAAGATGCCAATATTGGCTGATGTTCCGATAATGCCTGCCGCCAATGGGCGTGATAACTGAGACCATGTTTCGGAGACCAGCGCGACGCCATTCGGCCACATACCGCCAACGCCCAGCGCTCCAAGAAACCAAAGCACCAATAGTTGCAGAGGCGTTTGTGCGAAATAAGCGGCTCCGGGGAAAACCGAATAACAGAGGATACTGACGGCCATGGCCTTGGACCTTCCGATGGAATCACCCAAGCGCCCGAAGAGGAAGCCGCCAGCGGCCGCACCAAACAAGAAGGCGCATTGATAATAGGCAAACCACGCTTGGACGGTGCTGCGCCAGCTTTTCAAGAGTTTGAAATCTTCATTGGCAAGGCTCGAATCAAGCTTCTTATCGCGTTCCTGTAAAACGCGGTTCAGCTCGGTGTAACGCGTCAGATTGATGACGCCAGTTCGTGAGAGCAAATCGATCGCCGCCGAGCGCATCGACAGCGACGATGTTGACATGAGTACGCCCGCAAAGAACCAACCCAAAAACGCCGTCACGAGAATGAGCAACCGACCTGTGCCTTTGTCCATAGCGCTGCCTAGGCTGCGCAAGCTTTCTGGCTTGGCAGTCTCGGTGTTATCTAGGCTATGCACTTTTGCGGTTTCTGGGAAGCGCGCCCTGAACCTTTCCCGTAGCGGCGTCTCGGCAGAGCGCCGCCATTTCCAACCCGAGTTTGCGGCAGCAGGTTTATGGAGAGGCTCGATTTCTTTGGGACACGTATGAGAACCATGAACGCGATAGGGGCGGGGACACCTTGTCCCCGGTGCGGTAGCGTCGGAATACGGGGACAAGCTGTCCCTGCCCCTATCGTGTTCATGGGGAGCCTTCCAGTCAAATTGTGCACCCATTGGGACCATGACCCAGGATTGGAGTGCCGGCCTCCGGCCCGGCCAGACTCGCAGGGTGACGTTGCCGGGTCGGAGAACGGCCCTCCGGTTCATGGGGAGCATCGATGTTCTCGTAACACGCACTGGGACCATGAACCTGGTAGGACAGCGCGTCTCGCCTGTCTATGCTCTTGGTGTACGCAAATGCTGGACAGGCGGGACGCCTATCCTACGTTCAGGTTCATGGGGAGTCCGCTAAGAATCAAAATCCGTCTTTCCAACCGACGCGCCCGCTTGTATCCATCAGCTCATGTCCACGAACAGAGCGCTCCGGATCGCGGAGGTAGTTCCTTTATTCATTGGGGGCGAGTGGCGACAGAGTTCGAGCACGGTCTTCAGTCCAGTGCACAATCCTTCGACTGGCGAAGTCATTGCGCAGACGCCGATGAACGGTTTGGCTGACTTGGAAATGGCGGTTGCGGCGGCGCAGAAAGCGTTTCCTGCCTGGTCTCGAACGCCCGCCGCGCGACGAGCGAAAATTCTCTTTGATTGCCGGCAGCGCTTGAGGGAGCACTTCGACGACTTGTCCCGGCTGATCTGTCTCGAAAATGGCAAGACTCTCGAAGAGGCGCGTGGTGATGTCACGCGAGGTTTGGAGGTTCTCGAATTTGCCTGCAACATTCCGCACCTGCTCAAGGGCGAAAGCCTGCCTGAGATTGCTGAACAGCTCGACAGCTTGACCTGGCGCGAACCATTGGGCGTTTGCGCCGGAATCACGCCGTTCAATTTTCCAGCGATGGTTCCAATGTGGATGTTTCCGCTCGCTATCGCCTGTGGCAACACATTCGTCCTCAAGCCGAGTGAAAAAGTCCCGCTCACCGCGAACCGGCTGGCCGCGCTTTTCCAAGAGTCTGGGCTGCCTGAAGGCGTCCTTAATGTTGTTCACGGCGGGCAAGAGGTCGTGGAAGGACTTTGCCGCCATCCGCAAGTGCGCGCCGTTAGCTTCGTCGGATCTACCGGCGTAGCGCGACGCGTCTATCAGTTGGCAACCGAACATGGCAAACGTGTGCAGTCGGCGGGCGGCGCAAAAAACGTTCTGCTCGTGTTGCCAGACGCTGAGTGGGACCCAACGGTGCGCGCAATCATGGGCTCGGCTTTCGGCTGCGCTGGCCAACGTTGCATGGCCGGGTCGATTCTGATGGGCGTTGGAACGGCGGCGGATGAAGCCCGCGAGCGCACGTTGGCTGCGATGGAAGCGTTGCGTCTGTATGATACTTCTCAGAATGCCGCTGCAGGCATGGGGCCGGTCATTGACGGTGTGGCACGTGATCGGCTTTTCGGTGTGATTGGTCGCGAGGCGAGCGCCGGGGGCAACTTAGTCCGCGACGGACGTCGTGGCATTCCAGAGCGCGGTTTTTTTGTGGGTCCAACCTTGTTTGACAGCGTGACTCCGGAGCGTTTGCTCTTTCGCCAAGAGCTGTTCGGCCCGGTGCTCTCACTGGCGCGGCCGGCGTCGCTGGACGAAGCATTAACTTGGCTGAACCAGCTTCCTTATGGGAACGGCGCAACGATTTTCACCAGCAACGGTGGCGCAGCGCGCGAATTTGCGCGACGCGTTCAATGCGGCATGGTTGGCATTAACGTCGGCGTTCCTGCGCCGATGGCGATTTTTCCGTTTGCCGGCTGGGGCGAATCGTTTTTTGGCGATCTTCATGTCCAAGGCATGGAAGGGATTTGTTTCTACACGCGACAAAAGGTTGTGCTGAGTCGCTGGGATAAAGACTACATGCGCAAGCAAGGCTGGTGACCATGCAGGCGCAATTCAACGTTCCTTCCACAATTCTGATCGGAGGCGGCGCGAGCCGGCAACTCGCGACTCAGGTCGGGCGGCTTGGCGGTCGGCGCGCATTGATCGTCACTGATGCCACAATGGCCCGGACTGGATTGGCCGCACGCTGTACAGAACAGCTGGCGGCCGCGAATGTTTCGGTCGCGGTGTTCGCGGGCGTTCAGCCGGACCCAACGGACAAAAATGTCTGCGATGGCCTTGCGTTGCTTCGAAACGAGAAATGCGATCTTGTGATCGGTCTGGGCGGGGGAAGTCCCATGGACGCGGCTAAGGTCATTGCTGTCGCAGCCACAAACGACGTGCCCATCCGCGAATTTGCGGGCTATCATCGCGTTGCCAAGCCGGGGCTGCCGCTGCTGTTAATTCCGACAACGGCGGGAACTGGGAGTGAGGTCACTAAAGTGGCTGTAATCACAGACACGGAACGCGACATAAAGATGATGATGTTGGACGCTCATCTTCTGGCGCGGGTGGCGCTCGTCGATTACGAACTGAGCTTGACCATGCCTGCTTCGCTCACCGCGCACGTGGGCGTCGATACGTTGACCCATGGCATCGAAGCTTTTGTGTCGCGCAAGGCAAACGCCCTGACCGATCCGCTCGCGGCCGAATGCATTCGGCTGACTGCTGCTAATCTTTTCACGGCCTGGCAAGAACCTAATAATCGGACTGCGCGCGAGGCCATGATGCTCGCGGCTTGTCTCGGCGGCATGGCCTTCGCGAACAGCAGCGTTTGCTTGGTGCACGGCATGAGCCGTCCGATTGGCGCAATTTTTCATCTGGCGCACGGATTGTCGAATGCGCTGCTGCTGCCGGAGATCACACGATGGTCGCGGCGAGGCGCCGTGCCTCGTTATGCGCATGTCGCGCGACTTGCCGGCGCGGCGGCGAGCGATGCGGCGGATGAAGCGGCGGCCACCGCGCTTCCGGACTATTTGGAAGGTTTGAATGCGCGGCTCGGAATCGGCCGTTTGCGCGATTTTATCAAAGCAGGGCCGGACGTCTTTGAAGCGAAATTGCCTGCGATGGCGGAAGCCGCCCTCGCCTCAGGGAGCCCGCAAAATAACCCACTTGTCCCTTCCATGGAGGACATCATCCAGCTCTATCGCCACGTGTGGTAGCGCCGTTTGCTTTGTAGCCAAACGTGTGGGAGATGGGGCGCGTGTTCCATCGCGGGAACCAACCAAGCGCTTGCTCGATCCGGTCTTGCTCAACAAGGTTCGCTTAGGCGCTTACGGCTTTAGCCGATAGAATTTTCTAGGTGTGTTTGGCGTGACAACGCCGGTCGCAGAGGCTGTCGGCACGGCGGTCCACGGTCCGGTTATGTTGTCAGCTTGCTCGAGAGTGGCCGCACCGATCCAGACAAACTGACGTCTGTTGTTTGGGGCTGGCACGATGCCGGTGAATCTTGGAGTTGTCGGCGCTGGTCCTGTCGGCGAGAAAGCCACCCTGGTTTGCGGCAAGCCATCTGCCTTGATCAGGACGTAATCTACTTCGAGCCGGCCCAGACCGTTGCCGCCGTTGTCCACGCTTGATCCAGTCAAGCCGGCAAACCCTCTGCGGACCGGCTTCGGGATGGCTGCGTCGCGCCACGCCAACTGCCAGTTGGCCGGCTCCGCAGTGACGCCATCCGCGGCCCAGGCTTTTGCGAACAAGGTATTGGTCTTGTCCATCAATGGGTCCAGCCGAACGCGCAACCAGTACCAAACATTGTTCGTCCAGCCCGGAGTGTAATGAGGCGGAACGTTTGTTCTCAATCCGGCCGGTCCCCAGGCTCGGAGATCATCCAGCAATTTGAATTGACGTCCGGGCACGCCATCTTGGGTGCTGCTCCGGAAGTGCAGGTTCAATCCTTGGCTGTTGGTTCCTACGCCAACGGCAAGACCGCCGCGTGAGTAATCGTGGTTGTCTTGAAAGACCGGCGCACGGACGCGTGCGAGGACTTCTTGGACGTCGTTGCTGTACCCTGCCTTTGTGTAAAGGAGATGGTTCGGATCCCCGACGCTCGTGCTGATGTACAGAATGCCATTCGCCTGGTCATATCGGTCGCCGGAAGGTCCGAATGCCTGCCAATCCGGATCGCGGGTCGCGCTGGTAAAATCGTCCTGAAAACCGTTGACGACTTTTCCGAGTTCGGCGGGTCCGGCGGTGGCAGGGCCGACCGAGTGGAACATTTGTGCTTGCGAGGCCGTCACATCCGCTCCGGCAATGCGCAGGTGAAAATTGGCGCCGCCATGCACGCCAGGATTCGCGCTGCCGGAATGGTTCAGGTTGGCGCCGACGCCGTCGCTGGTCCAATCGCCGTTGAAGAAGGTGATTTCAATCGGATAAAGACCGGCCGCACTGAAGACCACGTTGGCGTCCACCGTAGCGTCGCCGTGCCCGCTATCGTTGTTGATGACGTCAATGCCCCCGATCGTAATCCGCGAGCCATCATCGGAGGTCGTGCCTAGCCTGACGGCGCCGGGACCAGCCACATTGATGAAGCCGCTAAAACGAAACGCGCCGTCGTCCAGGTTGGTGGCGTCATTGGTCGGGCCGATGTACGAGGCGAAGTCATTGGTCAGCCAGGTCCGGACAGGCGTCAGGTCATTTCCACGGTAAACAAACCGGGTCGCCTGGAATTTGCCTGTGGGCCGGCCAAAACCGTTGATTTGCGTGTCAATTCGGTTGGTGGCAACGGTAGCGCCATCGGTTTTGATTGTGTTGACTCCGCGTTTCCAATATTCGCCATTGAGGCTGCCGCCACCAGCGGCTCGCGCTGGACCCGCTGCGAGTTTTGCGGGAATCGCCACGACAGGAGCTGTTGGATAGAGCAATCGGGCCGCGCCAGCAGCTGTAATGTCTGCTCCGGCGAGGCGCAGGCGGAAATTGGCGCCACCATGAACCCTTGGGTCTGTGCTGCCGGAATGATTCAGGTTGGCGCCGACGCCATCACTGGTCCAGTCGCCGTTGAAGAAGGTGATCTCAATCGGGTAGAGCCCAGCCGCGGAAAAGTACACGCTCGCATCCACCGTAGCGTCTCCATGGCCGCTGTCATTGTTAACGATGTCGATGCCGCCGATCGTGATACGCGAGCCATCGTCGGAGGTGGTCCCGAGCCTTACCGTGCCGGCATTGGTTATATTGATGAAACCGCTGAAGCGGAAGGCCCCGTCATCGAGATTAGCGGCGTCATTGGTAGGCCCAACGTAAGAGGAGAGATCGTTGGTCAGCCAATTCCTTACGGGTGTAAGGTCATTTCCCAAGTAAACAAACCGCGTCGCTCGGAACGTCCCGGTTGGTGGACCAAAACGGCTGATCTGCCCATCAATGCGATTATTGGGGTTACTGGCGCCGTCGGTTGCGATTGTGTTAACGCCGCGCTTCCAATATTCGCCATTGAGGCTTCCGCCAGCCGTCGTGAGGGGAGGATTGACCGAAAGCTTCGCAGGTATATGCACGGATGGGGCCGAGGCGTAAAGAAGCCTCGAGGCTCCGGCGGTCGTAATATCGGCGCCGCCCAATCGCAGGCGAAAGTTGGCCCCGCCATGTACGCCGGGGTCTGGATTGCCGGAATGACTCAGGTTGGCTCCGGCGCCGTCGCTGGTCCAGTCGCCGTTGAAGAAAGTGATTTCAATCGGATAAAGACCGGCTGCGCTGAAGACCACATTGGCATCCACGGTGGCGTCGCCATGGCCGCTGTCGTTGTTGATAACGTCGATGCCGGCGATGGTAATCCGCGAACCATCATCGGAGGTGGTCCCGAGGTTTATGGTTCTAGCATTGGTGATATTAATGAAGCCGCTGAAACGAAATGCGCCGTCGTCCAGATTGAAGACATCATTGGTGGGACCGACGTAAGACGACAGGTCGTTGGTGAGCCAAACCCGGACCGGCGTGAGATCATTCCCAAGATAAACAAAGCGCGTGGCCTGGAACGTGCCGGTCGGAGTCCCCATGCCGGCGATTTGGTTGTCGATGCGGTTGGTTGAGTTGCTCGCGCCATTGGTCGGAATCGTATTGACCGGGCGCTTCCAGTATGCGCCTGCGAGATGGCCGCCAGCCGTGGTGAGCGGCGCATTTACGGAGGCGGTTGCCGGGATATTGACCTGCGCCAGCGCAGAGCTGGCGATGCTCAGGACAGACAGGGCTGCTAGGACTTTGAGGGACATGCGTTTCTCTGGGTTGAGGTTGCTGTGCAGCCTTGCAAACGGCACACCGAAGGCCAAAGGCTGGCGCTCTAAGCGTCCATTTGTAAGGCATGGGCCGTGTAAACCAAAATAAAAAACTAATTCTGGTCAGTTGGCAATCAAAATCCTGCGGTTCGCCCAAAAAAATCAAAAAATGCGCATCTCACCCCCGTTCTAAGCCTTCCCGCAGTTCAGCCATAAATAAACTCCAAGCACGCACAGGACCGCGGACTTCAGTCCGCCTCCAGATGCCGAAGCGCAATAGGAACCGCGCTCCCAACTGACAGTTTTCCTCGTACGCACGTTTGAAGCGCAGTTTGACTTCGACTTGCGTCTTTGGTTGCCTATGACGCTGTCAAAGCTGCCATTCACATGTCCAACAGCTCAAACGTTCCCCGATTGCCGAAATCTTTCCCTGCCGCCCCAGAGTTCCAAACCATTTTGTGCTCAAGCTTGCTAGGCGTTCTGGCGTTCGCCGGGAGCGGTTGCGGAAAGACCGAAGTTTCTCTGCCTTCAACACCTTCGGCCGCTCTGCCGATTGCGAAACCCCAGCTCGCATGGCTCGAAGATGCAACGGAAGCGGTCGGGGTGAACTTTCTCCATGACGTGGGAACTGTGGGAACTTATTTCATGCCGGAATCGCTCGGGTCAGGAACAGCCATCTTTGACTTCGACAATGACGGGCGGATGGACCTGTTCTTATTGCAGAACGGCGGCACGAATTCTCCAGCCAAGCATCAATTGTTTCATCAAGAAAACAACGGGGCCTTCCGTGATGTCAGTGATGGAAGTGGCCTGAACCTTCCGGGACGCGGAATGGCCGTGGCCGTCGGCGATGTGGACAACGACGGCAAACCCGACGTGTTCATCACCGAGTACGATCGGGTGCGATTGTTCCACAATCGTGGCGAAGGCAAGTTTGCCGAGATCACGCGTGAAGCGGGGCTCGACAATCCGCACTGGGGTATGTCATCGGCGTTCCTCGATTATGATCGGGACGGCTGGCTCGATTTGATTGTCGTTAATTACGTGGACTACTCGCCTTCCATGAAATGTCCGGACGCCCAGGGCAAGCAAGGGTATTGCGGGCCTTCCGGCTTTCCGGGGACAATTCCGCGTTTGTTCCGCAACCTTCCCAACCAAGCCGATTCGATTCGATTCGAAGACGTGACCTTGAGCGCGGGTCTGGGAAAACTCGCTGGCCCGGGCTTGGGGGTGGTTTGCGGTGACGCCAACGGAGATCGTTGGCCGGACTTGCTCATCGCCAATGACGGGCACGTCAACTGGCTGCTAATCAACCAACGCAATGGGACGTTCACGGAAGAAGCCGGGATTCGCGGCATCGCTTATAACGAAATGGGCGCTGTGCAAGCCAACATGGGCATCGCGATGGGGGATGCTGACGGCGACAACCTCTTTGACATTTTCGTCACGCACTTGAGCACCGAGACTCACGCGCTTTGGAAGCACGGACCACGCGGCTATTTTCAGGATCGCACCTCGCTTTCGCGGGTGGCAGCGTCTGCTTGGCGCGGCACGGGATTTGGGACGGTCTTCAGCGATGTCAATAATGATGGCGCTCCCGATCTGCTTGTCGTTAACGGCGGCATTAAGAGGCTCACCATCGATTCCGCGCCCAACGGAAAGGCCAACTCCGATCCCTTCTGGAATGGTTACGAGCAACGGAGCCAAATATTCGTCAATGACGGCAAGGGAACTTTCGCCGATGTATCGGATAGCAACCTGGCATTTAGCGGCACTGCGGCCGTGGCGCGAGGTTTGGCGGCAGGTGACCTGAACAATGACGGCGGACTCGATTTCGTCGTCACCCGAATTGCCGCTTCTGCCCGAGTGTATCGCAACGTCGCTCCACGCGGCCATTGGCTGATCGTGCGCGTCGTCGAACCGAAGTTCGGGGCCCGCGACGCTTACGGTGCTGAGGTCACGATCAATGCTGGCGGACGCCGCCAAACCGTCTGGGTCAATCCCTCCCAAAGTTATCTCTGCAGCAACGATCCTCGCGCCCACTTTGGACTCGGTGCGGCAACTCAGGTCGAAGATATTCAGGTGATCTGGCCGGACGGGAGCGAAGAAAAGTTCCCCGGCGTGACGGCGGATCAGATCATTACGCTTCGAAAAGGTTCTGGGCAAACCGTCGGATTTGCAGTCAACTCCGGCGCTGGCCAATGAGCGCGAAGTCAAAAGCGAAGGGCCGATCGAATGTTCAAAAGGGAATGCCGAAGGCGACCTCAACGGCTCCGGTCCACCGCCCTTGGCCATGGTGGGCCGCCTTCGTGGGCTTGATCGCCGTTGGTGTTTTGGGGTGGCAGGTTTGGAGGAACGCAGCGCCGCCTGCAATCAGCGTAAACACTGCCGGCTTTGATCCAGTCATTGCCGCGGCCATCGAGGAAGCGCGAAACTCCATCCGTCGCGCGCCTCGTTCAGCCGAAGCGCGAGGTCGGATGGGGATGGTGCTGCTCGCTCACGAAGTGCGCGCCGAAGCGCGCGAGTGCTTTGCGCAAGCTTCCGCGATCGCGCCGCGCGATCCGCGCTGGCCGTACTTGCTTGGTTTGGCGCACCTTGTCGACACCCCCGTTGCCGCCGCGACGAATCTTGATCGTGCGGTGCGGCTCTTTCCCGAAAGCGAATCAATGCCCCGTTTGCGGCTGGCCGATACTTTGGTCAGCTTAGGGCGTTTGGAGGAAGCTGAGACACATTACCGACACGTTCGGCAGCGCGAGCCAAACTCTCCCTGGGCCGGGCTCGGGCTCGGCAAAATCTTTAATGCGCGCGATCAAGCGGCCGAGGCAACCAACTTCCTCGCCGCGGCAACACAAGACCTTTCCACACGCAAAGCGGCGCAGCGCCTTTTATTGAACGTCCATCAACGGCTCGGGCACACGAACGAGGCCGAGCGATTGGCTCAGGTCGTGGCCGGGTTGCCGCACGACAAACCTTTTCCAGATACGCTCCTCGCGGAAGTCCAGCGATTAAAAACGGGCGAGGCCGCGTGGATTGATCAAGCGGACGAATGGATCAAAACCAGCCGTGTCAACGAGGCAGCACAACTTCTGGAAAGGACGCTCCAGACTTATCCGAATTCGGATCGCGCCATGTTCTTCCTGGGACGCGCGCGTCTCCGGACGGGTGACGTTGCTGGCGCCGAAGCGGTCTTGACGAGAGCGATCACGCTAGCGCCGGGCAATATCGAGGCCCAAGTGCAGTTAGGTGTGACGCGGCTTCGGCGAGGCCGCGGCAAAGAAGCCCAACCTTGCTTTCGCGCGGCTATCGCGGCCAAACCGAACCTCGGAGAAGCTTGGTACAATCTTGCGCTCAGCCTCGGCGGCGACCCGGGCCAACGGGCCGAATCTATCGCCGCTTTTCGTGAAGCCATTCGCTTGAAGCCAAATTTCATCGAGTCCTATCTCGGTTTGGCGGTCGTTTTGCGCACTGAGGGACAGAAGCGAGAAGCCGCTTTCGAATTGCGCCGCGCCCTTTCGCTCGACCCCGAAGAATCACTCCGCAAGAAGTTGCTCGAACAACTGGAGCTCGCTGAACAGCCGTAATCATTCCGTCGCGCACTTGTTGGATTTGGACTGACTGACCTGATCACAACGCGCTCCGCCAGCACGACAAAAAGGGATCGCCTTGCGCGCGCCGACGTGTAAACCGGGACGAGGCAAACGATGAACGTCCTATTGTGGGTCCTGCAAATCCTTGGCGCGCTCGTGTACGGAGCGTCCGGGGTCATGAAGGTTTTCATGTTCGACGAGGTCAGCGCGGACGTCCAGTCCTTTGGACCTAAAAACGGCAGTTGAGAAGCAAGGCTCCGCCGTCCCAGCGACGGAGAGTTCCTAAGCTGGCGCCATTTTTGGCTTGGTTCCGCCTCGCGGCCGCGCCTTTCACCCACTGGGCGCCAGCAAACCCATCGCCGGTTGGCGAAAAGGTTCCAAAATCCTCTGCCAAATTCGCTTCCAGCGCTCCTCCGGCTTCAACTGCTCCGCAGCATTGAGCAGCCCGCTCAAAAACACGCTCAGCCCCGTTAAAAGGTTTTCCTCCAAGTTGGTCACCAGGACCACATACTCGTACTCCGGTTGGCTGACCACTTCCAATCCCTGTTCCTCCAACAAGGCAAGGGCTTTCTGAGTTCCAACTCCCGGCTCCCGTCTGCGCCGCAACACGATGGTGCGCCGTTTGCCCGTCCAACCCGTCAGTTGCAGTCGGCCTTCATTTCCTTCCCATCCCTCCGCCAAAGGCTGCCAGCCGCCCTGTCTCTCTAACAACTCCACCAGTTGCTTAACTTTTGCTGTGCTCCGTTGCCGGAACAAATACTTTTGGGCGCGCTCCTCGCACTCGGCCATCATTCGCTCGTTGCCGTAATTGGCATCGCCACAGACCAACCACGGCCGTTGCTCCGGAGTCAGCCGGTCCACGACTTTCCACAGGTTGCTCAGCCCATGCAGGGCGGCATGCTCTTTGCCCGAATGCACTTCCACATCCAGCGCCACGCGCAAGGTCCGCAGAAAAATGGTGTGGCAGGCATGGCTCGGACGGCCGGGCTTGGGCGGATTGTAGCCGATCTGAGCTCCTTCCTGGTGGCCGTAGATCGGCTTGACCGTCACAGCCAAATCCGCAATCCAAGGCTGGTCCAAAGCCGGAGCATACCCGCGCCGGAGAGCTTGGGTTTGCCATTGAGCCAGGGGTTCGGGTTCCTCACCTTGAAAGGCTCGCCGCAAGCTATCCTCACTCACCACTTTTTCCATTCCCAAACCTTGCGCATTGACCTTGTCTCCTCGGATCGCGGTGACATGCGCATAGCGCCAAGCTCCACTTAAAGTTCCCAGCACCCACGTGCCGAGCACGTCTTGAACGGCCGGGGCATTTGGACTGGTGTAACTCAAGGGACACTCCTTGACCCACTCGGAGTAAAGTCCACCCGTGGCCAAAAACTGGCAGAAGAAAACCAACTGGCCCAGCGGCGTGACTGGAGCGTCCGGATCCCATTCGACGTGAAATCGGTGATCGATCGTGTCGACGGGGATGCTGGGAAGCAGGGATGTTGGGCTAGCGGAGATAAGGGCGGAATCTCTTTCACCCTGCGGGTGAAGCGTCATGGGAGAAGTTTGCGGACTCATTCCCCATTGAATGAAGGACTTGCCAAAATTCCAAGCTCATCCAACTGCCGGATTAAGGATAAAAAGTCCTTTAAACCTGGCTAATCTGCGTTGATCTGCGTGCATCTGCGGATAAAATGAAATATCTGCGGATCTGGGTGCCGGGTTTCGCCTTGAATAGCTCCACCTGAGCTGGGACACTCCAGTCACCTCGAAAATCAATTGCCTATGAGTTCTGTAACTTACGCGCCCTGGCGAGCATCTAAGCCCGCCATGGTATTGGCTCGGGCGTTGGTCCGTGCGCTCGTGCTGCTGGCACTGCTTTGTCTCAACTTAGTATCCCCTCTCCTGGCGCAGCCGCAGGATTCCTGGGAGCGATTGCGCGGTTTCGACGCCAACCAGGACGGCAAAATTTCGCGCGACGAATTTCCCGGTCAACCACGCGGGTTCCAACGCATGGACGCCAACGCCGACGGTTTTATCACGCGGGAGGAAGCCGGCGCTCTCCGTGGGCGCTTGGGCCCAGGTACAGGAGGGAACTTTGGCCCGCCAGCCGGAGGCATGGGCCTATTGATGCAACTCGATGCCAATGGGGATGGAAAGATTTCCCAGAAGGAATGGTCCGAGTTTTTCGAGAGAGCGGATGAGAACGGCGACGAAATCCTGCAACCGGAAGAATGGCAGGCCGCCACGAACCACGAACGCCTCAACGATCCTGCGCCCGCTGTGGGCGTCAAAGCTCCTCAAGTCAAAGCCAAACCTCTCGGGAGCCGGCGCGAGACCGACTTGTCGACGCCAGAGCGGACCACGGTGCTGATTTTCGGCTCGCACACCTGAGGCCCGTTTGCCCAGCAGGCCGTGCGCTTGCAAGAGGTCTACGACTCCTACAAAGATCGCGCGGATTTCTACTGGATTTACGTCCGCGAGGCGCATCCCTCGGATGGTTTCCGACCCGCACGGCACGTGAGCATCGAGCAGCCGACGACTTTCGGCCGGCGGACGCAAGTAGCCAGCACTTGTTCCGCGGAATTGAAACTCACGATCCCGGTTTTGGTCGATGACATGGAGGACACGGTGGCCAAGGCTTACAATGCGTTGCCCGATCGCCTCTTCATCCTGAATTCGGATGGGACCATCGCGTATCGCGGCGACCGCGGCCCGCGCGGATTCAAAGTGGATGAGATGGAACAGGCGCTGGCCAAACTTGTGCCCGCATCTTCCGTGGCCCAGAGCAGCGCCTCGAAGGGTAACAAGAATCCGCGCAGCACTCCCCGTCCACCGAAGCTTCGGCGTTAGCTTCCAGGATTGATCTGCCAAAGAACGCCTCCAGGCGCTGTGCCCCTCTGAGCGGCCCTGATGGAGACTGCGGCCTCCAAAGGCCGACCAGGCACTTGGCGGGGACATTTCTGCCGCCCAACTCCACGGGTAATCACAAGGATGGGAATGGGAATCCGCAGATTGCGCAGATGGACGCAGATATTTCGGAAATGTTGAGACCGTCTGATTGACCACAACTTGTAGAGAATCGATCAACGGGTCAGCGCCCGAACCGAACGGTGAACCGGCTCTGGCAACTGCACAATCTCAAACCGCACCTGAGCCGGACCTTCAAGCTCTCGGGTGATCGGAAGGTTCTGGAGAAGCTGACCGATGTGGTGGGGCTGTATCTCAACCCGCCGCAGAAGGCGTTGGTGCTCTGTCTGGGCCAGAAGAGCCAAATCCAAGCCTTGGACCGGACACAACCGGGTTTGCCCCTCAAGAAGGGGCGGTGCGGGACGATGACCCACGACTACAAGCGCAACGGCGCGACGACGCTATTTGCCGCCCTCAATGTTTTGGAAGGCAAGGTTATTGGCCAATGTCAGGCCCGGCATCCTCACCAGGAGTGGCTGAAGTTTCTG
>Ga0194131_10000908_pt1 | contig 51417 bp, 47 predicted proteins | sample TA2KigO120mmetaG_FD_148631 | JGI IMG/M metagenome (GOLD analysis project Ga0194131, IMG submission 148631) | Freshwater microbial communities from Lake Tanganyika, Tanzania - TA2015053 Kigoma Offshore 120m | ecosystem: Environmental > Aquatic > Freshwater > Lake | place: Tanzania: Lake...
CGGGGACGTCGGAAAAGCTGGTGTGGCGATCGACTCGGTCGAGGACATGAAGGTGCTGTTCGACGGCATCCCACTGGACAAGGTGAGTGTGTCGATGACGATGAACGGGGCCGTGCTGCCCGTCTTGGCCGGCTACATCGTCGCCGCCGAAGAGCAGGGCGTAGCGCAGAAGGAACTCTCGGGGACCATTCAGAACGACATTCTGAAAGAGTTCATGGTCCGCAACACCTACATCTACCCGCCCGAACCCTCGATGCGCATCGTCGCCGACATCATCGGCTACACCGCGCAGCACATGCCCAAGTTCAACTCGATTTCGATCTCGGGCTATCACATGCAGGAAGCCGGCGCGACGTGCGTCCAGGAATTGGCCTACACCCTCGCGGACGGGCGCGAATATGTGCGCGCGGCGTTGCGCGCCGGCCTCGATGTCGACGCCTTTGCGCCCCGGCTTTCGTTCTTCTTTTGCGTCGGCATGAACTTCTTCATGGAAGTGGCCAAGTTGCGCGCCGCCCGCCTGCTGTGGTCTGAAATGATGGCCGAGTTCAAGCCCAAGGACTCGCGATCACTCGCGTTGCGCACGCATTGCCAGACTTCGGGCGTCTCGCTCACGCGCCAGGACCCCTACAACAACGTGGTCCGAACCGCCTACGAGGCTCTCGCCGCCGTGTTGGGTGGAACCCAGAGTCTCCACACTAACGCCTTCGACGAGGCCCTGGCGTTGCCATCAACGCTGTCCTCGCGGATCGCGCGCAACACGCAGCTCATCCTCGCCGAGGAGACCGGGGTCACGCATGTCGCCGATCCACTCGGCGGTTCCTATTACGTAGAACACCTGACCCATTCGATCGCCGCGCGTGCGCGCGAACTGATGTCGGAGATCGCTGCCCACGGCGGCATGATCAAGGCCGTCAACGACGGGCTCCCCAAGTTGCGGATCGAAGAGGCCGCTGCCCGGCGGCAGGCGCGGATCGAGCGTGGCGAAGAGGTCATCGTCGGCGTCAACAAGTATCAGCACGATGGGGAAGACGCCGTCGATCTTCTCGAGGTCGACAACCGTATGGTGCTCGACAATCAGAAGGCGAGGCTCGCCAAGGTCAGAAGCGAACGTAACACCGGCGCGGTCGAACGCGCCTTGGCGGCCCTGAAGCGGGGCGCTGGCGGCCGCGAAAACCTGCTCGAATTGGCGATCGACGCGGTGCGGGCGCGTTGCACCGTCGGAGAGATTTCCGACGCTCTCGAAGCCGTCTTCTCTCGCCACGTGGCGCGACAGCGGGCGGTGTCGGGTGTCTACGGTGGAGCGTTCGCCAACGACGAGGCCTTCACGGCGCTCAAGAGCGACATCTCGGCGTTCGCGCGCGCCGAGGGGCGTCGACCGCGGATGCTGGTGGTCAAGTTGGGCCAGGACGGCCATGACCGAGGCGCCAAGGTGATCGCCACCGCGTTCGCCGATCTCGGTTTCGATGTCGACATTGGGCCGCTGTTCCAGACGCCGGACGAGGCCGCGCGGCAGGCGATCGAAAACGACGTCCACGTCGTCGGTGTTTCGAGTCAAGCCGCCGGACACAAGACCTTGGTCCCGGCCCTGGTCGAGGAGCTGCGCCGACAGGGGGCTGGCGACATTCTCGTCGTCTGTGGCGGGATCGTTCCGCCGGCGGACTACGACATGCTCGAGCGTGCGGGTGTCGCGGCCGTGTTCGGGCCCGGCACACCGATCACCGAGGCCGCGCGTCGCATCTTGGACCTGTTGCGCTCGGCCAGGGCGGCTGCGGCCGAATAGCTAGGCCTTGGTCCCCGGTCCGTCGTTCGGATCCTGCGTCCGGCGGCCCGGCGGGCGTACCACACGCATGCCGCCCCGGCGCTCCTCGCGTGGCGCCGCGGCGGGCGCCGGCGGTGCCCCCGGACGATCGCTTCGCCGGTTGCGCGCCTCAACCGTCCCTGCCGGCCACGGAGCAAAGGGGAAGGGGCGGCGATCGGTCCGGAACGTCAGATACGCGGCGATCTGGTAGAGAAACAGGCCGATACTCTGACCGAGCGCCATCAATCGCGCAAAAACCTGGCCGGTGAACAACTTGCACAGGAACTGGACGATCGTGACGATCGCCAGCACGTATAGGGCGACGTAGAGCACGATCCCGTAGAGGATCATGAACAATAGCCGCAGCCAGGTGCTGGCCTGGGTCAGGTTACGGGAGAGGTCGTCGGTCATGCCCGCGAAGGTGCCACGAAACGCGTTTTCGGCCAAGGCGACCGAAAACGCGTGCCCGGGAAAACCGTTTCGCGCTACAAGGGGGCCAATCGAGGGCAGTGGCCGCTGGGCCCGGGGGATGCGTGAAAAACCCGCTGACGTGGTTTCGTCGAAAGTCCACTCGCGTCGCGCCGGCCGAAGCGGTGATCGAGGTGTTGCCCCCGGCGGGCTCTCATGCCGATCTTGTGGCCGAAGCCATGCGCATCCGAGCGGAGGTCCGGGAAAAATTGGGCGAAGACACGCTGCGAAAACTCTACCGGTTGACCACGGGCAAGGACCTGCCACGCGAGTAACCGATGAGCACGGCGCCTTGAGCAGCGAATCCGGCCGCGCAACGACGTTTGAAGACCTGCCCCAGGGCGTGCTCCGTGGCGATCGGCGGGCGCTGGCACGCGCGATCACGCTGATCGAGTCCGAGCGGGTCGACCACCGAGCCGCCGCCGAGTCCGTCCTCGCGATGCTGCTTCCCCACACCGGCCGGTCGATCCGCATCGGAATCTCCGGCGCCCCCGGTGTGGGGAAATCGACGTTCATCGAAGCGCTCGGCATGTACCTGATCGGACAGCGCACCCGCCCGGCGGTGCTGGCCGTCGATCCGTCGAGCCAACTTTCCGGCGGTTCGATCCTCGGGGACAAGACGCGTATGGAACGTCTGTCGCGCGACGAAATGGCGTTCGTTCGTCCGTCGCCGGCCGGGGAGAGCCTCGGCGGGGTCGCTCGGCACACGCGCGATGCGATTCTGTTGTGTGAGGCGGCGGGCTACGACGTCGTCATGGTCGAAACGGTCGGGGTCGGCCAATCCGAAGCCGCGGTGGCCGAAATGGTCGATCTGTTCATCCTGCTGCTGGCCCCCGGCGCTGGCGACGAACTCCAGGGCATCAAGCGCGGCATCGTCGAACTGGCGGAACTGATCGTCGTCAACAAGCACGATGGCGATCTGATGCCGGCCGCCAACCGGATCGCCGGGGAATACAAGGCCGCGCTCGGCCTATTGCGGCCGCTGAGCGCGCACTGGATGCCCGAGGTGCACCTATGTTCGGCCCTTGAGGCGCGCGGGATCGGCGAGATCTGGCGGGTCGTCGAACGCCATCACGAGGCGATGCAAACGAGCGGCGAACTCGATCGACGGCGCCAGGACCAAACCCGTCGCGCAATGTGGCGCGAAGTAAGCGAAGCCTTGCTCTCGGCGATTCGCGTCGATCGGGGGCTTGCCAGTCGCGCTGAGGAGCTGGAGCAGCGCGTCATGGCGGGAGACATGGCCCCTGGACAAGCAGCGCGGCTGGTGGTCGAGGCCTTCCGCCAATAGAGGAGGAATATTCGATGGCTCATGGATTGCCGGGCGGTAGCCCGCTCAGCGTCGCAACGATCAGCGTTTCCGACATGAATCGGTCACTGGACTTCTATTGCCGACGAATCGGAATGACCGTTCGGAGCGATGCGACCTGGTCGGGGCCTGCGTTTGCTCGCCACTGGCATCTGGCGGGCAACGCGAGCGCCAGAGCCGTGTTCCTGGCAGCGGCCACGCACGCGGTCGGCCGCGTGCTGCTGTTGCAATTCGACGCAACGGGCCGAGCACCAATTCGTCAGGATGCCGTCCGGCGGGGTTATGGCCTATGGAACCTCAATTTCTACACCCACGACATCGTCGGGGCGTCGAAGGAGCTCGCGGGCCTCGGCTACCGATTCTGGAGTGAACCCACGGCGCACAACTTTTCCCCGGAAGTGGGCTCACCGGTCGAGGTGATGTTCGATGGCCCGGATGAAGTGCCGATCAATCTCGTCGAATTGCGCGGTGGAGGGCCGGGCTCGCAGATCGGCGGGATGCGTACGTTCCTACAACAGCACGGCACGACCAAAACCGGATTCACCCCCGTGGTCACCAGCTCACATTGTGTGCGCTCGCGCGAAAAGGGGATCGCGTTCTATCGCGATGTCCTTGGCATGCACGTGGTCATCGACGAGGAGATGAACTCGCCGGCCGCGAACCACTTCCTCAATATTCCGGCGTCATCGCGCACCCACGTCACCTTCGTCGAAGGCAACCACATGTTCGGCAAAGTGGCGATGTCCTGGCCGGTCAACTACACGCCGGTCGACCTCGTGCCGCGGGCGATTGCCCCCAACGTCGGGTATTTGAGCCAGACGTTCCTGGTTCCCGACGTTGCCGCCACGATCGCGGCAACCCAAGAGCAGGGCGGCCAGGTCTATACGCCGCGCCACGATGTCGATATCCCTGGCCTCGGCGCCGTTACCGCTGCGATCGTCCGTAACCCGGCGAGCGGGGCCCTCACGGAGTTCGTCGAAACCAAGGCTTGAGGCGCCCGTCCTTGACGAGGGGGGACTCCGGCTTTAATAAGGCCGCCTTCCGGCCGGGACGGCCGGCCAAAAGGATCGAGCCATGTCGCGACGCTGCGAACTGACCGGAAAAGGGGTCCAGGTGGGCCACAACGTGAGCCACGCCAACAACAAGAGCAAGCGGCGGTTCCTGCCCAACCTGCAGGAAGTGACGTTGCTCTCGGACGCCCTCGGCCGTCGCGTTCACCTGCGGATTTCGCGAAATGCCCAGCGTACGGTCGACAAGGTCGGTGGCCTCGACAACTTCATCGTCAAGGCCAAGGACACGCAGCTTTCGGATCGTGCGCAGCGGTTGAAGCGCGACATCGTTCGCCGCATCGAGGCCAAGGCGTCGGCCTAGTCTCGCGCGGCGCAGGCTTTCCCTGCGCTGGTTTCCGCGCCGGCCTTGGTCTGGGAGGTTCGTGTGCCCGGGTTCGAAGGCTTCAGCAACGTCCACCTCCTGTCGCATCCGCTGATTGCACACAAGCTCAATCAGCTCCGCGATCGTGCCACGTCGGTCCGGGATTTTCGTGCGCTGGTGCGCGAATTGGCCCTGTTGATGGCCTTCGAGGCGACACGCAACCTGCCGACGGAACGGCGCTCGATCGAAACACCGCTCGCGCGCACCGAGGGTCTGTTCGTCGACGAAGACCAGGTCGTCATCGTGCCGATTCTGCGGGCGGGTCTCACGATGGCCGAGGGCATGGTGACCCTCATCCCGGGCGCTCGCATCGGGCACATCGGTGTTTATCGCGACCACGACACGCTCGCCATCCACGAATACTTGGTGCGTCTGCCTCCGATCGGACGGCAGACGTTCATCATTGTCGACCCGATGTTGGCCACCGCCAATTCGACGCTGCATGCGCTCAAGGTTCTCAACGATCATGGCGTTCCCGACGAGCGCTTGCGATTGATGTCCCTGGTCACCGCGCCGGAGGGTGTTCGGGCGCTCGCGACGGCCCACCCCAGGCTCGCGATCTACATTGCGGCGATCGACCAGGGCCTCAACGAAAAAGGCTATATCGTGCCGGGTCTCGGTGATGCCGGCGACCGGCTGTTCGGCACCACCTAGTCCTCGAGCACGAATTCGAGGATCAGCGTCCGCTGCAGAAATCGGAAATTGTCGTCCGAGACGAGAATGACCCGCGTGCGACCGTCGCGGTCGCGACGCACCGCCAAGCCTTCGAAGTTGTCGCTCAGCATCGGGGGTTCGAGGCGAGCGATCACTTCGCCGTCGAGCGTGGCCCCGCCTGCGAGGCGGTTGGCCGGAATACGTTTGATGCGCGCGGCAAAACCGGCGAGCGCATAGAAGCGTCGCTCCAGGGCCAGGAGATCGCCATTGGGGAGGAGCGCAAAATCGGTCGGTCGCCACGGTGTGTTGGGGTAGTGCACCTCCGTGGTGCCCTCGGGGCCGACGATCCATCCGGTGTTGGTGGGCGAATCGTCGCTGCCACCCAACGGCTCTTCGCCCACGGCGAGGATCCGGTTCGGGCCCAGCCGGGCCATCGCCTCGATGCCGCCGTTGCGCGGCAGCTTGGCGACCGCGGGCGGCAGCGGTACGGGTTTAGGGCGAGCGGTCGCGAGGTCGCCGCGCCCGTCGTAACGCCAGATGCGGTGGCGACGCTCGAAGGCAACCAGGAGGTCGGTGCCGTCGCGCTGCACGGCTTCGGCATCGCCCGTCAACCAATTGGCCTGAACTGTCCCGCCCGTTTCATTGCGCATCGCGCTGTAGGTGGTTTGGGCCAGTCCGGTCAGTCGTCCGCCGCCGTCGTAGACCAACCGGGCCTCGAACCAATAGCCGCGATCGGATACGGCGATCATCCGGCCATCGTCGTCTACGACCGCTCCAGACAGGCCGCCGAAGCGCTCGTCGGCTGATCGCACGACGATGCCGCCCACATAACGCAGCGCGCCGACCCGGTCGATCTGCGGGTTTTCGCTGTCGAGATCGACCGACTCGGTCGTGACGCTGAGCGGTGCCGCCCTCGCGGCGCCGAGCAGCGCGAGAACCGTGAAAACAACGACGAGGCGAATCACGGGCGCATTATCGAGTTCGTCGCCGCGCTCGACCAGCCCGGAAAGACGCTTCGCGTGTTAGCTTTGTCGCCTGGGAGGTGTCGCATGCGATTTGGGGTCTTGGGAACCGGCATGGTCGGGATGGAGATTGCCGGCAAGCTCGCCACGGTCGGCCAAGACGTGCGGATGGGGGCGCGGCAGGCCAACAATGCCAAGGCCTCGTCGTGGGCCATTGCCGCCGGTGGATCGGCGAGCCACGGCACGTTCGGCGATGCAGCGGCCTTTGGCGACGTGGTGTTCAATTGCATCCATGGCGTGTACGCGCTCGAGGCGCTTCGTGCCATCGCCGGACCGCTGCGCGGCAAGATCCTGGTCGATGTGTCCAACCCGATCGACTATTCGCGCAGTCCGCCGGGGCTCACCGTCTGCGATCACGACTCGCTCGGCGAGCAGATTCAGCGAGCCTTGCCCGAAACCCGCGTGGTGAAAGCCCTGAATATCGTTGGTTGCAAGGCCATGGTGGATGCCAGTTACATCCCTGGGGAGCACGACATGTTTGTGAGCGGCAACGACGGCGAGGCGAAGGCGGTGGTGACGCGCATCGTCTCGGAGTGGTTCGGATGGCGACGCGTCATCGATCTCGGAGACATTGCGAGCTGCCGCGGCACCGAGGCGTTCACGATCCTGTTCCACGCCCTGTGGAAAGTGTACGGGACGCCCTATGTGAACATTCAGGTCGCGGCGCGACCCAAGGGGTGAAGGCTAGTGCAGGCGCCGCCGGCCGCGCGAGCTCAGGCTGGCGCCCCGATCCTCGTCGAACAGGTCCGCTAGCTGCTCCATCATCGCGCCGCCGAGTTGTTCGGCGTCGACGATAGTCACCGCTCGCCGATAGTAACGATTGACGTCGTGGCCGATGCCGATGGCGATCAACTCCACCGGCGATCGGCCTTCGATCCACTGGATGACCTCGCGCAAGTGGCGATCCAGGTAATTGCCGGGGTTGACGGACAGCGTCGAATCATCGACCGGCGCCCCGTCAGAAATGACCATCAGGATGCGCCGCTGTTCGGGGCGGGCCATGAGTCGCTGGTGCGCCCAGATCAACGCCTCGCCGTCGATATTCTCCTTCAGGAGTCCTTCGCGCAGCATGAGGCCGAGGCTCTTGCGCGCTCGGCGCCATGGCTCGTCAGCAGACTTGTAGATGATGTGCCGCAGGTCGTTGAGCCGGCCCGGGTTCATCGGCTTTCCTTCCGCAAGCCAGCGCTCGCGCGATTGGCCGCCCTTCCAGGCGACGGTCGTAAAACCGAGGATCTCGACGTTGACGCCGCAGCGCTCGAGCGTCCGTGCCAGGATATCGGCGCACATGGCGGCGACGGTGACCGGACGCCCGCGCATCGAACCCGAATTGTCGATCAGCAACGTGACCACGGTGTCGCGGAAGTCGGTTTCGCGCTCTTGCTTGTAGGACAGCGAGAACATCGGGTTGACGACGACGCGCGACAGGCGGGCGGCATCGAGCAGACCTTCCTCGAGATCGAACTCCCAGGAGCGCTGCTGCTTGGCCAAGAGGCGTCGCTGGAGGCGGTTTGCCAGGCGTGCCACTGTGCTCTGCAGATAGTTCAGCTGCTGATCCAGGTGCCGGCGAAGCCGCGCGAGTTCCTCGTTGTCGCACAGGTCCCCGGCATGGGCGATCTCGTCGAATTGGGCCGTGAATGGCCGATAGCTTGGTTCGTTGCGCAAGCGGTCGAGATCGTTGGGCCACTCCTGCGGCCGCCCACCAGGTTCCCCGTCGGTCATCTCGCGCCGTTCTTGCATCGAAGCACTCGCCGCTGGCGAACCGGATTGCTCATCCTGGTCACCCTCGGCTACATCCTCGCCCGCCATCTCGCTGGCCGAACTCGATTCGCCGCCCTTCTCCCCATCCTGCGACTCGCCCTGCTGCTCGTCGTCGGCGTCTTCAGCCTGCTGCGGGTCTTCCTGATCCGGTTCGAGGGCATCCTCGTCGGCCAACTCGAGGTGGGCGATCAGCTTGCGTGCGCGCTGTGCAAAGGCTGCCTGATCGAGCAGGGCGTCGCACAACGCGGTGAGATCGTGGCCGGCCTTTTCTTCGATCGCCCCACGCCATGCCTCGATCACTTTGGCAGCGCCACGCGGCGGCGGGGCCCCGGTCAGACGCTCGCGCAACAAAAGGCGCACGGCCTCGGAGATCGGAGCATCCCGACGGTCCTTGATCTGGGCGTAACCGGCCCGGGCACAGAATTGATCCAAGGCGGCGTCGAGGTTCTGGGCGACGCCCGCCATTTGCAGAGCGCCCAACGCTTCCACCCGGGCCAATTCGACCGCGTCATAAACCTGCTGCGCGACGGCTCCTTGCGGCCTTCGCCGCGCATGCAGCTTGGTATCGTGGTGGCGCATCCGGAGCGCAAAGGAGTCGGCAACTCCGCGGATGTTCGCGACCTCTTCGGCGGCCAACTCGCGCGAAGGCAGGGGCAACCGCGCCGAGCCCGGTTTCATCGTCGGCGCTTCGGCGCTGTAGCTGACGTCGACCGTTTCGCCGCCCGCGACCGCGCGCACCGCGGCACCGACCGCGCGCTTGAAGTTCTCCAGCGGGTTCTTCTGGTCGCTCAACGGGCCGACGCCTGCTTGCTCTTGCGCGCCGTCGACTCGGGCAGATCTTCCCCGAAGCAGCGCTGGAAGTACTCGGCGATCACCGGTCGTTCGGTTTCGTCACACTTGTTGAGGAACGTGAGGCGGAAACCCAGCCCCAGGTCACCGAAAATCTTGGCGTTTTCCGCCCAGGTGATCACCGTTCGTGGGGACATCACGGTCGAGATGTCGCCCGCGATGAAGCCCGAACGCGACAAATCGGCCAAGCGCACCATCTGCGACACGGTCTTTCGCCCTTCGGGCGTGTCGTAGTCTGGAACCTTGGCCAACACGATCGCGACCTCGGCGTCGTGCGGCAGGTAGTTGAGCGTCGCCACGACGTTCCAGCGATCCATCTGACCCTGATTGATCTGCTGGGTTCCGTGGTAGAGGCCCGACGTATCACCCAGGCCGACGGTGTTCGCCGTGGCGAAAAGGCGAAACGCCGGATGCGGCCGGATGACCCGATTCTGATCGAGCAGCGTCATCTTGCCCGAGGACTCGAGCACACGCTGAATGACGAACATGACGTCGGGCCGGCCGGCATCGTATTCGTCGAACACGAGCGCCGTTGCCGTCTGCAGGGCCCACGGCAGGATGCCCTCGCGGAATTCAGTCACCTGCTTGCCGTCGCGAATGACGATCGCATCCTTGCCGATCAGATCGATGCGGCTGATATGGGAGTCGAGGTTGACGCGCACGCAGGGCCAGTTCAGCCGGGCGGCGACCTGTTCGATGTGCGTCGACTTGCCGGTGCCGTGATAGCCCTGGATCAGGACTTTGCGGTTGAACTTGAAGCCCGCCAGAATCGCCATCGTCGTATCGCGGTCGAAGCGATAGGCGTCGTCGGTCTCGGGCACGTACTCGTTGGACTGCGAGAAGGCGGGAACCTGCATGTCGCTGTCGATCCCGAACACCTGACGGATCGATACGGTGATGTCGGGAAGGTGGCCAGGATCCTTGGCGCGCAGGAGGGCTGCTTCATGCTGGTTCTGCATCGGTGCTTCCACGTATCGGGTTGTGGCCGTTCGAGGCCCAAGTTCAGGCGTAGCCGGCGGCGACGAGGCTCGAGTACGCTTGGTTGATTTCCTTGAGGCGTTCTTCTGCCGCTTTGCTGCCGCCATTGAGGTCCGGATGGTATTTTTTTGCCAGGGCCTTATAGCGCGTCCTGACATCCTGTGCAGTGGCCAATGGCGCCAATTCGAGGGTGGCCAGGGCCTTGGCTACGACTTTGTCGACACGGGGCTGCGGTTCGGTGATCTGGTCGAAGGGGTTCCCGTCCTCGTCGAATAGCCCGAACGGGTCGCTGTCGGAGCCCCAACGCACGCTGGAGGCCCTGGCATGGCCATTCACCCCCATGCGCCAGGTCGGCCGATGCCAGGTATTGACGCTATGGCGATAGGCCTCGATCTGGTCCGGCCGCATCTCACGGAAATAGTCCCAGGACCGGTTGTAGTCGCGGACATGCTCGAGGCAGAACCAGTAGTAACTGTGGAGGGTACGGGGCGACCGCGGCGCGCGATAGTGAGCCGCCTCCTGGCAGCCCGGCATCTCACATTGCCGGGCGGGGGGGCTCGGATCGGCGATATTCCTGCGCTGCCGCGACATCCGATAAGTATGGGGTGGCCCCTGTCGGGTCGCAACCGAGGCCGGAGCTCGGCTTTCGCAGGAACCAAGGAGGAACGATGAGGGTTCAGCAGGCACTACGCGACAAGCTTATGGGCGCGCTGGCGCCGAGCCGCCTGGACATCGTGGACGAGTCCCGCATGCACGCCGGGCACGCCGGAGCGCGCCCCGAAGGCGAGTCGCACTTTCGGTTGACCATCGTGTCAGAAAAGTTCCGTGGGCTGACGCGATTGGCGCGGCAGCGTCTTGTCTATGCGGCGGTCTCCGAGGAGATGCGTCGCGACGTTCACGCCCTGGCGCTGACGACCCTCACCCCCGAAGAGGATGCCGGCTAGCGGATCAAGAGCAACAGGAAGGGCAGGGTCGAGAACGACACGATGGTCGATATGATGATGGCGGCCGCCACGTCTTCCGGTTCACGCTTGTAACGCTGTGCGAAGACGTAGTTGAACACGGCGAGCGGCATCGCCGCCTGAATGATCAGCACGCCTCGGGCCGTGCCCTCGAGGCCGAGCAGACTCGCCGCGGCGAAACCCGCCGCCAACCCGCCGCCGAGGCGTACGAACGCGATCACCACGCTCCGTCCGAGACGCTGCACCTTCAGTCGCGCGAGCGCGACGCCGAGCGTGAGAAGCATGAGCGGCACGACCATGCTGCCCAGGAGTTGGGCGGCATTGCTGATCCACAACGGCGGACGCACCTCGAACACCACCAGCGGCAAGGCGGCAATGACCCCGTAGACCACGGGCGTGCGGCTCAGTTGGCGCACGCTCATGGAGCCCGAGGCGACGGAGACGCCGACGGTAAACTGCCCCACCGAGTGGATCGCGAACCCTGCGACGGCAAGCGCGAGCCCGGCCTCGCCGTAGGCGAACATCGCGAGCGGGATGCCCATGTTGCCGAGGTTGCCGAACATGATCGCCGGCAGGTACGAGTGAGCCGGCCAACCGACGAGGCGCAGGAACACGGCACCGCCCACCCCGAGGAGGACCAGGACGACGAGATAGGCGACGGCAACCTGCGCCATCGTTTCGACGGCGACCGGTAGCCGCGTCAGGGACGAGAAGACGAGACACGGAGTCGCGATGGTCAACACGATGGTCGTGATGAATTCGGTGTCGAACGCACGTCCGCTCTTGGACCAGGCATACCCGATGGCAGCGGTAATCAGGACCGGGGCGATGACGGCGAACAGATCGCCCTGCACGGGAACCCCTCGTTTCTTGGCGGTCGCGTCGTCAGGACGCCGCAGCCTGGGTGGCCGTAACGCGAGAAAGGCGCAGAAGCGTAATCTGGTTTCGCTGCCGGCGCAGCACTTCGAAACGGGTGTCGTAGAACAGGAATACCTGGCCTACGTCGGGAATCGAGCGCGACTCGTGCAGGACCAGGCCAGCCACGGTGACGGCTTCCTCGTCGGGCAAGTTCCAGCCGAGATCGCGGTTCAGGTCACGGATCGTGACCGTGCCATCGACGATGACGCTGCCGTCCGGCTGTTGGCGCATGCCGCCTTGGGCGACTCCGAAGTCGTCGGCGATCGGGCCTACGACTTCATCGAGAATGTCCTGTAGCGTCACCAAGCCCATCAGCGCCCCATACTCGTCCACCACCAGGGCGAAATGGGACTTCTGCGAGCGGAACGCCGCTAGTTGTTCGATCAAACGGGTGGTCATGGGAACGAACCACGGTTTGCCGATGATCGCTTCGAGATCCAGCGTGTCGATGTCCCCGCGGCGCTCGGCCATGGCGCGCAGCAGATCGCGGACGTGTAGGACTCCGACGATGTTCTCCGGTTCACGCCGCCACAACGGCACGCGGGTGTGCGGGCATTCGAGAATCTTGGTCACCAATTCCCGTCGCGGCAGGTCGGCGTCGAGCAACACCATGTTGCGACGGTGGACCATGACATCCTCGACCGTCGTCTCGGCGAGATCAATCACACCATGCAGCATGTCGCGCTCGCGCTTCACGAGCGCACCCTGGTCGGCATGAATCTGAATCGCGCTGCGCAGTTCCTCCTGAGGCGTGACCAGCGTACGACGGCGCTCTGGGAGTAGCCGCAGGATCAGGCCGATGAGCAACGTGCCCAGAACGACGACGGGCGACACCACGACCATCAGGACACGCGAGAACCGCGCCATGACGACCGCGGTTTGCGTCGGATGCCGCAGCGCATAGGTCTTGGGCAGGATCTCGCCAAACAGGACGACGACCACCGTCATGATCACCGTGGCGTAGGCAACACCAGCATCGCCGAAGAAGGCAATGAGGATGCCGGATGCCAAGGCGGTTGCCAGGATGTTGACCATGTTGTTGCTGAACAGGATCGACCCGAGGAAGCGCTCGCGGGCATCAAGAACGGCTTCGGCGATCTTGGCGCGACGATCACCTTCCTGAGCGAGATGGCGCAGCCGAGGCCGCGATGCCGCGGTCATTGCTGTCTCGGTGGCGGACAAGATCGCCGACAGGACAAGAAGGAAGCCGATCGCAATCAGGGATAGGAGTGTGCCGAGGCTCATGACGGGTTCACGCCGCGAGGGCGCGTTCGAACAACGGGGTCAGGTGGTGTTCCTCGACATCGCCGCTGAGGAATGCTTGGCCGATGCCGCGCACAAGGACGAACGTCGTGCGGCCGCCCGACGTCTTCTTGTCCTGGGCGATATGACGGATGAATTTGGCAGCGCTCCCCGTCGTCCCGAATGACGATAGCGTCGTCGGCAGGCCACTCGTCGCAAGATGATGTTTCACCCGCTTGGCATCGGCCGCGGGACACAACCCCAAGGTAACCGAGGCGTCAAAGGCCATGGCCATGCCGATCGCCACCGCTTCGCCGTGAAGAACTCGCCCGTCGTAGTTCATCTCGGCTTCGATGGCATGGCCGAAGGTGTGTCCGAGATTGAGTAACGCTCGCGCGCCACTGGTTTCGCGTTCATCGAGCGCCACGAACCGTGCCTTGGCGCGGCTGCAGGCCACAACCGCCTCGCGGCGGGCGCCAGCCTCGCCTGCCAGAACGGCGGGGCCCGTGGTCTCGAGCCAACGGAAGAACGGGGCGTCGTCGATCAAGCCGTATTTTACGACCTCGGCGTAACCAGCGAGGAGTTCGCGGCGAGGCAAGGTCTCGAGGGTCGATACATCGGATACGACCAAACGCGGCTGGTGGAACGTGCCGATCAGGTTCTTGCCTTGGCGGCTGTTGATCGCCGTCTTTCCACCGATCGCACTGTCGACCTGCGCGAGCAATGTCGTGGGAATCTGAATCACGGCGACGCCGCGCCGCAGAATGCTGGCCGCGAAACCCGCGAGATCGCCGACCACGCCGCCACCCAGGGCCAGGACCGTATCGCGACGTTCGATCTTGGCCGCGAGCAGCCGTTCGAGAAGGTTCTCGAGATGCGCGAAACTCTTCGAATCCTCTCCCGCGGGAACGATGATCGTCTCGTGGCGAATGCCGCCGCGCGCGAGCGCCGCCTGCAGGCGCGGTAGCTGGAACTTCGCGACCGCTGCATCGGTTACGATGGCGACGAAGGGCCGGGTGAGCGACGGCCCGACCACGTCGGCCGTACGGTCGATCAGTCCTTCGCCGACGACAACGTCGTAAGAGCGCAGGCCCAAATCCACCGTCACCCGCGTTTCGGTCATGACGCAGGGCACGGGTTGGCTGGCGGCAAGGCCGCGACGATGCGATCGACGACGGCCTCCGCCGAATTTTCATCGCTTTCGACCGTAATGTCGGCTTCGGCGTAAACGGGGTCACGTTCGGTCTTGAGCCTCTGGAGGACTTCGCGCGGGTCGTGTCCGCGGAGCAAAGGCCGATTCTCGGCACGTCGGACCCGTCGGACCAAGGTCTCGACATCGGCCCTCAGCCAAACCGCAATCGCCGCTTTGTCCCGGATACACTGGCGAATCTCGGGGTTGATATAGGCTCCTCCGCCGGTCGCGATCACGGCAGGGGGGCCGTCAAGGAGACGGGTCATCACGCGACGTTCGCCATCGCGAAACGCGGCCTCGCCGTGAAACTCGAAGATATCGGGGATCGAACAGCCGGCGGCGCGCTCGATCTCCGCGTCGCCGTCGAAGAACGGCAGACCCAGGCGTCGCGCCAATCGCTGACCGACCGTGCTTTTCCCGACGCCCATGAGGCCGACGAGCACGATCGACCGGCAGGCCGACTTGGTGGTCGCGTTCGCCGCTGTCATGGGGTGCGGGGGGACTGCCCTGGTCCAGGGATCGGGCCGCAAGGCCGCACCCCGCTTCCAGAATGCCGTAACTTCGCCATAATCCGCTGCAAGCGTAGCATATTTCCAGGACGGCCGTGGCAGCACCGTGGCCGCTCCAACACTGGGCTCTCATGGCATCGCGCATCGTTCTTGCCCTTCTGGCCGTGTTGATTATTGGCGCGGCCGTGTTCTTTGCGACCTGGGAGATTCCGGCGCCGTCGCGATCGGTCGAAAAGACGCTGCCCAACGACCGCTTTCCCAACTGACGGGGCCCCGCGTGCACTGGAAACTGCTCCCGATCCTCGTTTCGTCCGGCCTCGTCGTTCTGACAACGGCGCTCGTCGCGCAGCCGGTGCGGCTGACTCCCGGAGCAAGCGGCGAACGCACGCCGGGTGCCGAATCCGCGGCGCCGCCGCGCGGCGAGAGCGGCCGACGCGAGGCCGATGATCAGCCGGTGGGCGTCGGGACGTTGGATCCGATCGATCCATCGACTGCGGGGGCGCTGGCCGAGTGGCAGGGTGGGTTCGCCAACACGCTGTGGCGGGGAATGACGCGAGAACGGTTCGAGGCGTTGCTGCCGCGGCTTCCGAGCCCCAGTCCATCCCCGACCGTGCGCTCGTTGACCCGTCGTTTGCTTTTGTCGCCGGCGGCGTTGCCGGAAGGTGCCGGCAAAGCGCCGAGCGTCCTGGGACTGCGCGTCGAGCGCCTATACACGGCCGGCCTCGCCGACGATGCGCTGGCACTGGCGCGACTGGCGCCGCCCGGTTTTCGCGACCCGGCGATCGATCGGGTGGTGACCGACCTGAGTTTCACCAGCGGCGACAATCAAGGGGGCTGCGGTCGCGTCGATCAGGCGATCGCCGCCGGGGCCACCGGGTCGTTCTGGTTGAAGCGGCTGGCCTTCTGCCGGACCCTGCTCGGCGAACGCGATGCTGCCCGCCTGGCTACGGAATTGTTGCGCGAGATGGGAGAGAAGGACGACGAACAGTTCTTCGCGTTGATCGCCCTCTTGCTCGGAGACTCCAGCAACAGGCCCACGACATTCGGTGATCTGAGCGCCCTCCATCTTGCGATGCTCCGTGCGGCGCGCCTCGAAGTTCCCGACGGCGCCGTGACCACGACATCGCCGTCGGTGCTCCAGGCCCTGGCGAGTGCCGCGAATGCGAGCCCCGAGGTTCGCCTCGCTGCGGGGCAGTCGGCCGAGTCGCTCGGCTTGGTCACGAGTGAGGTCTACGGCCAACTTCTCCGGAACCTTCCGGTCCGGGCGGAGGAACTCGCCAATCCGAAGTCCGTGGAGCCGGTCTCGATCGGTCGCCGCAATGCTTTGCTTCATCGCGTCGTCGGCGCTCAGACGATCGCAGCCGCCCAGGCCGAGGCGATCCGCGATGCCTTGACGGCATCGCGGGCGACGAAAACGTATGCGTCGGTCGCGAGGGCGTTGAAGGAGCCCCTGGCCGCCATGAGTCCCGAAGCCGACTTGGCGTGGTTCAGCGGCGAGGCGGCACTGGCGCTCATCACGGCCGGCGACTTTGCCGCGGCACGACGCTGGTTCGAACTCGCCCGAGCGAACGTGTCGGCGGCACAACCCGAGGCCGCGCGCGCGGTCATCGATCTCTGGCCGCTTTTCCAGCTCGGGGATCGGGAGCGACCGTTGGCCTGGGACCCGGCGACGCTCAAGTCGTGGTACCAGGGCTTGGCCGTCTATCCACCGGAGAAACGACGGCAACGCGCGGAACTCGTGGTGGCCGCCTTCGATTCCCTCGGTCAAGACGTCGATCCCCCCGCTTGGTTGTCGATCGTCGAGGGCACGGCCCCGAGCGTCCCCGCCTCGGCGATCCTGCTGCGGGCGCTGCGCGCGTCGGCTGAGGCCGGACGACTCGGGGAGACGGTCGTGCTGGCGCTCGTCGCCCTTGGTGAAGGCGGCCCGCCACAGGTGTCGCCGGTTACGCTCGACGCCGTCGTTCGAGCGCTGCGCAATGTGGGCCTGGCCAACGAAGCGCAGGCAATAGCGTTCGAAGCCGTCCTTGGTCAAACGCAGTACTGACGCGGGCGCGGCGCTCTCGCCGTCGGTCGATGCCTTTCTCGATATGCTGGCGGCTGAACGTGGCGCCGCGACCAACACGATCGCCGCGTATCGCCGGGATCTCGAAGATTTTGCGGCTTTCGCTGGTCGACACGGCGCGGCCGTCGACACCGCCTCGGGCGAGCTGATCCGGCGGTACTTGGCGGCGATGCGAGGCGGGGGTTGGGCGGCGACGACCCAGGCCCGACGCCTCTCGTGCTTGCGCCAGTTCCACCGCTTTCTCTTCGCCGAGGGACGCCGGGCCGACGATCCGACGAACGTGATCGAGGCACCGCGCCGGGGTCGCCCGATCCCGAAGGTGCTGAGCGAAACTCAAGTCGAGCAGCTTCTGGAGGCGGCGCGGCGCACGGAAGGCCCGGAGGGCCTCCGGCTGTCAGCGCTGCTCGAATTGATCTACGCCACGGGGCTGCGGGTCAGCGAACTCCTGTCGCTGCCGCTGTCGGCGCTGGCGCGGGACCAGCGACTGCTGCTCGTCCGAGGAAAAGGTGGTCGTGAACGTATGGTGCCCGTCGGCGACGCTGCGCGGCGGGCGGTCCAAGCCTATCTCGGGGTGCGCCCGGCCTTCGTTCCTTCCGATAAGGACTCGACGTGGCTGTTTCCATCGCGCGGTCGCGACGGCCATCTCACGCGGCAGTGGTTCGGGCTTAAACTCAAAGAGTTGGCGATCGCGATCGGCTTGCCAGCACGCGCGGTGTCGCCGCACGTGCTGCGTCATGCGTTCGCCTCGCACCTCCTGGCTCATGGGGCCGACTTACGGACGGTGCAACAGCTCCTCGGTCACGCGGACATTTCCACGACGCAGATCTACACCCACGTGTTGCACGAGCGCTTGCGCCAAGTGATCGAAACGCACCATCCGTTGGCCAAACCTCGACCGGACGGTACTTGACGGACTCGACGCAGGCACTAGGTTGAGCGTCATGGACGTCTTTCTCGACTTCGAGAAGCCCGTCGCCGAACTCGAAGGAAAGATCAAAGAGTTGCGCCACGTTGCGCATGGTGGAGCGCTGAACATCGGTGACGAAGTGGCGCGGCTCGAAGCCCGGGTCGAGCAGGTTCTGCGCCAGACCTACGCCAAGTTGACGCCGTGGCAGAAAATGCAGGTCGCCCGCCATCCTGACCGCCCCCATTTCCTCGACTACGTCGGCCATTTGCTCACCGACTTCACGCCCCTCTCCGGCGATCGGTCGTATGGGGACGATGCGGCGCTCCTCGGGGGGATCGGCCGTTTTCGCGGCCGATCCGTTGTCGTCATCGGCCATGAGAAAGGCAAGGGGACGGACGGTCGCGTCAAACACAACTTCGGGATGGCCCATCCCGAGGGGTACCGCAAAGCGATCCGTTTGATGGAAATGGCCGATCAATTCGGTTTGCCTGTGCTGACGTTCGTCGACACCCCGGGCGCGTATCCCGGCGTCGGCGCCGAGGAGCGTGGACAGGCCGAGGCGATTGCCCGTTCGATCGAGACATGCCTCGGCCTCGACGTGCCGTTGATCGCGACGATCGTGGGCGAGGGCGGATCCGGTGGAGCGATTGCGCTAGCGACCGGCGATCGCGTGCTGATGTTCGAGCATGCCGTCTATTCGGTGATTTCGCCCGAGGGATGTGCCTCGATTCTATGGCGGAACCCAGCCAAGGCGCGTGATGCCGCGGACGCGCTCAAGCTCACCGCGATGGACTTGATGGAGCTCAAGGTGATCGACGTCGTCGTGAGCGAGCCCCTGGGTGGCGCACACCGCCATCCCGACCGCGCGATCGAGCTCCTCGGCAACGCCATCGACGAAGTGCTCTCGGATGTCCTCGCCGAATCCGTGGAAACCCGACGACAGCGCCGGCGTGACAAGTACCTCGCCATTGGCCGGCTGACCTAGCGCGGCCGACAGCACCTCGGTCAGCCGCCTCCCGTGATCAGCGAAACGCCGACCAAGACGATGCCGATCATGCTGATCTGCCAGATCGTGGTTCGGACCCAGGGCCAGCCAAGCGCGTAGAGCGGCAGGTAGAGGACACGCCCCCAGAGATAGAGCTGGCTTCCGACCAGCGACCAATCGTTCGAACGCTCCGCAACATGGGCGACCAGGACGATCGCGACGAAGAGAGGAAACGACTCGAGAAAGTTGCGCTGTGCCCGCTCGAGCCGGCCCGCCACGCCGGTCAACGCGATCGACTGGTCACGGGCGCCCACCGACCACGCAATCCCGGTCTGGCGTTTGGCCAGCGTACTGGCCAACCCGATGTGGACGAGGCCGAGAACGACCGCCGCGACCACCGTCCAGAGTTCGATGGTCATGGCCACGACCCTACGCCATGCGGCCGTGACACTGTTTGTATTTCTTGCCCGAGCCGCAGGGGCACGGCTGGTTGCGCCCGACCCGACCCCACGTCTCCGGCCGATTGGGGTCGATATCCCCGGCGCGACGGCGGACCATCAAGACGCCAGCGGCCAGCGGCTCGTCCATTTCGTTTTCGCCGGTCGTCGGGTCGGCATGGATGGCTTGCGTCCCGGTCAGCGCCGGCCGCGGTGGTTCGGGCTGCTGCGTTTGGATCTCGAGGTTGGCGAGATATCCGGTCACACCCTCGCGCAACGAATTCAGCATGTTGTTGAACAGGACGAACGCCTCGCGTTTGTACTCGTTGAGCGGGTCCTTCTGGCCGTAGGCGCGCAACCCGATGCCCTGGCGCAGGTGGTCGAGGCCCAGAAGATGGTCCTTCCAATGCTGATCCAGGAGGTTGAGCAGCACGCTTTTCTCGACCACGCGCCAGAGCTCCGGCGTGTAGCGGGCCACTTTCTCGGCGGCTTTGCGGTCGACCGCGTCGCTGACACGTTCGCGAATCTCCTGGTCGGCGATGCCTTCTTCCTTGCCCCAGTCGACGATCGGCAGATCGAGGCCGAAGAGGCGCTGCACCTCGCTCTGCAGCTCTTCGGTTTGCCACTGCTCGGAGTAGGCGTTCTCCGGAATGTAGCGCTGGATCAACTGCGTGATCGTTTGTGAGCGCATGTCCTTGACGGTCTCGGCGACATCGCTCGCCCGCATCAGGTCGATCCGCTGTTCGTAGATGACCTTGCGCTGATCGTTCATCACGTCGTCGAAGCGCAGCAAGTTCTTGCGGATCTCGAAGTTGCGCGCTTCGACCTTCTGCTGCGCTTTTTCGATCGCTTTGTTGATCCATGGATGGATGATCGCTTCACCTTCTTCGAGCCCGAGACGCTTGAGCATCCCGTCCATGCGCTCCGACCCGAAGATGCGCATCAGGTCGTCCTGGAGCGACAGGTAGAAGCGCGAGCGGCCGGGATCGCCCTGGCGTCCCGAGCGACCGCGGAGCTGGTTGTCGATGCGCCGGCTCTCGTGGCGCTCCGTGCCGATCACGCACAGACCGCCGGCGGCAAGGACCCTGGCTTTGGCCTCTTCGATCTCGGCTGCAATTCGTGCGATCGCGGCCTCGCGCTCGGCGCCCTGTATCTTGTCACCCAGTTCATCCGCGATGCGAAACTCGAGATTGCCGCCGAGTTTGATGTCGGTCCCGCGACCAGCCATGTTGGTCGCGATGGTGACCGCACCGGGGCGGCCGGCCTGCGCGATGATGTGGGCTTCCTGTTCGTGGTAGCGCGCGTTCAGGACGTTGTGAGGCACGTTCCGCTTCTTGAGTTCCGCCGCGAGCATCTCGGACTTCTCGATCGAAACGGTGCCGACCAGCGCGGGTTGCCCCCGCTGCTGGCAATCGGCGATTTGATCGATGATCGCCTTGTTCTTTTCGCCGACCGTCCGATAGACCTCGTCGTCCTCGTCTTTGCGGACCATCGGCAAGTTGGTCGGGATTTCGACGACTTCGAGCTTGTAGATGTCGCTGAACTCGGCTGCTTCCGTGGCGGCCGTGCCCGTCATTCCGCCCAACTTCGGGTAGAGCCGGAAGTAGTTCTGGAACGTGATCGAGGCCAGCGTCTGGTTCTCCTGCTGGACTTCGACCTTTTCCTTGGCCTCGAGGGCCTGATGCAGGCCCTCGGAATAGCGACGTCCTTCGAGGGCGCGGCCGGTGAACTCATCGATGATGATGACCTTGCCGTTGCGCACCATGTAGTCGGTATCGCGCTTGAACAGCTTGTGGGCACGCAGTGCCTGGGTCGAGTGGTGAACCACGGTGACGTTGTCGAGATCATAGAGCGTCATGCCACGAAGGAGCCCGGCCTCCTTGAGCAACTGCTCCATATGCTCGACGCCTTGCTCCGAGAGGCTCACCGTGCGTGCTTTTTCGTCGATGTCGTAGTCGCCCGTCTGGAGCGAGGGGATCAACGCGTCGACCTTGGCATAGAGTTCCGAACTCTGCTCGGCCGGGCCGGAGATGATCAGCGGGGTGCGGGCTTCGTCGACCAGGATCGAGTCGACTTCGTCGACGATGGCGTATTGGAACGGCCGATGAACCATCGACGCCAGGTCGAACTTCATGTTGTCGCGCAGATAGTCGAAGCCGAGCTCGTTGTTCGTCCCGTACGTGACGTCGGCCGCGTACTGTTCGCGGCGCGCGTGATCGTCCAGTCCATGGACAATGCAGCCGACGCCGAGACCGAGGAAGTTGTAGACGCGCCCCATCCACCCGGCGTCGCGCTTGGCGAGGTAGTCGTTGACCGTGACGACGTGGACGCCTTTGCCGACGAGGGCGTTGAGGTAGACCGGCAGGGTGGCGACCAGGGTCTTACCTTCGCCGGTTTTCATCTCGGCGATCATGCCCTGATGCAGCACCATGCCGCCAATCAGCTGCACGTCATAGTGACGCTCGCCCAGGGTTCGTTTGGCCGCTTCGCGAACGGTGGCAAAGGCCTCGGGCAACAGGTCGTCGAGGCGCGTCCCTTCTTTCAAGCGTCGTCGGAAATCGTCGGTTCGCGCCCGCAACTCGCCGTCATTCAGCCGGGCGACCCCCGGCTCGAGGGCGTTGATACGTTCTACCGTTTTTCGCATGCCACGGACGACGCGATCGTTCGCCGTGCCAAACACCTTGCGGGCTATGCCGCCCAACATCGCAGACCCCGAAAACGAGGGAGGCGGCGAGGCGGGGCCTGGCCGCGGAAAACTGACAAATAAGGAGGGACATCCCTGGAGTCAACGCGTCGTGGCCTCGGTTTTCCGCCGGACGCCGTTCCTTCACTGGTGCGTGAGGCCTGGAAACGCCGGTCACGTGTCGGGGAAGCGTGCTACAAGTCCACCTCGAATTTTGGCCCCAATGGGCTACGAGGCAGTCATGAAGACTCGTTTGGTGTCGCTTGTCGTGCTCGGCTTGGTCGTCGCGACCGGGGTTCAGGCCCAGAATCGGCCGGCCGCTACCAACGCGCTGGTCGCGACCGTGAACGGCGAGGAGATTCGCACGAGCGACATCGATCAGTTCATCGCGACCCTGCCGCCGCAGGCGCAGCAGATTCCTCGGGAAGAGTTGCAACGCCTTGTCGTCAACGAGTTGATCAATACCCGTGTCATTGGGGTTACCGCGCGGGCCGATGGGATCGAGAAAGACGCCGAGTTCCAGCGCCGCCTGAAGTTCGTGACCGATCGTTTGGTCGGCGAAGTCTACCTCGGCAAAAAGGTCCGTGAGCGACTGACCGATGCCCGCGTCAAGAAGCGCTACGATGAGATCGTCAAGGAGATCAAGCCGATCGACGAAGTGCGGGCCAGTCACATCGTCCTCGCGGGCAAGGACGAGGCCGAACGTGTTGCGGCTGATGCCAAGCGCGGCGCGAACTTCGACGAGTTGATTCGGACCCGGTCCAATCCGAGGGCCGAGGTGAAGGGTGGCGACCTCGGCTACTTCCAGAAGGAGCAAATGATCCCGGCGCTCGCCGACGTCGCGTTCTCGCTCGACAAGAATCAAGTGTCGGGTCCGGTGCAGACGCAGTTCGGCTGGCACGTGCTCAAGGTCACCGACCGCCGCCGCCAACCACCGCCGCCGCTCGACGAACTGCGTGACCAGATCAGCGAAGAGCTGTCCAGCGAGATCGTGCGCGAAATTGCCGAAGAGGCGCGCAAGAAGCAGAAGGTCGTCATGTACGGCGCCGACGGAAAACCGTTGCCGGCGACGCCCTGAGACGACCGATGCTTGTCGCGGCAGCGGCTGCGACGTTAGATTTCTCTCCTGAACAAGATCGATCGCATGGCCAAGTCGCCTCTGCCGCGGTCGCCGTTGGCGCCGTCGAGCTTTCCCACATTGCCCCCGGTTGCCGGCCTGCGCTGGGCGGCCACGAAAGCCCAGATTCGCTACGACCGAGTCGATCTGACCCTGGCCGTGTTCGAACCCGGGACCGCCGTGGCCGGTGTGCTGACGCGTTCGCTGACGGCGTCGGCGCCGGTCGATTGGTGCCGCGCGTCCTTGCGCGGCGGCCGGGCGCGGGCCCTGCTGGTCAACTCGGGCAACGCCAATGCCTTTACCGGCGCCGCCGGGGTCGCAACGGTCAAAAAGTCGACCCAAGGCGTCGCGCGGTTGATCGATTGCCGCCCGGAGGAGGTCTTCGTGTCCTCGACCGGCGTCATCGGTCAACCGATGCCGGATGATCGGTTGCTCGCGGCGTTGCCGACGCTCGTCGGCGGTCTACAGCCCGACCAGTGGGCGCTCGCCTCGGAAGCCATTCGCACGACCGATACGTTCGCCAAAGCGGCGACTCGGCGTTTCGCGATCGACGGTCAGAGTTACGTGCTGAACGGAATCGCCAAGGGGTCGGGAATGATCGCGCCCGACATGGCGACCATGCTCGCGTATTTGGCGACCGACGCCAAGATCGAGCCCGAGATCCTGCAACCGATTTTGGCCGCGGCGGCCGACGTCAGCTTCAACGCCGTGACGGTCGATGGTGACACTTCTACCAGCGATACGGTGCTGCTGTTTGCGACCGGACGCGGGCCTATGCACGCGCCGTTAAAAAGCGCGCGCGACCCTCGTCTCAATGGGTTCAAGCGCGTGCTCCGCAGCGTCATGTCCGATTTGGCGCAGCAGATCGCCCGGGACGGCGAAGGCGCCAGCAAGTTCATCACGGTCAACGTGACGGGCGCTGCCTCGCGCCGCGCCGCGCGGCGGATCGCCATGGCGATCGCCAACTCGCCGCTGCTCAAGACTGCGATTTCCGGCGGGGACCCGAATTGGGGGCGCGTCGTGATGGCCGTGGGGAAGGCGGGAGAACGAGCCGAACGCGATCGCCTGCGCATTACCTTCGGGGACCTTCTCGTCGCCGAACACGGTGCGGTGGCGCCCTCCTATCGCGAGGAAGACGGGGCGGCGCATATGCAGGGACAAGAGATCGTCATCGGGGTCGATGTCGGGGTCGGGCGCGGGCGCTACACCGCGTGGACGTGCGACTTCACCGAAGGATACGTGCGGATCAACGCCGACTACCGGTCGTGACCACGACGGTCGACGATACGCCGACGCTCGACACACCGAACCTCGTGGTTCGGAGCCCGGAGGACGCCGACGCCAGGCCGCTCGCGCGCGTCGCGAACAGCTGGGCTGTTGCCCGGTCGACCGAGTCGCTGCCCCATCCATTTTCGCCCGAACACGCCCGGGCCTGGATCAGTCAAAAGCCGCGGGGCGAGTATCGGTTCGTCATGATCGAGCGGGCGAGCGAGCGAATCGTCGGCGCCATCGGTCTCTACGTCCGGCACGAGGATTGGGAGACCGGATTTTGGGTCGCGAAGGAGTTCTGGAATCGCGGGTATGCGACCGAGGCGCTGAGAGCCGTTGCGGTCTTCGCGTTCGACGAACTGGCGATTGCCAAGCTCACCGCTTCTGCGTTCGTCGAAAACAAAGCGGCGGCACGCGTGCTGGACAAATGCGGATTCCGCCGTCTCGGCGATCTTCCGGAACTCCTCCCCGAGCGCGGCGGCAAACGATTGCTCGGCTGGTACGTTCTCGACCGGGATTCGTTGATTCGATCATGACGTTCGCCGTGGCTTCGTCGGTTCTCGAAACCGCCCGACTGACGCTGCGGCCATTCGCCCGCGGAGATGAGAGCGATCTCGTACGGCAACTGGCCAACCGGGACGTGGCGCAGCAGTTGACTCATGTGCCCTATCCCTATCGCCTGGTCGACGCCCAGGGTTGGATCGAGGATTGTCTGGCCAATCCGCCGGGCAAGCGTGACGGTTGCCGGTTCGCCGTGACGCGGCGCGGCGACGGTGCTCTCATCGGTGGGGTGTCGTTGCTGCCCCATCCCCTCGGACACGAACTCGGATACTGGTTCGGCCGCAGTCACTGGGGGCAGGGGTATGCCAGCGAAGCGACCGCCGCAACGCTGACGTTTGCCGTGGATACGATCGGGATCCGCCGTTTTGTCGCCTTCGTTTTCGATGGTAACGAGGCGTCCATGCAGGTCCTGCGCAAAACCGGGTTCGACCGCGTCGGTCAGGAGACGCTGCTGCGTCCGGCCGGCGATCAGAAGCTCGTGCATCGTTATGTGCGGTTGGTGCCGCGATGACGCTGCCCGTCCTTCGTGGACAACGGGTGTCGCTTCGCCCGTTTCGCCCCGATGATGTCGAGGCCCTGGTGGCCGGCCTGAACGATTTCGAGACGGTCCGTCATCTCGCCATAGTTCCCTTTCCGTATACCCGCGCCCATGCCGAGGAGTTCATCGCCTCGGCGGAGGGAAAGGGACCCCTGGCCGTGGGCCACGCGTTTGCCGTGGAACGGCACGCCGATCAGGCCCTTTTGGGCTGTGTCAGTATTCACCCCGGCGCGGCAAACGATCGCGAGCGGACAGGGATCGCTGGGACCGGGGTGCTCGGCTATTGGTTTGCGCGACCCTATTGGCGTCAGGGCTACGCCGGCGAAGCTGTGCCGATCGTCATCGACTACGGATTTTCATCGCTCTCGCTAAGACGAATCATCGCCAATGCGGACTTGGACAACCCCGGGTCGCAACGCATCCTGGTCAAGTGTGGACTGGAACCGATGGGCACGGTGCTGAGCTACAAACCGGCGCGACGCGAGGCAAGTCCCTCGATCTTCTACGTGCTGCAACGTGACCGTTGGGCCGCCCGAGCCGCCAAGCCGATCGTCCACGTGGCGGCCGTTGTCCTGATCGACGCGGATGATCGTGTCCTTTTGGCCCAGCGTCCGCCGGGGAAAAGCATGGCGGGCCTCTGGGAGTTCCCCGGCGGCAAGATCGAGCCTGGGGAGACTCCCGAAGTCGCGCTGATTCGCGAACTGCGTGAGGAGCTAGGAATCGACACCGAGGCGAGCTGCCTGGCGCCTCTGACCTTCGCCTCGCACGGCTATGCGAACTTCCATCTCGTGATGCCGCTCTATGTGTGTCGAGTCTGGACGGGAACGCCGCGCGCCCGCGAGCATGCCGAACTCACGTGGGTGCCCATTCCAAGGCTGTCGGAGTACCCGATGCCGCCGGCGGACGTGCCGCTGGTCGCGATGATCCGCGACTACCTCTGAGGCGATCGAGACAGGCTAAAGATGTAGGCGACCAGATCGTCGACATCCGAACGCGACAGCTCGAGTTTGGGCATCGGTTGGTGGGGATCGAGCAGCCAGGCGCGGAGGAATGCGGATTCTCGATCGGGACGTTGAGCGATCGACGCGAACGTCGGGGCGACATCGCTGGTCGACGGTTGGCCGTCCACGACCTTGTGGCAACTGGAGCACCACTGCTGAGCGATCACCAATCCGCGGCCGGCGCGGATGCTGTCCTGAGCCAAAGCCGGCGTTCCAGCAAGCGTGCAGCAAACCAGAGCGAGGAATAAGAAGCGAGCCATGGCCAATACTGACCGGGCCGCGAGACGCTGACGTTGACCCAAGTCAGCGGGGCCGTGCCTTCTCGCCAGCCGAGTGTTCGACGGCGCCCAAGGCGTCGGCGAGCCGGCCTTTGGCGCTGCCGGGTCGCAACGGTTTCTGCTGTGACTCGTGGGGCGCCCATCCCGCGAGGTAGAGGACCTGAAAGGTGGCGTGGATGCGGCCGTCGGCGGTTCGATGGCGCTCGTGGTAAAGCTCCGCCGCGCGCATCAGCATCGCCCGCCGTGAGAACGCACGACGGCGATCACGGACGGCGTTGGTCTCGCCCATGCCGCGCAGATCCCGCAGTAGGGCGAACGCGTCTTGGTAGGTCACGTCGATCGAATCCACATCGCTGACGGGAAGCGCCAGGCCGGCGCGCTGCAGCAGCGCGCCGGTGTCGCGAATGTCGGCAAAGGGGGATACCCGCGGGCTCACCCCACCATCGATTTCGCTCTCGGCCTCGAGCAGAACCGCTCTCAGTTCGTGTAGCGTCTGCCCCCCGAGGAGTGAAGCGAGCAGCATGCCGTCGGGGCGGAGGGCGCGGCGTGCCTGAACAAGGAGGCCGGGAAGATCGTTGACCCAGTGTAGCGCCAGGTTCGAGACCAGGAGGTCGACGGCCTGAGGGGCCAGCGGCAGAAGTTCGGGGTCGGCGAGAATCGATGGGCCGGCGCTACGGTCGTCGGTCAGCCTGAGATAGCGGGAAATCCCTCGGTGCTCGAACACGCCGGCGTTCCGTAGCGCCTGCTCGAGAATCGGACCGCGGGCATCGATCTCCGCCACCCAAGTGAACGGCCGCTGAATGTCGAGCAGCCGCTCCGCCAGGCGATCGGCTACTTCGCGAAACAGGAAATCGTGGTCAGCGAAGGACGAAGCGGCGCGTCGACGATGGGCACGCACCGCGCGACGATCGAAGATCCGCGGGTCAGACACAGCGGGGTTATCGCACGGTCAGGAAAAGCGGCCAAATCCGCACATATCCTTTGCTAGGATGGCCGCCCCGCACGAACGAGGAACCTCATGAAAGCAGTCGTTATTCGGGCCCACGGTGGTCCCGAGGTGATGCAATACGGCGAAATCGAAACGCCCAAGGTCGGCCCGAACGACGTGTTGATCAAGCTGGAAGCGGTGGGCGTCAACCGCTTCGACGTATCGGCACGCCGGGGCGATGTTCCCTATGCCAAAGTTTCGTTCCCCCACGTGCTCGGAGTCGAGGGCGCCGGCCGCGTCGTCGACAAGGGCAACAATGTGGCCACCTTCGACGTCGGTGACCGCGTGATGCCGATGCTTACGACCTCGCGCGGTCTCTGCCGGCATCCCGTGTGCTACTGCGCGCAGGGCTACGACAACATCTGCGCCGATTTCGACAAGCTCGGACTGACCCATTGGGGCACCTACGCCGAGTACGTCAAAGTCACCCACCACAATGTCATTCGCATCCCAGACAAACTCTCCTCGGTGGACGCGGCGGCGGGGCAGGTCGCGATGGCCACCGCGTGGGAGTTGGCAATGTCGCGGTGCAAGATTCGTCAGGGCGAGACGGTTCTCGTCAACGCGGCGGGGGGCGCCGTCGGCAGTGCCGCCGTGCAAATCGCCCGGCTCGCTGGCGCGCGCGTCATTGCCTCCGCCGGATCTGACGAGAAGCTCGAACGAGCCAAGCAATTCGGCGCCGACGCGGTGGTCAACTACAACCGCCAGAACCTGCTCGATGAAGTGAAGCGCTTGACCGGCGGTCGCGGCGTCGATGCCGTGATCGAGTCGGTCGGGGGGACCATTCTCCAGCAGAGTATCGAGGCGCTGGTTCACAATGGTCGCTTGGCGACCGCGGGCTCGATCGGGCGTGCCAAAGTCGAGATCGACATCTTCCGCCTGTTGCGCAAGCAGATCTGGTTGACCGGTACGCACTTCGCCCCCAAGGAAACCAACAAAGTCGTCCTGAACCTGTTGGCCGAGGGCAAGCTGCGGCCGGTGTTGGCTCGGTTGTTTCCCTTGGCCGATGCCCCCGCGGCGCACCAGATGTTGGAGAGCCGGGATTTCGTCGGCAACATGGTGCTCCAGGTCGCCCCATGAAACTGCGGTTGCCCGGCTGGTTGAGGGCCGCCGGCAATACGCTGCTCAATACCGTGTTTCCTCCGCTATGTCTGGCGTGTGGGGAACCCACACCTGAGACCGGGCAACTGTGCCCGACCTGCTTTGCGACGGTGGAGTTCATAACGCCGCCCCAGTGCCAGGTTTGCGGGGCTCCTTTTGCCGACGAAGCAGGGGCCACGCTCCTCTGTGGGGCGTGCCTCTTGCGCCGACCACTGTACGCCCGATCACGGTCGTGCGCGCGCTATGGGGATACCGTTCGGGGTCTCGTCCTCGCGTTCAAGCACGGCGACCGCACGGAGCTCGCTCCGGCGCTCGCCGCGATGATGATGCGGGCGGGGGCTCCGTTGATCGCCGAAGCAGACGTGATCGTGCCGGTGCCGTTGCACCGCTGGCGATTGTTTCGGCGGCGGTTCAATCAGGCGGCGTTGCTGGCCCGCGCCATCGCCCGAAGCGGGCACAAACCGCTTGCGACACAGGCCCTCGCGCGCATCCGGGCAACCTCTTCGCAGGGCCGCCAGCGGCGCCGCGCCCGTTTCGCCAACGTTCGGGGTTCATTTGCCGTGCGTCGCCCGCAGCAAGTGGCCGGGCGCGCTGTACTGCTGATCGACGATGTGTTGACGACCGGCGCGACGGTTGCGGCCTGCACCCGAGTCTTGCGGGCCGCTGGCGCGATACGGGTCGACGTGCTGACGTTCGCCCAGGTCGTACGGCCTCTGGTCGCGCCCGTTCGAGCGTCTGCGGAACCTGTTAAAGTGGATGCTCACTGAACCGATCAACGTGCAGGGGCCCGGATGGCCAAGGTCGAGATTTACACGCGGATGATGTGCGGCTTTTGCGCGCGCGCAAAAAAACTGCTCGATCGCAAGGGGGTGCCGTATCAGGAGATCGACATCACGTTTTCCGATTCCCTGCGCGAGGAGATGATCGGCCGCGCCGACGGGCGTTCGACCGTGCCGCAGATCTTCATCGACGGCAAAGGGGTGGGCGGGTGCGATGACCTCTATGCCCTCGATGGAGAGGGACGCCTCGACCCGCTGCTAGCGGCCTGATACGCCATGCGCGTCGCTTGCGTCCAGATCACCGCCGGCGACGACATGGCGGCCAATGTCGCCGCCGCTTGTGACGGAATCCGCGCCGCGGCCGGGCGCGGCGCGGAATTCATCACGACGCCGGAGAACGTCACCATGATGGCGAGCAGTGGTCGCGAGACGCGCGCCAACGCGCGTCGCGAGGATGACCATCCCGGTTTGGCCGCGTTCCGTGTGGCCGCTCGCGACACCCGATCCTGGGTCTTGGCGGGTTCGCTCGGGATCGCCTTGCCGAGCGGCAAGGTCGCCAATCGATCGTTCCTGATCGACGCCGGCGGCGAGATTGTGGCGCGCTACGACAAGATCCATATGTTCGATGTCGAGTTGCCCAACGGCGAGGTCTACCGCGAGTCGGCGAACTTCGAGCCGGGCGCGGAATCCGTGGTGGTCGCGTCGCCATGGGGCCCGGTCGGGCTCACGGTCTGCTATGACCTGCGCTTCCCACATCTTTATCGCGCGCTGGCCCAGGCCGGGGCAGTTCTCATCACGGTGCCCTCGGCGTTCACCGCGGTGACGGGTCGCGCCCACTGGCACGTGCTGCTGCGCGCCCGTGCCATCGAATGTGGGGCCTTCATCGTGGCGCCCGCCCAGACCGGGCGCCACCCCGGGAATCGGCAGACTTACGGCCATTCGCTCGTCGTCGCCCCGTGGGGCGAGGTGCTTCTCGATGCGGGGGACGAGCGGGGGGTGTCCGTCGCCGACATCGACTTGAACAAGGTCGCCGAAGCACGGCGCAGCATCCCCTCGCTGCAGCACGATCGCCCATTCGCCGCGACGCGAACGGCTTAGGGCGTCGGCGTTCGTCCATCCAACGGGAAGGGCGCACTAGCGCCATCGGTTCGTCGTGCGCAGATGCGCTGCACCAGCGCCTGTCCGCCGCGAACCAAGCCGTGTTCATAGGCGACGACCGAGAGGCTGCGGCAAAGGTCCAGGAGTTCACCCTCGTTGAGGAGAAACTCCGGCCGTCGTGGACGCCCGATCACTTCGTGGCCGCGGGCAAAGGTTTCGTAGACGAGCAGGCCTCCCTCGGCTAGTGCGGCCAACAGCGCAGGAAACAGCGGCCGGTGCAGGTAGTTGGTCACGACGATGAGCGAGAATTGCTCGCCCGGCAGCGGCCAGGGTTCCGTGCCCTCGAGATCGGCGCGAACGATGCGAACCTCGGGGTCCGTGGCAAACGCGCGCCGAAGGGCACCATCGTCGCGGTCGAGGGCGACCACGCGATAGCCGCGGCGTCGCAGGAGGATCGTGTGGCGTCCGCCACCCGCGGCGACATCGAGCGCGCGTTCACCCGCGCGGGCGGGGACGCAGAAGCGCTCGACCCACGACGAGGGCGGAAGGGGAAGCGGCTCACAACTCATTGATTTGGAAGTCTCTCTACGTCCTGGTTAACGGCGGCCGCGCGTCACCTTGCCTGCACGATGGCATTCCTATATTGGGGGGCCGCTCGTTCCGTGCCGGTGGTCGGTTCATGATCGTATTCGATCTCAAGTGCAAGAACGGCCATGCCTTCGAGGCATGGTTCGCCAGTGGTGCCGCCTTCGAACGCCAGTCGAAGGCGGGTGTCATCACCTGTCCGCATTGTGGCACGAGCAAGGTGAACAAGGCGCCGATGGCCCCCAACCTCAACACCAATCGTCGCCAGGGTGGCCGTCCGAGCGAGGGGCCGGCGATGGCCACCAAGGGCGACTACGAGCGCCCGGCCGATGTGCAACGGGCGCTCACAGAACTGCGCCAGCAGATCGAGAAGAACTGCAAGTATGTCGGTGAGCGCTTTGCCGAAGAAGCGCGCAAAATTCATTACGGCGAAGTAAAGCCGCACAACATTTACGGTCAGACCACACCGCAAGAGGCGAAGGACCTGACGGATGAAGGCGTGGACTTCGGGATATTGCCGTGGTCGTCGCGGACCAATTCCTGATCAGGCGCGCGACCGCGTCGCGAGGCCGAGGTAGTTGACGGTCAGATCGTCGGTCAGTCGCCACTGATTCGAACGCGGCGAAAACGACATGCCCGTCAGATCGGACAGCTCCAGGCCAACCCCACGAAGGGCACGGGCGAGTTCGCTCGGGCGCAAGAACTTGTTCCAATCATGGGTGCCGACCGGTACCCAACGCAGCAGGTATTCGGCCGCCACAACGCCGAGCGCGTAGCTGCGCAGCGTTCGATTGAGGGTGCTGAGGACGAGTGCGCCGCCCGGCTTGAGCATCGTGGCACAGGCGGCGGCGAACGTGCCCACATCGGACACGTGCTCTACCACCTCCAGAGCCAGGATGGCGTCGAAGCGCTCGCCCCACTGCGCCAACTCCTCGGCCGTCGAGTGTACGTAATCGATGGCCAGTCCGATGTTCGCGGCATGATGGCGCGCCACCCGCACATTCTCCGCGGCCGCGTCGGCCCCTACGACCGTGAAACCGAGGCGCGCCATCGGTTCGGCCAGCAGTCCTCCCCCGCACCCGAGATCGAGGAGGCGTAAACCGTCGAAGGGCAAGAAACTGCGGCTGTCGCGACCAAAATGCTGGATCAGCTTCGACCGGATGTACTCGAGTCGCACCGGGTTCAGGCGGTGCAGCGGCCGGAACGGCCCGTCGGGGTCCCACCACGTTTCCGCCAAGCGCGCGAACTTGTCGACCTCGTCGGGGTCGATGGTGGTACGGAGGCTAGCGGCGGGGCTGGGGGTCACTCAGTGCGCCTTGTATCGGGGAGACGTACCGTATATTTATACGCGCCTTTTTCCAGGCATGACCGCGATTTCGCGTCATCCCGCCGCGGTCCACCGGGGGATTCCCGTCCAGGTTTGTTGGGCGTTCGCGCATGGCAAGGCTCGTTCTCAAGTTTGGTGGAACCTCGGTTGGCGACGTCGACCGGATCAAGGCTGCCGCCCAGCGGGTGAAGCGCATTCGCGACGCTGGAAACTCGGTTGCCGTCGTCGTGTCGGCTATGTCCGGCGCCACCAACCAACTCGACAAGTGGGTTCGCGACACTGCGCGTATCCACGATCCTCGCGAGTACGACGTCGTGGCATCGACCGGTGAACAAGTTACGATCGGACTGCTGGCGATCGCCCTCCAGGACATCGGCGTTCCAGCGCGGTCGTGGATGGGATGGCAGATCCCGGTTCGGACCAATGACGCCCACGCCAGCGCGCGCATTCTCGATATCCGCGGCGACACGCTGTTGCGCCACATGGAACAGGGCGAGGTCCCTGTGATCGCAGGGTTTCAGGGCGTGACTCAAGCGGGGCGGGTCACGACTCTGGGGCGCGGTGGTTCCGATACCACGGCGGTGGCGATCGCGGCCGCGATCAAGGCCGATCGTTGCGACATCTATACCGACGTCGACGGCGTCTACACGACGGACCCGCGAATCGTTGCGAAGGCGCGCAAGCTCGATAAGATCACGTACGAAGAAATGCTCGAGATGGCGTCGCTCGGCGCCAAGGTGTTGCAGACACGATCGGTCGAGATGGCCATGAACCATCGTGTACGCGTGCAAGTGTTGTCGAGCTTCAATGATGCTCCTGGAACTCTGGTCGTAGACGAGGACGAAATCGTGGAGAAAGAGATCGTCAGCGGTATCGCGTATTCACGCGACGAAGCGAAGATCACGTTGCGCAAGGTACCGGACCGACCGGGTGTGGCGGCGACCGTGTTCGGGAAGCTGGCCGAGGCCGACATCAACGTCGACATGATCGTGCAGAACACCTCGCAGGACAGCACGTACACCGACATCACGTTCACGGTGAAGCGCACGGATTCGGATCGCGCGCTCATGGTGTTGCAATCGGTGAAGAGCGCGGTCGGCTTCGCCGAACTCGATTCCGACCCGCGGGTTGCCAAGGTATCGGTCATTGGCGTCGGCATGCGCAGTCATGCCGGTGTCGCGCAACGGATGTTCGCCGCGCTCGGGAGTCGCGGCATCAATATCCAGGTCATCTCGACGTCCGAGATCAAAGTCAGTGTCTTGATCGACGAGGAATACACCGAACTCGCCCTGCGATCGCTGCACAGCGCCTATGGCCTCGACGCCGCCTGATCTGAGCACCGAGGAACGGGCGGACGCCCAAACGATTCTCGCGCGGCTGTCACGGCGCGGCACTGAGTTCCTCGGCAGCCGCTACGCGATCATGGGCGGGGCGATGAGCTGGTTGTCCGAGCGCCATCTCGTATCTGCGCTTTCCAATGCCGGGGGATTCGGGGTCATTGCCTGCGGCTCGATGGGCCCGGCCCAGCTCGATGCGGAGATCGGCGGCACGCTGGCTCTCACCGGGCGACCGTTCGGCGTCAATCTGATCACGATGCATCCGCAGTTGTCCGATCTCATCGAGGTCTGCGGGCGGCGTCGGGTCAGCCACGTCGCATTGGCCGGCGGGGTTCCCAACGCGGCTTCGATTGCCCGGTTGAAGGCGCTCGGCGCCAAGGTGCTGGCCTTTGCACCCGCCCTGGCGATCGCCAAGCGCCTGGTTCGGGCCGGCGTCGATGCTTTGGTCATCGAGGGCATGGAGGCGGGCGGCCACATCGGTCCGGTCGCGACGGGTGTGCTTGTTCAGGAAATTCTCCCGGGAATTCCCGACGTGCCGATTTTCGTCGCCGGCGGGATCGGTCGGGGCGAGGCGATGGCGATGTACCTCGGGGCTGGCGCCGCCGGGGTCCAGATGGGAACCCGCTTCGTCTGCGCGACCGAGTGCATCGCCCATGCGGCGTTCAAGAAGGCGTTCTTGCGCGCCAGTGCGCGCGAGGCGGTACCCTCGGTCCAACTCGATGCCCGCTTCCCCGTGATTCCAGTGCGGGCGGTCGGAAACAAGGGCACCGACAGTTTCCTCGAAGTTCAACGCGATGTCATCGGACGTTTCTCGCGTGGCGAGTTGGCGCAGAATGAGGCGCAGCTCGCCATCGAGCACTTCTGGGCCGGAGCGCTGCGGCGCGCGGCGATCGATGGAGACGTGGAGTTCGGGTCGGTGATGGCCGGGCAGAGCATCGGTTTGGTCATCAGGGAGCAATCCGTCCCCGAGATCATCGCCGAACTGGTCGAGCAGGCGGTGATGGCGATTGGCGTCCGGCGTCGGGTGGAAGCCGGCGCCACCGGCGGGGGATAGCGGAATGTCACCGGGCGCAACAGGGCCGCGCATCTTGTTGCGCCAGTTACGCGAGGTGATGGCGGGATCGGGATCCGCGCAGCAGCGCCTCGATCAAGTCACCGGCATTATCGCTGCCAACATGGTGGCGGAGGTCTGCTCGATCTACCTGCTGCGGCCGGGCGAAATCCTCGAACTCTACGCGACCAAAGGCCTGAAGCCCGAGGCCGTCCACCGGACCAGATTGCGCCTGGGCGAGGGCATCGTCGGCGACATCGCCGCGCATTCGCGACCACTGAGTTTGCGCGATGCCCAATCCCATCCCCAGTTCGCGTATCGACCGGAAACGGGTGAAGAGATCTTTCAATCGATGCTCGGCGTTCCGATCCTGCGTGGCGGCCGGGTCATCGGGGTTCTTGCGGTCCAGAACCGTACCGCGCGCGACTACACCGAAGACGAAGCCGAAGCGCTCCAGACGATTGCGATGGTACTCGCCGAACTCGTGACCTCGGCCGAGCTCATTCGCGCCGAGGAATTGGTCGAGTTGGACGGCAACGCGACATTGCCGCAGCGCTGGGAAGGGCTGCCCCTGGCGGATGGTCTTGCCTCGGGTGTCGCCGTGCTGCACGAGCCGCCCGTCGAGGTGCGGACCCACATCGCGGAGAACCCGCTCGAGGAACGGCGTCGGCTGGACGTCGCCCTGACGGAACTCAAGGCCAGCATCGATGCGCTGCTCACGGAGACCGACGCTCTCCCGGGCCATGAGCATCGTGACGTGCTCGAGACCTACCGCCTACTCGCCGAGGATCGCGGTTGGGTTCGGCGGCTGCGCGATGGGATCGATTCCGGGTTGACGGCGGAAGCGGCCGTCGACCGAGCCCGTATCGAGTCGCGGCAAAGACTCGGCGCGTCGGCCAACGCCTACCTTCGCGAACGCGTCCAGGACCTGGACGATCTGTCCAACCGGCTCTTGCGCCATCTGACCGGGGCTCAGGTCCGCCGACGGTTGCCGAAAGGCGCAATCCTGATCGCCCGCACGCTAGGTCCTGCGGAGTTGCTCGACTACGATCGCAATCGTCTTCGCGGTCTGCTGCTCGAAGAGGGCACACCGACCTCTCATGTCGTTCTCATCGCCAAGGCGTTGGATCTGCCGGTGATCGGACGATTGAGCGGCCTCAACCGGATCAGAGAGCGAGACCCCCTGATCGTCGACGGCAGCTCGGGAGCCGTCTACCTGCGACCCGGTGAAGATGCGTATCAAGCCTACCAAGAGGCGGTGGCGACCCAGACCCAGTTGCGTCAGGCGTTCGCCGAAGTTCTCCAACAGCCTTCCGTTACGGCGGACGGCGTCAGCGTCTCGTTGCAAATGAACGCCGGACTGCTCATCGATCTGCCGCGGCTACGGGAGACCGGAGCCGACGGCATTGGTCTCTTTCGCACCGAGCTTCAATTCATGGTGCGAACTGACTTCCCCGACACCGCCGCGCAGCAAGAGATCTACGCCCGCGTCCTCGAGGCCGCCAACGGGAAGCCGGTTGTGTTCCGGACGCTCGACATCGGGGCCGACAAGATCCTGCCCTACATGGAGCAGTCGTCGGCGCCCGAAACCAATCCCGCGTTGGGATGGCGCGCCCTGCGCGTGGGGCTCGATCGGCCGGCCATTCTGCGCAATCAGCTGCGGGCCATGTTGTTGGCCGCGGCGGGACGAGACCTCGCCGTGATGTTCCCGATGGTGGCCGAGTTGGCCGAGTACGAGGAGGCCAAGGGCCTCTTGTGGCGCGAACTGGAGCGGTTGGAACACCGTGGTATCGCCGCGCCGCGATCGGTCAAGGTCGGTGTCATGCTCGAGGTTCCGGCTCTGATCTGGCAGCTGGCGGCGCTGCTTCCGAAGGTCGACTTCGTCTCGGTTGGGACCAATGACCTGATCCAGTACCTCTACGCCGCAGATCGGGACAACCCACGTTTGGTTGGACGCTATGATCCACTTTCGCCCGGGTTTTTGTCGCTGATGCGCACCGTCGTACGCCGATGTGACACGGCGGGGGTGACGGTTTCGGTCTGCGGCGACATGGCTGGGCGACCGCTGGAAGCCCTGGCGTTGATCGGGTTGGGCTACCGAACGCTGTCGCTGGCCGCCGCTGCCATTGGCCCGATCAAGTTCCTTGTTCGGCGTATGAACTGCCTCCAAGTCACTGATTACGTTACAACCTTGCTCGATCATTCGGGCCGGTCCGTGCGCGATGAGTTGCGCCACTTCGCCCAGGATCATGGCTTGGCCATTTAACCTATTGCGGCACAAAAGCTTTGCTGACCTAATGTTGGCAAAGGGGAGGGCGCGGGAACGGAGTGTTCCACGACGCAAAGGGGCTATGGCAGTCGTCCGCTAAGGCTTGAGGACGGCTAGAGCAGATTCGAATCGGGCGCAGGATCGCGTGACCCGATGGCTGGAGTCCGGATGGCAAGTCAAGAACCCCACAACGATGACCAACCCGGTGGCGCACCCGGGCGTCGCCGATTGCATTTGCGCGAGGTTTCTGGCGATCGCGATGTCTACGACGGCATCGGCGTGGAACTACGGGCCGCCCGCGGCCGTGTCGGCCTGTCGGTCGAGGAGGCCGCACGCCGTCTGCGAATCAATAGTCGCTACCTAGAGGCGATCGAGTCGGGGCAGTTCGCGCAATTGCCCGGTCCAGTTTACGCCTCGGGCTTCCTGCGGTCGTACGCCCGCCTGATCGGTCTCGATCAGGATCGGGTGCTCGAGCAATTTCGCCGCGAGGTGGCCCAGCCGCGTCAGAACACGCGTCTCGATTTTCCATCGCCAATGGACCAGAGCCGTCTCCCGACGGGCCGCCTACTGGTAATTTCCCTTCTGGGCGCCGCTGTCATCTATGCCGGCTGGCTAGCCTACACGCGCGAAGATCGTCGTACCGCGGAGTTGGTGCCGCCGGTGCCCGAACGCTTGGCGCCGCCCGCGAGTGGCGGTGCGCCCGCCGAGAACAGCAGCACCAGTACTTCGCTCGCCGAGGCACGTCGCCCGGCCGCCCCACAACCGCCGCCGAGCACGCCTGCTCCTGCCGCGCCCGCCGTCTCCGAGCCCGTCGGTGCGTCGGCCGCAGTATCACCGGGGGCATCTACCACAGGTTCTGTCGCGCCCAGTCCTGCGCCAGCGCCAAGGATCGAGTCCTCGAGCGGCGCCACAGCGGTTCCTAGGGCCTCGCCCCCAGCAACGCCGACGACACCTTCGGTTGCTCCGGAGCGACCGACGCCCCCGACCGTTTCGCCCAGCGTGACCACGACCGCGCCGGTGTCGAGTGCCACGAGTTCATCGCCGCCGCCGAGCGTGACGTTGACGACGCCCGCTCCGCCTGCGGTCACCACATCCCCGCGGCCTGCGGCCGCGACGTCATCGTCGTCGCCGGGCACCGTGGCGTCTTCCGCGCCGCCGCCCGCCTCGCCGACGCCTTCGACGGCGGGAACGACGGCAGCTCCTGCATCGCCGCCGCCGGCGGGGGCCGTGTCGACGCCTCCGGTGGGCGGTTCGGCGGCGACCCCACCGTTGGCCACGACGCCCCCGAGGCCTTCAGAACTGGCGACGCAGCGTCGACCCGGCGGTGACGGTCCAGACCCGGCCGTCGGAAATCGCCCTGCCGTCTCCGCTTCGACGCCGATCGTCCCTCCCGTGCCATCGACCACCCAAGGTTCAACGCCAACGGCGCCGGGTGGGGCGACCCGCCCGAGCGGCTCGCCTGTGTCCGAAAGTGCGTCGGTCGCTACGGCCGTCAATCCTGCGGTTCCCCGTCTACCGGTCCCCGCGCCCGCCACCCCGCCTCCGACGGTGACGACGGCGGTGCCTGCGCCGCCGGCAACCACGACAAGTCCGTCGACGGCCTCAACAACGCCGAGCACGCCGGCGGCCTCGACGCCTACGGCACCTCCGACGTCGCCGGCGCCTCCACCGAGGCCAGCGGCGTCAGCAACTGCGCCAGCGCCAACTGCAACTCCAGCTCCAGCGCCCAATCCCGGCGCGAGCGCCGTGGGTAGCGCGGCATCTCCGCCAACGCCGTCGTCCGCGCCTGCCACGACGACACCGACACCCGTTCCGTCGGTGACCGGGCCCAGCGCCGCGACCACGACACCGAGCGCTTCCAGTTCGCCGACGCTACCCGCGCCGAGCTCGGCAACGACCACGGCCGCGGCGTCTCCCGCCGCTCCGTCGAGTGCGATTCCGAGCGCCGCGACGACACCCACACCCCCGGCACCGAGCACAACCCCACCGACCGCGGCGGTGTCACCGACCGCGCCGGCCACCACATCGGCGGCGGGTCCACAGGTGTTCGGCTCGACCAGCCCCGATTCGCGCATATCGATCTACGCCATAGGGGACAGTCCCATTCAGGTCCGCGCTCCGGGCGGTGAAGTGCTTTTCACCCGCGTGCTGCGGTCGGGCGATCGGTATCAGGTTCCGAATCGACCAGGCCTCCTGATGAACGCCGGTGATGCCGGCGCGCTGGCCGTCTATGTCGATGGTCGGCGGATGGCGCCGGTCGGGCCGAGTGGTGGCGGCGCTCGCGACATTCCGCTCGATCCCGACCGCCTGATGTTCGGCGTCTTCTTCGACTGAGCCCTGCTCGGCTTGATCGGTCCATATGACGCGGGCATAGTCCGACCGCTCCGCCATTGGGCGGTTTGGCCGACCGGTTCTCATCGATGAGCGTACGACCCTATCGCGATATTCAGCGCCGCCGTTCGCGGATGATCCACGTCGGCTCCGTGCCGGTCGGGGGTGATGCGCCTATCAGCGTCCAGACGATGACCAACACGCTGACCCGCGATGTCGCGGCGACGGTCGCCCAGGTTCGTGCCGTCGAGGCGGCCGGCGCGGATATCGTCCGTATCTCCTGCCCGGACGAGGAATCGACGGCTGCCCTGCCGGCGATCATCCGCCAGGTTTCCATTCCGGTCGTCGCCGATATTCACTTCCACTACAAACGTGCGATCGAAGCCGCGGCCGCCGGCGCCGCCTGCCTGCGGATCAATCCCGGCAACATCGGGTCCCAACAGCGGGTGCGCGACGTGGTCAAGGCGGCACGCGATCATGGGTGTTCGATGCGGATCGGCGTCAACGCTGGATCCCTCGAACACGACCTGCTTGAGCGTTACGGCGAACCATGTCCGGAGGCCATGGTCGAAAGCGCGCTCCGCCACGCGCGCATGCTGCAGGACGAGGACTTCCACGACTTCAAGATCAGCGTCAAAGCCTCAGATGTGTTTCTTGCCGTCGCGGCCTACCAGCAGTTGGCGGAAGTCGGAGATTTCCCCCTGCATCTCGGGATCACCGAGGCCGGGGGACTGACCGGCGGGACCGTCAAGTCCGCAATCGGCATCGGCTCCCTCCTGTGGGCCGGCATCGGCGACACCATTCGTGTTTCGCTATCCGCCGATCCCGTGGAAGAGGTCAAGGTCGGGTTCGAGATCCTCCGTTCACTGGGTCTTCGTCATCGTGGCGTCCGAATCGTTTCGTGCCCGTCCTGCGCGCGTCAGGCGTTCCCCGTGATCAAGACGGTCGAAGTGCTCGAAAAACGGCTCGCGCACATCACGACTCCGGTGAGCCTATCGATCATCGGTTGCGTCGTGAACGGTCCCGGCGAGGCCCGAGAGACCGACGTTGGTCTCACGGGTGGGGGCCGTGGGCAACATATGGTGTATCTGCACGGCGTGGCCGACCACAAGATCGACGACGAATCGTTGGTCGAGCACATCGTTCGCCTCGTCGAGAACAAGGCGGCCGAGATCGCGGCGGCGCAACGCCCGTTGGCCGTAGCGTCCTAGCGACCAGTTTGCCCGCTTCTTCTTACGCACGCCGACGGTTACGACGCTGTGATTGCCCCCCAAAAACTCGATCAGGTGCTGGCGCGGTTTGCCGACATCGAGCAGGCCCTCAACGCGGGCGGCGGGCAAGACTCGTTCGCTCGGTTGTCGAAGGAGTACGCCGAGCTGACGCCCGTGGTCGCGGCGATCCGTCAGTTGCGCCGCGCCGACGACGAGATTTCGGGCCTGCGCGACATTCTCAATGACAAGACGGCGGACCCCGACATGCGATCGCTGGCGCAGGCGGAACTCGATACGGCTCTGGCCAACAGGCCGGCCCTCGAACGCCATCTACAGATCATGTTGCTCCCGGCCGACGAGGCGGATGCCAAGAACGCGATTCTCGAAGTGCGAGCCGGAACGGGCGGGGACGAGGCGGCGTTGTTCGCGGCTGACCTGTTTCGCATGTATCAGCGTTACGCCGATGCCCGCGGCTGGACGTTCGAGATCATGCACGTTTCGGAAAGCGACTTGGGGGGAATCAAGGACGCGGCGGCGTCGATTTCGGGCCGCGGCGTGTTCGCCCGCTTGAAATTCGAGTCCGGCGTCCACCGTGTCCAACGGATTCCGGTCACCGAGGCGAGCGGCCGCATTCACACTTCGGCGGCCACGGTGGCCGTGCTTCCCGAAGCCGAGGATGTCGACATCAAGATCGAGGACAAGGATCTCCGGATCGATGTGTTTCGCTCCTCCGGGCCGGGTGGACAGTCCGTCAACACCACCGATAGCGCCGTGCGGATCACGCATCTTCCGACGGGGATCGTCGTCTCGCAGCAGGATGAGAAATCGCAGCACAAGAACCGCGCCAAGGCGATGAAGATCCTGCGTGCCCGGCTCTACGAGCGGGAACGCCAGATGCGCGACGAAGCCCGGGCCGAGACCCGCCGAAGCCAGATCGGTTCGGGCGATCGTTCAGAGCGGGTTCGCACCTACAATTTTCCGCAGAACCGGGTTACCGACCATCGCATCAATTTGACCCTCCACAAGCTCGATCGGTTGATCAATGCCGAAGGTCTCGACGAGATGATCGATGGGCTGGTCGCCAACGACCAAGCGGAACGATTGGCCCGGCTCGGCGATGGTTGAGGCCGATCGTGACCCGGCTCTGACCGTCGGGCGCGTGCTGTGCCAGGCGACGCGGCGGTTGCGAACGGTCGGCATCGAGGGGCCGCGCCGCGACGCTCGATTGTTGCTCGAAGCGAGCGCTCGACTTTCGCGTGAGACCCTTCTCGCCGACCCGCACCAGCCGATTCCCGTGGGCGTTGGGAACGAATTTTTCTCCTTCGTCGAGCGGCGAGCGGCGGGAGAACCGGTTTCGCGCATCCTCGGCCGACGCGAGTTCTGGGGCCTCTCTTTCTACTTATCGAAGGAGACCTTGGACCCGCGTCCCGACTCCGAGACCCTGATTGCGACTGCCCTGGCCCTGCGTGATCGATGTCGGCCGTGTCGCTTGCTCGACCTGGGAACCGGCACCGGGTGCCTGCTGCTCGCGTATCTGCAAGAGAATCGGCTCGCGTCGGGGGTCGGGATCGATCGCTCCTTCGATGCGGTGCGGACGGCACGGCGAAATGCGCAGATGCTCGGTTTGCGCGATCGGGCGCAGTTCGTGGTCGGCGACTGGTCGACGGCCGTATCCGCCGAGTTCGATCTCGTGTTGGCCAACCCGCCCTATGTGGCGGCGGCCGAAATCGCGAGTTTGTCCCCCGAGGTGCGTGCCTACGATCCGCATGTCGCGCTGTCGGGTGGGGCGGACGGACTCGAAGCGTATCGCCGCCTGGCGCCGATGATCCGATCGTTGCTGCGCAGCGGAGGCGTGGCTGTCATCGAGGTTGGGGCGGGCCAGGCAGATCCGGTCGCAAGCCTGTTCGGCGCGGCCGAGTTGATCGTGACCGACCGACCCCGGGATCTCGCCGGGATCGCCCGCTGCCTGGTGCTCAAGGCAAGGGACAAAGCGCCGCAAGAGGTCAAAAAAGGGGTGGATTAGCGCAGGCCTTCGGACTAGCTTTCAACCGGGGGCCAGGGCCAGAACGCTCCAGCGAGTTTGGGAGCAGGCCGCCTTCAAACGTCAACGTCGAGCGGTCGAGGGCTGAGAACCGGAATCCCTCGGAATCTGGTTCCGTGTCTGAGCACATCCGCACAAGGGCGGCAGGAACGCATGAGACAGGGTGGAAATCATCAACGGCGCCAGCGGTCGGGGCGGCCGAACGGCAAGCGCCCGTTCAACTTCGGTCCCAACCGCAGCTTCGAATCGAACGGCCCCGGAGTGAAACTTCGCGGTACCGCGGCGCAGGTGTTCGACAAGTATTTGGCGCTGGCCCGGGACGCCTCTTCGAGCGGGGATAGGGTTGCCGCCGAGAACTTCTACCAGCACGCCGAACACTACTTTCGTCTTCATGCGGCGTTCACGGCCCGTCGCGAAGCCGAGCGCCAGAACGGGGGGCAGCCCCAACATCAGCAGGGCCAACAGCAGCATCAGCAAGGGCGCCTCCAGGGCCCGGGCGACGACGACTTCTATGGGGACTTCGACAGTCCGGAGGTCATCGAACCGCTGCACAGCGAAACACCGTCCGGCGATGCGCAGTTGACGGCGGCTCCGACCGAGGACCCCGACAGCCAGGGCGGCGAACGCTAGCGGCGCCAGCACCGCGCGCCGATCGCGACATTTCGGCGCGCGCACCCTTGTGTGATCGGGGCGCAACACCCATCTAAGGAAACGAGCTGTGCTGCCACCTGTCGGGGCACGGCGGGTGCGCATCTGTGCATCGAATCGTTGCCTTGATCGAGGGACGAGATGGACCCAGAGAAGTACACCGAGCGGTCGCGCGGCTTTGTTCAATCTGCCCAGACCCTAGCTCTTCGTTCCGGTCATCAGCGTTTGACGCCGGAGCATATGCTCTCCGTTCTCATCGACGACAAAGAGGGTCTTGCGGCCAACCTGATCGCCCGCGCTGGCGGTCGAGCCGAGCAGGTTCGTCAGGAAACCGCGGCGGCTCTGGCCAAACTCCCCAAGGTTGAGGGCGCTGGCGCGGGACAGGTCTACCTCAGCCCCGAATTTGCCCGCTTCACGGAAGCTGTAGAAAAACTCGCGGACAAAGCCGGGGACAGCTTCGTCACGGCGGAACGATTGCTTCTCGGTTTGGCGTTAGCCTCCGGAACGCCGGCCGCCGATATCCTGCGCAATGCGGGGGTCACCGCCCAGGCGCTCAACGCCGCGATCAACGAGATTCGCAAGGGGCGCACGGCCACGTCCGCGACGGCGGAGAACGCCTACGACGCCCTCAAGAAGTATGCTCGCGACCTGACGGCTGCCGCTCGCGACGGCAAACTCGATCCCGTAATCGGTCGCGACGAAGAGATTCGTCGGACGATCCAGGTTCTATCGCGCCGCACCAAGAACAACCCGGTGCTCATCGGCGAACCCGGTGTCGGCAAGACCGCCATCGTCGAGGGATTGGCCTTGCGCATCGTCAATGGCGATGTTCCCGAGAGCCTGCGCGACCGCCGGCTGATGGCGCTCGATCTCGGCGCCATGCTGGCCGGCGCCAAGTATCGCGGCGAGTTCGAGGAGCGCTTGAAGGCGGTTCTGGCCGAAATTTCGTCGGCCGAAGGCGAGATCGTCCTGTTTATCGACGAACTGCACACCCTGGTCGGCGCCGGCAAGGCCGAGGGTGCCATGGACGCCTCGAACTTGTTCAAGCCGGCGCTGGCTAGGGGCGAGTTGCATTGCATCGGGGCGACGACCCTCGATGAGTACCGCAAACACATCGAGAAAGACGCGGCTCTGGCCCGGCGTTTTCAGTCGGTCTTCGTCTCCGAACCGACTGTCGAAGACACGATCTCGATCCTGCGCGGCCTCAAAGAGAAATACGAACTCCATCACGGGGTACGGATCACCGACGGTGCGATCGTCGCCGCTGCGACGATGTCGAACCGCTACATCACGGATCGTTTTCTCCCCGACAAAGCCATCGACCTCGTGGACGAGGCAGCGAGCCGCCTGCGTATGCAGGTCGACTCCAAGCCCGAGGCGATCGACGAACTGGATCGTCGCATCATCCAGCTAAAGATCGAGCGCGAGGCGCTGAAGAAGGAGAGTGATGCCGCGTCGCGGGAACGCCTGACGGCGCTCGAGGGCGAACTCGCCGAACTGGAGAAACAATCCGCAGCCTTGACCGCCCAGTGGACGGCGGAAAAAACCAAGCTGAGCAGCGCTCAGCGGGTCAAAGAGAAGCTCGAACAGGCCCGCGGCGCGCTCGAGGCCGCGCGGCGGAAGGGAGACCTGGCGAAGGCTGGCGAACTGACCTACGGCACCATTCCAGCGCTCGAGAAAGAACTGGCCGCCGCGCAGGCCGCAGGCGGCAAGACCATGCTCAAGGAGGAGGTCACCGACGAGGAGATCGCCGGGGTGGTCTCGCGCTGGACCGGTGTTCCGGTCGAGAAGATGCTCGAAGGCGAACGCGACAAACTGCTCCGGATGGAGGACAACCTGCGGCAGCGGGTGGTAGGCCAGGACGACGCGATCGTCGCAGTCGCGAACGCCGTACGCCGGGCGCGCGCCGGCCTGCAAGACCCCAATCGGCCCATCGGGTCATTCTTGTTCCTGGGGCCGACCGGAGTCGGCAAGACGGAGCTTTCCAAGGCGCTTGCGCTCTTCCTGTTCGACGACGATGCCGCCATGGTGCGCATCGACATGTCGGAGTACATGGAAAAACACTCGGTCGCCCGCCTCATCGGTGCCCCGCCGGGCTATGTCGGATATGACGAGGGCGGGGCCCTGACCGAGGCGGTCCGCCGCCGTCCCTACCAGGTCATCCTCTTCGACGAGGTCGAGAAGGCCCATCCCGACGTTTTCAACGTTCTGCTTCAAGTTCTCGACGATGGCCGTCTGACCGACGGGCAGGGACGAACGGTCGACTTCACCAATACGGTGATCATCCTCACGTCCAACCTCGGCTCGGACATTCTGGCCAATCAACAGGATGGTCAGGATACGGCAGCGGTCGCGCCCCAGGTCATGGAGGTCGTGCGCGCGGCGTTCCGGCCCGAGTTTCTCAACCGCCTGGACGAGACGATCCTGTTCCATCGCCTGAGCCGGTTGCACATGGATGGCATCGTCACCATCCAGTTGCGCCACCTCGAAAGACTCCTGTCGGACCGCAAGGTCGCCCTCGTCATCGACGACAGGGCGCGCCGCTGGTTGGGCGACGCTGGTTACGACCCGACCTACGGGGCGCGTCCGTTGAAACGGGTGATCCAGCGCCAACTGCAAAACGCCCTGGCGACGCAGTTGCTCGAAGGCAAGATTCGTGACGGGGATACGGTCGAGGTCACGGCGAACGAGAAAGGTTTGGTGCTGAACGGCGTCGCGGTCAACGTCGACCAGGCGGCCTAGCCGCGGTCAGCGTCGGGTCAGGTCCGCGGCCAACTTGGTCGTCGCGGCCGGGGTGGCGGCGAGACGCATCTCGATCTGGGCGCGTTCGGCGACGAACCGGTTTAGGTCGGGTCCCTTGAGCTTCTGACCACCCGCCACTTTGATGCTCAGCGGGTTCACCTGTCGTTCACCCTCGTGGACCTCGTAGTGCAGGTGGGCGCCGGTCGAAAGACCAGTCGAGCCGACGAACCCGATGATTTCGCCCTGGCGAACGCGCTTGCCAGGTTTGACGCCCTTGGCAAACGAGCTGAGGTGCCCATAGGCCGTCCGGTAGCGCTGGTTGTGCCGCAGCAAGACGTAGTTGCCGTAGTTGCCGTTGAAATTCGCCATTTCGATGACGCCGTCGCCGGCCGCATTCACCGGGGTGCCCGTCGGGGCGGCGAAGTCGACGCCGCGGTGGACCGTGGTGAATCCGAGGATCGGGTGACGGCGGTTGCCGAAGGTCGAGGTTATTCGGGCGCCATCGAGTGGCGTGCGCAGCAGCGCCTTACGAACGCTCTCGCCCTCGGGGTTGAAGTAGTCGACTGTGCCATCGCCCATCTGATGGCGATAGAGGCGCAGAGTTTCGCCGCCACTGCGTAGCGCGGCATACAACACGTTGCCGATCTTGACCGGTTCGCGCTCCTCGTCGTGGAAGTACTCGAGCAGAAGCTCGAATTGGTCGCCGCGCTGGATATCGCGTTGAAAGTCGACGTCCCAGCTGAACATGCGGATCAGTTCCATGATCACGCTGTCGGGGACCCCGGCACGCTTGTTGGCGACATAGAAGCTGTCCTCGATCGTGCCGGAATAACGCGCGAGCACGCGCTCGAGCTTCTTGGTCAGGTTCTCCGGAATGAAGCCCTCGCCGACGCCACGATAGGCTCGAATTTCGCGCGTCGGGCTGAGAGGAATCGCGACCGTCTGTAACACGCGCTCGCGCCGACCGACGTCGAGATACGTGACGTTGATGCGTTGGCCCTGTGTCAACGCACGCGGATCGAACAGCGTCGATAGAGCGGACACCGCTTGCTGGACCTGATCGCGATCGATGCCGATTTCGAGCAGCGAGCTGGTCAGCGTGGAACCGCGGGCGACCCGGATCGTGCGTTCGATCGGGGTATTCATCGGCAAGGAGTTGCGCGATACCGCGGCGAGGGAAGTCAGCTCCGCATCGGTCAACTCGGCCAAGGCGCTGACGCTAGAACGAACAGGGTTGTCACGAATGCGCACCGTGACGCCGCTGGCGTCCAGCACGTAGGCAGCGATCACGGCAACGATGGCGCCGGTGACCGCCCCGAGCAGGGCCAAGCGGCCGGTGTGGAGCCACGAATGCGCGCGCTCGGACGGCGCTTCGAGCGCCCCGACCGGGGACGGTCCAGCGACTTCCTCTTGATCCCAGCGACGGCCCAACGCGCGAACCCCTCACGAACCCCTTGAAAGGACGCACAAATCCCAAACGAGGCGGCAGAATGCGGACGACAAACGCCTCTGTCAACCAAATTTCAGCCGGAATCAATGGATTCAGGGGGAATCTTCAGGTTTCAGGAGGACCGTCGGACCGGGCGGGAAAACGCGTAGGTCGAATAGCGCCAAAATCGGAGGTCGGGGCTCCAGTGATCGATGGCCAACCCCGCTTTGCGCTTGAGGTGGGCGAGGAACACCTTCGGATCCGGCAGTTGCTCCCAGACGCTGGGCAGGAAGGTCGCGCGCGTGTTTCCCTCCTGCAGGATCAGGCCGTCCCGCCCAACCCGCAGGCGGCCGAGGAGGTCGGCCTCGGAGGCGACGGCAAATGCGATCGGCGGGCTCAGCACCGAAATATCGATCTCGAGCTCCGGCCATTCGGCCGCCGTGAGGGCCGGGAAGCGGGGGTCCTTGAACGCCGCCGAATAGGCATTGGCAACGACATCGGCGGCGAGGGGACGGTGGGCGGCGAGCGAGCCGATACAGCCGCGCAGGACGTGGTGTTTGGTCAGGGTGACGAAGGCGGCGCCGCGGGCCCGCAGCGCCTCGCTCTCGGATTCGACCACGATCGTGGGCGGTTGTCCCGTCGACAGCCCGTGACGCACCGATGCTTCCGCGAGGTCGAGCAGGCGATCCTGATCGCGGACGCCGAGGTGTGCGGACGCCGGATCGTCGTAGCGCAACGCGGCATAACCCACGACGCGATCGCGGCTGCCAGCGGTATCACCGGAATTGCGGTAGTCGAGCAAGGTTGCTTTGAGGCCGTGCTCCATCGCGATCTGCATCATACCCTTGACCGGAATCCGGCCGCATGCGCCCTCGTCGCTGATGTCGTTGGTCGTACCCTCGAGAATCGCGTCGACGGTGCGATGATCCAGCGCCTTGGCGCGGTCGTAGTCGTGGTAGTGACTGAGATCGGTGCTGATCACGAGCAGCGTTTCCGGATCGTCGTAGAACACCGACAGAACCTGGGCCACCGTCGTAGGCGTCACCGCCCCGGCAACCAGCGCCACCAATCGGAAGTCGCCGAGGACGCGCTGCAGAAACGGCAACTGGACCTCGAGGCTGTGCTCGAGCCGATGGGCCTCATCGAGCGCCACCACGCCCGCGATCGTCTTCAAGCGTTCGATCGCCGTCAGATCCTGGCGGATGGGTCCGAGAGGCGTGAGAAACGCGCGGGCCGATGACAGCGCGATGCCGCGAAACGGTACGCGATGCGCCGGGCCGATCAGCACGACGCGCGAAATCGTTCCGGCAAAGGCGCGGAGCGGCGCGTACGCGTAGGCAGCGGTGGCTCCCGAATAGACGTAGCCCGCGTGTGGCACGATGATCGCCCGGGGGCGTATGGGATCGGCCGGCATTGGTACGGCGCCGAGATAGCCGTCGATCAAGCGTTTTAGCTTCTCGGCATCGCCGGGGTAGAAGGTCCCGGCCACCGCCGGTGCGCGAACATTGGCCGCTGTCGTCATGGCATCGGCGCCGATGCCCCTTGTGGCCTCGGCGCGTCCGACACATCTTAGTACACAGTAGTCGCGGCGAGGAGTTCGCGCGATGGAAGATGTCCTGGGTCCTGAGATCTTGAGATCGCCGAGCACCGTCCCCGGCCGATATTGGCATCGGCTCGAGGACGGCCGCTTCCAGTGCGACATCTGTCCTAGATTCTGCCGGTTGCGCCCGGGTCAACGCGGCCTATGTTTCGTGCGCGGGGCCGGCGAACACGGAATCGTTCTGACCAGCTACGGTCGGTCGAGCGGTTTCTGCGTCGATCCGATCGAGAAAAAGCCGCTCAACCACTTCCTACCGGGCTCGGCCATCCTGTCGTTCGGCACCGCCGGCTGCAACCTGACGTGCAAATTCTGCCAGAACTGGGACATGAGCAAGTCGCGTGCGATGGACACGCTGGCTGACGCGGCCTCGCCCGAGACGTTGGTTCGGGCGGCGCAGGCCCTGGATTGCCGCTCGATCGCATTTACCTACAACGATCCGGTCGTCTTCCTCGAGTATGCGGTCGATGTTGCCAAGGCGTGCCGCGCGGCCGGTATCAAGACGGTCGCGGTCACGGCGGGTTACATGACCGAGGAGCCGCGCCGCGAGTTTTACGAATGGATGGATGCGGCCAACGTCGACCTCAAGGGCTTCACCGAGGCGTTCTACCACCGCGTCTGCGGCGGTCACCTCCAGCCCGTGTTGGATACGCTGGTCTACCTCAAGCGCGAGACCAAGGTGTGGTTCGAGATCACGACTCTGCTGATCCCGGGCGAAAACGATTCCGATTCGGAATTGACCGCGATGACGTCGTGGATCCTCGACAACCTGGGTCCCGACGTGCCGCTTCATTTCACGGCCTTTCATCCCGATTGGAAAATGACCGATAAGCCGCGAACGCCGCACGAGACCCTGTTGCGGGCGCGGCGTATCGCGGTGCGGCGCGGCCTGCGCTACGTCTACGTCGGCAACGTGCACGACCGCGCCGCGTCGAGCACCTATTGCCACCATTGCGGCGAGGTTTTGATCGGTCGTGACTGGCACGCATTGGATGAATGGAACTTGACGCCCGACGGACATTGCCGGAAATGCGGGACGGCGATGGCGGGTGTAATCGAAGGAGCCCCCGGCACTTGGGGTCGCAAACGAATTCCCGTCCGACTGCAGGATTTCGAGCCGGGAGGGCGACGCCACAACCAGGAGATGGCCGGAAATATTCCGCTGGCGTCGGCGCGGCGGGTGCGGCGGCGACCGCCGTCGCGCGAAACGTGACGACCGCCGGTTCGACGATTCGTTTCTGATCTCAGCGCGACGTCGCCAACTGACTCAGGATGTTGGCCCGGTTCATCGCCCGCTGGGCCTGGTCGGACTCGCGCTTGGCCTGACGTTCGCGATAGGCTGCCATCACGGATTCCGTCCGCTCGATCGCATCTCGCCGGCGCTCGCCCTGCCAGAGTTTGTCGACCTTTTCCTTGTAGCGCGTGTGCAGCTCGGGGGTGGCCGAGTGGTAATGCGCGACCGCCCGCGACCACGATTTGAGGTCGCCCTGAAGCGTCTTCAGGAACGAAGCGGCGTACATGACATTGGCCTCCGGGTCGAAGGCCTCTTCGAGGGATTCGAAGGCGCGGCGATGATGATGCAGGTTGACCTGCATACAGCCCACATCGATGTTGCGCACCCCTTTGGCCTGGAGCGCCCGGACGTGGGCAATCGCGGCTTCTTTGTTGGGGTGGTAGCTCGAGTCCTTGCCGCTGGTCACCGTCCACGGCCAGGCAATACTTTCCCCCCGTTCCGCGTGCCAGCGCCCGGTTTCTGCGAGCGCGATCGCCGAGAGCAGGAGCTTCGGGATCCCCTGTTCGCGTTCGACGCGGGCAATCGTGTCGCGGCAGACCTTGGCGACGGTCGCAGAAAAGGGCGCCTGCCCAGCATGGGCGACAGGCGCTACGAGGACGAGACCGACGCTGGCCAGCCACCAGCGTAACCACAGAGCCCTTAGCATTTCGGTTTTCTCCCGGCG